>Ga0181532_10002687_pt1 | contig 16513 bp, 13 predicted proteins | sample PEATcosm2014_Bin_33_FD_119768 | JGI IMG/M metagenome (GOLD analysis project Ga0181532, IMG submission 119768) | Peatland microbial communities from MTU Mesocosm Facility, Houghton, MI, USA - PEATcosm2014_Bin11_30_metaG | ecosystem: Environmental > Terrestrial > Soil > Wetlands > Peat | place...
GCGTGCAGATCGCCGGTGAAGTGCAGATTGATCTCCTCCATCGGCACGACCTGCGCGTAGCCTCCGCCGGCCGCCCCGCCCTTGACGCCGAAGCAGGGACCGAGCGAAGGCTCGCGGATGCACAACATCGCCTTCTTGCCGATATGATTGAGGGCGTCGGTCAAGCCGACCGTCGTCGTTGTCTTGCCCTCCCCGGCCGGCGTCGGCGTGATCGCGCTGACCAGGATCAGCTTGCAGTTCGGGCGATCCTGCAGCCGCTTGATGTAGTCGAGCGACACCTTGGCCTTGTAGTGGCCGTAGGGTTCGAGATTTTCCGAGGCGATGCCGAGTTTTTCGCGAGCAATATCGACGATGGGCCGCATCCTGGCGGCCTGGGCGATCTCGATATCGGTTTTCGGATGGGTGTGTTGCGAGGCGTCGGTGGGAGCTTTCGCCGCGGTCGCGGGTGGCGGATTCATGAAAACCTCATGCCGGGGGTGAGCTTGGCGCTAGTGGCAAATTCGCTTGCGGCGATTTTCGGACCGTCGGCTTGCACGCGGGTGACCTTGAAGCGGCCGTCGGCGCAAACCACGGTGAAGCCGTCGCCGTCAATGGCGGCGATCTCGCCCATCTTGCCGGCGATGCCCTTGGGGTCCTTGGCCGGCAGCGGCTTGGCGTCGAAGATTTTCACGGCTTTGCCATCGAGCTTCGACCACGCGCCGGGCGCCGGATTACAGCCGCGGATCAGGTGGTCGATCTGCAGCCACGGCTTACCCCAGTCGATATGCGCATTGTCGGGACCGCAGCGGCCCTCGTAGGTTGCTTTGGTTTCATCCTGTTTGATGCGCGGCGCCTTGCCGACCTTCACCAAGTCGACCGCTTCGAGCATGGCCTCGACACCCATCGGGAACAGACGGTCGAAATACACCGAGCCGAGCGTGTCGCTGGCCGAAATCGGCGTCCGCTTCTGCAACAGTACGTCGCCGGTATCGAGCCCGTTGTTGGGCCAGAAGATCGTTAGCCCGGTCTCGGTCTCGCCCTTGATCATTGGCCAGTTGATCGCGCTCGGCCCACGATAGGCCGGAAGCAGCGAAGGATGGTACTGGATCGAGCCATGGGTCGGGATTTTTAAAAAATCCTCCGGGACGAACAACGTCACGAAGGCCATCACCTGCAGGTCAGGCTGGAGCGCGCGGAATTCGTCCCAGACTTCGGACTTGCGATAGGAGGCCGGCTGATAGACCGGGAGCTTGGCGGCGAGCGCGGCCTCTTTGAGCGGATCAGCCTTCGCGCCCTCTTTCTCCGGCGCGACGTAAGCCGCGATCACGTTCTCGCCGCGCTTGAGCAGCGCCTCCAGTACCGCCTTGCCGAATGCCTGCTGCCCGTGAACAACGATGCGCATTTATATCCCTTCCCTGTTGGCACCTCTCCCCGCGTGCGGGGTCGAGCAAGCGTAGCGAGCGAGGGTGAGGGGGCGCCGCCGCGATTCTGAGCCCAGCGGAGAGGCCCCCTCACCCCAACCCTCTCCCCACGCAGCGGGGAGAGGGAGGAGTAAACTACGCCGCCGCGGCTTTGGCCGACTTTTCCGGCGCGGTGATCGCGCCCGACGTCTTGATCTCGGCGATCTCCTTAGCCGAATACCCGAGCACGTCGCTCAAGATTTCATCGGTGTGTTCGCCAAGCAGTGGCGAGCGCCGCACGTCGGCCGGAGAATCCGACAGCTTGATCGGGTTGCCTACCGTCAGATAGGCCCCGCGCGTCGGATGGTCGACCTCGACCACGGTGCCGGTCGCGCGCAGCGACGGCTCCTCGGCGATCTCCTTCATCGAGAGGATCGGCCCGACCGGGATGTCGAGCTTGTTACAAATTTCCATGACATCGAACTTGGTTTTGGTCATGGTCCATTGCTCGATGGTGTCGAAGATGTGCCGCAGCCGCGGTAGCCGCGCCGGCGGTGTCGCGTAATCCGGATCGGTCTTCCATTCCGGCTTGCCGATGAGGTCGCAAATCGCGCCCCACACCGGCGCCTGGGTGATGAAATAGACGTAGGCGTCGGGATCGTCCTCCCAACCCTTGCATTTGAGAATCCAACCCGGCTGGCCACCGCCCGAATCGTTGCCGGCGCGCGGCGTCGCCTTGCCAAAGGGAATGCCCTCGCCGTACTGGCTATATTCGGTGAGCGGGCCAGCTTTAAGCCGCTGCTGGTCGCGCAATTTCACCCGCGCGAGGTTGAGCACGCCGTCCTGCATGGCGCAGAGCACTTTCTGGCCGCGGCCGGTACGGATGCGCTGGAAGAGCGCGCTGACGATGCCGAGCGCCAGATGCAAGCCGGTGCCCGAATCGCCGAGCTGCGCGCCGGTGACCAGCGGCGGGCCATCGCGAAAGCCGGTGGTCGAGGCCGAGCCGCCCGCGCATTGCGCCACGTTCTCGTAGACCTTGCAGTCCTCGTAGGGACCGGGCCCAAAGCCCTTCACCGAGGCGACGATCATGCGCGGATTGAGCTTGTGGATATGCTCGAACGTCAGACCCATCCGGTCGAGCGCGCCGGGCGCGAAATTCTCCACCAGCACGTCGCAGGTCTTCACCAGGCGATCGAGGATCTCCTTGCCCTTGGGATGTTTTGAGTCGATCGTGATCGAGCGCTTGCTGCCGTTGAGCATGGTGAAATAAAGGCTGTCGGCCCCTATCACGTCGCGCAGCTGGCCGCGCGTAATGTCACCGACGCCGGGGCGTTCGACCTTGATCACGTCGGCGCCCATATAGGCGAGAAGCTGCGTGCAGGTCGGCCCCGATTGCACGTGGGTAAAGTCGAGGATGCGCACGCCGTCGAGCGCCCTGCCCGACTGTCCCCACGGCTTCGACGACGGCCGCGGTAAGCTGCCGCCGGCCGCTTTTGCCGCGGGTTTTTTGACCGCTTTAAGCTTCACGACCTTCCTGGCGGACTTTTTTGCCGCCGTTTTGGTTTTTGCTTTGGCGGCTTTTTTACGCGTTGCCATTAGTTTTCTTTCTCCTCGTCATTCCGGGCGTCGAGCGAAGCGAGACAGCCCGGAACCCATATTCACAGTCGGCGGTTATGGATCCCGGGCTCGCAGGCCGGCGCCCGCGCCCCGGGATGAGCCTTCGGGTCATTTCTTGCGGACCACGCTTTGCGGATTAAGGTTGCCGATGCGGCCGCTCTCGGTGCCGGCCGCCGGGTCGATCGCCGCGTTGATCAGCGTCGGCCTACCGGAATCCATGGCCTTGTTCACGGCGCGAGCGAGCTCGTCCGGCGCCGTCACATGGACGCCAACGCCGCCGAATGCTTCCATCATCTTGTCGTAGCGCCCGTCTTTGACGAAGACGGTGGTCGCGGGGTCCGAACCGCCAGTGGGATTGACGTTGGTTCCGCGATAGATGCCGTCGTTGTTGAAGACGACGACGCAGACCGGCAGGTTGTACCGGCAGATCGTTTCGACCTCCATGCCAGAGAAACCAAAGGCGCTGTCGCCTTCCACCGCGAGCACGGGTTTACCAGTCTCCACGGCGGCTGCGACGGCATAACCCATGCCGATGCCCATGACACCCCAGGTGCCGACGTCCAGGCGTTTGCGCGGTTGATACATGTCGATGACGCCACGCGCGAGGTCGAGCGTGTTGGCGCCTTCGTTGACGAGAATGGCGTCAGGCCGCTCTTTGATGACGGTGCGCAGCGCACCGAGCGCGCCGTGAAAGTCCATCGGCGCCGAATTCTTCATCAGCCTCGGCGCCATCTTGGCGATGTTCTCTTCTTTTTTTGCATTGACGGCGCCGATCCAATCGGCCGGCGGGGCCGGCCACTTGCCGTTCATACCTTCGAGAAGAGCCAATATGCAGGAGCCAATATCGCCAACCAGCGGAGCGGCGATCTCGACATTTGAGTCCATCTCCTTGGGCTCGATGTCGATCTGGATGAATTTCTTCGAATAAGGTTCACCCCAGGTCTTGCCCTTGCCGTGCGACAGCAGCCAATTGAGACGGGCGCCAATCAGCATGACGACGTCGGCGTCTTTCAGCACCGTCGAGCGCGCCGCACCGGCGCACTGCGGATGCGTGTCAGGCAAGAGGCCCTTGGCCATGCTCATCGGCAGGAAAGGAATGCCGCTCTGTTCGACCAGGGCTCGGATCGCCTCATCGGCCTGGGCGTAGGCCGCGCCTTTGCCGAGAATGATCAGGGGGCGCTTGGCACCCTTGAGGACGTCGAGCGCTCGCTTGACAGCGGCCGGAGCGGGGAGCTGGGCCGGTGCCGGATCGATGACCTTGACGAGTGACTTGGCTCCAGCGGCCGCGTCCATCACTTGCGAGAAAAGCTTGGCCGGCAAATCGAGATAAACGCCGCCGGGACGACCGGAAACGGCGGCGCGGATCGCGCGCGCCACGCCGATGCCGATGTCTGCGGCATGCAGTACCCGGAAGGCCGCCTTACAGAGCGGCTTGGCAATAGCCAGTTGGTCCATCTCTTCATAGTCGCCCTGCTGCAAGTCGACGATTTCGCGCTCGGACGAGCCGCTGATCAGGATCATCGGAAAGCAATTAGTCGTGGCATTAGCCAGCGCAGTCAGACCATTGAGAAAGCCGGGAGCCGACACCGTGAGGCAGATGCCGGGCTTTTTCGTCAGGAAGCCGGCGATGGCAGCGGCGTTGCCGGCGTTCTGCTCATGGCGGAACGAGATGACGCGCAGGCCTGCGGCCTGGGCCATGCGACCCAAGTCCGTGATCGGGATGCCGGGCACGCCGTAGATCGTGGTGAAGCCGTTGAGCTTGAGCGCATCGATGACGAGATGAAAGCCATCCGTCAGCTCCCGCTCTGCTTCGGCCGGATTTGCGGTTTCGCGTTTCTCTTTTATTGCTGCATCGGTCATGGGAGTGCTCCCTGGTTCACGTGTCCTGCATTGAGCCCGTCATCCTGAGGTGCCCGCCGAAGGCGGGCCTCGAAGGATGCACGGCCCGGGCTGTCGCCCTTCGAGGCTCGCTTCGCTCGCACCTCAGGGTGACGAACACTCTCATTCTCAATCCAAATAATCCGCGTACTTGGCGACATGCTCGGCGAGACCGAGCGCATGATCGCGCACCAGCACCTCGGCGCGCGCCGTTTCGCGCGCCTCCAACGCTTCGATGATCTGCATGTGGTCGCGGATCGAGCGGTCGGCGCGGTCCATTTCGCCGATCGTCTTCCTGCGGATCATCCGCATGTGGGTAAACAGGTTCTCGGCGAGATCGATGAGTGTGGTGTTGCCGCTCATACGGATGATCGCCTGGTGAAACCCGATATTAACCTCGGAATATTCGTCGAGGTGGGCGCGCACCGCGCCGTTCTCGAACGTCGCGAACATGCGCCGCAGCGCGGCGATGTCTTCGTCGGGCGCTGTCTGCGTGATCAGCCGCGCCGCCATGCTTTCAAGCGCCGCCCAGGCCGTGATTAATTCGATCACCTCGCGCCTCGTCTTGCGCACGACATAGACGCCGCGGCGCGGCACCGAGCGCACGAAGCCCTCGCGCTCGAGTTGCGCCATAGCCTCACGCACGGGCGTGCGGCTGACGCCGAAATCGTGCGCCAAACGCCGCTCATCGAGCCTGATCTCGGCACGGCTGCGATAAATGTCCATCGCGGCGATGGCGTTCTTGAGCGCGACATAGGCCTGCCGCTTGAAGTTTTCGGGACTGGCCAGCGGGTCAACGGCCGGTTGCACGGCCGTCATGTCTGCCGCAGTCCTGCTTGCAGGCCGCGCTATGGAAAGGCTCGAGCTCATCACTGGCATACATTATTCCAGAATTTGAGATAAGCAAAGAGGGCAGCTAAGCCACGGGGATAAGGGCCAATGTTGGCCAGCCCGCGGTGACTGCGAGCCTGGGCGGCCGGCCAACGCAACGCGCTCAGCGTTGGGCCAGGAACCGGTGCCGCAACGGCTTGAGGACGAACAGAGCTAAAACTACCACCACGAAATTCATAATCGCGGTCGCCACAAACACCATGTGCCAGCTGCCGATCACGGATTTGATGATATTGGCGATCGGAACCAGGAATGCAGACGCGCCTTTGGCGGTGTAGAGCAAACTGAGATTGACGGTTGCAAACTTGGCTCCAAAGGTATCCGTGCAGGTCGAAGGGAACAGGCTGAAGATTTCACCCCAGGTTAGGAAAATCAGCGCAGCAAACAGCACGAACGCCCAAGGGGCGGAACCGAAACTCCCCAGCAGCCAATACGCAATTCCGCCCAGACCAAAGGCGATCGCCATGGTGTATTCGCGGCCGATATGGTCGGAAATCCAGCCGAATAGGGGACGCGCCGCGCCGTTGCAGATATTGTCGATGATGAGCGCCGCGCTCAGCGTCGTGGCGCCGAAGAAGACTACTACATCGCCGATGTTGAAGTCCTTGGCGATGGGAGCGATCTGCGCCGTCGCCATCAGGCCCGACGCCGACACCATGACGAACATGATGTAAAGGAGCCAGAACACCGGAGTGGCCAACACCTCGGCGGGCGTGTAGGTGCGCGTTGTCTGCTGGACTTTCGGCACGGCGGCGCCGGCCATCTCGCCGGGATCAGGTGCCCGCAACAGCCCGGCCAAGATAAAGACGATTCCGCCCTGGATCAGCCCGAACCAGAAGAACGCTGCTTCGTAGCCGCTTGCGTTGATCACCTCGCGAATTGGCACGACGCTGAGCGCTGCACCGGCGCCATAACCCGCCGCGGTAAGTCCGACGGCAAGGCCGCGCCGGTCGGGAAACCATTTCACGGCTTGACCGACGCAGGTCGCATAAATGGCGCCGCCGCCGGTGCCGGCCAGCACTGCGCCGAAATAGAGCATCTCGAGCGATTGCGCGCGTGCATTGACGATCCAACCGAGGGCAACCATGATTCCCCCGAAGGCGACCACTAGCTTGGGTCCGCGCCGCGCGCCGAGACTGTCAACGATCCAACCCTCGATCGGCGTCAGCCACGTCTCCAGCGCGATGAAGATGCTGAACGCCAACTGGATCGATGCGATCGACCAGCCATGCGTTTTGTTGATTGGATTGACGAAGAGCGTCCAGGCGTATTGCAGGTTGGCGATCATCACCATGCAGACGATGCCGCAGGCGAGCTGGCCCCAGCGACCGGTCGACGACCCGGCAGCAGCTGATTGGACCGCGGGCGACTCTGCCGTCATTGTTTTCCGTCCCTAAAGATTCTTGGGCCCCCAGGAATTCTTGTTCTTCAGGGCCGCGTTTTCTCGGTCGACATTACCAATGGCTTCGCCGCTTCCGCCCATTCTGCTGCGCGTCAACCTGCGGTGCAATAACAAAGCACCTGCGCCACCGAGCGGCTTTCGGAGATGGGTGATATTGTGAAGGTGCTGGAAGCTTGGGAGGCCGCCAATCGGTGCGGCCCACTTGAAAGAGCAGCAATTGATCTTTTTACCCGCCTTGCCAGCGCTGCCACCAGTTGGGCGCTGCAATCAGCCCGGTCGTCAATAAACGGCTCACCGCTGGCGAGGCCCGCCGCATGGCGGCTACCTTCGCCAAGCTGCCGGTACTGCTGCTGCGTGGAAATGAAAAAGCGGTGGCGGTTGTGATCGTATCGCCAATTGTCCGCCGCGCCCTCCCAGTCGATGAACAGGTTATTTCCCGACCTGCGCGAGAGCGATCTAACCGTTACTGCCGCAGTCCAAACCAGCACAGGCCCCGAACGTCCAGCTTCCGGCTTTCTCCCTGCCCGTGCCCGCCGCGTTCTCCAATGCCTCGTCGGAAACTTTGTAGGTGAGGATTTCCTCGTCAGTCTGGTCGCGGTCGCTGATGTTGTCGTTCATGAGATTGATCCTTTCCGCAAAACAAGCCCGGACGGAAGATCATACCTGTAATCCGCCGCCGTAATCAAAGTAGCCACTGCTGCAGGCGGATTGCCAGGATTCACAACGATCTTGCAAAGCGCGCCTCCAGGTTTCTCAGAACCGGAAGCGAACCCCGCCCGTGGTCGCAAGGTTGTTGGGCGCAAGATAGCCGTTCGACAGTCCGCCATTCACCTGCTGGAACATCATACCGATGTAGGTGTCCCACTTCGGCGCGAACCTCCAATCGAGGACACCTGACGCGGCGTCGAACGTCCCGTTGCATTGCGAGTGCGCAGTGGGGTTGGCGCAGCTGGAGGCAGTATAGTCGTTTTGCCATTGATGATAGTACGCGCCGACTACATCCAAGGCCTTGGTAATGGCGTATTTCGCGCCAGTCCAAAAAACTTGCAGAACTTTGTCACCCAAACCGGCGCTAGCGCTGTAGGCGGTATTGTTGATCGCCGTACCGTTTCCACAAGCTTTCAAGCTCAGCTTCAAACCGGGCGAGCGCATCGGCCTGGTCGGTCATTCCGGCGGCGGCAAATCGACGCTGTTTGCGTTGCTGCAACGCTTCTACGACGTGCAGGACGGCCGGATCCTGATCGACGAACAGGATATCGCGCGGGTTACGCAGGACAGCCTGCGCGAAGCCATCGGCGTCGTGCCGCAGGACATTTCGCTGTTTCACCGTTCGGTCATGGAGAACATTCGCTACGGCCGACCCGATGCCTCGGATGAGGAGGTGCTCGATGCGGCATTCGCGGCGCGCTGCGATTTCATCGAGGATTTGCCTGACGGCATGCGGACACTCGTCGGCGAACGCGGCGTCAAGCTCTCCGGCAGCCAGCGCCAGCGCATTGCCATCGCGCGGGCGTTCCTCAAGAACGCGCCGCTCCTTCTGCTAGACGAGGCGACGTCTGCGCTCGACAGCGAGTCGGAGGAAGCGATCCGCGAAGCTTTAGGCCGGCTGATCGCGCATCGGCTGTCGACCGTCAGGAGTTTCGACCGCATCGTCGTGCTGCAGCTCGGCAAAGTCATGCGAGACGGCCCGCCTGATCTGCTGATGCGCCGCGACGGCCCCTATCGGCGGCTGGTGCAACGCGAGATGGACCGCCTCACCACCCAGGTGGCCGCGTAGCTCGCGACACCGAATATTAGAACACCGATCGCGCGACCAGATCGGCTCCGAGCAACAACAGGCCGAGAAAGAATAATCGGCGAAATGTCTCCGCGTTCAGTTTATCCCGGATCCATTGCCCGACGACCACGCCCGCCAGCGCCGGAACGGTGCAAAGGAGCGACGCGCCTGCCGCGCTGAGATGAAACGCGCCACGGCTGGCGAGGCCGGCGGCCAGGGCAAGCGTAGAAACGGAAAACGATAGGCCGAGCGCCTGGATCAGCTCGTCCTTCTCCAATCCCAGCGCCTCGAAATAGGGGCCGGCGGGTATGACGAGCACGCCGGTGGCGCCCGTGATCACGCCGGTCACCGCACCTACCAGCGGCGACAGCCAGCGCTCCAGCCGCCTCGACACCGCCACGCGCACCCTCGCGAGCCCGACGGCAGCGTAGACCATCAGGACGGCTCCCAGCGCCGTCGCGGCGTTGGCCGGGACTTCCCGTCATCAGTCCGGCGGCAGCTCACGTGACGAGAGCCATCGGCAGCAGCATCGGCCAGGCCCGCGCCATCAGAGCGAGCCGGTTGGGACCCGAGGCGAATTGCCAAACATTAGTGATCAGCTCGGGAACGATGACCAAGGCTGCCGCTTCCGCCGGCGCCATGAATAAGCCGAGAACGCCCATTGTCACCGTCGGCAGTCCCATGCCGGTCGTACCCTTGACGATACCGGCGAGGATGAATGTCAGCACTATGTCGATCACCGGCCTACCTAACGGACGCGAGGCGTCCTCGTCACGCGCGAACGCTGCGGCGAGCGCCGTACTGCGCCCAGCGCGGTCTGAGCCGCCCCCTTGCCTACCGCGATTGCCGGCATTGCGTGAAGGCCGCGGTTGTGTTGCAGTATTCGGGCGCCGGGTGACTAAACGCATTGCCGGGACCGACCGTGAACGACAATCGCGCTTCCTCCCCTGCGTTCCCTGCGGCCGACCCCGCGGAGGCCGGGCTCTCCCCTGCGGGCCTTGCCAGGCTCACCGCGGCGATGGAGCGCGAGGTCGCGTCCCGGCGCGTTCCCGGCGTCGGCATGCTGATCACGCGCGGCGGCAAGCTAGGCTACCGGCGCGATATCGGCACGCTCCACCCCGATGGGCCGCCGATGCCCAGCGACGCTATTTTCCGCATCTATTCGATGACCAAGCCGATCGTCTCGGTTGCGCTGATGATGCTGGTCGAGGAGGGACGGCTGTTTATCGCCGATCCCATCGCGAAATTCATCCCCGAATTTGCCAACCCCAAAGTCGGCGTCGAACGCGATGGCAAGCTTGAACTAGTGCCGGCGAAGCGGCCCATCACCATCCAGGATCTGTTGCGTCACACATCGGGACTGACCTATGCGTTCACCGGCAATTCGGCCGTGCAGCGTCTTTATGCCGAGTCGCATTTGTTTACCCCTGATCCCGGCACCGCCAGACAGTTTCTGACGCGCGATCTCAGCAATGCCGAGTTTGTCACGGAGCTCGCCAAGCTGCCGCTGATCAATCAGCCGGGCGCGTCCTGGGATTACAGCCATTCCACCGACGTCATCGGCCGCGTCATCGAGATTGTGTCCGGGCAAGGCTTGGGCGCGTTTCTGCAGGATCGAATCCTGGCGCCGCTGGGCATGGGTGATACCGGGTTTTTCGTGCCCCCAGACAAGCTCGATTGCATCGCCGAGCCGTTCGCCAACGATCCTGACACCGGTGCGGCGGTAGCGCTGATCGACGCTCGCACCGCGCCGCGCCTCGAATCGGGCGGCGGCGGCTTGTTCTCGACCATGGATGACTACGCACGATTTATGCAGATGCTGTATTGCGGCGGCACGCTCGGCGGTACCCGCATCCTCGGCCGCAAGACTCTTGAGTTCATGACCTCCGACCACCTCGGGCCGAATGTCCGCATCGGAACCACGTTCCTGCTGGCGCCGGGACATGGCTTCGGGCTGGGATTCGCGGTGCGGCGCGAGGCTGGGATGGCGCCGACCCCCGGGACGCCGGGCGAATTTTTCTGGGGTGGCGTCGCCGGCACGGCGTTTTGGATCGCGCCCAAGGAAGAGATGATGGCGCTGATGATGGTCCAGGCGCCGGGACAACGGGATTATTACCGGCAGCTGTTTCGCAATCTCGTCCACGCCGCGCTCGCTTAGCGGCGCGAGACCTTGGCGTTCTTGACTTCCTCGGTTTCGGCGAGCGCGGCGAGAAGTGTTTGCGCTTCGGCGATCTCGGGGAATTCCGGTGTTGGCGAAAAACCTTCGAGCGCGGGCGCGAGGACGGCATGGGCGTCGGCAGCGCGGTTCGTGCTCTGATAAAGCTTCGCCAGCGCCAGCGCCGCGCGGAGTTCAAAGCTTCGCGCTTTCTGCTGTTGCGCAACCGCGATGGCGGTCAAAAAGGCTTCCTCGGCCGGCGCCGTATTCGCCGGATCGCGCTTCCACAGAATCTCGCCGCGGATGCGATGCAGGAAAGCGTCGCTCCAGCGTTCCCCGGTCTCGGCCGCGAGCGCCAGCGCCTCGTCCATCCGGGTCAAAGCTCCTTCCGTGCCGACCGTTTCGGCTTCGATCTCGGCGAGCAGGCTTTGAAAACGCCGGCAATTGGCGGCGCTGACCAATTGGGTAATGGCCGGCGCAAAGGTTCAGCCGATTGTGCTGGCGGTCGAAGATTTGCACTGGTCCTTGGTTGGACTCGCGCTCGACTCGGCGACTCCGAGATCGGCGTGACGGAGCTTCGGCAAGCCCTAGCGGCCCTCTCGGACCAGGGAAACAAGCTGTGGCTACCCTTTCCGCAATTCCTCCGGCGCTAAGGTCAGCGTGCGTTCTTGCGGCAGCGGAATATCGAGAAGCGGCGCCAGTAAAGAGGCATTCTCCGCCGGGTCGAGCTTGATCTGCGCAAGCGCATTCTCCAGCTCCGCGAGGCGGCGCTCGGCGGCCACGTCGGCGCCGCCGAAACGCAGGCGGCCCCACTCGGCGACCGGGTGCTGCGGCGTGTTTTGCAAAAGCTGCGAGCAGCTCCATTCGACCCAGGTGTGCGGCACTTCGCTCAGCCCCGCATGAAACTCCTCGATCAGGCGCGACTTGCCGAGCCCCGGCTCGCCGACGATCGTCACGAGTTGCCCGTCGCCCTGCCGCGCCCGCTCCCAGCGCCGCATCAGCATCGCCATTTCGTCGTCGCGCCCGACCAACGACGTGAGATTGCGTGCGCCGGAGCGGCGTCCGCCGCCGCTCGCACGCACCAGCCGGAACAGCACCGTCGGCTCGGGCACGCCCTTGAGCGTGTGCGTGCCGCGCTCTTCCGCCACAAACAGCCCGGCGACCTGGCGCTGCACCCGCGCGGTGACCAGCACCGCGCCCGGCTCGGCCAGTGCCTGGACCCGCGCCGCGATGTTTGGGGCGTCTCCGAAAATTTCGCCCGCCGCATCCACGACCACGGCACCGGTTTCGACGCCGATGCGGGCGTTGAGCGCCGGCTTGCCGGCGCCGGCGTTGTTACGGTTCAGTTCCGCCAGCGCACGTTGGATCGAGAGCGCCGCCCGCACCGCGCGCTCGGAATCGTTCTCCTGTGCGACCGGATAGCCGAACAGCACCATGAGCCCGTCACCGAGCTTTTTGGCGACATGGCCGCTCATCCCCGTCACCGCCGCCGTGGCGGCATCGAGATAGGAGCCGACGAGATCGCGCCATTCCTCGGCGTCAAGCTTTGCGGCAATGCCGGTCGAATCAACGAGATCGCAGAACATCACCGTGAGATAGCGGCGCTCGCCTTCGGCTCCGGTAGAAGCAGCGGAAACGGTTGGCTTTGCCGCGGCGGCCGCGATCGGCGCCGGCATGACGGGCGGCGGCTCAGGTGCCGCAACTGTTGCCCCAGGTGCGCCGTCCAACGCGGCGATCGCGCGCAGGAGTTTGCGGCGGTGGCCCAGCGACGCAATGCCGATCTTTTCCAGGTCCTGATCAGTGAGATCGGTCAGGATCGCGAAATCGATATCATTCTCGGCGAAACGCGGCGCGTATTCGCCAAGGCCGAGACCGTCAAGCCACTCTTTGATTCCCTGCACTGCACATCCCTTCCGGGCAGGTGCGCCGCAAGCCTTAAAAACACCGATGCAGGGTGAGTATAGCGAATTTCCAAGACAACCGAGACGTGGCCGACGGGCGAAACTCTCGCGTCATCTCGATAGGGGCGCCTTCGACGTAGCCGCCAGGATCACAGCCGCGATGATGTTGCCGGCGACGCTCGCCAGGATCGGCAGCGTGTAGCTGTGACTCACGTCGTAGGCGTAGCCGGCGACGCCTGGCCCGATCAGCGTGCCGATCGCGACGCTGGTATAGAGAATGCCGATGATGCTGCCGGCGTTACGGCCGCCGAAATAGTCGGTGATCACGGCAGGGGCGAGCGCGACGAAGCCGCCGTAGAACAAGCCGAAGACGCAGGCAAACGCGGCCAGCGACCATAGCTCCGTCGCGAAATCCCAAACGACAAACGCGAGCGCCATGCCGACGAACATGGCCATAAAAGACAACGGCCGGCCCAGCCGGTCGGCCGCGCCGCCGAGAATGAAACGTCCGGCGGTGCTGCCGAGCCCGATCATGGCAAGCAGAATGACCGCCGACGATTGCGGCAGGCCGTGATCGAGCGCGTACGGGACGAGGTGAACGAACGGAACAAACAAGCCGAAGGCGCAGATGAAGCAGGCGGCATAAAGCCCGATGAACCGCCGCGATCTGACCGCCTCGCCGACGGAGACGCCCGCCATGCGCGTCGGTTTGGCGTCCGCTTCCAGTGGCGCGCCGTCGGGGTTCAGGCCGCGATGATGCGGATCGTCCTCGATCAGGAGCGCCATCCCGCCGCCCACAAGCGCGGCGATAACGCCGAGAATGAGATAGGCCTCGCGCCAGCCCAGCGCCGCGATCAGGAAAGCGGCGAGCGGCGGCACGACGAGCGTGCCGACGCCGATGCCGCTCACGGCGAGGCCGGAGGCAAAGCCGCGGCGCTTGACGAACCAGCGCTGCACCGCGCCCACGGCCGGAACGTAGGAGCAGCCGACGCCCAGGCCGACGCCGAGCCCATACGCCACATAGACTTCCGGCAAGCTGCGGGCGACGCTTGCGACCATCAGGCCCATTCCGGTCAGGATCATGCCGATGACGGCAAGACGCCGCGCGCCCCAGCGGTCGGCCAGCGGACCGCTCACGAGCCCGAGGCCGAAATAAAAGAATCCGGCCAGCGAGAACACGACGGAAACCGATCCGCGCGACGCCGTGAAATCCTGCTGCAAAGAAACGACAAAGGCGCTGAAACTATAGGCGCAGCCAAAGCCGACAAAGGTGACGGCAAAGGTGCCGGCAACGACGAACCACCCATAGAAGATGCGCGGTTTGGCCAGCGTCGAGTGCGTTACCACGATTCCTCCCAAGACGGGTCGCAGCCTGTCGGCGGCTCCGCCGCGATGCAAGTGCCAAGATGGTCGTAGCAGGCGAGCAAATCGGAGCGTGCGAGGACACCCGTTTCCGGAGCGGAGATTGCGACCGGACGACCAAGGTTGCGGCGCACGCGGCGCAATGCGCGGTGCGGCGATGGGCGTTAAAGGGAAATCGCGTCAGTCGTCGTAGGTCTCGTGAGCAATTGATATTGCTTCACAAATTGGTTGCGGGGGTAGGATTTGAACCTACGACCTTCAGGTTATGAGCCTGACGAGCTACCGGGCTGCTCCACCCCGCGCCAATGTGTCCGTCCCCGCTTAGACCAGGGTCGCCGTGGTGAAAAGCATGTAGCAAGCGACCTCCAATAAGGGAAGTGCGGCGGGCCCGATTTTTCGTCATACTGTCATCGGGGACCCATCGGATTGTCATGCACGCCTTCATAGAAGCGGATATGGGCGCCAAACCTGCTTTGCAGCCCCGAGCGGCGATCGGACCGGCGGTGCGTGCGATCGCGGGTAATATCATCGACACTGCGCGCGCGGCGATCACCGATCCGGAGCGATCGAACCAGGACGCCGTGCACGATTTCCGCCGCGCCATGAAGCAGTGGCGGGCGCTGATGCGGCTGCTCGAGCCCTTCATCCCGGACGCCGTGCGCCGGCGCCAGGAGGCGCGCGACCATGCCCGCTCGCTCGCTCGCGCGCGCGACGGTCAGTCGGCGCTCAACGCCTTCGACGACCTCGTGGACAAGGGCATGGCGCTGTCGGCGCGCTCGATCGCGACCGTCCGCAGCCGCATCGAAGCGATCCGCGGCAGCGAGGAGCAGGAGGTGCTGACGCCGGAATTGCGCGAAGCGATCATCGCCTGGCTCGATTCCACGACCGCGGCGATCGAGCTGTGGCCGCTCGATCCGTTCGAATTCAGCGCCATCGCGGCGCGCCTGACGGCGGGCTATCGCGCCGCGCGGCGCTGTATTCCGGCCGACTGGGCGCAAGCGAGTGCCGAGGACCTGCACCATCTGCGCCAGCGCGTCGTCGATCACCGCTATCAGATGGAGCTGATCGAGCCGCTATGGCCCCGCCACGGCCGCATGTGGACCGAGGAAGCCGAACGGCTGCGCGACCGGCTCGGGCGCTGTCAGGACCTGGAGATCCTCAAGCGGCTCACCGGGCCACATCAGCCGCTGGCGCATTGGCGCTCGCGACTGACGCCGGCCTGCGCCGAACGCACCACCGAGCTCGCGCACCGCGCCGCCCGTATCGCGCTCCGCCTGTTTGCCGAGCGGCCCAAGGCGTTCCGCCGCCGGCTCGAGACGCTGTGGGAGCAGGGAAGGTAGGCGAGTCGCGGCTCACGAACTGACTCACTCAAGTGCGTCGGCCACCGCTTTGCCGCAGGCTTCGGTGTAGGCTGGGCCGCCGAGATCGCGCGTGCGCAGCTTCGGCTCGGCCAGCACTTTCTCGATCGCCTTGACGATAGCCGCGGCCGCTTCGGCCTCGCCGAGATGCTTGAGCATCATCGCCCCCGACCAGATCTGACCGATCGGATTGGCGATGCCCTGACCGGCGATATCCGGCGCCGAGCCGTGCACCGGCTCGAACATGGAAGGAAATTTGCGCTCGGGATTGATGTTGCCTGACGGCGCGATGCCGATGGTGCCGGTACAGGCTGGGCCGAGGTCGGAGAGAATGTCGCCGAATAAATTCGACCCGACCACCACGTTGAAGCGGTCGGGTTTGAGCACGAACAACGCCGCCAGGATGTCGATGTGGTACTTGTCCCATTTGACGTCGGGATAGTTTTTCGCCATCGCCTCGACCCGCTCGTCCCAGTACGGCATGGTGATGGCGATGCCGTTCGACTTGGTCGCCGAGGTCAGATGCTTCTTCGGCGTCTTGCGCGCAAGCTCGAAGGCGAATTGCAAGACGCGGTCGACGCCGATGCGGGTGAGCACCGTCTCCTGCACGACGAATTCGCGCTCGGTGCCGCCGAACATGCGGCCGCCAATGGCGGAATACTCGCCTTCGGTATTCTCCCGCACCACCCAGAAATCGATGTCGCCGGGCTTGCGATTGGCGAGCGGCGACGGCACGCCCGGCATCAGCCGCACCGGCCGCAGATTCACATATTGGTCGAACTCGCGGCGGAAC
>Ga0181532_10002688_pt1 | contig 16510 bp, 15 predicted proteins | sample PEATcosm2014_Bin_33_FD_119768 | JGI IMG/M metagenome (GOLD analysis project Ga0181532, IMG submission 119768) | Peatland microbial communities from MTU Mesocosm Facility, Houghton, MI, USA - PEATcosm2014_Bin11_30_metaG | ecosystem: Environmental > Terrestrial > Soil > Wetlands > Peat | place...
GATCCAACTCGTCATGAAGGGGAACAGTCAGATTCTGGCGCACCTCATTCACCAGGACGCGCCGCGGCTTCAAGTGACTACCTCGCTGCGAAACCTCCTGAAATCCGAATCGGGCAAACGCGCGGATCAAATCGCCACCGGACAACCTGCGCAGCTTGGACATCAGGCGACGGCCGAAAGCTCCATGGTGGCCAAGATGGTAGGATCGTCCGACAGGCCCATAGCGGCAAAGTCTTCGCCTTCAAGATGCAAAGAAATCGCTTCGCGAATATTGGCCGCCAACTCGTCGAGGGTGGCTGCTTCGGTCACGACCGGCAGGTCCAGACACTCAGCCAAATATTTTTGGTCTCCTCGAGAGATCCGTACCTGAATCGTGCGCTTCATCAGCGTGGCTCCTCAACCACTTTACCATTCGGGCGACCGCCAGGCCGAATCCGAACAGCACGCGGGTGTATCGCTGGACCGGGGCGCTGTTAGAAGGCCGATTGGGCGTCGTGCTCCTGCAGGACCGGCGTTCCAGTGACTCTTGCATAAAGAACATCAGGATCAAGGTCGGCTCCGTTCGGCCAAACTAGAGTGCCTAGCTCCGGATCGACGCGGACCCGCGCAAAGTAGGCCGGGTCGCGTAGCGGATCAAAAACCCCGCGAAAGCTGAGATGGGACGCGAAATCAAGCACGCCCTCAACGCCGTCCTCGAAGCGAAGATGCAAGCGATAATCGCCTAATGTTTTTGCGGCAACGATGTTCTTCAACATGATCTACTTCGCGGGCGCAAGGGATAGCGAGGTACTGTCTTCCGATCATACCAGGGACGTGGGGACAGCCTGCGCCCCCTTCGCCCTGCTATCCTGTACACTGGCATGCGAGCCACCCCCGAAAGGAGAACCTCCAAGTGAGAGTCGGCGTATTCACCGCCTTGTTGGCGCAACTATCCCTCGACGATGTTCTGAAAAAGCTCAAGAGCATCAAAATCGAGACCGTGGAGCTCGGAACCGGCAATTATCCGGGCGATCCACATTGCAAGCTGTCCATGCTGGACAATAAGACCGAGCGCAACGAGTTCAAGCAGAAACTGGCGGACAACGGCGTTTCCATCAGCGCGCTGAGCTGCCACGGCAATCCCCTGCACCCCGATCAGGAGCGCGCCAAGCACGATCAGGAAGTCAGCCGCAAAACCATCCGTCTGGCGGAGAAGCTGGGCGTGCCCGTGGTCATCGATTTTTCCGGCTGCCCCGGCGATTGCGACAAATCCAAATGGCCCAATTGGGTCACCTGCCCATGGCCGCCCGACTATCTCGAAATCCTGAAGTGGCAGTGGGAAGCCAAGGTGGCGCCGTACTGGACCAAGCAAGCCAAGTTCGCGGCCGATCACGGCATCAAAGTCGCCATCGAGATGCATCCCGGCTTCGTGGCTTACAGCCCGGAGACCATGCTGAAGCTGCGCGCTATCGCCGGCCCGTCGATCGGCTGCAATTACGATCCCAGCCATATGTTCTGGCAGGGCATTGACCCGATCGCCGCCATCCGCGTGCTGGGCGATGCCATCTTCCACGTGCACGCCAAGGACACCCAGATCTACGCGCGCAACCTGCCGCTGACCGGCGTGCTAGATACGAAATCGTACACCGACGAACGCAACCGCGCCTGGATTTTCCGCACTTGCGGCTACGGCCATGGCGGCGAATGGTGGAAGGAATTCGCTTCCACGCTGCGCATGTTCGGCTACGATTACGTGCTCTCGATCGAGCATGAGGACAGTCTGCTGTCGCCCGAAGAAGGTCTGCGGAAGGCCGCCGATTTCCTGAACGGCCTGGTGATGAAAGAGCAGCCCGCCGCTGCCTGGTGGGTATAGCCGGTGCGATTCCTTCTCCTTCTGGCCTGCGCGGGATCCCTTTTCGGGGAGTTCCGCGCGGGCGCTTCTAAGAGCGTGATCAGTCCGCCCTTGCAGGACCGTCCGCCGGTCTACATGGCGGGGTTCGGGCACAATCGCGTGGCCGCAACGGTGCACGACGATCTTTATGCGCGCTGCGTGGCTTTCAGCGCCGGCCAGAAGCCGCTGGTGGTGTGCGAGGTCGATCTGATCGGCTTTTTCATCGACGATGTGCAGCGCGTGCGCGCGAAAGTTCCGGACGCGGACGTGGTGGTGGCATCCACGCACGTACACGAAGGCCCCGACACCATGGGGCTGTGGGGTCCGGCCCAAGGGCAATCGGGAATCGACAACGATTACAACAGCTTCGTGGTGGATCGCGTGGCCGAAGCCGCCAAGGGCGCGCTCGCCGCTCTGGAACCCGCCACGCCGGCTCTGGCGGTGGTGCACAGCGCGGAGCTCGATTCGTTCATTGACGACACGCGCCCGCCGGTGAAGCACGATCCCGACCTGATCGTGCTTTCGCTCACCGGGAAGGGCGGCAAGCCCATTGCCACGGTGGTGAATTGGGCTAATCATCCCGAGACACTGGGGTCGCGCAACACGCAGATCAGCGCGGACTATCCCGGCTTTTTCTACAAGCGCCTGGAAGCCAAACTAGGCGGCATGGCCGTCCTGTGGAACGGCGCGGTGGGTGGGATGCAATCGCCGCTGGGCGCCAAGATCACGGACCCCGCCACGGGAACGGTCGCGGCGGAGAACAGCTTCCGCAAGACGCAGATCCTGGGTGAGCGCATCGCAGATCTGGCGGCGGATGCGGTGCGCCCGGCCAAGCCTGTGCGCATCGACAAAGTCGAGTTCGCGGAACGCATCATCACCATACCGGTCACCAACCGCGGTTTCGAAATGGCGGCGCAAGCGGACCTTTATAAAGGACGCAAGAAGACCACCGCGGACGGCGCCACGACCACTTCGGTCGGGCTGATCCGGATGTCGGCGGGCGATCCCGTGCTGGCCATCGCGCTGATACCGGGCGAAATGTATCCGGAGCTCAGAGTAGGCGGCGTGGAGCGCTACGCTGGCGCCGATTTTCCGGATGCGCCTATCGAAACGCCCATCAAATCCATGCTGCACGCGCCATTCAAAATGCTGATCGGTCTGGCCGACGACGAGATCGGCTACATCATCCCCAAGGCGGAGTGGGATGAAAAGCCGCCTTACCTGCAGAACGCCAAGAAGGCCTGGTACGGCGAAGAAAATTCAGTGGGGCCGGACGCGGCGGGGCGTATCGCCGCGGCGATCGAAGAGATGGCGCGTTAGTGACAGCCCAGGCAGTGGAACTTGCGCCCGTGGCATACCGCGCACGTCGTCTTATCCAGCGCTAACTTGCCGCTGGTGTGGGTATCCAGGAAGTCCGGAGTGTGACTGGCAGGCGCCAGCTTGGCCCCTTTCGCGTGGCAGAATTCACAACTGTACGGTGGATCGATCTGGTTGTGGCACACCAGGCAATCCGCCATTTGCGGCAACGCGCTGCGGTCCGGCCGGTCGGAAACTTCCAGGCCCCGATGGCATGCCTCGCAAGGATTCCGCGTGTTGAGCTGCGCCCGCAAGTCCGGGCCCGCCGCAGTCAGATACGTCTTCTTATCGATGGCGGCCGCGATCAGCGGCGCCAAGTTGCCCAGTTTCAGGTGCAGTTGGTGGTCGAACCGCGCCAGGCGCGTCGGCATGGGCGCACCGATTTCCGCGGTCTTGTGACACTTGAGGCAGACCTCCTGCTTTGGCAAAGCCTCCGCCGCGTGGCAGACGGCGCAATCCAGCTTGGCGGCCAAATGGACCCGGTGCGAAAAAGGTTGCGCCGTCTGCGCCGCCATCTGCAGCGATGCTGCGCCCGCCATGGCAATCGGTAGGAATAGAATTCGCAATTAGTGTTTGTAAGTGACGCGCCAGATCTTCTTGCCGCCATCGTCGGAGATCAGCATGCTGCCATCGGGCAGGATCGACAATCCGACGGGGCGGCCCCACACATCGCGGCTATCGGGCGCGATCATCCAGCCGGTGAGGAAATCGCGCTCCGGGCCCGCAGGCTTGCCATCGTGAAACGGGACGAAGGCGATCTTATATCCAACCCGCTGGGCGCGGTTCCAGGAGCCGTGCAAAGCCAGAAAAGCGCCTTCGCGATACTCGGCGGGGAACTGTCTCGCGGTGTAGAATTCGAAATCGAGCACCGCCTGGTGCGCCGGCATCAAGGGGAGGTCGGGCACGATCGTCTTCGCCACCAGGTCCGGCTTCTGGCCTTTGTTGCGCGGATCTTCATTCGGGCCGATGTAGGCGTAGGGCCAGCCATAGAAGCCGCCTTGCTGGATATGCGTGAAGTAGTCGGGCACCAGATCGTCGCCCAGCGCGTCGCGCTCCTGCACCGCGGCCCACAGGGTGTCGGTTGCCGGATACCAGTGCAGGCCGATAGGATTGCGCGTCCCGGCGGCGTATGTCTCATGACCGCTGCCGTCCGGATTGTAGCGGTTGATCGCCGCGCGCACGGGGTCCTCTCCAGGTGAGACGTTGGAACCCGATCCGACCCCCACGTATAGCTTCTGGCCGGCGCGATCGAACAGCAGGCTGCGCGTCCAGTGACCGTGGCCGAACCCCTTGAGTGAAATCACTTCTTCGCCGGGTCCGGCAGTCATGGCTTTGGCGTCGTATTTATAACGCTTGATGGACTCCGGCTCGCCGACGTACAGATACTCGTGCCAGAACGCCAGGCCGTAAGGGCGGTTCAGACCCGTGATCAGCTTCTTACGTTCGCCCGCTTTGTAGCCATCCGCTTCGTTCAGCGGCATCGCGTAGACGGTTCCATTCGGACTGTCCGCGGCGTCGGTGAGCAGCAATTCGCCGCTGGGGCCGAGAAGCATGTAGCGGGGAACCTCGAAGTTCTCGGCATAGACGCCGACCGAAAAGCCCGTGGGCACGTGCAATTGTGCGCCTTCCGGCTGCGGGATCACGTGCGGGCCATTATTGGCGGACGGCGTCGCGTAAGGCGGCGGCAGTTTCACATCGGCCGCGTAGAAAGCCGCAGCCACAAGAAGAACGGTGGCGAACAGCAGAAGCCCTCTGTTTTGCATCACTCCATTCTAGCGTGGGGAGGTGGGGCAGGCGTCCACGCCTGCGGCGGGTCTCCATACCCGCCTTGCGATAGGCGAGCTTCGCTCGCGCGCCGGCAGGGGTGCCGGCACGGCACGCCGGGGGCGTGCGCCACGAGGGCGGTCCACCCGGGCCCGCTCAGGAAAGGACGGCGTGGACGTCGGCCGCAGAATCCTGCCCCACTTTGGCCCTGGGGGCCGCAGTCGGCAGGTCCAGCCCGTACTGATCGGCGAACTGTCTGGCGTGCTTCAGGCAGCAGTATTGCCACCAATCCGCGCCATCCGGTTCGCCGTGCGAACTTTCAAGCGCCAAATAGGCCGCGCGCGCGGTGCAAGCCCGCACCTGGCAGGCGCCGGTGCCCCACTCCCGTTTCGCCTGTTTCTCCTGCGGCGTCATCGAACGAATGCTTCGGTCAACATGCATGAGATTGTCATTTCTCCGCGCCCGGCGGGTTGCGAATCAGGCGCTTTCTGCCTTCGTCCGCTTCACCGGCAACCGAGCTGAACAGTAATCCAACCATGTGCTTCATCCCGCTCCTGCGGCAATAGCGGACCGAGGCATTGCCCATCAGGCCGTAAGCCGCCGCCCGCACATAGACCCGGGTGCGGGATTCGATAGGGGCCTCGCATTCGATCCGCGCGCCCTGGTCCGAGAGATCCAGACACTTCGCCCGGACGACCTTCATCTCTCCGGAGCTGGTTTGCCACGAAACTTGCACCGCGCCTTGAAACGGACGACGTTCGCCGGTGCGGATATCTTTCCCATTTTGAACATGCATTTACTCGCCTCCCTTGCTAATTCGAATGTCCGGCCTCCATGGTTCCAAAGAAGAGATCCACAGCGCGTTCCAAGTCGGCTCGGCTGACTCCTAGAGCTTCCTCTTCGTATGTCTTGACTGCCTTGATGATCCGGCACATATCTCTCGGATAACACGGCCGCAGATCGCCGCCGCGCTGCAGGCAAAGCTTGCGCAGATGCTCGCTGGCGCCCTCTTCGCAACTCATCTTGAAACCCACCAGCACGCGCCGGAAGATTTCGTCGAAAACATCCGGGGCGATCGCATCCACCAGAATCTTGTTCGGGATGCGGCGCAGAAACGCTTCGTCCGCCAGTTCGCTCGGCTCCAGGTTGGTGGCGAACACGATCATGCACTCGAAGGGAATCTGGAAGCGCACGCCGTAATTCAGCGACAGATAGTCCACGCGCCGGTCCAATGGCACGATCCAGCGGTTCAGCAGGTCGCGCGGCGAAATCAACTGTCTGCCGAAATCGTCGATCACCAGCATGCCGCCGTTGGCCTTCATCTGCACCGGCGGCGCATAGGTGCCGGACGAATCGTCGCGCCGCAGTTCCAGCATGCTGGGAACCAGTTCGCCGCCCACGATCACGCAGGGCCGGTGGCACACCACCCAGCGCGGATCGGAGTCCTCCATATCGACCTGCACCCGCTCATGCACGGCCGGATCGAATAAGACAATAATCTGATTGTCCACTTCCACGGCGTAGGGCATCACGAGTTGGTCGCCATACACGCGCAACAACCTCTCGGCCAAGCTGGTCTTACCCGTGCCGGCCGGTCCGTACAGGAACATCGAGTTCTGGGCCACCAGCGCGGGACCCAATTGATCGAGTATCCGGTCGGTCACCACCAGGTCGCCAAACGCCAAGCGCAACGCCGAACGGTTGACGGTCACCTGGGGTCTTTGGTCCAGGATGGCTTGCTGATAGGAAGTCAGGCTGACGGGCGCCGGACCCGCATACTGGCACATCCGGCAGCGCTCCGCGGCCATCGTGCGTCCCGCCCCCGTGAGCGCAAAAATGTAGTCGTCTCCGGTCATGCCGCTCACTTCCAGCAGCCGCTGGTTGCGCACGTCCCGAAAGACCCGTTCCACGATCGGATATGCCAGGCCCATCGACTCGCTCAATGCTCCGATGGTGTTGCATCTCTTCAAGTGCACATGGCGAAGGAACAGGTCTTCGATCAATGCGGAGCTGATGCCAGCCTGTTCCTGAGTGTGGGGCGTCGGCGGCAGGTATCGCCGGATATTGCTGCGCGCAACGTGCGCGCCGTTCCGGTCGGTCGCCAATAGGGACGCCGGAACGCCCGATTCGGAACCGCCCATGACAAAACCCGTCGACATGCCTCGTTCTCCTTCTTAAGCAGACCGCTCCCGCGCCTGTCTAGCACTGGAGCTAACTTTGGATAACTCAGCCACGCTATCCATGGCTAAGTTGAGAACACATAATTTACAGCCTTGGTACCTGAGGTACTTCATCGTATTCAAATAACTATTGAAAGCCGGGCATTTAGAATTCATTATAACTATATGGTAACCGCGCATCCAGCGCAATATATTTCTTGCCGCATGACTACAACTTTTGTTCATAGCCTGGGTCGGCCAAAAGCTAGGTACCAAGGCCGCCGCCGGCGCTTATCCGCCAAACGGCGCCGCGCAAGCGGTACCTTGGAGTGACCGCGATGCCTCTGAAGGCCCGCATCTTCGTCGCTGTTGCCATTGCGGCCGGCGCCGCTTTCATCGCCACCTCCGTGTACCCCTGGCAGCCTGGCGATACGGTGCGGTTCTGCTTTTACCTGGTGTTGTCCAGCTTGGCCTCCGGCATGAAGGTTAATCTGCCCGGGATACCGGGCACCATGCCGGTTTGCTTTCTGTTCAGCCTGATCGGCATCGCGGAAATGTCCCTCGGCGAGAGCATGGCCATAAGCTGCATCGGAACCCTGATTCAGTGTCTCTGGAAATCCCCGCAGACGCCGCGGCCCGCCCAGACGGTCTTCAACGTCGCGATTACCAGCTCGGCCATGGGCTTCGCCTACCGGTTTTACCACTGGCCGGCCATCCATGCATTTGGCGCGGCCGGCCCGTTTCCGTTAGTGGTCGCGGCGCTCCTTTACTTCGCGCTGAACACCGTCCCCCTGGCGGCCGCGACCGCCCTGGCGGAGCGCAAGCCGATGGGAGCGGTCTGGCGCCGGACTCACTTCTGGTCCTTCCCGTTCTACATACTAGGTGCGTTGGTCGCCTGGATGATCAACTTGTTCAGCCGGCAGGTGCACTGGCAGGGATCCGTGCTGCTGCTGCCCATCGTCTACTTCATTCACCGTTCTTACCGGATATACCTGGACCGCCTGGGCGACGAAAAGCGCCATGTCGAAGAGATGGCCGGTCTGCACTTGCGTACCATTGAAGCGCTGGCGCTGGCCATCGAAGCCAAGGACCACACCACCCACGAGCACCTGCGCCGCGTGCGCGTTTACGCCGTCGAAATCGGAAAGGACATGGGCCTCTCGGCGCCGGACCTGGAGGCGCTGCGCGCCGCCGCCCTGCTGCACGACATCGGCAAGTTGGCGATCCCCGAGCACATCATCTCCAAGCCGGGGCGACTGGCTCCCGAAGAATTCGAGAAAATGAAGATCCACCCGGTGGTGGGCGCCGAAATCCTGGAGCGCGTTTCGTTCCCGTACCCCGTCGTGCCGTTGGTCCGCGCGCATCACGAGAAGTGGGACGGCTCCGGCTATCCGGATGGCTTGAAAGGCGAGGCGATCCCCCTGGGCGCGCGCATTCTAGCCGCGGTCGATTGCCTCGACGCTCTGGCGGCGGACAGGCAATACCGGCGCGCGCTGCCGTTGGACCAAGCCATGCAACAGGTAGTGGGCCTGTCCGGCACGGCCCTCGATCCGGCCGTGGTCGCGGTCCTCGCGCGGCGCTACAAGGAACTGGAGCAAATGGCCCAGGCGCAGCCTCCCCCGGAAACCAGGCTATCCACGAACCTCAAGATTTCCAATGGAAGAGAACCTGCTGCCGGCTTAGAAGCGCCGCAGGCGAACGGCGAACGGCGCGAGGGCGATTTCCTGGCATCCATCGCGGCTGCCCGCCAGGAGGTGCAGCTCCTCTTTGAACTGACCCAGGACTTAGGCAACTCGCTCAGTCTGGATGAGACTCTTTCGGTGGTATCCATGCGCCTGAAGAAGATGGTGCCGTACGATGCCATCGCCGTCTATGTCTGCCGCGGCAAGGTCCTGATCCCGCACTATGTGAACGGCGAGAACTTCCGCCTGTTTTCATCGCTCGAAATTCCCATTGGGGAGGGACTCTCCGGCTGGGTGGCCGAGAACCGCAAGAGCATCCTGAACGGCAACCCTTCCGTGGAGGCCGGATACCTGAACGATGCCGCCAAGTTCAGCACGTTGCGCGCGGCGCTGGCCGTGCCGCTCGAGGGCGTGAACGGCGTGATCGGCGCGCTGACGCTGTACCGTGTGGACAAGGACTCCTTTTCGCGCGACCACCTGCGGATCCTGCTGGCCATCACTTCCAAAGTCTCGCTGGCCATCGAAAACGCGCTGCGCTTCCAGCTTGCGGAGGACTCCGCCACTACCGATTACCTGACCTCGCTCCCGAACGCCCGATCGCTATTTCTGCGTCTGGACAGTGAACTGGCGCGCTGCCGGCGGACGCTGGAGCCGCTTACCGTGATGGTATGCGACGTGGATGGCTTCAAACAGGTCAACGACCGCTTCGGCCACCTGGAAGGCAATAAGGTGCTGCGTTACGTGGCGGACGTGCTGCGCGAGAATTGCCGGGAATACGATTATGTGGCGCGTATGGGAGGCGACGAGTTCGTCGTCCTGATGCCGGGCAGCGACCGGGAAGCCGTGTGCCGCCGCGTTGCGGAATTCCAGAGCATTGCCTGCGATATTGGCGGCGCGGTGAACGGCGCAGGCGTGATTGCCTTGAGCGTGGGCGAAGCTTTCTATCCCGACGATGGTTCGGACGCCGAGCAGTTGCTCGCCGAAGCCGACCGCCGGATGTACAAATCGAAGCACTTAAACAAAGCCGCGCGCAGCAACGGGATCCACCTGCTGACGCCGGGCCATTTTGAGCCTGGCCATTTCGACAAGCTGGGCACGGAGGCCGGCCGGCCCAACCAGGTGAACTGATGGGCGCCATGAAACATCTTGCGCAACTGCTGCTGTCACTCGCGGTTACCGTGCTGCTCGGCGGCTTTCTGACCGCCGCGCTGGTGCGTCTGAGTCCGGGCTTCGGCGTGGACGAGCACGAACTGGATCCCACCCGCGACGTGGCGGCGCTGCGGGCGCTGGCAGCCACGCGGCCCGAGCAGGGCAATTTCTTCGCCTATTCGGTGCGCCACACGGCCGCCATGTTCCGCGGAGATTTCGGAACCTCTCGCAACTGGAATCGTCCGGTGGCCGGCTTGCTCCGCGAACGGTGGCCGGTGACGGCGCAACTAATGGGAACCGGAATCCTAGGCGGATGGGCACTGGCCTTGGCCTTCGCCTTGCCGGGCTTGGTCTATCCCAGCCGGATTTGGACTGCGCTGGCCGCCGGCCTTAGCGGTTTGCTCTTGTGTGTGCCATCGGCCGCGCTGGCGTTGTCGATCTTTGTCTACGCCGGACCGGTGCGCGCGGTCATGGCGTTGGCCGTGTTTCCGAAAGTCTATCAGTATCTGCGGAATCTGCTGACGGACGCCGCCGCCCAACCGCATGTGATGGCGGCCAGGGCGCGCGGCATCGGCCCCGGGCGAATTCTGCTGTGGCACATCGTTCCGGTGGCCGCGCCGCAGGCGCTGGCGCTGGCCGGCGTGTCGGTGAGCATGGCGTTCGGCGCGGCCGTCGCCGTGGAGGTGGTCTGCGATTTCCCCGGCATCGGCCAACTCGCCTGGAAAGCCGCGCTGGCGCGCGATCTGCCTTTGCTGGTGACTCTTACCATGTTGGTCACGCTGGCGACTCAAATGGCGAACGCGCTGACCGACGCGCTCTCCAACCGACGCAACGAGGTGCGCGTATGACCCGCGCGTCTCTCCGCGTGCGCCGGCTAGCGTGGATTTTCCTGGCGCTGCTGTTCGTCGCGGCGCTATTCTGGGATCGCTTGGCCGGCGTATCCTACGCGCACCAGTTCCGCGATTTCCCCGGCGCACCCGTATCCTGGCGATTCCCTCTGGGCACCGATGCCCTGGGCCGCGACCGCCTCGCGCGTCTGCTGGCCGCCACGCGCATCTCGCTGCTTCTGGCGCCCGCCGCGGCCGTGTTTTCCACGGCGCTGGCGACGCTCGCCGGCGGACTCGCCGGCTACTGCGGCGGCTGGCTGGACCGCGTCGCCACGCGGGTCATCGATTTGATGCTTTCGCTGCCCTGGATCTTCCTGCTGATCGCCGCGCGCGCCCTGCTGCCGCTGAATGTTTCGCCGTCCGCTTCCGTATTGATCACCTTCGCGCTGCTAGGGGCCCTCGGCTGGGCCGCACCTGCCCGTGTGATTCGCGCCGGCGTGCGCGATATGCGCAACTCGGATTTCCTGCTGCAGGCGCGCGCCTGCGGATGCCGCGGCTTCCGCCTGCTTCTGCGTCAGATGGCGCCCAACCTCAAGCCCGTATTACTCGCACAGTTCCGGACGTCAATCCCGCTCTTCATCCTGAGCGAGGCCAACCTCGGATTGCTCGGGCTGGGCGTATCCGATCCGCTGCCCTCCTGGGGCAATCTGCTGCGCGAGTTGGAAACGGACCTGGCCTTCAATCCCGGCATCGTGGCTTGCCTGGTGCTGATGTTGGGGGTGATGGGGTGCTTCAAGCTGTTGCTGCCGTCCAATTCCGGCCAGCGATCCTGAGCGCGACAATCCTGAGCCGCGACCGTCAGGGAGCGTTTACTCTCGATTAGAATGTCTTTAACGCATGCCCTACGATGCAGCCGTGATCGGTGCCGGTGTGTTTGGCGCATGGACGGCCCACCATCTTCGCGCCGCCGGCCTGAAGGTTGCGCTCGCCGACGCATACGGCGCTGCCAATTCAAGGGCTAGCTCGGGCGGCGAATCGCGCATCGTTCGCATGGGTTATGGCGCCGACGAGATCTACACCCGCTCAGCCATGCGATCGCTCACGCTGTGGCGGGAGTTCTGCGTCCGGACCGGGGAGCCGCTATTTCACCAGACCGGCGTACTTTGGACCGCGGCCGAAGGCGACCCCTACACCGAAGAGACGCGCCAGACGCTGGCCCGGTGCGGCGCGCATTTCGAATCGCTCTGCCCGGCGGACTTAGAATCGCGATATCCGCAGATGCACTTCGCGCCCGGTGCTTGGGGCACCTTCGAGCCGGAAAGCGGCGCGCTGATGGCCCGCCGCGCCGTCGAGGCCGTGGTGGCAGATGCCGTGCGGCACGGTGTCACGTTTCTGCGCGAAGCCGTGACCGCCCCACACGGGGCTGGTCCGATGGCGTCGGTCGGCGGTGTGTTCGCAGGCGTGTTTGTGTTCGCCTGCGGCGCGTGGCTGCCCAAGATTTTTCCGGATTTGCTGGCTAAACGCATCGCGCCCACGCGGCAGGAGGCGTTCTTCTTCGGGACGCCGCCCGGCGACGCGCGCTTCTCCCCGCCAGCCATGCCGGTGTGGATCGACTTCAGCGATCCGCGGGGGCCGTACGGTTTCCCCGATCTGGAAAACCGCGGCGTCAAAATCGCACTGGACCAGCACGGCCCGCCCATCGATCCGGACACCGCCGATCGCGTTCCATCCGCCGATGCGCTGGCCGCCGCGCGCGATTGCCTCGGCCAACGCTTGCCCGCTCTGCGGCATGCGCCGCTGGTGGAGGCGCGCGTCTGCCAGTACGAAAATACCTCCAACGGCGACTTTTTGATCGATCGGCACCCGGACTTCGCCAACGTCTGGCTGGTGGGCGGAGGCTCCGGCCACGGCTTCAAGCACGGTCCAGCGGTGGGCGAGTATGCCGCCGCACACATCCTGCAGGGAGGGCCGGTGGACCCGCGCTATTCGCTGGCGAGCAAGGCGGAGGCGCAGCGGCGCACGGTGTTCTGACGTCAGACTCCTGAGTTCTTCAACGGCGCGTGGTGTTGTGCAGCACGGTAACGCCGTCAGGCCCGGCCGTCACGATATCCGTCCTGCCATCGTGGTCCGTGTCTCCCACCGCGATCGACGTCGGATAGCCGCCCGTCGCGAAACCGCGGGCTGGCTGGAAGGTTCCGTCGCCGTTGCCGATGAACACCGAAACTTCGCCGGATGCATCGTTGCACACCGCCAGGTCCAGCTTGCCATCCAGGTTGAAGTCGGCAACGGCGATGCCGGTGGGACCGTCGCCCGCGGCGTAGGTCGCGCCAGCCTGGAAGGTGCCGTCCCCATTCCCGGCGAGTACCGACACATCGTTCGAGGCCAGGTTGGCCACCGCCAGGTCGGCCTTGCCATCTCCGCTGAAAGAGCCTGCCGCAACCGAGAACGGCTCGTAGCCCACGGTCGCGCTTGGCGCCAGCCGGAAGGTGCCGTCGCCATTCCCCAGCACGATGTCCACCACTTGCAGGAACATCGCGCCATTTGTTACCGCGAGATCGGGAATTCCGTCTCCGTTGAAGTCCCCTATGACGGCATCGGTCGGCGAGCCGCCCAGATAGACGCTCTGGCCGGCGAGGAAGGTGCCGTCGCCCTTCCCCAACAGAATCGTCACATCGCCCGAGCCGCCATTGACCACCGCCAGATCCACATGGCCATCGTGGTTGAAATCGCCGGCCACGATAGCCGTCGGACCGAGATCGACTTCGTAGTAGCCTGCCACGCGGAAAGTTCCATCGCCATTGCCCAGCAGTATGGACACGTTGTTGCCGAGGTTGTTTGTCACGGCCACGTCCAGCTTGCCGTCGTGATTGAAGTCGCCCGTAGCCATGCCCCAGGATTGCGAGCCCCCGGTGGGCGTGATCGTGGGAGCCGCGTAGCCGCCGCCGGCGGTCTGTAAGAGGACCGCGACGCTGTTTGGTTCCGTCACCACCGCAATATCCAGCCTGCCGTCTCCGTTGAAATCGGCCAGGTGGACCGACTTAGCCGAGGTCCCGGCCGCTACCTTCACGCGCTCGAACGACAGATCTTGAGCCGCCATCGGCCCAGCCAACGCGAGCAACGGCAGCAGGCAGCTTTGCAGCACAGCGGTTTTGACGAATTCATGGGTGTATTTCAAGATGGGTTCCTTTTCTTGCCTTCGATGAGATCGTAACCCGGCGAAGCCTTGAAATTACGAAAACAAAGGGTTTGGTGAGTAAGGTGAACGTACCGGATGGTTCTTCGGTGAAACCGGCCGGGGATCGCCGGCTGTTAACCTTTGGGAACAGGGCTACGATCAGCGTGCGGGCTACACCGCATCCGAGATGCTGGTGAACGAGAAGTCCTTCACTACGATCGCCGGCGCGATCATGCCCTGTCCTTCCCCGCCGCGCACGCGCACGGGCGTGCCCATCGCCAGGGTGTTTTTCAGCATCTCCACGGGACTCTGGTTGAAGCGGAAGTTCATCACCGGGGCGGTGACTTTGCCTTGTTCGATCAGAAAAACGCCATCGCGTGTGAGTCCGGTGACCTGCATGGTCTGCGGATTCACGACCCTTATGTACCAAAATCGCGTGACCAGCAGCCCGCGATCCACCGACGCAATCAAATCGGCCAGACTCTTACCGCCGCCTTCCAGCACCATTCGATTGGGGAAAGGCGTGGGCTGCTTACCGGCTTTGGCGGCCCAATAACGGTCGTAGACCAGATTCTTCACCACGCCGTTTTCGATCCAGGTAATGCGCTCTGCCGGCAAACCGCCGCCTGCGCCGCCGCCCCCGCCGCCAAAACCGAAGCCGCCTCCGCCACTCCACGGAAGGGCTGAGTACAGCTTATTAAACGGATCGGACCGCAGTGTGACGAATTCCGGGAACAATTTCTCGCCCTCCAGTGTGCCGCCGCCCTGTTTGCTCAAGAAACTGCGGCCCTCTTCGGCGGCACGCGCCTGCATGCCGAATCCCATCATCTGCACGAGGTCGCCGGTGGCCGTCGGTTCCAGTACCACGGTGTACTTGCCGGGATCGAGCCGCCGGGGTTCCTTCCAGCGCAGGCACTTGTCGATGGCCGTCTTAGCCACGGCCGCGCCGTCGATGCTCTCGATGAGCACGGCCGGTTGGGATGCCCATCCCGAGCTGCTGCCGGCGGCGTTGCGGACGGTCGCCGAGAGGCCCGCGTCGGTGACTCGGCCGTATCCAAAATTGCCTTGTTTATTGGCGATCGCCGCGGTTTCGGCCGAGCGCTCGAAAAATCCCGCCGCCACCAGGTTGTTCGCTTTGGCGCCGTCGATGATCGCGCGAATGTGCGGGATCATGGCCTGGTTGCGCGCGCCGGCGGTGGAGGCGGCGTAGTTCTCCAGTTCGGGATACTTCTGCTTTTCGAGCGGCGGAACGCGCTCCGGGTTGGCCGGCGCGATCGTGGCCAGACGCTCGGTGCGCTTGACAGCTTCGCGCAACGAGTCGTCGTCGAATTCGTCCACGCGTGTACTACCGCTCTGGCCATCGCGCACCGACGAGATCGACATGGACTGCTCCACGGTGAAGCCGGAGGTAGTGACATCGTTCAATGCGAAACGGATGAACGCGCGCTCAGAGCTGTTCACGCTGATGTCGCATTCGGGAAAGGTGGAAAACGAAAGCGTCTTTGCGGTGATTTTCTGGGCCTGTTCTCTTGTAAGCATCGATTCGTCTCCTCTCACCAACCACCAGCCACCAACCACCAGCCACGGCGAGCGACGCTCGCCCTCAGTCCGTTTGAATCACATTCACCTGGCGGAAGCGCGCGGGCGAACAGCCGTGGCTCACCGAGTTGATCTGCTCGGGCTCGCCCTTGCCGTCGTTGGGTGCGCCCCACTGCTGCCAATAACTGGGTCCGGCGATCAGGTCGAGAGACTGCCAGAAGTCCGTGGTGCGCGACTGGTAGGCCACGCGCGACACCATGCCCTGCTTCTTGCCGTGCTTAATCTCCCAAAAGGCGTCGCCGCCGAACTGGAAATTGTAACGCTGCTGATCGATTGAAAAACTGCCGTCGCCGTCGATCAGAATGCCATCGTCTACGCCCGCGATCAGGTCGTCGATACTGGTGCCGGACTTGCCCGGTTCCAGCCAGACGTTGGGCATGCGCTGGAACGGAACGCTGGACCAGTTGTCGGCATAGCAGCAGCCGCGCGATTCGCGCTCGCCGATCAGATGCGCCTGATCGCGGATGGTCTGGTAGTGCTTGAAAATGCCTTTCTCGACGATCGGAAACTTGGTGGCCTTTACGCCATCGTCGTCGAAGCCCGTGGTGGCCAGGCCGCGGTCGGTGGTGCGGTCGCCCCAAATATTCATCAGTTCGCTGCCCACGCGTTCTTTGCCCATCTTGTCCGTGGTCAGGAAGCTGGTGCCGGCGAAATTGGCCTCGTAGCCCAGCGCGCGATCCAGTTCCGTGGAATGCCCGATGCTCTCGTGAATGGTGAGCCAGAGATGGCTGGGCATCAATACCAGATCCTTCTTGCCGGGCGTGACGGGCGGCGCATTCAGATGTTCAATCACCTCCGTGCGGATGCGTTGCGCGTTTTCCACCAGGTTCATCAGCGGCACATATTCGTACCCGGCCGTGACCTGCTGGGGCTGATAGCGGCGCGACTTGGTCAGCCTGCGCTTGAAATCGGTCGCCGTGGCGTTCACC
>Ga0181532_10002689_pt1 | contig 16509 bp, 16 predicted proteins | sample PEATcosm2014_Bin_33_FD_119768 | JGI IMG/M metagenome (GOLD analysis project Ga0181532, IMG submission 119768) | Peatland microbial communities from MTU Mesocosm Facility, Houghton, MI, USA - PEATcosm2014_Bin11_30_metaG | ecosystem: Environmental > Terrestrial > Soil > Wetlands > Peat | place...
AGGATGCAGCCGGCGTTTGGAAATGAATCCGTCCGCCCCTTGGGCCAGACAGGTGGCTTGAGAAGAACACTTCACGTCTTGTCTAATTCGATGGGGGTGGAAACAACCTTCTAATGACTGTGGGCAAGCGCGTGAGCATCTGCCGCTTGCCGACGAAGCTGTCAATGCCGGCCGCGCGGGCTGCGGCACGGCATTCCGCAGTATCTTGCGCCGTGACCATGATGACCGCCGGCGCTTGCGGCCGGGCTTTGATCTGGCGGGTTACCTCCAACCCGTTCATTCCCTCCAAACGGAGTGACGTCAATACGAGGTCCGGCTCCAATTCCACGACTCGGCGCACAGCATGATACCCGTCTGTGGCGGTGCCGACGAGTTGGACGTCGCCTCGCTCGTCCAGAAGCGAGCTAAGCGTCTTCAGGATAGCTGGCGAATCATCCACAACCACCGCTCGAATAGGCGTGCCACCGGTTGGGGCTTCCTCTCGACTACATGGAGTCCCCACCCCCAAAGGAACCACGGCGCTTCCCCTCGCGTCCCCGTCGTGGCCAGAAGAGTTCATGAGGTCGGGCATACCCTCAAGCGAAAGGGCGCGATCGGGGGGACTGGCTTCGCAGCGCCGTCACTGACCTTGCACACGTGCAATTCGAGAACGCCCCTGTCAAAAGCAGAGGCAATCTCCCGTCGGCTCGCGTCATCCGGCAGGGCGAAACGCCGCTCAAAATACCCTTGTGGGCGCTCGATGCGCAGGCATCGTCTAGCCTCCGGCGATGGCGTTAGGCGTTTGCCGGAAACGAGCAGGCCGTCTTTCTCTACCGCCACCCGGACGTCCCCCGCCTCCATTTCCGGCAAGTCAATCCTGAACAGGTACTCCTCGGCATCTTCTAATATGTCCACTGCTGGAAACCAGTCTGCCCCGTCATGGCTCCGTTGGCACGCAGGGATGGTCGCCAGCGGGGCCAGCAGGCGATTATCAGGATCGAGCATCGTTGCATTCATAGCTGTTGCACGCGGAGTGGGGTCTTGAGCTCCGCTCAGCGCACCATTAACCATAAGGTCTGACTGTGCGAACATTAACGGCAGATGAATTAAACATTAAAATTCACCGTTCCTCGTTCGCAATATCGATCTGGCTCAGAAGGCACATGACCCAGCACGAGGTGTGGCGAACGCTAGCCCTCGTCGTCAGAATCCGTAAGGTCTCGCAAGGATGCCCCCCACAACGTGGTCCGGTGGAATCCACCTTTGGCACCAATTGTTCCAAGCTGGCCACTGCCTGGTGGCCGCATCGTGTCGAGAAGCCATGGAATACAATGGATTAGCGGCTTCTCCCGCCCTGGCACAGAACTGGCTTGAGGTCAATTATGAAAGCGGCCATGAGACATGCAAACACAATGGTTTTGACAGGCGCCTTGATTTGGTTGGTTGGATGTGCATCGCCAACGAAAGTCGCGGTCCTTGAACCAATAGGGCCAGGGCCGGCAAGGCGCTTGCTGAGCCCGGGCGAGGGCCGTCTTCGAGTTTGCTCTGCCAGGGAGCAAGCCGACATCGACGTAAACATGGAGGAGCTGCTTTGGAACAATGACTTCGGGAAGAATGAATTCCTGTATGAGCCTGCCCACACCGACTACACCATTTACAACGAAGGCGGCAGGCTCCTCAAACGGGTGCGCAACGCCCGGGACCGAAACGACCCTGAGCCGACCCTCGTCTCGCTTCCGCCGGGTCGCTACCAGATCCAGGCTGAAGCGGAAGATTACGCCGGCACGCTTGAGGTGAGGGTTCCGGTCGTCATTCAAGCAGGACGAACGACCGTGGCCCACCTGTCGGGCGGTTGGAAGCCCCAGAGCCAGTACACCCGCAATGAAGTAGTGCGGTTGCCGGACGGTGAAATTGCAGGCTGGCTGGCCGCTCACTAAGCACCGTGCAGCCCGTCACAAGTGGACGATTGGGAAGGTGCCGGCTCTGCGGGAACGTAACCTGAGCGCCGGCCGAATTGAGAAAGTAAAGAACCCCGGAGCAAGCTCCGGGGCATTGACAGTATGATTTCACGATTCAAAAACAAGCCGAAGCAAGCTTCGGGGTATCAGACCCAATGGGAATGAAAAGAGATTCCTCAGTGTTTCGGATGCTCGGTTTTCCTTGGTAAGAGATGAATGCCTCCCTCCAAGTCAGGCTTCCTTCGGTTTCCTCGATCGATGATCCAACGCGGCAAGAATCACCCTGGTTCGGTTTGGCTCGCACGGTTTCGACCTGGCCTATGCCGATCATCGTGGGGCTGCTGGTAGCGCTGGTTTTCGTAGTAGGATGGATTGAATACCTGACCGGCTTTGAGATTTCCGTTTCGTTCCTCTACTTCATCCCAATCATCATCAGCACTTGGGTCGCAGGGCGCTCTCTGGGAAATATGGTCGCCCTTGCTAGTGCGGGCGTTTGGCTCGGAGCAGACCTTCTGACGGGCCACGCTTACGGACATTGGTTCGTGCCGCTGTGGAATACGTTGATGTTAGCCGGTTCTTTTCTGGTGGTGGTTGCCTTGCTCGCGTCGTTGCGCGAAGCGAACGAAGGTTTGGAGCAAACCGTGGCCCGCCGCAACCAGTCGCTCCAGGCCGAGAACGCTCAACGCCGTCAGGTCGAGGAAGAACTTCGTCACTCCCTCGACGACGTCCGGCAGACGCATGCAGAATTGCAGCGGACGCAGGTCCAACTTATCGAGTCAGCGAAGATGGAATCCCTCGGCCGGCTGGCCACCGGCGTCGCGCACGAGATGAAGAACCCGCTGATGACGTTGAGTCTGGGGACGGACTATTTCTTACTGCGCAAGACCGAGAACCAGGAAGAAGCCCGGTTGGTTCAGGACATGAAAGAGGCCGTCCATCGCGCCAGCAACGTCATCAATGTCCTTCTGGATTATGCTCGTCCGCGACCTTTACAGCGGACGAGTGAGGACATCCATAGCGTCATCGAAAACTCGCTGACGCTGGTGCGCCATCAATTGACCAAGCAGCATGTGACGGTAGTGCGCGAATTCGACACGATCCCGCCGCCGCTGTCGCTGGATCGAACGCGCATCGAGCAGGTCTTTGTGAACCTCTTCCTCAATGCGCTGCAGGCGATGCCGCCCGGCGGCACGCTCACCGTGCGGACTTTCACTTCCCACCTCTCTGGCAGCGACAGCGATGCTCCGGCTGGCGTGATTGTTGAAGTTGACGACACGGGCCACGGCATAATGCCGCAAGACGCGGACAAGTTGTTTGAACCGTTCTTCACGACCAAAGCACCGGGCCAGGGAACCGGCCTGGGGCTGGCGATTGTCCGCCGGATTATGGAAATCCACGGCGGTTCAATCCGCCTGAGCAACCGGAACCAAGGCGGTGCGCGAGCCACTCTGCAATTCAACATTGAACCTAAGGACCAACAATGAGCACCCAACGAATCCTCGTGGTGGACGACGAACCGAGCGTCACCCGAAATCTGAAACTCACCCTCGAAACCAGCGGCGGTTACGAGGTGTTCACTGAAAACGATGCCGGCAATGCGCTGGCCGCAGCGCGCGCTTCCCTCCCGGATTTAATCTTGTTGGACGTGATAATGCCCGGCCTGGACGGCGGCGACGTTGCCTCAAAGCTGCGGGCAGACCCGTTGCTTCGAGACACCCCCATCATCTTTCTGACCGCGCTTGTTTCCAACAAGGAAACCGACGGCCACGAGATGTTAACCGGGACAAACACATTTCTCGCCAAGCCAGTGGACATCGGCGAGCTGAAAAAAACGGTGGGGGAACACATTCGGAGGTGACTCGCGTGAACGGCGCAGGCCGCGCCCTCGACACCTCCGCAAACATTGACCGATGACGAACATCAAAGGGAAATCCATTTTGATCGTTGATGACGACGCCGCCGTGCTGCGCGCGCTGAAGAAGGTGTTAAGCGGCGAAGGGGCGGTGGTTGCGAGTGCGAGCTGGGCCGGGGAAGTAATGGAGCGTTTGGCTGACAATCAGGGACATTTCGATCTGATCATCACGGACCTGCGGATGCCCATTCTCAATGGAAGGAGCGTTCTGGGGGCCGTGAGGGCGGCCCTTCCCGAAGTGCCGGTGATCGTGCTGACTGCGTTCGGGAGCACCGAGATTGAAGCCGAATGTCTGGACAAGGGCGCGGCAGCCTTCCTGGAGAAGCCACTCGACCCGCCGCAATTACTCGCGGCAATCGAACATGTGTTCTCGACGCGCAAACCCGGCCGCAAATGAGGGTTGCGCCGCCTAACGGGCCTGCGCAAACCGAAGGCATCGCCTTCTGAGAATCAGACTGATTCTTTAGGCAGGACAGGATTTGCGCACGGAGGCGACGTTTAGAAGCAAACAGGATCAAATAACAAAAGAGAGGATAAGAGAGGACATTCGCATGAGAACAGGTGAGGCTATGAGCGCACGAACCCTAGAAACACCGCCAGTTCTGCGCGAGCGTGGAGATGGCTCCAGTGCAATGAAGTTGCTTAGTCCACGTTCAAGGCTAGCCCGACAGCTTCGCGCAATCGCTGCCGAGGTAACTCTTTATGGTTGGGATGATGCGGTGGAATCCAGAGAGGAGCTCATAAGAGGAGTCGAAGGGGTAGGTCGAATGCCCTGGCGCCACGGGGGTTTGAACGAATGAGTCGCGTTGCGGAGCGCGGCCAAGGGGAGCAATCGGCCGCGTTCCACTGTGCCGATTGACGAAATGATCTGGTCGCCAGCGAAGCGGTCTAAGCATCTGGATGAGATTCTCTCAGGAAATCCCCGATAGTGAGCTCTCTGGTTTCGCGCTAGCGCAGTCCAAAAGCTTCGCCCCGCTCGGCGCCCCGGAACCACCCGCCAGCGTCTTGGACTGCGGCAGTCCCCTGCCGCTTTGCCCCCTCGGCCATGACACCATTATACACTAGCCATTGGGCCACGCCCGCGCATACTTGCCGAGTTAACGCATGGCTACGGCCACGAAAAACAAGGGCGCTGCCCGCCGCGTGGAGCCGCTGCGCCGCCAGGCGGAGGCGCGGCTTAAGAAAGCGCCCCAGCCAGTTTCCCCGACGCCCGTCGAGGATGCGCGGAATCTGGTCCACGAGCTCCAAGTGCATCAGGCGGAACTGGAAATGCAGAATGAGGAACTGCGCCGCGTCCAGTTGGAATTGGAAGACTCGCGCGGCCGCTTTGTCCGGCTCTACGACCTCGCGCCGGTCGGCTACCTGACCCTTGACGCCGAAGGCGTCATCCGCGAAGCCAATTTGACCGCCGCCCGTCTGCTGGGCTTCGACCGCGCGGCGTTGCTGAAGAAGAAACTGTCGCGCTTCGTGGCGGCTGAATCGCAGGACGACTTCTACCTGCACCGCCGGCAGGTCTTCAGCAACGCCGGCCTGCAAACTTGCGACGTCCAAATGTGCCGGGCCGATGGGGCGGCGTTCAGTGGCCGGCTGGAGACCGTCGTGGAGACCGCCGGGCCGGGCCGGCCGGCGCAATGCCTAGTGGCGCTGAGCGATGTAACCCGCCTCCTGCGGGCGGAGGCGCTGAGCCAGAGCGAAGCGAACTACCGGTTGCTCTTTGAACTGAACCCCGCCCCGATGTGGATTTGCGACGAGAACACGCTGGCATTCCTCGACGTGAACGAGGCCGCCTTGAAGCTCTACGGCTGGTCGCGCAACGAGTTCCTGCGGATGACGGCCAAGGACATCCGTCCGCCCGCGGACGTGCCGGAATTTGTTCGCCGAGTGAAGCAGCAGCGCGGGTCACGGGCGGCCTTTGTCGGCGAGCGGCAGCACGTCAAGCGGGACGGCTCGGTCGTTGACGTGGCGGTCACCATCAGTTCCATCCCCTACGCTGGCCGCCAGGCACGGCTGGTGCTGGTGAATGACATCTCCGAGCGCAAGCGGGCCGAGGCGACGCTGCGGGAGAGCGAGCAACGATTCCGACTGGCGGTGGACTTCACCTACGACTGGGAGTATTGGATCGATCCGCAAGGCCGGTTCATCTACGCCTCGCCCTCGTGTGAACGGATTACCGGCTACAAGCCCGCCGAGTTTCTAGCCAAGCCCGGCCTGATGCGCTGGCTGGTTCATCCCGCGGACCGCGCCCGGTATGACCAGCACTACCGGGAGTCGCGCCAACGAGGCCAACAAGTCGAGCACGAATGGCGGATGCGGCGGCGAGATGGCAGTTACCGGTGGATCGGGCACACCTGTCGGCGGGTGTTCAATGACCGCGGCGAGTTCATGGGCGTGCGCGGCAGCAACCGCGACATCACGGAGCGCAAACAGGCGGTGGAGGCCTTGCAAGCGAGCCAGGAACGGCTCGCTTTGGCCGCCAGCGGCACGCGCATTGGCATGTTCGAGTGGAACGTGGCGACCGGCAAGGCGCTCTGGACGGAACAACACGCCCGATTGCTGGGCGTCAAGACGACGACGAGGAGGAGGAGGACGACGACGCTCTCCCTAAAATACACCTACCACGACTGGGCCAAGCGCGTCCATCCCGAAGACCTGCCGCGCGTCGAGGGGGAAGTGCGCCGCTGCATGGCCGAGCAGGCTCCCTTTGAAACCGAACACCGGGTGGTGTGGCCTGACCAGAGCGTGCATTGGATCGCCGCCCGCGGCGTGTTCCAGTATGATCCCAAGGGCCAGCCGCAACGGATGCTGGGCATCATCATGGACATCACCGACCGCAAGCGGGCGGAGGCGCTTTTGAAGCAACTCACCGCCACGCTCGAACGCCGCGTGACTGAGCGTACCAAGGAATTAACGGATGCCAACCAGCGCCTGCAGGCCATCATGGATTCAGCCCTGGTCTGTATCCTCACGCTGGACGAGCGCGGGCGCATTGAGTTTGCTAATCCCGCCGCCGTGCAGACATTTGGTTATACGCCGAAGCAAATGATGGGTTGCAACATCGGCCGGCTGATGGCGTCACCGACTCAAACGCAGCACGAGGATTTCCTGGCTCATTGCCTGCTAAGGCGGGATACCGAGTTTATGAGAATCGGCGGCGAGGTGTTGGGCCGGCGCAAAGACGGCAAGGGGATCATGCTGGAGTTGACGTTGACGCGCTTTGCCCACGGCGGGAAGCCGCTATTCCTCGCCATGATGCGCGACATCACCGACCGCAAGCGGCTGGAGCGGGAACTTCTGGAGATCATCGAGCGGGAGCGGCGGCGGCTCGGACATGATTTGCACGACGGCCTCGGTCAGCATCTGCACGGGCTGGCCTATTTGGCAGCGTTGCTGGAGAATCGCCTCCAGGCGGAGACTTCCCCCTGCGTTGCGGATGCCGGCCAGTTGAACAAGTATCTGACGGATGCCCTGGAAATGACCCGCAGCCTCGCACGGGGCTTGCAGCCGGTGGACGCGGTGCCTCAGGGATTGATGCTGGCCCTGCGCGAACTGGCGGAGCGCACCCGGGGGGTCTATCGGGTGGATTGCCAATTCGAGTGCCGTTCGCCGGTGCTCATCCACCGGCACAACGCCGCCAATCATCTTTACCGCATCGCCCAGGAGGCAGTGAACAACGCCATGAAACACGGCAAACCCACGCGCGTCCGCATCCAGCTCGCGGGCACAGCGCAAAGAATCATTCTCGGCGTCCGGGACAACGGTGTGGGCATCCACCGGCGGAGAAAACCCGCCCGCGGCATGGGCCTGCACGTCATGCAGCATCGCGCCGACGCGATCAACGGTTCGCTGCTGGTTCAAAGACTTTCGGAGGGGGGCACGGAAGTGGCCTGCACAGTCAGCCGCTAAGCCCTGCTCCCGCAAGAGAATAACCTCAATTGAAACTAGAACCGAAATCCCAGCCGGCACCCAAGCGCAAACGCATTCTCGTGGTGGACGATCACCCTTTGATGCGCGAGGGGGTGACTCAATGGATTAAACGCGCGCCTGACTTGGAAGTCTGCGGCGAAGCCGAGTCCGCGGCCCAGGCGCTTTCCCTGGCCCAACGGCTCAAACCCGACTTGGTGCTTACGGACATCTCGTTAACGGGCCGCGACGGGCTGGAACTCATCAAGGACCTCCGCGCGCTCCGGCCCGAACTGCCGGTGCTGGTGCTCTCCATGCACGAGGAATCGCTTTACGCCGGACGCGCCCTTCGCGCCGGCGCGCGCGGCTACGTTCTGAAACGTGCCGGTGGCGGTCGCGTGGTCGAAGCCATCCGTGAAGTGTTCCAGGGCCGCATCGCGGTCTGCCCGGAGATGGCCACGCAGCTCCTGGAAGAATACGCCGGCCGACGCTCCCATTCCCAGCGCGTCCCGCTGGCCAATCTCACTGACCGGGAGTTCGAAGTCTTACAACTGGTCGGCGAAGTCAAGACCAACCGCGAGATGGCCGAGCAATTGCATCTGAGCCAGAAAACCGTGGAAACCCACCGCGTGCATCAGATGCGCAAGCTCAAGCTCAAGAACGCCAACGAGTTGCTGCGCTTTGCCCTGCAATACGTCGAGAAAGAGGCCTCCGGCCACTGGGAAGGCTAAGCCCCGTGCCGCACCTTGCGCCCTGAACCCTCCGAAAGGCCGCCAGGTTTTGCACTGCCATAGCGCCAGAGGACTGGCGCAGTCCAAAACGATACTGCGCTCTCCCCTGCGCCAGAAAACGCGGTTCTTTGCTGTTTTGGTGGAATGGCGTCCCCTGCCGCCCGCTCATACTCCATAGCTCCACCGGACCCCCGCCGGACCCACACCGTATCCTCACGCTAGATAACATTGTTATCTACGGTGAGGATACGGGGAGGATACGGTGAGGTTCCGGGGCGGTGCCGGGGCGGGTGGGGTGCGCCAGTGTCGTGGGGATAGAATGTTGCGAAACACAACGGACCATCGCGCCGCCATCACCGTGTCACCCCGCGGGCCACCGGCTCTATCCCCCGGGACCGTCGCGGGGATTGCCGGAGGCGGCAAGCAGTCGTTGCAACCGTTCCGGGCAGAGCTTTCCGCCGCGCGTGACCCGCCGGCAGTCCTGAGCAATTGACTGACCGCCCTCAGCAATCTGCTGAGCCAGCTTCAGCGCTTCTCCCAATTGTGAACCCGACGGCCAGGGGGCTAAGGTTGGGAGGTGTGTATCAATGAAGAAATTCTCGCGGCTACCGACGGCCCACAACCCGGCCAGTTCGGTCTGGAGATGAGCCGGAAACCGAAAACTGAACCGGGGCGGCGCAAGAGCGTTCTGCTCGTGGACAGGCACGCGCTCATGCGGCACGCGGCGGCCAGTTGGATCAACCATTGTCCCGGCCTGGAGGTCTGCGGCATGGCCAGTGGCACGGCCCAGGCCTTCCGCGCCGTCAAGCGATTCCACCCGGACGTGGTTGTGTCTGAAATCATGCAACCGCACGACCTGGGTTTCGTCCGGGAACTGCATCGGCGGCAGCCGGGGCTGCGCATCCTCGTGTTCTCGATGCGGGACCCGGCCCAGTATGCCGCGCAGGCTCGGGCCGCCGGCGCGTCCGGCTATGTGATGAAGGCAGCGGGGGGAGAGAACCTGATCCGGAGCATTCGCTCCGTGCTGCGAAGGCGGTCGAACGGCCCGGCGGGAACGCCGAAGCGTATCTGATGAAAGCAAGGCTAAGTTGCAGGGGTGTTTATTGAGATAGAATATAGCCAGGGAAGAAGCGTATGAGCGCGACGGCAATCCGAGAGGAAGCTCTTTGTGAGGCGACTATGACAGCGTTGATTATTTACGACGACATCGCGTTGGCGAAGCAGGCAAAAGCGATGCTGGAGCGTGCGGACGCGACCACGCGGTGGGACCTCAAGCCATGGCGCGTGGACCTGCTGACGGCCCAGGGGATGGGGAAGGCGGCGCTGAACGACGCGGCCGACGCGCACTTGATCGTGTTCGCGGTGCATCAGGCGCAATCCCTTCCCGCCTGGCTGGTGGACTGGCTGGAGCAGTGGGCCACGCGCCGGCAGGTTCAGGAGGCCGCGCTTGCGGTGTTCGACGGTGGCAACGGCGACACGCTCTCCAGGACAGCGGCACCGGAGCTGTCCCAATTCGCCGAGCGTCAGGGCTTGAGCTTCGTTTTTGGCGACGTGGGGCCGACCGAGGAAGCATCCGCGCTTTTGGTCCAGAGCCTGCACGAACGCGCGGCGGCTCAGACCGCGACGTTGGTGGGCATCTTGGAGCAGTCCGGGCATGGCTATGAGCACTGGGGCATCAACGAGTAAGACCCCGGCGCGGTCGGCCCCTGGTGGAGCGTTTGCACCAGACCCGCCGCAGAAACAAGAGGAAAGCACCCATGAACAACCACGTCATTGAATTGAACGAAGCGAACTTCGAGCAGGAAGTGCTCGGTGCCCGAAACCCGGTGCTGGTGCAATTTTGGGCGGGTTGGTCCGAGCCGTGCAAGGCTATGGGGCCGGTGCTTGAGTCCGTTACCCAGGATGTCCCCGTCAAAGTGGCCAGAGTGAACGTGGAACATCACGAGGGATTGGCCGATCAATACGGCGTGCGGGCGGTGCCCACCCTGCTCATTTTCGACCGCGGCAGCCTCCAAGACCAAGTCGTCGGAAGCGCCACCGAACAGGAAGTGCGCGAGAGATTGGAGCGCTTCAAATGAGCTGCCGGGAATCCAATTGCCGCGGAAACGCGAGCGCCTTGACGGTTCACGCGCCGGCAGAGGACAACGAAAGCCCCATACCGGTGGAGATCAGGATTGTCCGCATAGATTGCCTTGGGCAGCCTGATTTGCCGGCTCGGTGGCGGCGGCCGCGGTGCGGGCAAAAGGCCCGTCAAACGGTTGAGCGCGCACTTTAACAGGTCGCACTCGTTAACGCATAGTAACCAACGGAACAAAAGGACAGACATGGCAAAGAGAAATCATACAAAGAATGGAAGAACCGAGACAGGGAACGGGAGAATGCAGACGTTCTCGTTCACCGCACCCGCGGCGAGCAACGTGCAGGTGGTAGGCGACTTCACGCACTGGCAGCAAGAACCCATCAACCTGCGGAGAGGCGAGGACGGCACCTGGCGGGCGGCCGTCGAACTGCCGGCCGGGGCGCATCACTACCGTTTTCTCGTGGACGGCCAGTGGCACGATGACCCGGAGTGCGCGTTGCACGTGCCCAATCCGTACGGCGGTCAGGACGCGGTGCGCCAGGTTGCTTAGGCTGCTTTGCCGTAGCCGGGAGGAACAGCGGCGAGGTCTGTCCGGCCAATCTCGGGGCCGGACAGACCGCGGCAGGCTTTTTGCGGGGGTGCTCCAAGCGGCCGCCAGGGCGTCATGGTCGAGAACTGACGCGCAGGTTCATTATGCGAATAGCCATGTTTTCCTGGGAAACGCTCCACTCCCACGCGGTGGGAGGGATCGCGGCGCACGTGACGGAACTGGCGGCGGCGCTGGAACGCCGCGGCCATGAAGTTCACGTCTTCACCCGGCCCGGCTACGGCAGCAGGGGTGTCAGCCGGATTGACGGTGTTTGGTATCACTACTGTCCCCATACCCTGAATCGCAGCATTGCGGAGGAAGTGCAGGAGATGTGCCGCTCGTTCGTTTGGCACTTCTTTCAGACGGAGGATTATATCGGCCAGTTCGACGTGGTTCATGCGCACGACTGGCTCGCGTCCAACGCGATGGTTTGGGTCAAGCAAGCCCGCGGGGATCATCGCGCGGTGCTGACGATGCATTCCACCGAATACGGCCGCTGCGGAAATAACTTTTGGGAGGGCACGTCTGCGCGCATTCGGGATCACGAGCGCCACGGCACCTACTGCGCCGACCGAGTGATCGCCGTTAGCGGCGCTCTCAAGGGCGAGTTGATGTGGATGTACAACCTGCCCGACTGGAAGTGCTGGGCGATTTACAACGGCGTGCCGGTCCATAAGTTCGACGGGTTCATAGATCCGGGGGCCGTCAAAGGGAGGTACGGCATCGGGCCGATGGACCCCACGGTACTGTTCAGCGGCCGGCTGTGCGTGCAAAAAGGTCCGGACCTGCTGCTGGAGGCGGTGCCGGGACTGCTGCGCCATCATCCGCACGCCAAGTTCGTGTTTGCTGGTGATGGTCATATGCGTGGCGACCTGGAGAGGCGGGCACACCAGTTGGGCGTGGCCCATGTCACGCGGTTCCTGGGCTATCACAATGGCGGAGCGCTGATTGACCTGTACAAGGCCTGCGATGCGGTCTGTCTGCCCAGCCGCAACGAGCCGTTTGGCATCAGCGCCCTGGAGGGCTGGGCCGCCCGCAAGCCGGTGGTCGCCTCTCAGAATGGCGGGCCGAGCGAGTTCATCTGGCACAATGTGACCGGTCTTAGGACCTACGCCACGGCGGAGTCGGTCGGCTGGGGTTTGGGCACGCTGTTCACCAATTTTGAGTGGGCGCGCTGGATGGGCGCCAATGGCCGCCGGGCCGCCGAAACGACCTTTAACTGGGACCGCATCGCCGAGAAAACCGAGCAGTGTTACCAATCATGAATGCGGCATACATCCTGCTGGTTAGGCCGGAAGTGAGAGGATAACAATGCCAAATATCTATTCAACCCCCGGCGCTTCAGCGGAGACGGATGTGCACCGCTGTCGCCTGTGGCTAAACTATCAATTCGATGAACGGAACCAGGCCTCGATTGCGCGTCGCTGGCCCGGGCCTGGGCCGGCGGTTACGATTTCCGATCAAACCGGCTCCGGGACCTATGAGATTGCGAATCGGCTAGCTGCGCTCTTGCAGGCCGGGGAACCTAACGGCGCCCCCCCGTGGACGCTCTTTGACCGCCAACTGGTGGAGAAGATACTGGAGGAGAATCATCTGCCCGAGCGGCTGGCGAAGTTCGTGCCGGAAGAACGGCGTTCCTTCATTGAGGACGTGATCGATGACTTGCTGGGGCTGCACCCGCCGTTGTGGACGATGGTGCCCAAGGTCGTCCAAAGCATCCTGTATCTGGCCGACTCCGGACAGGTCATTTTGGTTGGGCGCGGAGCGGGCTTTGTGACGGGACGCATGCCGAACGTGTTTCACGTCCGCCTGATGGCATCTCTGCCCAAGCGCATGGAGCGGGTGCAGAAACTCGAGAACCTGTCCCCCAAGGAGGCGGCCAAATTCATAGCCAGACGCGATCGTAGTCGCGGACGCTACGTGAGGGCCTATGTTCACAGTAGGCTTGATAACGACCTGCTGTATCACATGGTGCTCAACACGGATCTCATTCCGCCGTCGGAGGCGGCTGAACTGACCGCCGAGGGAGCGCGGCGCTGTTTCAAGAGGGAGCAAATTTCATGAGTAGCGGACCGGGGATTAGCAGCGTTCTCCGCAGCTTGCTGCCTACGGAGGTGGAGGGCTTTGATTCTCTGGCGGAACTGGCCCTGGATATCCGTTGCTCGTGGAACCACGCCGCCGATGGTTTGTGGCACCGGCTGGCTCCCGCGCTGTGGGAGCTAACACATAATCCCTGGGTGGTTCTGCAGACCGTCTCGCGGGACCAATTGGAAAAGGCGCTGACCGAGCCTGAACTCCGCAAGAATCTCGAAGTGTTGGTGGCCTGCAAGCGGCAGGCGGCAGAGGCGTCGGGGTGGTTCCAGAAACAGCACTGCGACTCACGTTTGACGTGCGTGGCGTATTTTAGCATGGAATTCATGCTGAGCGAAGCGCTTCCGATCTATTCCGGGGGGCTTGGCAATGTGGCCGGGGACCAACTCAAGGCGGCCAGCGATCTAGGGATGCCCGTGGTGGGGGTAGGGCTTCTCTGGCAGCAGGGATATTTTCGCCAGGTGATCGGCAAGGGCGGTGTGCAGGAGGCCCTCTATCCGTATAACGATCCGGGGCAACTGCCCATCACTCCGGTGCGCGAGTCGAATGGCGAGTGGCTGCGCCTGGAGGTGAGGCTGCCGGGTTACTCGGTCTGGCTGCGCGCCTGGCAAGTGCAGGTCGGCCGAGTGAAGCTCTACCTGCTGGACAGCAACGATCTGGCGAACTTTCCAGCCCACCGAGGCATCACCAGCGAGCTTTACGGGGGCGGTCCCGAGTTGCGGCTGAAGCAAGAGATGGCCTTGGGGCTCGGCGGGTGGCGACTGCTGCGGGCGCTGGGTCTCAAGCCGGAAATCTGCCATCTCAACGAAGGGCACGCCGCGCTTGCCGTTTTGGAACGCGCCCGGCATTTCATGGAAGAAACGGGGCAGCCGTTTGAGGTGGCGCTGGCAGTCACCAGGGCGGGCAACGTCTTTACCACCCACACGGCGGTACCCGCCGGTTTCGATCGCTTCACACCGTCGTTGGTCGAGCAGTATCTAGGCGCCTACGCCCAGCGCTTGGGTATCACATTGCAGGAACTGTTGGCGCTGGGGCGGCTTCACAGGGACGACCCTGCCGAGCCGTTCAACATGGCCTACCTGGCGATTCGCGGCAGCGGCGCGGTTAACGGGGTGAGCCGGTTACACGGGCGAGTCAGCCGGCGGCTCTTTTCTCCTTTGTTCCCGCGATGGGCGGAAGACGAGGTGCCAGTTGGAAATGTCACGAACGGCGTACACGTGGCGAGCTGGGACTCGGCGGCGGCGGACGAGCTTTGGACAACTGCCTGCGGCAAGGAACGCTGGTTTGGGCGACAAGACACCCTGGAAGCGGCGATTCGCGAATTGCCGGACGCCAGATTGTGGCAACTGCGCTCCACGGGGCGGCGGTCGCTGATTGAATACACGCGCAAACGGCTGACCTGGGAGTTAGCGCTGGCGGGTGCGGCCAAGGAAGCGGTGGACCAAGCGCGGCATTTGTTCGACCCGAATACTTTGACGCTGGGTTTCGCGCGACGCTTTGCCACATACAAGCGGCCCAATCTGTTGCTGCACGATCCGGAGCGGCTCTTGCGGCTGCTCACCAACCCACAGCGCCCCGTGCAACTCATCCTTGCCGGCAAGGCGCACCCAGCGGACGCGGCGGGGCAGGCGTTGATTCAACAATGGATGCAGTTCATCTCGCGGCCCAAAGTCCGTCCGCACGCGGTCTTCCTGAGTGATTATGACATGCTGTTGACCGAGCGCCTGGCGCAGGGGGTGGATGTGTGGCTCAATACGCCGCGCCGACCCTGGGAGGCCAGCGGCACCAGTGGGATGAAGGTGCTGGTTAACGGTGGGCTCAACCTCTCGGAGCTGGATGGTTGGTGGGCTGAGGCCTACACGCCGGAAGTGGGCTGGGCCTTGGGCGACGGGCGTGAACACGATGACGACCCGGCCTGGGATGCTGCCGAGGCAGGGCAGCTTTACGACTTGCTTGAGCAACAAGTGGTCCCGGAGTTTTACAGGCGGGACGAAAACGGTATCCCAACAGCCTGGGTAGCGCGCATGAGGGAAAGCATGGCGCGGCTGACCCCGCGGTTTTCGGCCAACCGGGTGGTGCGCGAGTACACCGAAAAGTACTACCTGCCCGCACTGGCGGCTTACGAAGGGCGCGCGGCCGAAAAAGGCGCCTGCGGGGCGAAAATCGTTGAATGGCGGCGCACTTTGGAACGGAGGTGGGCGGGTCTGCGTTTCGGTGAGGTAAGGATCGAAACCGCCGGGGGCAAGCATGTCTTCGAGGTTCAGGTGTTTCTTGATGAAATCGACCCGGAAGCGGTGCGACTCGAGCTTTACGCCGACGCCGATGGCGAGGGCACCCCTGTGCGACAAGAGATGACTCGGGGGCGGCAACTAGTCGGCTCGGTGAATGGATACGTTTATAGCGCAAGTGTGCCGGCGACCCGATCCGCGACTGATTATACGCCACGGGTCGTGCCTCATTTTCCGGGGGTTGCCGTCCCCCTGGAGGCAGGTCAAATCCTCTGGCAGAAATGAGGGTGGGAGGTGCCAGGCATGAGCGAAATGACAATTGCCCTGAGACAACAGCAGGTTAAGACCGGACTTTGCCGCTATGTCAGGCACCGAGGTTAGACCTTCATCTGCTGGCGGGCGGACTTCGCTTTTGCGCAATTGGGTCAGTTTGACCGGGGGCGTGATCGCCCTAGGGAGCCTTTTTTCGTTCCTGCTGCTGTTTATTCTCGACGCGGCGGCGCACCTTGCGAATCCCTACATCGGAATCCTGACCTACATGGTGGCGCCAGGATTCCTCATCACCGGGTTGCTGCTTGCGGGCTTGGGAGCGCTCTGGCACCGCCACCGGCTGAAAGCGACGGCGCCGGCACGGGCTCTTCAGATCGATCTTTCCCGCCCGCATGACCGGCGGGTTCTGGGAATGTTCATCGCCGGGGGCGTGTGCTTTTTGCTGATCTCCGCGGTGGGGAGTTACAAGACCTATCAATTCACTGAGTCCGTCCAGTTTTGCGGGCAGGCATGCCACACGGTGATGAAGCCGGAACTGACGACCTACCTGCACGGGCCGCACGCACGCGTGGCCTGCGCAGAGTGTCACATTGGGCCTGGTGCGACCTGGTTTGTGCGCTCCAAGCTTTCGGGGACTTACCAGGTTTATGCGACGATCTTCGACAAATTCCCGCGACCGATCCCGACCCCGATCAAGAACCTTCGCCCAGCGCAGGAAACGTGCGACCAGTGCCATTGGCCCAGGAAGTTTGTGGGGGATCTCGACCGGAC
>Ga0181532_10002690_pt1 | contig 16502 bp, 8 predicted proteins | sample PEATcosm2014_Bin_33_FD_119768 | JGI IMG/M metagenome (GOLD analysis project Ga0181532, IMG submission 119768) | Peatland microbial communities from MTU Mesocosm Facility, Houghton, MI, USA - PEATcosm2014_Bin11_30_metaG | ecosystem: Environmental > Terrestrial > Soil > Wetlands > Peat | place...
ATTTTTTGGGAAACGATCCGGCAAAGTGGGTGGCGGGCGCTCCGAATTTCGCGCGCGTGCGTTATCGGGAGATTTACCCTGGGGTGGACTTGGCTTTCTACGGAAACCAAGGGAAGCTCGAGTACGATTTTGTAGTCGCCCCAGGCGCCGACCCGGGAGCCATCCGGCTGCAGTTCGACGGCGTGGATGGCATGCACCTGGACGGCGCCGGCAACCTGGTATTGAGCGCGGCGAGCGGCGAGATCCGCCAGCACAAACCCATCGTTTATCAGGAGGGCGCCGGCGGACGGCAAGCCGTCGAGGGACGGTACGTCATCCAGGCGCGCAACCGCGTCGAATTTGAAATCGCCGGATACGACAAGCGCAGAGCACTGGTCATCGATCCCGTTCTCACTTTTTCGACCTATTTGGGTTCTCCTGGCGACGAACTGTACAGCGTCTCGGCGGCCGCCAGCACGGCGACCTATCCGGCCGTGGCTGTGGACTTGTCTGGGAACGTCTACGTGGCCGGCTACAACGGAGGAGGTACTTTTGCGGGTCAGCCCGTAACACCGCTGGCTGGCGTCCACTCTTATGTGTTCGTGGTCAAGATGAATCCCGCCGGAACCAACCTGCTCTATTCCGTGTTTTTCGCCGGCAGCGGCGCCGATGTGGCCGGGGGTATCGCGGTGGACGCGTCCGGAAATGCCTATGTCACGGGTTCCACCACTTCGAACAACTTTCCGACGGTGAACCCGCCGCAGGCCACTTTTTACGGCAATTCCAGCAATCCAAATGCGTTTGCGACCGAGGTGAATGCCGCGGGAAACGCGCTGGTCTATTCCACCTATTTGGGTGGCAGTGGCAGTTTCTGGGGGCGCGGCATCGCGGTCGATCATTCTGGAAACGCCTATGTGACAGGAACAGCGTCGGCATCGGGCAGTACGCCCTTCTGCACCGTCTGTTCCCTCTCCAGCACGCCGTCGGCGGGTTTCTTGGCCGAAGTTAGTGCCGGCGGCGGAACATTTGCGTATTCCACATACCTGCCCGCGGGCATCGGATACGGTATCGCAGTGGATAGCACCGGCGCCGCTTACGTAACTGGCTCGACCGCGCCAACCCCGTCGCCCGCCCAAGGATATGTGCTGAAAGTCAACGCCGGAGGCACGAGCGTGGGGTATGGGCCGGTTCTTTTGGGAAGCACCAGCACCACCGCCACGCTGCAGACCATAGGCTTCGGAATCGCTCTGGACGCACAAAACGACGCGTATGTCACGGGAATGACGAACGATCCGAACTTGCCACAGGTTACCTCCAGCGCCCCGCAAACCAAATACGGCGGCGGATTAACCGATGGCTTTGCCCTCAAGCTGAACTCCAGCGGCGGTCTTGTTTATGGCACCTATATCGGCGGGCTGGGCAGTAACATCCTCCCCGAGCGTGGATCGGGTATTGGCGTGGATGCGGCGGGGAACGCCTACGTCTCCGGAACTACCCAGTGCCTCGGTGTTTTTCCGACCGGGAATCCGATTTCCGGCGCCAGGAATGGCGGGCCTGCCGTCTTAATGCAGGGCGCGATTAGCGGTTCGACCTCCACTTGGTCGCCCACAACCCTGACGGGAAGTTTCGATCAAGTGACCGCTTTGGCCTTCGATTCGAGCGGCAATCTTTACGCGGGCGCCAGCGCGCTCAACGCTACCGGCGGTGGAGTCTATAAGCTGGCCAGCGGCGGCACGACCTGGGCGGCAACTGGCCCGCTGGCGAACGGCAGCAGCGTCGTCACAACCACAACCGTCGACTCGATCGCCGTGGATCCGATTGTAGCGTCTACCGTTTATGCAGCCGGCAGTGGCAACCTTTATCAGAGCACCAATAGCGGCGCCAGTTGGGCGCAACTGTCCCAAGCGGTGGGCACGTCCGCCGCGATAGCGGTAGGAAAGGCCACTTCTACGACTTCGACGGTGTATGTGGGATCCAGCAGCGGCCTGACCTATAGCACAAATGGGGGTCCGTGGACCGCCCCTATAACCCCACCTCCGGGGGCGGTCATTGCGATAGTCGCCGATCCGAACAATCTGCTGACAGCCTATGCGGGCACGCCCACCGGCGTGTATCAGACCACCAATGGCGGCGGCACGTGGGCTCCGGTCAATACCGGATTACCGACCTTGGGAGGGACGACTATGCCCGCGACCAGCTTGGCTATTTACGCCGGGACCCCGGCAATCTACGCCGCGACCCCGAACGGATTGTATTACGCGACGAACGCCGCCACCGTAGGTTGGACGAATGTGGCCCTGGGACATGTTCTGAGCACGCCGTCGCTGGTGGCCGTGGATTCCGGCAACAACGTCTATGTGGCCTTTGAAGGATCCGGCATGGTCACCGGGACGGGCGGCGGTCTGGCGTTAGCCGACTGGAGCGCGCTCACCTACAACGGCTTGACGCAGAACCAGATCGTGGCTTTGGCCGCGCCGCTTACCGGCCCCGGCGGCACCGCCTATGCCGGCATTGTTTCGGCCCCCACCGCTTTTCTGACCGAGATCAGCCCCAACGGCGAATCCTTCTTGTCCTCCACCTGCATCGGCGGCTCGGACAACAACCTCGGCCAGAACATTGCCGTAACGCCAGGAGGCTCCGTGTTGGTCTCCGGCGCCACCATCGCCACGAATTTCCCAACGCTTAATGCTGTGCAGCCCGCCAACGCCGGGCTCTGGGACGACTTCGTCATGGGAATCGCTTTATCCCAGGGTCAGGTTGACAGCCCGTCTCCGGGAATCACGCTTTCGGACGGTTCGGCGGATTTCTCGTGGAACGCCGTTACCGGAGCCACTCAGTATCAACTGTTGGTTGGCACCACACCGGGCGGCTCGGATATTTTCGGCGGCACCACCGCCGGGACTTCGCAATTTGTGGGATCCATCCCCTGCAGCGACACGGTGGGTGGAACCATCTACGTGCAGTTAGCCGCCGATGTGAACGGCTACCAGCCGCCGATCGACTACACCTATAAGTGCAAATCCGGCCTCGGCGATTTTAACGGAGACGGCTACCAGGATGTGCTTTGGCAGAACAACAGCACGCATCAGGTAAGCGTGCATTACTTCGACGGGACACAGGGCGCGACGTATATTGGCTGGAATTGGCTGAACAGCAAGGGCGAGCCAAGCGGCTGGGTGCTGGTGGGAGCGGCGGACTTCGATGGCAACGGCGTGCCGGACCTGGTCTGGGAATACATGCCGACCGGGCAAGTCACAGTGAACTATTATGGCGGACCGGGCGGGGCCACGTTACTGGGTTGGAGCTGGCTGAATAAGACCGGCAACCCGGGGTGGACGGTAGTGGCCGTGGCCGATATGAACGGCGACGGGGTGCCTGACTTGATTTGGGAGAAGAACGCGACGAATCAGGTCACCGTCAACTATTATGGCGGACCGGGCGGGGCCACGCTGACTGGCTGGAATTGGCTCAACAGCGCTGGCGAGCCGGCCGGCTGGCACGTAGTAGCAGCGGCGGATTTCGATGGAAACGGGACTCCGGATCTGGTGTGGCAGTATGCTCCGACGCGCCAAGTCACGGTAAACTATTACGGCGGCACCGGGGGAGCCACGTATCAGGGCTGGAACTGGCTCAATAGCACCGGGGACCCAGGGTGGACGGTAGTGGGGGCCAACGACTTTAACGGTGATGGCGTGCCGGACTTGGTCTGGCAGAATGACACGACCGCCCAGGTGACTGTGAACTACTATGGGGGTTCAAAGGGAGCAACTCTCATCGGCTGGAACTGGCTGGCGACTCCGGGCTACCCCGGGTGGACGGCCGTGGTCCCCAGATAAGTCAGCGCGGTGTCGCCGCAGTCCGGACCTTAGATCGCCAGGGGTGTCGCCCTAAAGCAGACGGGTAAAAGCACCGATTTAGTGGGCATGAACTCGATTTACCGGGTCTGCCTACTTCCGGTTGTCGTCGCCAGTCTAGCCCGTGCCCTTTTTGCCGGCAATAGCGCGGGAATCAACGCGGCGGCTTACGGCGAGATGCCGCTGACATTTGAATGGCGCGGGCCGGAAACCGGCGGGCAGCCCTTCGTCACGCATATTTCCGGGCATCCAATGGCGTTCGCCGCGTCCGGCGCGGTCATCGAGCGACCGGGCCCGGGCCGACATCAGCCTGAGACCATGCTCCGGTTCGTGGGCGCGAGCCCAAGCGTGCAGCCCCAGGCAGTCGGACCACAAGCCGGGACTGCCAACTACCTTGTGGGCGCACGCCGGGAACAGTGGCGCACCGGAGTGGCGCTCTACAAGAGCATCAAATATCGGAATCTCTATCCCGGCATTGACCTCATCTACTATGGAAACCAAAACCGGCTGGAATACGATCTGGTAGTGGCGCCTGGCGCATCCTGGCGTTCCATCCGGCTGGCCTTTGGCGGCGCCAGGAATGTCGAAATCGACAGCGAAGGCAATCTGAGATTAAAGACCGGCTCCGGATGGGTAACGCACGGCCAGCCGGTGGTCTACCAGCGTTTCGGGAGCCGCAGGCGCGAAGTGTCCGGGCAGTATGTCCTCAGGGACAGGCTTGAGGTTGGGTTCGACGTCGGCGCGCATGACCGGAGCCGCCCGCTAATCATCGATCCGACGCTGGCGATGGTTAGCTATCTGGGCGGCAGCGGCGACGATTATGGACATGCCGTCGCCATAGACAGCTCCGGCTGTGCTTACGTGGTTGGAGAAACTGGGTCGACGAACTTTCCGACGCTTGGTCCGGAGCAGGCATCGATGGCCGGGGATACGGACGTATTTGTTACCAAATGGAACGCGACCGGGACCGGCTTGGTTTACTCCACCTACATGGGGGGCAGTAATCGGGATGTGGCGCTGGGCGTGGCGGTGGATGCAGCAGGCGATGCGTACGTTACCGGCTTCACATATTCGGGAGATTTTCCGATCACCAGCGGCGCGTTGCGAACCAGCTTCGTGGGGGACAGCAAAGCCTTCGTTTTCAAATTGAACCCTGCCGGCAATGGGCTGATTTACTCGACTTTCCTGGGAGGAAGCGGCGACGACTACGGCGCCGGAATCGCCGTAGATGCGGCCGGCGAAGCGCATGTTGCCGGCTATACGGCTTCCGTCGACTTCCCCACCACGGCCGGCGCGTTTCAGCGGTATTATGGCGGCGGCTTTTACGACGGGTTCCTGGCCAAGTTGAACGCGGCGGGATCCGCCTTGGTCTATGCGACCTATCTTGGCGGCAGCGAGAACGATACCGCCGCCGGGGTCGCGCTGGACCCGTCCGGGAACATTTATGTGACCGGCCAGACGCAATCGGCGAATTTTCCAACCTTGAACCCGGTGCAGGCAAGCAGTAGCCAAAGCGACGCATTTGTGGTGAAAATGAGTGTTTCCGGCCAGGTTCAGTACTCCACTTATCTGGGCGGCACGGGGCTGAACAATGGGACCGCCATCGCCGCGGATGCCGCTGGGAATGCTTACATCACTGGCTTTACCGATGCACCGGATTTCCCGGTTACCACTAATGCATATCAGGGCGTCAACAATGGCTCCTACGACGCGTTCGTAGCCACTCTCAACGCTTATGGAAGCAGCATCCTGAACGCAACCTACCTGGGTGGCTCCGGGTCGGATATCGGCTATGGGATCGCGCTGGATGGCTCCGGAAACATCTACATCGCAGGGTCGACTAATTCAATCGATTTCCCGACGCATGCGGCCACGCAGCCGGCATATAATGGCGGCGGCGATGCGTTTGTGGCCGCATTCAATAACCAGTTGACCAGCTTGGTCTACGCCACCTATCTCGGCGGCAGCGGGAACGATCTGGCAGCTGGCATCGCGGTGGACCCGGCGGGAAACGCATACATCACTGGATGGACCGGCAGCGGAGAATCGTCTATTGGGCTTCCCGTCACGCCGGGAGCATTTCAACCCATGGGGATGGGCGGCATAGACGCTTTTTTGGCGAAGTTGGCCGTTAGTGGAGGTCCGCTGGCCTGCACCACCTCCACGCCACAGGTTTTGACTGTCCAGGCCGGCAGCGCCTCGGCCTTGGTCGGCGACCTCCTGGCGAGTTGCACTGGCGGTACGGTCGGAACCCAGGTAACGGCCAACATCCAGGTTGCCTTGAACACCACGGTTGCCGGCGCCCAACCGGAGATGTTCGTTGGCTCGGCCACGAATCCGATTTGGGGCGTCGCGAGCGGAAACACCGCCGTTCTCTTTCAGGGGATATCGTTCGCAGCTCCTGGGCCTTCGGCGAACATCACTCTGCGTATCACCAACGTTTGGGCAAACCTGACGTCGATCGCGGTTGGCGGGCAGGTGATTATGACGGTGAGCGTTCCAAACTCAAGCCCCTCCTTAAGTGTCTGGCCCGCCCAACAAACAGTGGCAATTGCGCAGAATGTGCTCACGGCGCAGCTTCAGCAATTAGTGCTCTCCACGGCATCCGCTCCAGCCAATTGCGCGGCTCCATCTCCGGCCAGCGGTTTCCTAATCGGCGACGCGGCAATTATGGTGTGGTTTCTGGTAGGGAACGCCTCCGCGGGCGATGTGGCCAAGGTGGACTGGTCCGCGCCATTCGGAGGGGTATATCAGAGTCATTCGTTGACTGCCGCCAGCAGCGGCACCACGTGCCTCTGGGATTCGATGAACATCGCCGGGGCGTCCCAGCCGATGGTGGGAGCATGGAGCGTAAACATTTACTGGAACGGCGCATTGCTGACATCGGTGCCTTTTAGCATAGCGACCACCGGCGCTGAAGAGCTGGTCTGGCAGAACGACAGCACCCGGCAGGTGACCGCCAATTACTACAGCGGGACAACCATCGTCGGCTGGGCTTGGCTGAACTCGGTAGGGGATCCCGGCTGGACGTTGGTTGCGGTGGCCGACATGAACGGCGATGGCGTGCCCGATCTGATCTGGCAGAACGACGCCACGCGGCAGGTGACCGTGAATTACTATGGCGGAGCTGGCGGCATCACCATGACCGGCTGGGCTTGGCTCAACTCGGCCGGGAATCCCGGCTGGACGGTGGTGGCGGCGGCCGACATGAACGGCGATGGCGTGCCCGATCTGATCTGGCAGAACGACGCCAGCCGGCAGGTGACCGTGAATTACTACGGCGGAACCGGCGGCGCAACCATGATCGGCTGGGCTTGGCTGAACTCCGCCGGGAATCCCGGTTGGACAGTGGTGGCCGCGGCCGATATGAACGGCGCCGGCGTACCCGATCTGATCTGGCAGAACGACGCCAGCCGGCAGGTGACCGTGAATTACTACGGCGGAACTGGCGGCGCGACGATGACCGGCTGGAACTGGCTGAACGCCGCCGGGGATGCGGGCTGGACGGTGGTGGGAGCTAGCGACTTCAACGGTAACGGAACACCTGATCTAGTGTGGCAAAACAATAGCACCGGCCAGGCCACGGTGAATTACTATGGAGGCGCGCAAGGCGCGACGCTGCAGGGCTGGGCGTGGTTGAATTCCGTCGGCGATCCCGGATGGCACGCGTTAGTATCGCCGTGATGCAGTCACGCCTTACGAGCCAGCGCTAATAGGGAGGTGCCGATCGGCAACCGCCGGCGGCGGCGAATCCACCGGATCTCCTGCGACAAGACAACGGACAGCATCCCGTTCAACAACGGGATTACCCGCAAATCGCCTTCGACCGCCCGCGCCGTCTCGCCCGGCCCGCTGCGTTTGCCGAACCGCCGGCTAAGCCATACCAGCGGGTAGATACCCGCCATATACGGAGTGAGGTATTCAACGATGTATCCGCACTCCCGCAACTTCCGTTCCAGCTCCTCCTTTCGGTATCGGCGGCAGTGGCCGGATGCCACATCGAAAGCGCTCCACAACTCCGGGCCGGACGGGACCGTTAACATCAATCTGCCTTGCGCATCCAGTATCCGCCAAAGATCGCGCAGCACTTGCCGGTCGTCAGGCAGATGCTCCAGGACGTCGAACATCCCGATCAGGTGGAACGTCTTGCCAAACGGCGTCAGCCGTAGGTCGCCCTGCACCAGCGGGCAGGAACAGCGGCCGTGCGCGTAAGCCAGCCCTTCGCGGAAGTAATCCATCCCCACCACCATCCCGTTCGGACAGGCCTTCTCCAGAAAACGCAACACGTTGCCATCGCCGCATCCCACTTCGAGTACCCTATAGCCCGCTGCATATTCCGTCACCGCCTTCGTGGCCAGCAACGAAATAATGCGATTGCGCGCCCGAAACCAGAAGTGCCGGTCCTCGACCGCTACAAGCCGCGCAAAGTGGGATGGATCATAACCGCCTGTCATGGGCCATTTCAAACGAGAGGATCGCCTCCATGACTTCATCCTGCTCGTCCTCGGTGAGGTCGTTGTAAAAAGGGAGCCGCAACAGGCGGTCGCTGATGCGCTCCGTTACGGGACACTGCCCCGGCCGGCCGCCAAACCGTACCCCCATCCCCGACAGGTGCAGCGGTAAATAGTGGAAAACGCAGAGAATGCCGCGCCGCTTCAGGTGCTCAATCAATCCCTGCCGCTCCGCAAGAGACGGCATGACCAAATAAAACATATGATAGGAGTGCTCGCATAACGGCGGCACGCACGGCAACTGTACTCCGCGTTCGGCCGCCCAGTCTGCGAACCCCTGCCGGTACCGGTTCCAAATCCGGCAGCGGCGCACGTGAATCCATTCGTGCTTTTCGAGCTGAGCATACAGAAAGGCCGCCAGAATATCGGAAGGCAAATAGCTGGAGCCTATATCCACCCAGGTATATTTGTCGACCTGGCCGCGGTAGAACCGGCTGCGATTCGTGCCTTTCTCGCGCAGGATCTCGGCCCGCTCCACATACCGGGGATCGTTAATCACCAGCGCCCCTCCCTCGCCGCAAATGACGTTCTTGGTTTCGTGGAAGCTTTGCGTGGCCAGGCAGCCGAACGTCCCCAGGTAGCGGCCCCGATAGCGCGAAAACAATCCGTGCGCATTGTCCTCCACCACGGCTATGCCATGCTGCGCGGCGGTTCTCAATATAGTCTCCATCGCGCAGCCCACCCCGGCATAATGCACCGGCACAATCGCCTTCGTCCGCGGAGTGATCAGGTCCGCGAGCTGTCTCTCGTCTAGATTCAGCGTATCCTCCCGAATGTCGGCAAAAACCGGCTTGGCCCCGCGCAGCACGAAGGCGTTCACGGTCGAGACAAATGTAAATGAGGGAACAATCACCTCGTCGCCTGGGCAAACATCCAGCAACAACGCCGCCATCTCCAGTGCGTGCGTGCAGGAAGTGGTGAGCAGCGCCTTTGGCGCCCCCAGTGCGTTCTCCAGGAACGCGTGACATTTGGCGGTAAAGCTGCCATCGCCCGCGCTATGGCCGAGCCTAATGGCATCCGCCATATAGCGCAGCTCGTTGCCAACCAGGCCCGGTTTATTAAAGGGAATGCGATAAGTATTCATGCCGGAGGATCCGTCTTGAACCAGCAGTGATACCAAAGTTGTACAGACTGAGCAAGAAACCCGCAGCGCTGGTAGATCCGTTGCGATCCTATATTACGCCCTTGTGTAACAACACTGGCTTGGTGCATTCCATTTTGGCCAAAGTACTCTAAAGCAGCGGCAACCAGTTGCCGGCCCAGACCTCGTCGCCGATACTCCTGGGCCACGGCAACGAGTCCGATCGATCCCACCCCTGAAGGAGCCAGATGACACGAAATATAGCCCGCTGGTGCGTCATCGCACTCCGCAACCAGAACGGCGTCCGCCCAGCCCCCAAAGCTTCGCTCGATCCACGCCTCATAGAGAGCGTCGCACTGCGGGCGCGCGAATTGTGCATCGTAATAGAAGCGCGAATCCCGGTGGCTCACGCGTGCGATTGCGCGCAATCCAGCGGCATCCGCGGCTTGAAACGGCCGTACCGCAGGCGCCGGCGAGGCTATACCGCTGCCCAAACGGCGCTCTAGCGTGAGCCGAATATCGACGAGCTGAAAAGCATTGACTTGCGCAAGCCTCACGGTCTCTGCGTCGTCGGAGTCTGCGAGAAAGTAAAGACAGCCGATTTGATTCGTACGGCACCAACGCAGCGCGGAAGCCACACCTCCGGGGGTGAGGCGGGGTTCGGTCAAGCGCGCGATCCGTAGTCCGAAGAACTGCGAATCCCATGCGAGGAATTCACAGTGTGCCACGGTGTATCCCTCGCGAACTCCGCGCCGGGAGTTCTTCCCGTGCCGGAAACGCGCGGTCGCTTCGATGCACCGCGTCCCGCACGACGTAGGGCGGCGCTTCGGTAATCCGCACGAACACGCGCGCCAGATATTCGCCAAAGATGCCCAGGGCAAATAATTGCGCGCCGGAAAAAATGGCGATAATAGACGCCAGGAACGGGAAGCCGGGTACGCTGTCGCCAGCCGTGAAATAGCGGAAGATAACCACTGCCAGCACCGCCAGTCCGATCAGCGTAAAGGCAAAACCGGTGTATGTGGCAAAGCGCAGGGGCAAGGTGCTGAAGCCGGTCATCATATTCAGCGAATGCGCCAGCAGCTTGCGAAACGTGTAGTTGGAAGCGCCCACCCGGCGCGGTTCGTGCCGCACCGGGACCGCTGCAAATTTCGCGGTCCCCCAAGTCAGCAAAGTATCGATGGAGACGAACGCGCCGCGATAGTCCGCGAACGCTTCCCGCACGCGCGTGCGAAATGCGCGAAACGCGCTCACATGGCGTGCCGTCCGTGCACCCATAGCTCCCTGAAGAGCAAGCTTGGTCGCAGTCGAGGCAAGGTCCCGCCAGAGACCATGCTGCTGCCGGACCGGAGTGCCGTAAACTACGTCGCCCCCCTCTTCGAGCTTGGCCAGCAGGATTGGAATCTCCTCGGGAGGGTTCTGCAAATCGTCGTCCATGGTCACGATCGTGTCGCATCGCGCCGTCCGTATGCCGCACAACAGCGCATTATGCTGGCCGTAATTCCGCATCAGGTTAATGGCGACGATCCAGTCGTGTTGAGCGGCCAGTTGCAATGTGGTCTCCCAACTCCGGTCCAGGCTGCCATCGTTGACCAGGATCAATTCGTAGGGATCGCCGATCGCGCCCAAGACCGGCCCCAGACGGCTCACCAGCGCGCCGAGAGTGCCCTCGCTGTTATAGACGGGCACTACCACGGAGATCGACATAGGATCAGTCTAACAGGCTCCCGCCGCGATTCTGGGCGATGCGGCTTCAGTTTGCCTGAATCAGGTGTGGCGCCAGCAGTGGCTCTCCATACTGCAGGTCTTCCACGCGGAACACCAACTTCCGAGGATCGTTGGGCGAAAGCAGAGGCGCTGCCGGACTGGAGAAGCGGACCACAGAGCTACCCCGGGGCACCAGAAAGCGCTTGGAGAACAGCGCGCCGGGTTGTCTGATCGTTATCGATTCGGCGAATCCCGGCCCGGTGATCGAAAGCGGCGAGGGCTTGGCTTGGCTGGAAGCCACGATCATGCGGATTGCAGCTTCACTGGCTGGCCCAGGGTTCCGGATGATCAGTTCGCCCGCTGAAGAGCACCAGTGCCATGTCCTGCTGCCGTCCTGTTCGATAGGGTAGAAACCCCCGCTCCAAACGAGTTCGGGTGCAGGCGTCGCATCCGCAGGAGCAACACGGAAATTGTCGATACGGAACACCAACGGGCGGGGATCGCTGGGCGTCAGCAGCCGCCGGCAATTGCTGCTCAGCCGGATGGTGGATGTTCCAGGCGGTATCTCCAAGCTGTGCGACACCGGCTGCAGGGAGGCGCTGTTCAACGGCACAGTTTCCTCCCAGCCTGGACCATAGATACGGAGACTACATGCACCGCCGGTAGCCGCAGCCAGCGAACCATGAATCTCCACCCTCCCAACCCGTCTCGAGGAATTCTCCAGGGTGAATCCACCCTGGCTGCCGCACCATCGCCAGTCGTGGCCGGCACCGCCTTCCAGGCCCGAACATAAGGGCAGCCAACGCAGCACAAGCGGATGAAGGACCGTCTCGTGGGCGCGCGACCATTCTAGCGGTCCGAGTTTGTCCCGTAGGCCCGCTGCGTACGGCCCGACATCGTACAACCAGAGCCGGCCGTCGCGGCTTTCGATCGGTGTCAGTCCCATCCCGCGTAGCGTTGTCTGGATAGACGCTCCCCGATCCGCATAGCCGTTACGGTCGACGTAGAGTGCGCCAAAGCCTGCAACGGCGGCGGCTTCCACCACATCCTCGATCGGCCAGGCGAGCAGGCGGCCCTGCCACGCGTCCCAATAGCGCCCCTTCATCGCACCATAGCTCCAGCGCAGCGAGACTGAATGCAGATACGGCCGGAGATGATCATAGGGTCCCATGTGGTACGGCGGTGGGTACTCAGGGAAGCGCACAAACGGAAGCTGCAGAACCATCGCGCCACGCGGCAGCAGGCGTTCCGCCCGTGCGGCAAACTCCGCATCATTGTGATACTGCTCGCTCGCATGCCCATAGAGCGGCACATTGGCGGGCGTGGTTTGGTCCAGTAAGCCCGCCACTAGTATGCCAGCGAGCGCGCATCGAAAAATCCAATCATACAGCCCCGGCCGCGTCCATCGGCGCCGGATCTCATCCAGAATCGCGGCAAAGGCCATGGCTGAGAAAAAAGAGATAAAGATACCCACCCGGGCATAGGCGCGGATCTGCGGCGAAATCGTCAAGGCCAGTATCGCCCCCACGCCGCCCAGCGTGCCGATCAGGAATGCGCAAAGGTTCAGTCGGCCGAGGCCTCGGATCAGTTCGCGGTGGCGCGGCCCGCGATATCCCGCAACCAGCGTCAGCAACAGAAAACAGAACCCCCCCGCGCAGCAGGTCCCCAGCGCCGAGCCATCCCCTTCGCTAATCGGAGTCGCCTGCGGCGTGCCGTTGTAGGCAGCTTTAAAACCTGCCAACTGTGGAATCCGATGGCCGGTGACCGGAAACACCAGTTGGGTCAACTTGAGCGCATAGATCTCGGCTTCGACAGGCAAACGCACCGCCGCTTCGGGGTTTTTCCCATTCGTCTGGATGTGCACAATATTGGGTAACAGGTTCAACACGAGCGCCAGCACGATCACTCCAGCTAGCATGGCGGCCGCCTTCGCGCGGCGGAAACTGCGCCCTTCGAAAGCCCGATACACTCCGGCACATATCAACAGCAAGATAGTGAAGAACGCGTAGTAAGCGCCATCCGAGCCGAGGATGGCGCACACGGCGATGGACGCCATCCCTTTCCGTGTAGGTACTGGCAGGACCACAAACCGCCCGCGCCGGCGCGGCGCGAATAGCGGTTCGTCGTACATAATCCAGAGCAGCACCATGCTCGCCAGCGGAATCACGAAGTATGCACTGAGGCGCAGGTGATTCTCGCCCCGGTAAAAGTGGTATGGCGCAAACGCAAACAGCAGCGCCGCCAGCACCGCCGGGGCACGTGCGATCCCGAAGTGCCGCAGCACCAACAACGCGCTCCAGGTGGCCAGCAAAAACCCTGCAAGAAAGTACAGGTTTACTAGCGCGCCCCACGATGACGTGAACCGGCTCATGATCTTCATCGACAGAGAAGTCACTAATTCCGGCATCGGAAAGTCCCGCAAGTCCTGCTCGCCAGGCGCGCCCAATCGCGGGTTGTCGAGTAGCCAGCCGTTGTCAACAACGTCTTTAGCCAGCATGCAATCGAAGAGCAAGTCGCTGGCGTAGCCATATTGGAGGGGCACGCGCACATCGGCTCGCCATAGCTGCAGCAACCAGATCAGCGCTGCGCAGCACAGCAACCCGGCCGCCAGATAGCCGACGGCTTCTGACCGCTTATCGACGCTGGCAATGGCGCTCTGTCCGGACTCCAACGTCTGCGATCGTGGTGGTGACGCGGCCATGCTTGAGAGCGGCGCTGCTCTGCGCGCGCCGCAATCGTATACCGTAGCATTCTCGGACGGATCTTTAAGCAAGAAAACTCGCTGCGCGCCGCGTGACGGCAACCAGGGCTCATTTGCCTCGAGCCGCCGCAGGTTGCGACAGCGCCCGGTCCACATTGATCGAGTTGTAGTCAGGCTGGGCGGCCGGGTCTGCCGCGCAACTCTCGTCCGGGGCCGCCGCACGGAGAACCAGGTTTACAAAACCGAAGCCGATCTCGCGCGGATCGGCGCCCACAGGGCCAGCTTTGTCCGTATCGAAGGAAATACGATTCACCTCGCCTGGATGAACGGCTTCCCGAGGGACTACGAATAAGGCCGTGCCGGGCACGTCTTTCGATAGTGTCCCAAGAATGCTGCCGTTCATGCCGAGTTGCGTGAGCCGGCTTGGCGAGGTGTACCCTGTAAGCGCGATGCGAAAACACGACGCAGGTGAGCGTTCCGGCGCCAGTAGAAACCGGATCGACGCGTGCTTCTGCGACCAACGGTGCGTTCCCTCGTCTTCGTTGAATCCCGTTCGATCCATCCCTGGCGATTCGCGCAGGCCGACCTCCACCGGCAGAGTCAACGGCTGGGCTGGAGAGCGGGTGAGGAAGAAAACTGCGCTGCGATAAATATAGCGGCATGGGTGTGTGCAAGGAGTCACTCCAGTTGCAAGCCGTAGTTTGTCGGCCGTCAGCATTTCCGGGCAGACGTTGACCCTCGAAAACAGAAAGCCCCAGTTTGGGCTCACACAAAACGGTTTGCCCATCCTCTCCATGGAATTTGCCACCCCGACCGCCCATGGCCAGTTGTCATGATCGAATGTGATGGCCAGCGTTCCGAATGGGCAGAACGGCACAGCCGTCGCTGCCTGAAGGACATCCGGTTGGCTTTGCATCAGCGCGAGCAGCGTCTTCCGTTCCAGAATGCCTAAAGCCATTAGAGCAACTACTGCCAGGATGTTTAGCATCCGCGCCGCGCGCCAGTCCAGCCAAGGCTCGATCACAGCCAACAGAACAAACCAGACCAGCAGGTGAAAAGCGTAGATGAAGTTTCCGTTAAAGGCGTAAAATCCACCAATAATTCGAGTACCCCAATAGAGGAACAGCACCACGATTCCGGCCAGGACCCACGTAAGAGACCTTAGAAACGGCGCACCCGGCAGCTTCGCCGTCTTGCGCCAAGCAGCCATGGCAAGAAGGAAGACCAGCGCCAGCGCTACCCAGTACGCGATCACCAGAGGACGCGATAAGCTTACCGCCAGAAGGCCGACCGGCCCGTTCCTCAGTGCTATGTCGGGTACGCTCACGAAGAGTAGGAAGCAGGCAAAATACCCAATGGCCATTCCCGGATCGTTCCGCGCGTCGCCGAATTGGCGCTGGTACGCCAACAATGCATCCAGGTTGCTTGGCCTGTCCAGAGCGATTTCGATCAGGGGAGGAAGGGCAAAAACAAATACAATTGCAGCCGCCAAGGCAAAATCGCGCCACCGCTCCGAAAAGAAGGCGTGCAGCCGACCTTGCCGTTGCGCCCGCACAAGGACGCATCCGACCGTGGCTCCGCCGATGGCCCCCACAAAAAGGAACTGGGCGAAGTGGGCGTGAATCAGCAGCATTCCGGAAAAGGCCAGATACCGCAGGTCGCGGGTCTCGCCAGCCAGGACGGAAGCGGAGCTCACGGCAAAAAGCAGAAAAGGGAACAGCAGGACGTCCGGCATCCAGTTAGAAATCAGCATTGGCGACTGGCCGCTAATGCCGATGATGACGCTGATCGCCAGGGTCACTAGGAGCGCCAGGGGAACCGATAGTTGTGCGTGCCGCCGGAATACGCACAGCGCGGCGCAGAGCAGGGCTCCGTTGAAGATGACCGTCATCAAAAGCTGGCCGTTGTAAGGAGCGGGAACCATATGCAGCACGTCATGGAACAGAAACTCGCCCCACGCGAACAGGTATAGGAAAGCGGGGCCGGGGTGATGAAACTGCCAGCGGGAGTAGTGTCCAGTCAAGAGCGTGAAGTGCTTGGCCTGCTGCACCAGCAGAGAATTGGCGGCGGCGTCCCCGAACTCGGCCACCGGCTGCGTGAAAAGCTGGGCATTCAGGGCAAGAATCAGAAGCACGAAGGCCGCAGTCAAGATCAACGGCACGCTGTCCCGCTTCTGCGCCATAACAGGAGATTATACTATGTGCTTCAATAACCACCCTGAAAGCCGGCGGCGCAGATCAGGCAGATGGCCACGCGCGAGCGCGCTTGCGATAACGGACCGCGCGCGTTTGGTTGCCGGCCTCTCGCTTATAATGGTGATTCGGTTTCAAAAGGAGCTATCCGGAAGGGAAATACGAGGCTCCGTCCACGCTGAAAAGATGGAACGCTAAGGGCTAATGGGGCAGCGCGCGTTGATCACCGGGATTACCGGGCAAGATGGATCTTATCTCGCTGAGTTTTTGCTCGCGAAAGGCTACGAGGTCCACGGCGCGGTGCGGCGCGTAGCCCTGGAGGATCCGGAGCACCGGTTGCTCCGGCTGGGTGCAGTGCGGGACCGCATCGTTTTGCATGCCGCATCGCTCGAAAGCTTCGCCAGCGTCTATCAACTGGTTGCCAAGATCGTGCCGGACGAATGCTATCACCTGGCGGCGCAGAGCTTCGTAAGCTAC
>Ga0181532_10002696_pt1 | contig 16491 bp, 10 predicted proteins | sample PEATcosm2014_Bin_33_FD_119768 | JGI IMG/M metagenome (GOLD analysis project Ga0181532, IMG submission 119768) | Peatland microbial communities from MTU Mesocosm Facility, Houghton, MI, USA - PEATcosm2014_Bin11_30_metaG | ecosystem: Environmental > Terrestrial > Soil > Wetlands > Peat | place...
ACACCCAGCAGCAGAAACAGAAAGTTGACCGACATCGTTCCGGTGATGCCGGGCAATTTCACCTTGAGCCGCGAGGCCGCCAGCGCAATTACCAGATAACAGAAGAATTTATATGGATTCTCGCTCCCGCCGTGCATGACCGAATAGGTCAGCACCGCCGTCCCGCAGAGCACGACCACGGCAATAAAAAAGCGTGGCGCCGCGCTCATGCCCCTCCAGGATTGAGGGCGAGTTTTCATCTCGGACCGCTCCTCCCCGGGACGGGCTGCAATTCCCAAGCGCAAGAGCAAGGGAATATTCACTGAAATTCATTGATAACAGGCACGGGAGGGACGGGAAAGGATTCGGTTACTTAGACGTAAACTTTCGTAACACGGGCCAGTGACCTTCTGACGCTGTTTCCTCGCTCCCGGTCCTTCACCCTTCGCCCCGTGAGCTCAGGACGGAATCTCCCACCCTTCGTCCTTCATTTTCCGATTGGTCCAATGTTGCAGTTGCTCGAACAGGGCGGGCTCGACCACAACAAATCGCAAGCCAGCTCTGCCTCCAGCATCGGACCATACCAACCGGCCTTTCGCCTGAATCACGACCTCGCTCTCTGGCAACAGGAAACTGACGTCGACCAATCCCGTAAACCCGGTCGCATCGCTCACCACATCGAGCCCCATGCCTCCCGTGCTCAGGTTGAGCGCCTGCACCTGCAATTCCTTGCCGTGCGCATTCCTCAGGGTCACGGACAGGTTGACTTTCGCGCGGAAGAATTTCTGCTGATCCCCAAGGATGATACCGAGCTTTGCCGAACCATCGCCCGAAGGCACGTCAATGTCATACTCACGCAATTTGCGGCTGAGCGTACGACGGGAAATTCCGAGCTGGTCGGCGGCTTGGGCGCGATGCCCGCCGCTTTGCTCCAGAGCTCGAATGATCATCTGCTCTTCCATGTTTTCCAGGTTACCGAGCGGCACCGCGCCGCTGGCCTGGATTGAGGCCGTAGTTTCCCCACACCACCCGGCTGCAACTTCGGTACCCGTAATCTGCCGGTCCTCTGTAGCCATCGCGAGTTTCGCGACCAGATTCCTCAGTTCGCGGATGTTGCCCGGCCAAGGATGGGCCTGCAGGGCCGCCAGCGCGTCTCCCGTAAAGACTTTACTCGGTGCTTTCAGCGACAGGAAATGACGGGCCAGCGCGGCAATATCTTCGGAACGCTCGCGCAATGGCGGCACGCGCAAATGGAACTGGCTCAGGCGGTGGAAAAGATCCTTGCGGAAACGCCCTTCTTTTACCGCCAGCTCAAGATCCTGGTTGGTGGCGACAACCACCCGCACGTCGACGGTGATTTTTCGATTTCCACCCAAACGGTAATAAGGCGCGCCGTCCAGAACGCGCAGCAGTTTCACCTGGACTTGCGGCTGCAGTTCGCCAATTTCGTCAAGAAAAATCGTGCTCTTGTCTGCCAGTTCAAACAAACCGGGCTTCGAGGAATCAGCGCCACTGAACGCTCCCTTCTCGTAGCCGAACAATTCACTCTCCACCAGATGTTCGGGGAGGGCGGCGCAGTTGATATCCACCAATGCATGTTTGCGCCGATGCGAGGAATCGTGGATCGTGCGCGCAACCAACTCCTTGCCGGTGCCAGTCTCGCCCGTCACGAGCACGGTCTCGGTGTGTCCGGCCACTCGGTCCACCATGCCCATGAACTTATGCATGATCGGGCTGGCAATCAGAAATTGTGTGCCGCCGATTTCACGCCGCGCCAAAGGGACCGCAGCGGCTGCGGCTTGCGTCGGCGAAGACACACTTTCCAGAAGCTTCTTCTCGCTGACCGCAATCGAGAAACCCAAAATGGCTGCGGGAGCTGCATTCGAATCGCGCAGCAGCGTCAAACAAAGATGAACATCGACGTTCTGGCCAGACTTGGTGCGGCAGCGCAGCTCGCCCTCGAACCGTCCTTTCTCGCGAACCGAAGCAATTGCCCCGCTGTCGAGAAACGCCTGCTGCTTAATGCCATAGAAATCGGCGATCTTCCGGCCAACCAGTTCCTTCGGCGCAAAGCCGTATCGACCCACACCCTGGTTACAGCTGGTGATAATTCCATGCAGGTCAGTGGTGAAGACCGCATCCTGCAACCGGTCCAGAATGCCGGGTTGAAGAGCGTATTGAAGACTGGCCTCGCCCGCCCGGGCAGAGCTATCGCGAGCTAGGCTCTCAGTCACAGATTTCTGGGCTCTCTCCGCTGGCGCGGTCTTCGATGAAATTGGCATTTCTTTTGCGTTGGCTAAGGGGGAGTGTCACTTTTGCGATGCGACCGCCGTATCCACTAAGTTCAGGTGTTGACTACAGGCAATTACATACGCACACTCTCCATGATGCTGCCACAACCCCACTCAAATCGAGGATGGTTCAGTACTGACGCGTACACCAAAGTAACCACCTCACACCGTACTCCAGAGCGGCGCCGGGCGTGAGCTTTTCATCTCGCGCTGCATACTGCTACCTTCTGCATCTGCAGTTACCTCGGTAAGTAGTTGATTCTCCAGATACTGAACTACTATCCGGAAAATGCTGCCGTGGAAAATGCTGCTAGGGAAAATCGCCCGGCACCTTGGGGCCATCACCGCGCTCGTCTTACTGGGCGGACTGCTTTCGGCCACGCTGGTGCGGTTGGCTCCCGGCTTCGATGCCGACGAACGCGAACTCGATCCCAGCCTGAATGCAGAAAGTGTGCGCGCTTTGCGCCGGTCGCGCGCCGGGGAACACAACATTCTCAGCTTTTACGCAGGCTATCTCCGTGGCGCGGTGCACGGCGATCTCGGCACCTCTCACGCTCTCGGCCAACCCGTGCAAACTCTTCTGCGCGAGCGCTGGTCGGTCACCGTGCGCGTGGCTGGCATTGGTCTCTTGCTGGCGTGGCTGCTGGCCTCGATTCTCGCCTTCACCGCCTGCCTCTGGCGTGCCCCCGCCTTTGAAATTCTCGGGACCTCCGTCAGCGGCGCCTTCCTCTGCATTCCCGCGGCGGTGCTGGCCTTGCTTTCGGTAATCCTCAATGCTCCCGGATATCTCGCCATCGCTCTGATCGTGTTCCCCAAGATTTACCGCTATTCGCGCAACCTGCTCGCCAAGGCGTACGCTTTGCCGCACATCACCGCCGCCCGAGCCCGGGGACTCGGCGAGCCTCGCATCCTGGCCTGCCATGTGCTTCCCGTCGCCGGTCCGCAGATGATCGCACTCGCCGGCATCACCGTCAGCATCGCGCTGGGTGCAAGCATTCCCGTCGAATCCTTATGCGGACTGCCTGGAATTGGTCAACTCGCCTGGCAGGCAGCGCTTTCGAGAGATCTTCCCTTGCTGGTGAACCTCACCGTGCTGGTTACTCTAGTAACCTTGCTGGCAAACTCCGGGGCCGATGTAATGATCTCCATATTGCATAACGGACGCATTCGTCCGTCCGCCGAGCGAAGCTCGGCAATCGTAAACGCCCTATGAACCGAGCCCGCAAACTGGCGTGTGTCGTGGTAATCGCCGTGTGCGCGGTGTCGCTCGCCGCCAATTGGCTGGCGCCTGCCGGATACGCCAAACAGTTTCGCGAAGCCCCCAACGCTCCTCCGTCGCGCCAGCACCTGCTCGGCACCGACGAAATCGGCCGCGATCGCTTCGCGCGCGTGCTCTACGGAACGCGCATCTCGCTCTTGCTCGCACCCGCGGCGGCTCTGATCTCTACCGTATTGGCCGCGCTGGTCGGCGGACTTGCAGGATACTTGGGCGGAATCTGGCTGCGTGTCGCCAGAAGTTTTACCGACCTTTTTCTTTCTCTGCCCTGGCTTTTTCTGCTGATCACAGTTCGTGCGCTTTTACCGCTGAACGTTTCTCCGCTGGTCTCGGTTCTGATTACGTTTCTCATCCTCGGTCTGCTCGGCTGGGCCGCCTCGGCCCGCGTGCTTTCGACTAGCGCCGATGCTTTGCGTAACTCCGATTTTGTCTTGCAGGCGCGCGCCTCGGGCTTGCACGGCCCGCGACTCTTCCTGATCCACGTCCTGCCCAACCTGAAGCCGGTTCTCTATGCGCAGTTCTGGATATCGATTCCGGTCTTTATTCTGAGCGAGGCAAACCTCGGCATCCTCGGCCTCGGTGTTGCTGAACCGCTGCCTTCCTGGGGAAGTCTTCTGCGCGAACTGGAAGGCCTGATTTCGTTCCGCGAAGAACCGTGGCGGCTGGTGCCTTTGCTTCTCCTGATCGTTGTCTTGACGTCGTTTCAAATGCTCTTCTCGCGCGAGGAGGTACCTGCATGAGCATGGGCGTAAGCATGAGCACGAATACGACTACGACCGGCCGCCGTGCATTTCTACGGTTTCTTCTCTTTCTCTATAGCGCTCTTCTTTCGCTGGTCGTGCTTTCCGGCTCAGTCGTCGCGCAAAACGGCGGCGAGCTCCGCTTTTGCCTGCGCTCCGAGCCGAAGACTTTCGATCCGCTCCTGGTCGACGACGACTCCTCTCTTTCCATCCGCTATCTGACCGGTGGTGTGCTGGTGCGAGTCAATCGCCACACGCAAGACCTCGAACCCGAACTGGCCGAATCGTGGAAGCTATCGCAAGACGGCAAACAGGTCACTTTCAAGCTTCGCGTCGGCATAACGTTCTCCGACGGCACCCCGTTTTCCTCCGAGGACGTTGCCTTCACCATGCAGCGGCTGATGGATCCCGCGCTGCACTCCTCGACCGGAGACGCATTCCGTTCCGGCACTGGCGCCGTCAGCACAAAAATCATTGTGCCGGACCAGATCTCTATCACCTTTCCCGCACCCATTGCCGGGCTCGATCGCCTTTTCGATCAGGTTGTTATCATGTCCGCGCATTCTCCAAATCCAAAGAAAGAGGCGGCCGTGCTCGGCCCCTTTATGGTCGCGGAATACAGAGCGGGATCGAGCGTGCTCCTGCGCCGCAATCCCAACTACTGGAAAAAAGATTCCCAGGGACGCCGCTTGCCCTATCTCGATTCCATCCGGCTCGACATTCAATCGAATCGCGACGTGGAAATGCTGCGCTTCAAGCGCGGTGAACTTGACCTGATCAACGTCATCGACAGCGACTACTTCGACCGCCTGGCCGCCAGTTCGCCGGGTCTTGCGCACGATGCCGGAACTTCGCTCGATTCCGATTTCATGTGGTTCAACCAGGTAGCGAGCGCTCCCATCCCTGAGTACAAGCGGGCTTGGTTCCGCTCCGCCAATTTCCGGCTCGCGATTTCTCAAGCCATCAACCGCGACGATCTGAGTCGCGTGGTCTTCAATGGTCATGCCCAGCCCGCCGTTGGCCCGGTTTCCCCCGCCAACAAGTTCTGGTTCAACAGCAAGCTCAAAGCCGAACCGTACCGCCCAGACGCCGCACTCCAACGCCTGCAAGCCGATGGCTTCCATCTGCAAAAAGGAGCTCTATTCGATAAGAGTGGCAACGCGGTGGAGTTTTCCATCGTCACCAACGCAGGCAGCAAGCCCAGAGAGCGCATGGCCGTGATGGTGCAAGAGGATCTCGGCAAGCTCGGCATCAAGGTCAACGTGGTGATGCTCGACTTTCCCTCGCTCATCGAGCGCATTTCGCAGAAATTCAATTACGAAGCCGCGATGCTCGGCTTCCGCAACGTCGACCTGGATCCCAACGGACAGATGAACATCTGGCTGAGCTCAGCCGAAGATCACGCCTGGAATCCGCAGCAGAAATCCCCGGAAACCGCATGGGAAGCAGAGATTGACCGCTTGATGCGCGCGCAAGCCTCCGCCGCCGATCCGAAGAAGCGCAAAGAAAATTTCGATCGGGTGCAGGAAATCGTCGCCGAACAGGCGCCGTTTATTTATCTGGTCAATCAGAACGCGCTGTCCGCCGTCTCCGCCGCGGTCGAAGGCGCGGACCCCGGAATCCTTTCCCCGCAGACGTTCTGGAACGCCGAGCGCCTCACCCTGAACGCAAGCACGCGAGCGAGCCGATAACCGAGTTGATATTCATGACGCCGACAAAGCCGGATGCTTCCAAAAACCTGCTCTCCGCGCAGGTGACCGTGTGCTATCCCGGCAAAGCTCCGGTGCTCCGCGGGATCTCACTAGAAATCGCGCGCGGCGAAGTAGTCGGTTTAGTCGGTCAAAGCGGATCGGGCAAGAGCACGCTCGCGCTGGCCATCCTCGGATTACTCGGCCGCCAGCGCGCCGGCGTAGAAGGCAACATTTTTTTCGAGGGCGCCGATCTGCTGGCCATGCGCGAAGGGGAATTGCGCAGCTTGCGCGGACGCTCCCTAAGCCTCGTGCTGCAGAGTCCTCTGGCTTCGCTCAATCCCGCGCTCCGAATCCGCACGCAACTAAGGGAGGCTTGGCGCGCGCACAGCTACGGCACTGCAGCTGAAGACTGCGATCGGGCGATCCAGTCCGCGTTACACAGCGTGAGCTTGCCGAGCGACCAGGATGACCCGGAGTTTCTGCACAAATACGCTTCCCAACTGAGCGTCGGCCAGGCGCAGCGCGTGCTGATCGCCATGGCCACCATGCACCGTCCCGCGCTCCTGATCGCCGATGAAGCGACCAGCGCGCTCGACGTGATCACGCAATCCGAAATTCTGGAATTGTTCGCGCGGCTGAATCGCGAGATCGGCATGTCGATCCTCTACATCTCGCACGATCTGCCTTCGGTGGCCGGCATTTGCCAACGCATTGCCATACTGCACGAAGGCCAGATCGTCGAGTGCGGTCCGACCGATCAGATCTTCACCGCGCCCGCCCACCCTTACACGCGCCGTCTGATGTCGGCGCTGCCGCACCTTCCAGCACGTCGTGAGGTTTCTCTCGCAAGAGCTCAAGCTGCCGCGAGCGAATGATGATAATGATAGCGTGTGAACTTAGAACGTCAGCCGCAGGGCAAACTGCCCGATGCGGGGAGTCGCCCCACGAAAGCCGCCGGTTGAGGTGATCTGGCCAAACGTCGGACCGTCAATATTTGTCGCGCCGTCGACGTAGGTCGGTTGAGCGAACTCGGGATGATTCAAAGCATTGAAGAACTCGGCGCGAAACTCCAGCGTGAACCGCTCCGTCAACATAGTAGTTTTGGCGAGCGCCATGTCGAGATTGACCAGGGTCGGACCGCGCAGCAAATTGCGGGCGACGCCGTAAGTTCGGTCGGCCGGATTATGCACCGGGTCAAGTTGCGGGAAACAGGGATTGGGAGTGCCTCCGTCATAGTAATCGTTGTTTTCGAGGGGCACGTCGGAAAAACTATTGGGGTCAAAGATAAAGTTGCCGGTGACCGGAGTGGTCGTGATCTGGCAGCCGCCCGTGGAGTTGGTGCCGTAGGTAATTTCATTAATTGTGCGCACCTTCCCGGGATTAAACGTCCTTATCGGGCCAACCACCGCGGCTCGCGTAATATAAGGATCGCCCGCGCCCGAGGAACCGGGGTTCAGCGGGTCAGAGGAATTTGGCAACCCGTATTGCCCGGATAGAATGTCGATTGGAAATCCGGTTCGATAGGTAAAGACAGGGTAAATACTCCAGCCCTTGGTGAGGCGTTTTGGCCCCGTGGCCCACATCCGGTCAAACGGCACATCCCATCCCCCACTCAGGCTGATGCGGTGGCGAACGTCACTGTCACCGGAAGCGTAGAAAAGACGCGGGCTGTAGGTGGGCACACTGGAATTTCGTTGCTCGAAGCCAGACGCATTGTCGATGTTATGGCCGTAGGTATAAGCGAGGGTGTAGTAAACCGTCCCCAATCGCGAGGCTTTGGGTTGCCGTGTCAGGCTCACTTCGAGGGCGTTATAGTTCGCATTGGATACGTTCTGGAATTCAGGGAGCTGACCGTAGCAGATGACACCCACGTAGCTTCCGCAGTTGCCGCTGCTGCCATTTAGCAATCGATTGGTAGTGCCCAGCACCATGGGGTTGATATCTTTGAGCGACGTCAACCCACGCCCTGTGCTTCCCACATAGTTGGCTTCCAGAACCGTGTCGGCGATTAGATTGCGTTGCAGGCTCAGGTTGTATTGGTAGACGTAGGGAGTGCGCAGGTGGGGGTCGTCAAGATAGATAGAGCCGGTGGTGTTGACCGGCAGAAACGGCGTGAAATCGACGTTGGAGGCAGGCGGCTTCGAGGGAAACGTATTGGCCACGCCCAAGCTAACGCAGTTCCCGTTTGCGTCAAAGTTGCATGCATTCTGGAAGGGATTACTCATATACGTCAGTGGCGCTGTCACCGGACAACCCGAGTTGCTGTTGACACACGTAGGCGGCAGGAAGTTCGGGGAAGTGTAGTAGAGTCCCGCTGAGCCCACGAACGGGGGTTGGCCGTTGAACTGAAGATTATCTTCGCCTTTTAGGATGTCGTAGAAAATGCCGACACCGCCGCGCAAACTGGTCTTGCCAGTCCCCGTCGGGTCCCAGGCAAATCCGAAGCGCGGCGCGAAGTTTTTCTTGTCTGGGAAGTTCGTTCCGGTGGGCGCGCCGGGATCGCCCGGAAATACCAGTCCCGGCGGTGCATTGACAAACCGTCGCGACTGCAGCCCCGGAATCACCGAAAAGGTACGCCCCTCCGTGTCGTACTTGGGCGTGTTGTATTCGTAGCGCAGCCCCAGTGTTAGTGTAAGGTTCTTGAGCACGTGCCACTCGTCCTGGCCAAATAAATAAGTGCTTTTGCTGCGAATATTGGAAGGCGCCAGCGCGTTCTGGAAGTACGCGTCCGGGGTCCCGAGCAGAAAATCCGCATAGTCATTTCCCGAGCCCACGATATTGTCAGAGTAAAAATCCAACTCCCCATTCAAGTAGTATCCGAAGACCAGATTCTCCTGGTAAGGCGAGAATCCAGCACCGAACTTCCAGTTGTTTTTTCCTCGCGTCCAGGAAACCGCGTCCGTCCAAGAGAAGGTGTTTTCGATGAAGCGTGTAGGACCGCTTTCGCTGGGCCCAATCTGAAAACCGTTATCGAAGTAAATGTTGGTAGGACCGGTGGCCAGGTCGGGAGTGATGTCGATGCCGAGTTGCGGGCCCGTGGGCAGTTGGTTCCCGGGTTCGTCCGACAGGAAATTAGTGCGGTGGGCAACGAAATGAAATTCATTGAGCACGGTCGGCGAGAAGATCCGGGTGTAGCCCAGGTTTAAGTAGTAAAAAGTTTTCTTATCAATGGCGGGGAAGCCAGGGACGCTGGCGAACGGCGCCGGGTTTAGAGTTCCGTAGTACGGATCGCCGGCACGGTTCCAACCCATGGTGGCTGAAAGCTTGTCTTTGGCGCTGAGGTTTACGTCAAACTTGCTGGTCAACTCATTCCGATTGTCGTCAGCCGTTTCCGACGTGGAAAGCAGCCCAGTGGGGGTGGTTGGGATCAGGCCGGATTTGATGTATGCCTGTGCGATGGGGTCGATCTTCGTGGGATCGATGATGGCGTTGGCCGCACTCCCGTTCGGAGTCGTAAACCAGGGGTTGGTAGTCAGGAAGGTCACGACGCTGGGATCGGGAGAGCCGTTATCAGCGGTAGAAAAATTTCCCTGCAACTCCGCCGGTGTGAAAACTGGCGAATCGATGATCGGATTCGCCTTAACCTGTTGCTGCCCCTGGTAGGCGAGGAAGAAGAAAGCCCTCTCCTTGATGATCGGCCCACCCAGGGTCGCCCCGAACTGGTTACGCTTGAGGTCGAGCCGCGGAAGTTGAGGGACTTGCGCCTTGTTGAAGTAGTCGTTGGCGTCGAAATCCCCGTTCCTGATGAATTCGAAAAGGCTGCCATGGATCTGATTAGTGCCGGACTTGGTCACGATACTGATGATCCCGCCGCCATTGCGTCCGTATTCAGCCGTGTAATCGCTGGTCAAAATCCGGAACTCGGCAATTGCATCGGGATTGGGATCGAGCACGTTACTGTTATCCAGCAAGTCGTTATTGTTCCCACCGTCGAGCAGAAACGTGACCGAGTCGGTGCGTCCGCCGGCGATGCTGTAATTGCCCGCGCCCGCATTGTCGTCGTTGCTTTCCGTAACCCCGGGCTGAAGCAAAGCCAGATCAAGCATGTCGCGGCCGTTCAGGGGCATGTCGGTTAGGGTTCGTCCCGTGATCGACTGGCCCAGAGTTGGGTTGACGGTTTCCACCGGCGCCGCTTCCGCCCCCACGTCGACCGTCTGATTCTCCGCCCCCACCTCCATCTTGAAATCGATGCGGAGCGATTGGTTGATCAACAGCTTCTGATCTTGGCTCACCACCGTCCTAAAGCCAGTGTGCTCGGCTGTGACCTTATAAGTGCCGATGGGCAGCGACAGCAACTGGAAGGTTCCCTCTTTGTTCGTGGTTGCGACCCGCGCGTCATGGGTGGCCAGGTTGGTCGCAGTAACCTGCACCGCCGGGATCACCGCTCCTTGCTGGTCGTAGATTGTTCCGAAGATTCTTCCGGTCGCATCCTGAGCCGAAGACAAGACGGGCGCTACCATCACAACCAACGAGAGCAACACCATCCGAGGAAGTTTCATGGCGATCTCCGTATTCAACAAACTCTCCCACTTAGAATTCTGCTGTTCAAACCGCCTCCCAAATTGAGGGTAGGGGCATGGCCTTCTCGGCCATGTCCCCTCCGCCCAGTTGTCGCCTAATGCTTCGGTTTCGCTTTGGCCTTCGCCGCAGCCTTTCGCGCCGCCGGTATTGCAGTCAGCGACCCCTGCTGCTGGAGTGATCCAAGGAATACACTCTGGCCATCCTCATCCTCGTCCAACCAGATCAACAGCCCGCCACTAGCCTGATAGATGACTACGGTGTAATCCGGATCACCGGTAATGGTTACGCCGAGCGGAATTTTGTAGCGCCCGGCGTTGAGCGGATCAGGCGATGCGGTTCCCGAGAACTTCGCGGTATCGGTCCCGTCTGGCGGCGTGGCGTTGAAGATGAAGGAAGGATCGCTGAGGAGTCCGGTGGCTCCGCTCAAAACACCACTCGGCTCGGTAACCAATCCCTGCCCAACGAAGTCGAACTCCCAACCAAGGCTCGGCCCGCGGGGGTCATGGTAAGCCTGCGCTCCAAAGGCATAGTTGCCTGCAAAGTCGGCAGTTGAAGTGTCTGTTTGCGGAGTCAGGACTCCGGTGCCGTTGAGATCGGAGCCATCCAGGTCGGCAACCAGAGCCCCTCCCAATCCGCTGGTCGTGTTATTCGGATCATTCAGGTTGAGAAGTGGGTCCGTCATATAGATCCCGAGGACGCTGATGTCGCCCAAGTCTCCGGCCGTGATCGTCAGGTTGCCGTACCCGTTGCTCGCAACGGCGTAGCTGCCCGAGATAGGGGCCCTCGGAACAATAACGCCATTGTCGAATTCATTGTCATCCGCGACACCGTTGAATGTGAGGCTGACCGTATCCGTAGTAAACATGCCTGCCGCAGCATAGAGACTTCCGAACGAGTTGCTTTCGACCCCGAATACGGAGCTTCCCAGCGACGAGGGGTTGAAAGTGCCCGTGCCCTGGCCGAACACCGAGCCGACGCCCGAATCGCTGGTATCCACATCGATGATCCGCAGTGCCTCCGGACCGACCACGTAATAGTTGAGTGAGGGAAGAGCGGCAATCGTGATCGTGCCGCGTCCGAAGGCATCGGGTGCGGTGATCGTCCCGCTGAAAGACGTTCCGAGTGTTGGAGTTTTTGTCGCTCCAAGATCATCCACATCGACGGTCCCCGCCAAGGCGGAGCCTCCACCGGAGATCGAGAACACGCCCCCGTACACAATCGAAGCATAGGAGGAGGAATCCACGCCAGAAAGGGTGAAGGCATAGTTTCCGTCGTTGAGCGCGCTCGACAATGTCTGCGTGTCCATGCTTCCGCTGGAGGTTGCCGACCCATCAAACTGAACGATGAGCGCGTGGTTTGTGTTCACCAACTGGACGCCGAGCGTTTCGACGCCGCCCACTCCCAAACTCGCGTTGTTGGTCGTCAGCGTGAGCGTGCCCTGGCCGGTAGTAGGATCCACGGTCAGCGCGGCGGCTCCCGGCAAGATGGTGTCGCCGGAAGGCTCGGGAGACTGGAGTCCAAGACCGTCGTTATAGTCTTGTTCGCCGCCCAGGACGTTGCCATTGCCATCGACGGTGACCGACCCCGCGAGCGAGTAGAAATTCGGGCCAGAGTTGATAGCCTCCAGCCCGCTCAAATAGAACGCATAATTGATCGGCGTGTTGGTCAAAACGAAGTTGGCCGGCTCCGCCCCCGATGCGACCGTAGCCGTCACCGCGTAGGTTCCGACCGATCCATTGGCAGTGAACGCCGTCGAGGTGGCCACGCCGCTCGCATTGGTCGTCGCCGTGTTCACTCCGCCTGCGAATGTGCCGCTCGCTCCCGTCGCCGGAACCTCGAACGTCACCGTCGCCCCGACCACCGGGTTCTGGGTTCCGTCCACCACCGTCGCCACCAGCGGCGCGCCAAACGCCGCGTTGACGGGCGCGCTTTGCGGCGTTCCGCTCGTCGCCGTAATCGCGATCACCGCTCCGGTTACATTTGTCAGACTGAAGTTGGCTGGCGTCGCTACTCCCCCAACGGTCGCCGCCACGGCATAGCCTCCGGGCGTCCCGTTGGCGGTGAATATCGCTGAGGTGGCCACGCCACTCGAGTTTGTCGTCTCCGTATCCGTGCCCGTTCCATCTGCGAACACGCCGCTCGCCCCCGTCGCCGGAGCCGCGAACGTCACCGTTGCGCCGGTCACGGGATACTGGTTGCTATCCACAACCGTCGCCACCAGCGGCGCCCCAAACGCCGTGCTCACACTTGCGCTTTGCAGGGATCCACTCGTCGCCGTGATCGATGCCGCGGGCCCCGATGCGTTTGTCAGATTGAAGTTGGTCGTGGCCGTCACTCCCGCCACCGATGCCGTCACCGTATCGGCTCCGAGGATTCCATTGGCTGTGAACGTTGTCGAAGTGACCACACCGCTCGCGTTGGTTGTATCCGTTTCCGAGTTCGTCCCATTGGCGAATGTGCCGCTCGCTCCCGTTGCTGGAGCCGTGAAGATCACGAACGCGCCGCTCACCGGCGATCCGCCCATCATCACCGTCGCCACCAGCGGCGCTCCAAATTTCGTGTTCACCATCGTGGTCTGCGGCGTGCCGCTCGTCGACGCGATCGTTTCAGCCGGAGTGTTGTAGTTCGAGCTATTGCAGCTCGTCAGGAAAACCAATGCCAGGATCATTAAGCCGAGGATGCCCGCATAAGCTTGGCGGCTCATAGCGACTCCCCTTTCTGGCCCGTCGTTTGACTGGCGCGCTCACGTGCCTGCGGCGACAAGGGGACGCCGTGCCCGTTCCGAATGATGTAGATCTCGCTGCCCACTTTCACGGTGCGGACCAGGAAGACCGGCTTATCCTTAATTGTCTTCATGACGCCGGTTACCTCAACTTGCTGCCCGCCGGCGACCGAGACCGCGCCGCGGCCTCGCAAACCAAACCTTCCCAAACTTGCATCCACCGGACCGGAGGGGGTAGCGAGCAGCAGGTGCGAACCCACAATCATTCCCGGACTGGCTTTCGCGAGCACGCTCGACACCGTGCCCGTAAGTGTGACTTCCTCGGAGACGTCATAGTGGGAAGGCCCCGCAGCCGCCGTCGCGCCCGCGGCTGTTTGCGCCTCTGCTGGCCGTAGCGATGAGATAATAAAGAAAAAGAAGATGATCGCCAATGTACATAGCCCAGTCGATAACTGTTTCATCGTTTGCCTCCGAGTTGAGCCTCGATGCCGAACATTTACACTGATCGCTAGACCGCGCATCATAAGCATCGGCAGTCTCTCACTTGTGAGATTTAGTTGAAGAACGGCGATCCGCGATTATATGGGGCGCCGTTTGTCGCCGCCAGTCTACCCTAGGTTTTGCGGGAACCGAAATTGAAAATGTCGAGCGCAACCCTCAGTCACATTCTCCATTCCATATTGACTGTCAGTCGCGTCGCTGTCATGTCCTGGGTGCACATGTAACCGGGTTGCTTTAGCACCACGAACTTAATAAGTCATCGCTTGGTGTGTGGGCGAAGCTATGCCAGAGGCAAGCTCCTCTGGCCCTTTCATTTCACCGCTCCGGACAAATACATCTCTGCCACGCGATCTGCCAGGGCCTCTGGTTTGGCCTCGTCAAGATTGGTAAGAACGACCACCGTGAGTTGATCGTCCAGGTAGCGCGAGATCTGCGTTTCGAAGCCCTGCCATTGGCCCTCGTGCTCAATGACGCGGTGGCCGTTCTTGCTCTCGATAAACCACCCGAAACCGTACTGCCCGGAGTTCGGCTGCCCATCGCTAAGCTTCGCCACGGTCCACATCTGCTCCAGGCTCGATCGTTTCAGAAGCTTCTCTGTGTAAAGTGCGGCGTCCCATTTGGCAAGATCCATGATGGAGAAGTACAGACTGCCGTCCGCCGTCGTATTCACGGTGGGCGAAACCCACTCCTGGTTCTTCAGTTCCCCTTTGACCAACCGGTATCCCGCCGACCGGTTGGGCACGATATCAGCTTCGCTGATGATGCGAGTTGTGCCCATATCCAGCGGCCGGAAGATATGCTCGCCGAGAAAGTCTCCGTAGAACTCGCCCGTGACCCTGTGAATCAAGATCCCGAGCGTCAGAAAGCCCAGATTGCTGTAGCTCCAACTCGTTCCCGGTGGGTAGGCCAGCGGGATACTCTCAACAACTTTGAGCATCTCGGCCTCGGTGTAATCCTTCCGCATGTCAAAATCCGTCGGATAATCGGTGAATCCAGCCGTGTGGCTCAGCAGCTCGCGAATCGTGACCTGCTTCCAGACAACTGGCGCTTCGGGAAAATACTTCGTGAGCGGATCCTCCAGGCTGATTTTGCCTTCTTCGACCAGCATCATTACCGCGGTTGCGGTGAACTGCTTGCCCACCGAGCCGGACTGAAAAATTGTTTCCGGCTTCACCGGAACTTGCAGCTCCACGTTGGCCAGGCCGTATCCTTGCGCTCGGATGACTCGGCTTCCTCGCGAAACCAGCAGAGCGAGTCCCGGAATGCGCTGCTTCGCCATTTCTGCTCGGATGTAATTGTCGGCAGCATCGGTTTGATCCGTAGTTTGGTCAACGGCCAATGCCTGACCCACCGGCCAGACAACCATCAGAGCGACGACGGCCCAACCCCAACACCTCAGGTCGATCTTCATCGTTTCAGAATAGCTTTTCCACCTAGGAAACTGAAATCCCAAGGTAAGAAATCAGCGGGCCGGTGTAGCAGCGCTCATCAGCGCCACGAACATCCGGTAAAACCTTTCCTTGTCCAAGTCAACCTGGATCTCCACCGGCTGCAACGTCAGGGCTGGCTTGTCTGACTCCGACCAAGTCAGCGTATTTCCGTAACCGGCTCCCTGGTCGAGATCCACGCTCAGGTAGCGTGTCTCTCGCTTCGTAATAATCGACGGATCGATCCAGGCGGCCGCGGCGAGCTCGTCCCACATGATGTCGGCGCCCGGAAACGACTGGTAAAAGCGGGCAACATAGCGGGCCAGCGGAGTTCCAGCTTTATCGATTTGCTCGATCATCGCCGGCGTTAGCCGCGTCTTGATCGAGATATCGGCGGGCGTGCAGACGATCTTTTTCCACGGCGCACGCAATACAACCTTCGCAGCTTCCGGATCAAACCAGAAATTGAATTCGTGACGCGGGTTGTTGACGAACTCCGCGTTGTCAGTTTGCGGTCCAATGCTTCCACCCATGAAGACCAATTCCTCGGCCAGTTCAGGGAATTGCGGATCGAGTGCAATGGCCAGCGCGAGGTTAGTCATGGGGCCGCCCTCGTAGATCGTGACTTCGTGCGGATACTTGTGCACCATGCGAATCAGAAAACGGGCGGCATCTTCTTTCGCCGGCTTCGTTGTGGGCTGGCCCTCTGGCAGCGCAGGCACGACAAAAGGCTCGTGCCACCAACGATCATCCCAGGCGCCGGCGTAGGCCACTTTTCCGTAGCGCTCCTGCCACTGCCGCGCGTCCTCGCGGCTCCGGACGAGCGGGAACGTTGCGCCCGGCACCACGGGTATGTCGGTGCGCCCAACGATTTCGAGCAGGCGGAGCGTATGCGCCACTTCTTCGTCGCGCCACTGGTCTCCACTGACCACCGTGATCCCAAGCACTTCCACCTGCGGGGACTGGATCATGACGAGCAGGGTTTGCATGTTGCTGCCGCCGGGACCCGAGCAATCCTCGTTGATGATGACCTTGCGGCGAACCTGCGCGGAAGCAAGACAACTGGTCAGCAGGAGCAGAACGATTGCGGCGACGTGGGTGCTTTTAGAATCAGTACTGCAGCTTCGCATACTCCACCTTCGCTTGTTTCAAGATGGGGATGTCGGGGTCGGCGTCTTTCCAGAGTGTGAGGAAATCTTTGTAGGCCGCGAGCGCCCGGCCGCGGGCGGCATCGGCCTCCGCTCCTTGCGAGGTGCTCGACTCCAGGGCATTGGCTCGAGCTACCCCCAAATGCGCCAACGCCCCTGTCCAGCAGTTCCAGACAATACCGCTGTGGTCGAGAA
>Ga0181532_10002700_pt1 | contig 16482 bp, 19 predicted proteins | sample PEATcosm2014_Bin_33_FD_119768 | JGI IMG/M metagenome (GOLD analysis project Ga0181532, IMG submission 119768) | Peatland microbial communities from MTU Mesocosm Facility, Houghton, MI, USA - PEATcosm2014_Bin11_30_metaG | ecosystem: Environmental > Terrestrial > Soil > Wetlands > Peat | place...
ACAGGTTCTGGATGTATCACCGGCTGCACGGACAGAACTCGGTTTTGACCCACCGTGACTCGCCAGCCGGGAAAGAGCAGAGTTCTGTGCAGATGATTGCGACCTCCCGACCAAAGTCCTCCACGGTACCTGTAAGTTCCCCGTAGGTTCTGAGCAATACCTGACAATGCGAGGAACGTCAATTGAGAGATCGCTGATAGCTGGTAATGGAGGCGGCGGAACAGCCAAAATCATAAGAGGTTGATTATAAGCAAGATAAATGCAGCATCAAAGGCAAACAAAGCGAAGTAAGTTGTTTATTATCAATGATGTATGGTGGAGGCGGCGGGAGTTGAACCCGCGTCCGAAAATGTTACTGGCAAAGAGACTACATACTTAGTCCAATTCATGCGCCGGAATTACCCGGCACTCTCGCCAGCCCCGCTCAGAATGGACAAGAAACGCGGCCAGGCCAGCCTGATGATCTCGCCGCAAACTCACAGGCGGAGAGTTTGCAGCCAGCTCACTGTGCGACGCCCGCTCTCGGCCCATGAGCAAAGCCGAGGAGGACGGCAACTTAATTAATTAAGCTGCGTATGCCAGGTTTTGGTTGGCAATTGTGTTTTTGCACACGATTACGGATGCGTGCACTCCGGTATGCCTCTTTGCCGCAATCACTTCCGTCGAAGCCGTGACGCCCCCATACGTGAAGCGAACCGCGATCAACTTAACTGTAGCAGTAAAGGCAGCTAAGTCAAACGCCTGTGCAGTTAGATGCTCACCTTTTGCGTTGGGACTCGCTGCCGGAATGAGCGAGTTTCCAGGATCACGGCTTCGGGTCTTCGGAGGTCGAGATGTGAGTGGTCGCGCCGAACTTCCGGTAATCGTGAAACACCAGCACATTGGTCGTGCACGCGCGAGAAGCGGCAAAGGACGCCGCACATAGCGTGGACACAGACTTGACGGGAAGCAGAAACGTTCCGGCATCGCCTATCGCCGCCATTGCGTAATCGGTGACAAGCCTGGCTGACGATATGCCTGTGCTTGAGGCGAGCACCACAGGTTCCAGTTGCTCTCGCAACAGGCGCCCAGTTTGCTGCTCCAGCCATAGCTCGCCCCGGAACTCCGGCTTCAGCGTCTCCCCGCTGGAATCGCGCAGGCTCCAAAACGCATTCTTGTTTTGCGGAACTCGGAAGTCGTAGACCGCTACCGGAACTCCCTGCAGCGTAGACATTTTGCGAAACTTGAATTCGGCTGCACCCGGCACTGCGAACAGATCGATCAGAAGCGATCCGAACTCGCCACTCGAAGTAAAGCGAACGAACTCAGGTGGCGAGTGGGTAATACTGTCCGCGGAAGCCGGTTTACCGTCGATGGTGACGTTGGAATAGTGTTCCACGCCTTTGCGGAAGGTGACTTGGGCGCTGATCACCGTCGTGGAACGTGCACCATGAGAGGTGGTCGTCTGCTCGGCGATGAAGTCCGGCAGTTTGCGGCGGTAGGTGAGAGCGAACACGCAGAGCTTAGAAACCAAATCAAGGCGAGCGTCGCTGGCCGCGAACGTCCCGCAGTTGATTACGTTCGCCGGGGTTTGTTCGCTGGAGCCGGGATCCGACTGCGCGGGCGCAGTCTGCCCCACAGCCGCTATCGGCATCGATACGGCTAGAAGGAGCAGCAGTCGGCAATATCGGAAGGCTTTCATGACCCGCCGTTCTCGTCCACGATATTGATCTGCTCGACTGGCGAAGTCAATTTTTGAGACGCCAACAGCGGGTTCCTAATTCGAACCACAACATTTTATTCCGCGGGAGCTGAAGCGAAAATGTCGTGCCAGCCGTAATAGTATCTAGCGCAGGAGCTCTGCGCGGGCAGGAGGATCTATGGCGGAGCATCGAACGGCACGCGAACATCCAGAGACACAGGATTATCCATGGGCCACTGCTCTGGCGTCCGTCGTGGTGGGCTCAGCGTTTTTCGCTTTATGGTTCTGGCTTCTGCCCGGATGGCTTGATTTCCGCGTGGAAGCTGCGGGCGGCACGGGTTGGAGATGGCTGGCGGCAATCCCGTCGGTGCTGGGATTTGCCGTGGCGCTGCGCTGCGTTTGGGATTTCGGATGGACGGGACGCGGCACTCCTGCTCCCATGGCTCCGCCGCAGCGATTGGTGGTCGTGGGCGTTTACCGCTATGTGAGAAATCCAATGTACTTAGGTTTTGCGACTGGCTGGATTGGGTTGTGGGTGGTCTTCGGACATGCCAGCGGGTCCGCCATCGCCGGCGTAGCAGCCGCTGCTCTGGCGGTGCACCTGTTCGTTGTCTTCTATGAGGAGCCCACGTTGCGCAACAAATTCGGCGCGGACTACGTCGAGTACTGCCGCAACGTTGCCCGCTGGTGGCCCCGCCTGCATGGCTGGGACAGGTTTTCCCGGGCGGTAGCAACCTCGGCGAGGAGTTAAGAGAAATCCTGATCAAGTCCCGGCGAAGTCCCTCAGCGGCTGCACTCTTTACGGGGCGTTTACGGACGGCCTAAAGGCCGTCCCCTTCAAGAAGCCGGACTTAAGCAGAGCTTCCTTAAGCTTTTCGCCCTCGCCACCGATTCGTGCATCCCAACCGCAGCAGAATCATCCAAACCTTTTGCTTGCCTGTTAGTCTGATAACCGTGGTGCGAATGTACACAGCGCTGATCCAGGTTGTGGCGAAGGACGGTTCGCCCTTTTTTGATTGCGACGGCGCTGGCCGCTGTTGTTGTCGGGAGGGAATCGCGTGATTCCCGACTGCATTTCCTTCAATGCGATCCCGCATACCACTCGCATCTTCAGTGATTTCCTTTCTTACTCTCCCGCGATCCGCAAGTTTTTCCCGACCCAGCCTGATGCGGAGCACATCGCCGCTTTCGCCAAGTCAGTGCCGCGCGATCGGCAGGGGCAGGCCGCGGTAGCCGATGCGCTGGAGAAACAGAATCGCTCGTGGGGAGCTTCGGAGGCGGCGCTGAAGAACATTCAACGCCTGCGCGACGGAGCATTTGCCGTGGTCACCGGCCAGCAGGTGGGATTGTTTGGAGGCCCGCTGCTGGCGCTGTTCAAGGTGGGTTCGGCGCTTGCCCTGGCGAAACAGGTTGAGGCGCTTGGTGTCGAGTGCGTGCCAGTGTTCTGGCTGGCCAGCGAAGATCACGACTTGGCGGAAGTGAACCAGGCGCTGCTGCTGACCCACGATTTCAAGCTGGTTCCGTTCGCGGCCCCGACGCGCGGCATCAACGGCGCTCCGGTGTCGACCATTCGATTTGCAGAAGGAACGAATGATGCAGTCGCCCAGGCTGCCGAATTGCTGGGCGAATCGCTGGCCGCCGATTATCTACGCGAGAGTTACGCCGAGGGCGAGACGTTTTCGAATGCCTATGCCAAGCTCTACACTCGCATTTTTGGCGAGCACGGGCTGATCCTTCTTGATCCCGCGGACCCCGAACTCCACCGTATCGCGGCGCCGCTGTTTGCTGATGCGGTACGGCGCACTGCCGAAATTGATGACGCGTTGCTGGCCCGCAACCGCGAATTGCAGGCGGAAAAATATCACGAGCAGGTAAAGGTCACGGCTGAATCGACGCCGCTGTTCGCGCTGGTCGAGGGCGCGCGCGTTGCCATCCATCGCGCCAACGGCCACTTCAAGATCGGGCGCGAGGTCATCTCCGGCGACGAATTGCAACGACGCGTGGAGACCGCGCCAGAGAATTTCAGCGCCAACGTGCTGCTGCGCCCTGTGCTGCAGGATTATTGGCTGCCCACGCTGGCCTATATCGGCGGACCGGCCGAGGTGGCATATTTTGCGCAAGCGGCCGCGGTCTACCAGAAGCTGCTGGGCCGCGTCACACCCATCCTGGCGCGCATGAGCGCAACCCTGGTCGAGCCGCGCATCGAGCGCCTCCTGACCAAATACCAAGTCGACCTGCCCGAACTTTTCCACGGTGAATGCCAGCTACGCGACTGCATGGCCGCGCGTTCGTTGCCGCCAGAGCTGAGGCAAGACTTCGAGCAGGCGAGGCGTGCGGTGGAAGTAGTCATGCAGCGCGCGAGCGGGTCGTTACAGAAATTAGATCCCACGCTGGTGGAAGCCGCCACACGCGCGTCCAGCAAAATGCGCTATCAGATCGGCCGACTGGAGAAGCGCGCCGCGCAGGCCGAGCTGCGCCGGACAGAGATCATTACCCGTCATGCGGCGCAGATCGAGAACGCTGTTTATCCCAACAAGACGCTGCAGGAGCGCGAGATCGCAGGCCTCTACTTCTACGCGAAGTATGGACCCGAGTTGGTTAGCCGCCTGGTTGAGCTGGCGCAGACTCGCTGTCCGGAGCATAAAGTGCTGGTGCTGAGCAGTTGACGTAAAAAAACGATTGCGATTGTCTGTCTTCGGCAGTAGAATTCTCCAAATACTTCGTTGGCCGGGGAGCCAACGTAAGACCAGGGTCCGGCATCTCACGTCTGAAGTTTGGAGTGCCAGCCATGCATAGTGGAGAGCTCTTTAAGCAAGTGGAGCGGCTCTTACAGCGGAAGCTATCGCCTGAAGAGTGCAAGTTCCTTATCGTTGCCAGCCAGGTGAACAACCCAACCAAGAAGGCCATCGCCAAGGCGGCGACGGCGAATCCTAAAGTTGCGTAGGAAGCCCACGCAGTAAACAACCTCGCCGACCTTTCACCGCCGATTCCGACGGCGGCGGTCCATCTGTTATATTTGGCCTTCATCCCTCGCAATTTTGCGGCACAGGAGCACTCATCATGGCCAGCGTCAACAAAGTAATTCTCATCGGCAATCTCGGCAAAGATCCGGAAATCAAGTACACCCAGGGCGGTATGGCAGTAGCGCACTTTTCGCTCGCCACCAACGAGCGCGTCAAGGACAAGGAAGGCAACTGGAACGACCGCACCGAGTGGCACAATATCGTGCTCTTCGACCGTAAGGCGGAGGTGGCCGGCGAGTACCTCAAGAAGGGGCGCACGGTGTACATCGAAGGCAGCATCCGCACCAACTCGTGGGACGACAAAGAGACCGGCCAGAAGAAGTACCGGACGGAGATCATCGGGAGCCAAATGGTGCTGCTGGGCGGACCACGCGAGGGCGGAGGCGAAGGCGGCGGTGGCTACAGCGGCGGACGGTCGGGAGCAGGCAAGTCCGGCGGCGGTTTCGATCAGCGAACGCCAGAGTCCGAAGCCCCACCCGCAGCCAGCGGCGGCGGCGCCCCGGAGATCACGGACGAAGACATACCGTTCTAGGCGACGATCACGCGCGCATTTTTTCCGGCCCTTGACATATATATCGGAGAGTGATATATCACTAACTGATATATATGGCAAGGGCCTTCATGTGCTGGATGTCGTACATCTGACAAAACGGTACAACAGCATTCCGGCGGTGGAAGACGTTAGCTTCCGAATTCGCCGGGGAGAAATTCTCGGCTATCTGGGGCCAAACGGCTCGGGTAAGAGCACCACGGTGAAGATGCTAACCGGGCTGATTGAGCCTTCCTCAGGGCAGATCCTGTTCGACGGTGTGAGGGTGGTGCATGGGGGCAATCCCGCATTCCTGCAAGAGATTGGATATGTTCCCGAAGAGCCGTACCTGTACACGCAATTGACCGGGCCGGAATATTTGCGCCTGGTGGGACGGCTGCATTGTATTTCGCGCCGGTCCCTGGAGAAGAAGATTGACGGCTTTATCCAATTGTTCGGCCTGACGGATGCCCGTCACGAGCTGCTGCTGAATTACTCCAAGGGAATGCGGCAGAAGATTCTGCTCTCGGCGGCGCTCTTGCACAATCCGCAGGTGCTGATTCTGGACGAACCCTTTTCCGGACTGGACGTCGGTGCCGCGCTGGTACTGCGCAATCTTCTGAAGGCGCTGGCGTGTGAAGGCAAAGCGATCCTGTACAGCTCGCATGTTTTGGAAGTGGTGGAGAAGGTTTGTACCGAGGTTGTGATCCTATACAAAGGGCGGATCGTAGCCTATGACACCGTCGAGCACCTGCGAACGCTGCAGGCACAGCCGTCGCTGGAATCGGTATTTTCGCAACTGGCCGTTCCCGAGGACACGTTAGCGGTTGCCGAGCAGGTGATCGCGGTGATGAAGGCCGGGTGAGCGATGCAGCGGATTCGGCCATGGCTTCGAGAAACGCATGGCACGCAATTCGAACTGGTGCGTCATTTTCTGGCGCAGCAGCTTGCGTGCGAACTTCTTTCTTCAGATCAGCTAAGGCGATTGGTCATTACGGTGTTGGCGGCTTTGGGCTGTGCCGGTCCGCTGATCATTCGGCTGTATCTTCCGAAGTATGCTTACCTGCAAAGCCTGCCGGGCCCCGGCCTGTATCAAGCGGCCGTCATTGCTGACCGGCTCTTTTTCATTTCACTGTCGATGATTTGCGTCGGGCTCCTGTCTGCCTTCCAATGGCAAAACCCGTTTCCTAACCGGCAAGATTACTTAGCCTTGAAACCGCTTCCGGTCCGGTTACGTCAAGTTTTCGTCGCCCGATTTGTGGCCGGAGCGGTCATATTTGTCGTGGTGGCTGGCGACTTGAATCTCGCTACCAGCGTGCTATTTCCCTTCATCACATCCGGTAAATGGCAGGTTCCGCCATTCGGATTCCGATATGTTTACGCTCACGCTGCGGCAACCCTCGCGGCAGGATTGTTTGTATTCCTGGCAATGGTTGCGGTTCAAGGGGTGAGTCTGACGTTGTTGTCGCCGCGCGCCTTCGAACGGGCATCGGTGTTGATCCAGGCGATTTTGTTTACGTCGTTTTGCAGCGGCCGTTCCCTACGTGTTCGATATGCCGAACTGGCATGCCATGATCGGCTCCAAGCCATACTGGCTGACGTTCTTTCCGCCAGCGTGGTTTCTGGGTCTCTACGAGCGCCTGCTGGGCACGCATGATGTGTATTTTCTGCAGTTATCGCGCATGGCGATCCTTGCTTTGTGGACAAGTTTCGCGGTTGCGTTGGCGAGTTACCTGGTCAGCTATCGTCGACATGCTATCCGGATTCTGGAGCAGTCCCTGCCGAGACGACGCAGAGACATCTATACCGTTATTGCCGGCGTGATACCTGAACGTCTCGCAAGAAACTCGCACGAGCGCGCGATCTTCGACTTCGTTGGCCGTACGTTGCAGCGGAGCCGGTACCACAGGTTAGTCCTGGGATTCTCTGTGGGAGTTGCACTGGTGTTGTCGGTACAAAGCGTTGGACCGGCCTTGGTGACGCAATTTCGTTTCAGACAGTTGTCGAATGGCTGGGGGATCGAACCCACTCTGGCCCTGCCATTGGTGATCGGCGCAGTCCTGATCGCTGCTCTCTGCTACGTCTTCCAGCTTCCTTCCGAACTGCGGGCGAACTGGATCTTTCGCATGGCAGAGAACTCCGGGCGACGGGAATTGCTTGATGGTGTCGAACGCGTGCTCATATTGTGCGGCGTTGTGCCTGCAATCGTGTTGGCTCTGCCAATCGAAGCGCTCGCGGTTGGCTGGGCAGTGGCCGTTGCGCACAGCGCGCTAATGACGGTGCTGCTTCTGCTCCTGCTTGAGATGCGATTGCGCGAATGGCACAAGATCCCGTTTACCTGCTCCTATGTGCCCGGCCGTCGCAATATCTGGCAGATCGTCGGGGCCTACCTGTTTCTCTTTGGAATCCTGATACCGATCATTGGCTTTTTCGAAATGCGGATGCTTCGGTGGTTTCTGCTAGTCCTGGCCGCGGCACCTTTGACTGTGGTTTACATCGCATTGCGGTCTGCTAGGCGGCAGCAGTGGGCAAACGTTCCGCTGTTGTTTGATGAATCGGAGGAACCGCTAATTATGGGTATCCGCTTGAGCTGATCGGGGGAAAAGCCTGGCCGTGGGCACGAAATACGGTGTAATACGTGGTATTCTAACGACTATGGAGAAACAGACAGTCACGTTTCGCGCCGATCCTAAAAAGGTGAGGGTACTCGACCGTCTGGCACGGTCGCTTGATCGCGACCGCAGCTATGTTTTGAACGAAGCCGTCGAACAGTATCTGTCGGTACACAAGTACCACCTTGAGCAGATCGAAAAAGGTCTGGCGGAAGCTCGTGCCGGGAAATTGGTCGACTACGACAAGGTCAAGGCTGACTGGATGAAGCGGCTCGACCGATGAAAATTCGCCTGACCCCTCGGGCGTCGCAGCAACTTCTTTCCGCTTATGAATATCTCCAGGCTGCAAACAGCTCAGCAGCCGCTTCGCAGATGAAGCAGATCTTCGACTCGATTGACCTTCTCGAACGGTTTCCGCTGGCTGGACGTAAGGGCAGGATTGCGGCCACGCGAGAGATGGTCGTGCCGCGAACGCCATTCATCGTCGGCTACGCAATCGTTGGGAAAGAAATTCACGTGCTGGCAATCTTGCACGCATCGCAGCGCTGGCCGGAGTCGTTGTAAATTGGTGGATCCGATTAGCTATTTGTGACTACTGGTATCCCGTAGTATCATGAAATTGCGATTTGAATGGCACGACGCGAAGTCCGAGGCAAATTATAGGGCCCACGGTGTGAGCTTCGACTTGGCAAAGGCGGTGTTCAAAGATCCGTTTGCCATCGAGCGCCTCGACGATCGCAGAGACTACGGCGAGGAACGGTTCGTCATCATTGGTCGCGCGGAAGGTGTTTTGCTCTTCGTCGCCTACACGGAGCGCGAGGATCGGATTCGCATCATTTCAGCCAGGAGGGCAACACCACGTGAGCAAGATGACTATTTCCGACAAAACACTTAGCCCCCTCCGTCCTATGAGCGCTAAAGCTGTCGAGCGAGCTGCCCGACAAGATCCAGATGCGCAGCCGCTCACGGGAATTGATCTAAGGAGGATGAAACGAACGCCACAGGCGAAGATCATCCGCCGCGCCTTGGAACTGACGCAAGAAGAATTTGCGCTTCGCTATCACATACCTATTGGCACGCTGCGGGACTGGGAACAGGGTCGGGCTGCGCCTGATCAACCCACCCAGGCCTATCTGATACTGATCGCCCGTGATCCTGACCATGTGGATCGCATGTTGAACCGGGCGCGATCCGAGCGATAAAAGACCCTCTGAGCAAAACCGGCTCGGCCCTCCTCAGTTTGCTTCACAGCATCTGCGTACCCCACAGGTCATGCAGATGCAGCACGCCTTGCAGTCGGCCAGCGTCGTCGACGACGGGGAGGGAAGTGATCTTCTTCTGCTCCATGATGTCGAGGGCGGCGATGGCGAAGATCTCCGGCCCGACAAACTTGGGCGAGCGCGTCATGCATTGCGCGGCGTTGAGGTCGAGCACCTCTTTGCCGTGATGTTCCAGCAGCCGGCGCAGGTCGCCGTCGCTGATGAGGCCGACCAACTCCTCGCCTTCCATCACCGTTGTCATGCCCAAGCCTTTGCGCGACATCTCGTAGATAACCTGCGCCATGGGCGTTGACGGCCCGACGCGAGGGACGGCGTCGCCGGTGTGCATCAGCGAAGAGACACGCGCGAAACGCTTGCCCAGCTTGCCTCCGGGATGCAGGTTGGCGAAGTCCTCCTCTTTGAATCCGCGGCGTTCGGAGAGGGCGACAGCTAGCGCGTCGCCCAGGGCAAGCATGGTGGTGGTGGAGGCCGTTGGCGCCAGACCGAGCGAGCAGGCTTCGTGCGCAACCGAGCAGTCCAGAGCGACGTCGGCGGCCTGCGCCAACGTCGAGAGAGTGCGTGGCTCGTCGGGAACTGAGTGCAGTTCGTCGCACGTCAGGGCAATCAGCGGGACGCCGAGGCGCTTGACGGTGACCAGCAACTGGAGGATCTCGCCGGTCTCGCCGCTGGCTGAGAGCGCCAGCACGACATCGCCGCGCACCACCATGCCGAGGTCGCCGTGCATGGCTTCGGCCGGATGAAGGAAGAGCGCGGGACTTCCCGTGGAGGTGAGTGTGGCGGCAACCTTGCGCGCGATCAGCCCACTCTTCCCCATGCCGGTGACCACGACGCGTCCGGCACAGTTGTAGAGCAGGTCAACGGCGCGGTCGAAACTGGCGGACATCGGGCCGGCCAGACGATCAGCCAGAGCGCGCAACGCCTCCGCTTCAATCCGAACCACATTCTCGCCGACGTTTTTCATTTGTATTTGCGCAGCGGCATTGCGACTCATGGTGCCACCGTCTTCGATCGGGTATCAGGCATCACGCCGTGCGAGTCAAAGACAACCACCTGCTCCGCGTTTGGGCCACCGGTCAGAGGAACGTTCTTGCCGTTGAAAGAGACTTCCACCGCGCCCGCATTACCAGTGTAGAAGACGACTTGACCGGTGGCGCGAATCGTCCTCACATCCGGCGGCTTGATGATGCCGCGAACCACATATTTGCCGTCGGACTTGACCGATACCCAGGCACTATCTTTGGGACGAACGACGACTTCAAACGGAGCTCCGACGGGCGTGTTGGCGGAAGAGCTTTCCGCGGGTACTTTCGGCACCGCGGCTTCTGAAGGAGGTGCAACCGATGATGCGGGCTGCGTCGCAGCAGGGCTCGCAGGCGAAGTCTGGGCCGATTGCGCGGAGGAAGTGTGATTCGCTGCAGATCCACCGCCGCTGGCAACGAGCGCAGCCGCATTCGTCGGCTGCTGGGACACATCAGCGTTCGCCGGTATTGCGGCCCGCTTCCCCCGATCATTCTGACGATCCTGATAAACCTTCCAGCCGCCGATTCCTCCGGCGATCACGACCACCAGAATCAGAACGGGCAGAACCGGGAAACCCGAGCGCCGCATCGGCCGGTTGGAATGAATGGAAGCGTGTTGTTGCGCGATGACGCGAGTGTCGGGCGGAGCTTCATTCGCGGCCTGCATGTACTCGGCGACAGCTTCGTCCTCATTAATGCCAATGCATTTGGCGTAAGCCTTCACATAAGACTTGTTGAAGATTCCGCCGGGAAGCAGATCGAACTGCTCCTCCTCTAACGCGAGCAGCAGACGGCGTCCAATCTTGGTGGTGGCGACAATCTGGTCGAGAGAGACGCCGCGCATCTCTCGCTCCCGACGCAGTCGCTCGCCAAATGAGCCCACGTTGTCCCTCGCTGCAATTAGTCTACCCGGATTGCCTGCCGAATCATAAGAAGTGCGCATTACAGTGTCAAACCCAGGAGAATATCGGTCGTGACTCAGTTTGCAATAGGAACAAGGCACTTGAATTCGCGCATGCTGACCTTTCCTGGCTCTCGGGCGTAAATCCTTACATGCTTCGGCTCATTGAGGCGCGATTGGTAGCCATAACGGGCAGGATACGTGTTCGCATTACCCTCGGGCCCACGGCTGGACATCGCAACGTCGCAGACCATGTGCACCGGGCGCTTCCACCGATCATCAGACAGGTAGCCCATGATGTCAGTTGTCGTACCAGCTTGGGTGTTCGACACGTGGGCGCTGGTTACGGTCAAAACCAAGGGGTATTTTGGTAAAGACTCCGATTGCGCCCACCCTAAGCCGCAAAACAAGAGGATCGTTGCGATAGACTTCATACCGGCACATCACTTTGCCGGTACTGGCTGCCAGGTGTTGGGATTGACCGGCGCATTGGGATTGACGCCGAAATCCCAAACGTACAGGTTCATCTCCTTAGGCGTCAGCATCTCGACAACAGCGTACTCGCCCGCAGTCAGGTCCTGGCTTGGTATCACCTTTATCCACTGACCGGTTCCTAGCTTGGAGACGCTGACCGGAAGAAAGCTGATTTGCTCGCTGACTTTGCCCCCAACGCTGACCTTCACGTTGCCGATCACGCGGGCATCCTTCTTTACCGCGGTTCGAACTACGCGGAAGCGATCTGTCGGCGCGGCCTCGTTGGGGGTGCCCTCGTTCGGCGCGCCCCCTTCGATATCGATGTAGATAGTCGGACGCGGCTGGTGCGATTGTATCTGGGCGTGCTCGCCTTTGATCTCGAACGCCCGCTTATTGCCGGCCAACGGATTGATGGCGGCCCGAAGCACGCTCTTCTTCTTGGCGTTCTTATTCACCTCGCTGCCATTCTGCACGATTTCCGCCAACTCGGCTTTGCCTTGAAATTCATCCAGCAGGAACACCCCGCCGCTGCCTGGAAGATTCAGTCCGGGCGCAATTTCGGGCGAGTTGGCTGCCTCTTTTTCGCGCTCTTCCTTTTCTTCCGGTGTTTCTACGATTTTGGTATGCAGCTTACCGCTGGTGAGAGCCTCATTGTATTTCTTGGTGGCATCCCAATCGACAAGTGATGCCGGGATGTCCTCCCATTCGTAGCGTTCGGCGCTGAGATAGTGCACGCGATCGCCCTGCATTTCAAACTTTTGTACGGCCTGATAGGAGCCATCCTTGAGGATCAGCCGTTGCGTGAGCTCCTGCGCCTGGACCTGATGTTGCACAGACAGGCTGGCTGGAGCTGCGACCAGAAGCAAGCACAAGGCGACACGAAGCAACGTGCGAGGCATGGCCAACACTTTCTGCTTAATGCTCCCGCGTTAGCACCAGGGGCTTATCGCCAGCTTTCGACAGAGTCATAATCTCGCCGTTTGGCGAAAGCACATAACGCATCGTTCCGGCGGCGAGGGTTGCCTTGCAGGTGAAAGATCCCTCCCGTTCCTCATGGGAAGCGGAATCCAGAATTGTGATTTGGTCTTTGCCGACGGTGAGCGCCGACTCCACCTCGGCGATGAGTGAGCTGTTGCCTTTGGAGCAACTGATTACCTGCCGGACATTGCTTTTGTTGCTGTCCGCATTGTTGTAGAACACAAGTCTTATCTGGACCCTCGTATCTTTTTCGTCGAAAGGCGCTAATAACCAGCTTCCGTAAAAGTTAGCCGGCAGCAGCGAGGCACTTACCACATCCTGGCGCGCCAGGTCCAAAATGTCGGGATTGCCACCCGGATTGGTGATGGTAATCCGGGTACCGTTCTCCAAAACCGTGTAGCTCATGACACCGGCTTCCACGCTCACCCGGCACACCGAATCGCCTTCGCCTGCCTGAGCGTCAGAACCGCCTTTCAGCACGCGGATGTTGTCTTCTGCGATTTCGACCGGTACAACCACTTTTGCGACTGGGCTTCGATATTCGCCCGGACAGGTGCGCGCGACCGTCATTTCATCCTTGCCGGTGGCGGCGTTGTGATGAAACTCGTAACGAATAGAACCGGTGTTCGGATTGCCCAGCGGGAAGGGATACCACACTCCGTAAAACTGACTCGCAAATGAAGCCGTTTGCGCGCTAGCTGCAGCCGTGATCAGCCAGCCGGGAGCGAGAGCCCAGACAACCAAGAAAACCCATCTCTTCACATCTTCCTCCGGCAAATCTACCGTACCACATCTGAGGGACAGGCCGGAGGTTGCAAATCAAAAGCCGGAGCAAACAGCTCCGGCTCTGGGTCCTTGAAGGTGAGTCCGTGTGAGAAAACTTGACTACAGGTTCATCTTGCGGCGCGCAAATCCCGCAAGAGCGACAACTCCGGCCCCCATCATGCCCAACGTTCCGGGCTCTGGAACCGTGGAGGTGCCTTCTGAGAACTGATCGGTAATGATCGAAACTTCAGCGCTTCCATTCGTGCCGGCTTGAACCAGGAGGTCTTTTTCGATGGAGATTTCATTCACCCCGGCGAAATTCACCTGGTCATATGTGCTGCTTTGATTGCACTCGGTGCTGTTGCAGAAAACTGACAACATCACCTCGGTGCCGCCGGTACAAGAGGGCAGCACGGCTCCCAGGCAGGCGGTTTCGTCAAGGTTGACCGAGCCGGTTCCCGAAAAACCTACGCCGGCAATCGAAAGGCTGAGGTCGGTCATGGGCGCCACACTGTTGACGTTGAACTCGATTGTGGAGTCAACATCCAGTACCCCTGAGGCCGTCGAGGCCGCCCAGCCTGCCGCTGTAAACTGAAATCCGGGATTCTGAGGCGTGGTAATGGGCGTCGCCGTTACGCTGCCCGCCGGAACCTCAAACCCGTTTGGATTTGATTCGGAAGTGTAGAAAAACCCCGAGTACGTCTGGTCGTTGACGGTGCATTGGAATCCGGAGCCAAGGTAGTTGTTGAGAGTTGTCTGGGTGCAAGTCTGGGCATAGCCCGCCAGAGCGGCCATTAGAACCACAACAAGTACGGCAGCGATCTTTCTCATAGTCGTCTCACCTACGGTCGTCGGGTATTGACTCAGCCAGCCGCCCATACAAGGGCCAAGTAGGCAGCAGACGAAGTGACCTTACTAGTGCACTTTCGATTCCAATACGGGCCACACCAAGTGCTTATTTTTCAGCACGTTTTGGAAACCAACAGGTGGGAAGTGGCAAGTTGTTGCACATTTTGGAGGAAGTCATTTACTACTAGCACCTAGGTGGATGGGCACGATGCCTCGAATCTAAGCCCGGACCACCGATCGGGAGAAGCGGTAGGCTGAGGCCCGAGGCAGGCCTAACACGAGGTCTGAGGCATTGCGTCAACAACATCCGAGTGGCGTGAGGCCCTTTTCGCCGCATACATGGCGCGATCCGCAGCCGCATGAAGTTGGTCCGGATTGCTGCCATCATCGGGGTATAGCGCCAGCCCGATGCTCAGCCCCGTTCGCACCTGTTCGCCTTCGACGAGAATTGGATCGGAAAGGGCCGACTCCAGGGCCGAAAGCAGAACCCGTGCTCCTTCCGCATTGTCTACCTGGCTGACGACTGTGAATTCGTCGCCCCCCGAGCGGGCCAGCGTATCGCTAGCACGTAAGCGACTCCCAAGCCTGGCGACGACTTCCCGCAGAGCGATGTCCCCTACCCGATGGCCGAAGGTGTCGTTCACTTCCTTGAAGCGATCGAGGTCCAGCACAAACACACCAACCTTGCTTTCCGTGCGGTTGGCCTGAGCCAGGGCCTGATCGAGGCGGTCTTCCAACAGGCGGCGGTTCGGCAAATCTGTTAGCTCATCATGATAGGCGAGATACGTGCTTCGCTCGATCTGGTCTTCCAACAGGGTGAGAATCATGCCCATGGCGACCAGGTACTTGGGAATGTTCCACACCTCCGATTCAACTTTCACGGAAGGCGCGAAGAGCTGTAGTAAAGCGGCGGTGGGAAAGACCGCTCCCCACAACACAAATCCGCTTACTGCCGTCAGAACTCCAGCGGTGGTGCGTTTGTGATGGTTCCAGTACAAAGTGGCGGCAGTAAAATTCAAGGCGGCAAGTATGACGGTAATGCCCATCTCGGGGTCACCGTGGGCTACTCCCCAGCCCGTTATTCCGGCCGACGAGGCTGCCATGACGACACCAGCGGCATAGAGATTGCCTTGGTGGTTGTGGCGCCATAACACCAGCAAGGGAGCCAACATTCCGACCGCTACCAAGAAGTAATAAAAGCTTTGGTAACTGATGCCCCAGATTGCTCCATTGCTATAGACAACCGCTGGGACAGCAATAGCCAGCGCCAGATACACCTTGCTCCGGCGATTCGAGACGATCGCCGAGACGGAAATCAGGAACGCAACGCCTGCCAGAATTAACGAATCCAAGCTGATCGACACTGCCGCAAGGCCCCATGCCCCGCTGGCAGTAGCCGCAAATTGGGCGGCGAAATGCACCAGCACGAGGGCCCAGCCAATCAGCCACAGGTGTACCTGTTCGCCGACGGCTTTACGCGAGATTGCCCAAAACACTACTACCAAAATGGCCAGAGCAATCAGGTTCGGTAGCGTAGAGAAATTCATAGACCGATCATAGTGGCGCGTTACGTGAGTATGACAGGAATTGCAAGAATTGTTGACTGAAATTCTGCGAGAGGTGGGTATTTGGTGCTACTAGCGCGATAGTACTGCCCGACTTGGGAATGTCGGGACTGTAGAAATTACCGGAATGTCCAAGATTTGGACGGTAGTAGTTACCTGGTGCCCAAGCTTTGAACAGCTCTTACCGGGAGCATCAGGAAAGCTGCAGTTGCATTTCCTATAAGGAGGCTCGAGGCTGACGCGATTGCTAGCCCAACGGGGATATCTCGCCAGTTACAGGACAACGATTGGCGCGGAAGAATGTCAGTTACGGCGTGATCTCCCACACGACGCCGCAGCCCAATGTGTTGCAGTTGTTGCCTCCCCGCATGCCGCCGAGGGAAGTGTAGTCGAGCAGTGCCCTGAGGCGCAACGGTTGGCGACGCATCCCGGCGTTGGTCCGCTAACCGCGATGGCCTTCGTCCTGATCATCGGGGAAGCAGAACGCTTTCCATGCGGGAGGCAGGTAGCCAGCTATCTCGGTCTGGTTCCACTGGAGGACTCCAGCGGGAATCGCCGGCCGTTGGGACATATCACCAAGCAAGGCAGTTCGATATTGCGCTTCCTGCTGGTGGAGGCGGCGCAGGTTACAGTGCGCAGTCTTCCGGAATGGCGCAGCCGATACTTTCACCTGATGATGCGGCCGCGGAAGGAAGATCGCCAAGGTCGCCATGGCGCGGCGGTTGGCTGTTTGTCTGTACTGGATGATGCGCCAGCGATGGGATTATCAGCAGTGGATCGAGTTCGGTTCGTACGCGGGGCAGCCC
>Ga0181532_10002701_pt1 | contig 16481 bp, 14 predicted proteins | sample PEATcosm2014_Bin_33_FD_119768 | JGI IMG/M metagenome (GOLD analysis project Ga0181532, IMG submission 119768) | Peatland microbial communities from MTU Mesocosm Facility, Houghton, MI, USA - PEATcosm2014_Bin11_30_metaG | ecosystem: Environmental > Terrestrial > Soil > Wetlands > Peat | place...
CCGGACATCCCAACCTGCAACGCATCATGATGCCCGATGACTGGGAGGGCCATCCTCTGCGGAAGGACTACCCGGTGGAAGGTTACCGGTAGGCCATGACGCAATTTCCCACTGCTGTCGCTGAATCCGGCCGGGAAACTACCTCGGGTGATCGCACTTTGGTCCTCAACATGGGGCCGCAACACCCCTCGACGCACGGGGTGCTGCGGCTGGTGCTCGAAATTGACGGGGAGACCGTAGTGCGGGTGAAGCCGGAGATTGGCTATCTGCACACCGGCATCGAGAAAACCTGCGAAGCCAAGTTCTACCAGCAAGTTGTGCCGTTGACCGATCGCATCGACTACCTCTGTCCCATGACCAACAATCTCGCCTACTGCCTGGCAGTAGAAAAGTTGCTGGGGCTGGAGATTCCGCCAAAAGCACAATGGATGCGGGTTCTGATGAATGAGTTGACCCGCATCAATTCGCACCTGGTCTGGCTGGGAACCCATGCCATGGACCTGGGCGCGATGACCGTTTTTCTTTATTGCTTCCGCGAACGCGAAGACGTTCTGCGCTTCTTCGAGATGGTCAGCGGCCAGCGAATGATGACTTCCTATTTCCGCATCGGCGGGTTGGCGCTGGAGCCGCCGCTGGGATTCTTCGAGAAAGTCAAGAAGTTCGCCGACCGTTTCCTCGGCAATGTGGATGAATACGAAGGCTTGCTGACCGGGAATCCGATTTTTGTGATGCGCACCAAGGGCGTGGCTCGCCTGAGCGCGGAAGACGCGATTGCTCTGGGCGCGGGCGGTCCAACCTTGCGCGCCAGCGGGGTTGACATTGATCTGCGCCGCGACGCTCCCTATACGGGATACGAGAATTTCAAATTCAACGTGCCGGTCCGCACCGAAGGCGACGTGTTCGCGCGATACGTTTGCCGCGTGCAGGAGCTGCGGGAATCGATTGGCATGGTGCAGCAAGCGCTGGCGGGAATGCCGGAGGGACCGATCAAAGCCGACTCGCCCAAGGTCGTGCTGCCCGACCGCGAAAAGATGAAAACGCAGATGGAAGCCCTGATCTACCATTTCAAGATCATCACCGAGGGCTTCACGGTTCCGGCGGGCGAAGTTTACCAGGCGATCGAATCGCCGCGCGGCGAGATGGGCTACTACATCGTCAGCGACGGAACGGCCAAACCCTATCGCGTTCACATGCGCGGGCCCTCCTACGCAAATCTGCAGGCTCTGGCCAAGATGTGTGAAGGCGGGCTGATCGCGGACGTGGTTGCAGCCATCGGAAGTATTGACGTGGTGCTGGGGGATATCGACCGCTGATGCGTTTCTCCGACGAATTCGAGGCGCGTTTCGCCGAGATGCTGACGCACTATCCGACCCGGCGTTCGGCGCTGGTGCCTACTCTGCTCTACGCGCAGGATGAAGTCGGCTTTATGAGCGACGAAGTGATTGCCGAACTCGCTCAGCGACTCGATCTGACCGAACTGGAAGTCCGCAACGTGATCAGTTACTACTCGATGCTGACCACCAAGCCGCGTGGAAAGTACAACGTGCAGGTGTGCACCAATATCGCGTGCCAGCTCCGCGGCGGCGAAGAACTGTTTCACTACTGCAGGAAAAGGCTGGGCATCGGCCACAAGGGCACGACGCCAGACGGCTTGTTCTCGCTCGAAGAAGTGGAATGCATTGGCGCGTGCAGTTGGGCTCCGGCAGTGCAGGTAAATTATGACTTTCACGAGAACCTGACGAACGGAAAAATGGAACAGCTTCTCGACGAGTATAAGAACAAATTGAATCATTGATTCATTGAGGCATTGAATCATTGACCGAACCAAATGATTCAATGCCTCAATGACTAAATCAAAAAATGGCAACTCTGGTTTCCCATCCCGACGAGGTACGCGTGATCTCGAAGCGCTTTGGTCAGGGCGCTACGGATATCGATCGCTATCTCCAACTGGACGGCTACAAAGCTGTCCAGAAAGCGCTCGCCGTGGAACCCGACGCCATCACCAATGAGGTCAAGAATTCGGGCCTGCGCGGACGCGGCGGCGCCGGATTCAGCACGGGAATGAAGTGGTCGTTTGTCCCCAAGCAATCGGCCAAGCCGAAATACGTGCTCTGCAACGGCGATGAGAGCGAACCCGGCACCTGCAAAGACCGCCTGATTTTCGAACACGACCCGCATTCTGTCATTGAAGGCGTCATGATCGCCGCTCTCGCGGTCGGTTCTAATACCGGCTATATCTACATTCGCGGTGAGTATCGCTATCTGTCGGTGATCATGCAGAAGGCGCTCAAAGACGCGTACGCCAAAGGATTCCTGGGCAAGAACATTTTCGGCAGCGGACGCGATTTAGATATTTATTGGCATGGTGGCGCCGGCGCATACGAAGTGGGCGAAGAATCGGCCCTGATGGAGTCGCTCGAAGGCAAGCGCGGCATTCCGCGGATCCGTCCACCCTTTCCGGCCGTGGTCGGCCTGTGGGGCGGTCCAACCGTCATTAATAATGCGGAGACGCTGGCCGCCGTGCCGCACATCATTTTGGGCGGCGCGGATTGGTACGCGAAACTGGGCACGCCGAAGAATGGCGGAACGCGCCTGTTCTGCCTCGCCGGAAATCTCAACAAGCCGGGCGTCTACGAACTTCCCATGGGCTACAACTTGAAGAAGATGATCTATGAGGTCGGTGGCGGAATTTCGAACGGACGCAGTTTAAAAGCCGTGGTTCCGGGTGGATCTTCAACCCCGGTGTTGCTGCCGGAGGAAATCGATATCGCGATGGACTTCGACTCGGTGGCGAAGGCGGGTTCGATGCTGGGCTCGGGCGGCGTGGTGGTGCTCGACGACACGGCTTGCATCGTCAAGTTCGCACTGCGCACGATGAAGTTTTATCGCCATGAGAGCTGTGGATGGTGTATTCCCTGCCGCGAAGGCACGGACTGGCTGGAGAAAACCTTGACGCGCTTTCATGCCGGCGCTGGAACAAAGAGAGACATCGACAACATTTATTACCTTGCGGAAAACATGTTGGGCAAAACATTCTGTCCGCTCGGAGACGCGGCGGCAATGCCGACGATGGCATTCGTGAAGAAATTCAGAAAAGAATTTGAAGATCACCTGGACGGGAATCCTTGCCCATTCGAGAAGGCGGGCGCGGCGGAACCGGTCCTCGCCTAGAGAGCCTGATGCCTGACGTAACACTTACAGTCGACGGAAAGAAGGTCACAGCCCCCGCGGGGTCGCTGCTGATCGAAGCCTGCAAGAGCGCGGGCATTGAGGTTCCGTCTTTTTGCTACTATCCCGGGCTCTCGTTGCAAGGCGCCTGCCGCATGTGCGTCGTGAAGATCGAGAAGATGCCCAAGCTGCAGACCGCCTGCACGACGGTGGTCACCGAGGGCATGATCGTTGCGACCGACAGCGATGAGGTGCGCCAGGCTCGCAAGGCGATGGTCGAACTGCTGCTCGGCAACCATCCGCTGGATTGCCCGGTATGCGACGCCGGTGGCGAATGCGAACTGCAGGACATGACGTTCTCTTACGGCGCCTCCGAATCGAAATTCACCGAGGCCAAGAACCACAGGGAAGAACAGCAATGGTCTCCGGTGGTGTATTTCGACCGGCCGCGCTGCATCCTGTGCTACCGCTGCGTGCGGGTCTGCGGCGAAGGCATGGACGTGTGGGCGCTCGGGGTACAGAACCGTGGCGTGAGTTCGATCATTGCTCCGAATATCAGTGCGCCCAATCAAGACGCCCATCTCGACTGCGAAGAATGCGGCATGTGTATCGATATTTGCCCGGTCGGTGCACTCACGTCGGGTGCGTACCGCTATAAGACGCGTCCGTGGGAAATGCACCACGTCGGCACGATTTGCACCCACTGCGGGGATGGCTGTAAGACCACGCTCGGCGTGCGCCAATGCGACACCGGGGCGGAGATTGTCCGCGGGGACAATCGCGATAAGAGCGGGATCAATAACGATTTCCTCTGCGTCAAGGGCCGTTACGCCTTCGACTTCGTGCACCATAAAGACCGCCTCACCGAGCCGCTCATTCGCAAGAATGGCAAGCTGGCCGCCGCGACTTGGGAAGACGCGTTTGAATTGATCGGCAAGCGATTTCAAGAGGTCCGCGATCGCGACGGCGGGAGCGCGATCGGCGTGGTCGGATCGAATCGCACGACTAACGAAGAAAACTACCTTCTGTCGAAATTTGCCCGCGTCGTGCTCAAGACCAATAACGTCGATCATCATCGCACCGCAGACTACCCTGCCCTGGCGGCAGCGCTCCACGGCAAGCCCGGAAGAACCGCTTCCATGCGCGAGGTGTTGGACGCGCCCGCGATTCTGCTCATCGGCAACGATCCTACGAATCAGCATCCGCTGCTGGCGTGGCAGATCCGGACTAACGTGCGGCTGCGGCGTGCGAAGCTTTACGTCATCAACTCCGCGCCTATCAAGTTACGGCGTCAGGCGGCGGGATTCGGCTTGCTTCCCGCCGGCGCCGAAGCGAAGGCCGTTGGGTTTCTTTCGGGCGACGATTCTCTGCTCGATTGGCTGGTGAGTGAGGGCACGAGCCGCGACGCATGGATCGAGCTGCGCGAGAAAATCCGCGCCGAGCAAAACATGGTGATTGCTTTCGGATCTGAGGTGCGCGGCCATGACATCGGGAAGTTGGCGGAGTTCGCCACAACCTTGACCGGAGCAAAACTGATCTGCCTCGGCGATTACGCGAATTCGCGCGGGGCCAGCGAAATGGGGCTGTACCCCGATCTTCTGCCGGGTTATGAACCTCTCGCCGACACCGACAAATTCCAACGGGAATGGGGCAAGCTGCCCGCCGAAGCAGGCTTGAGCCTGCCCGAAATGATGGAAGCGGCGAAGGCCGGCAAGTTGAAGGCGCTTTACGTGGTGGGCTCCAATCCAGTCGGCCGTTTGGGCATCGACCCGTTTGCGCTCGCGAAAGCTTTTGTGGTGGTTCAGGAGATGTTCCTGACCGAAACCGCGAACATCGCGGACGTGGTTTTGCCCGCAGCGAACGCGTACGAAAAAACGGGGACTTATACGAACACCTGTGGCGATTTGCAACTCATCAGGAAAGCTGGCGAAGTCTCGAACACCAAGCCCGATTTCGAGATGATCGTTCGCATCGCCGACGCCATGGGCTTCGAAGTGCGCGGTCTTGTCCCATTCGGCAGCGGGACACACTCCGACATGGGTCAAACCCGCGGCGCGCAATCGGGCGAGGCGGATCGCCATGCAGTATGGCTCGAAGCGCACAACCTGGAACCGAAAATGACGCCGTTCGATCCCGTGGCGATTCTCGATGAAATCCAGCGCGTGGTTGCCGGTTACGATATTTCGCGGGTAAATCTGCTGGCCGGCAATGATCAGCATCTTGAGATTGCGGACGGCGGAGCGAGCGTGGCTCAGGAGCCGGAGCTTATCGTCCCCGCCAACGACGATTTGTTCAGCTCGGGGACCCTGGGACGGTATTCCAAGACTTTGAATTCAGTTTTCGAAAACAAATCCGCGGTGCCGGAAGTTGCAGCGGACTAAGAACTGCAAACTAAGAGTTAAAGATCAAGAGCCGCGGGCGAGGCGCCCGCGCCACACGAGAACACGAAAGACACTTCGTTGAGCATAACGACATTCATCATCATTTCGATTATCAAGTCGCTTGCCGTAGTCGGAGTTCTGCTGACGGCGGTGGCCTACAGCGTCTGGCTGGAGCGCAAGGTGTCGGCGCACATCCAGAACCGCTGGGGTCCCACGCGGGTCGGGCCGTTCGGCCTGCTGCAGCCGCTCGCCGATGGCGTCAAATTCATTTTCAAAGAAGATTTGACCCAGCCGCATGTCTACAAGCCGCTCTACATCGCGGCGCCCATGATCGCACTGGTCTTTGCTATCACATCGATTTCAGTGATCCCGTTCGGCAACTGGGTCAGCATCGGCCCCTGGGATACGTACCTGCAGATTACCGACGTGAACATAGGACTGCTGGTTGTGCTGGGAATTACTTCGATGGGCGTGTATGGTGTGGCGCTTGCCGGATGGTCTTCGAACAACAAGTATTCCCTGCTCGGCGGACTGCGCGCCAGCGCCCAGATGATCAGCTATGAAGTTTCGCTCGGCCTCGCGCTGGTGGGAGTGGTGATCATCGCTGGCAGCCTCAGTCTGCGCGACATCGTGGACGCGCAACGCCATTTGCGCTGGAATATCTTTCTCCAGCCGGTGGCGTTTTTCATTTACCTGATTTCGGCCTACGCCGAGACTAACCGCACGCCATTCGATCTGCCGGAAGCGGAGTCGGAACTGGTGGCCGGCTATCACACCGAATATAGCGCCATGAAATTCGCCATGTTCTTCATGGCCGAGTACGCGAACATGGTGACGGTGGCTTGTCTGGCCACATTGATGTTTTTCGGAGGCTGGCTGGGCCCGGTTTTTGGACCACCGATTCTGCAAATGATTTTGCCGGTCGTCTGGTTCTGCCTGAAGGTTTTCTTTTTCATGTTTCTGTACGTCTGGGTGCGTTGGACCTTACCCCGCTTTCGCTATGACCAACTCATGGCGTTCGGATGGAAGGTTCTTCTCCCCCTGGCCGTAGCGAACATTGTGGTTACGGCACTGATTGTGGCGTGGAGAGCTTGAGAACCAGCTGTTGGCTTCTAGCTACTAGCCAGGGGCCAGAAGCTAGTGCTCGCTGACACAAAATGTTTCATCTAATTGTATTTCTATTTTTCGGAGCGATCTGCGTGGCGGGGGCTGTGAACCTGCTGGTGCAGAGCCATCCTATCAACAGCGCGCTGTCGTTGATTGTGGTGATGGGCTCGCTCGCCGCCGAGTATCTTCTGTTGGGCGCGGAATTCCTGGCGGCTGTGCAAGTGATTGTCTACGCTGGCGCGATCATGGTGTTGTTTGTGATTACCATCATGCTGCTGAACGCCGGCAAAGAAGAACGCAGCCAGGGCAGCCGGGTCGCAACCCTGCTTGGCGTCCCCGGCGTGCTTATCGGCGGCGTGCTCGTCGCCTGGACGCTTCTCCATCGCTCCGACATGCAGTCCGTTCCCATCGGCGCGTTGTGGGGCGATCCCAAGGGTATTGCGCGGCTTCTTTTCCACGATTTTCTGTTGCCCTTTGAAGTCACGTCGGTGCTGATCCTGATCGCCATCATGGGCGCGGTCGTGCTTGCCAGCCGGCCGGAAGTCGCGGCCCGCGGCGCGAGAAAGGACGGAAAGTAAGATGGTTCCCCTCTCTTACTATCTCGTGTTAAGCGGAATCCTGTTCGCGTGCGGTGTGCTCGGGTTCCTGATCAAGCGCAACATCATCACCATTTTCATGTCGATCGAGCTGATGCTGAACGGCGTGAATCTTTCGTTCGTAGCCTTTGCCGCGCGCTGGCACGCGCTCAGCGGGCAAGTCTTCGTCTTCTTCGTGATGGTAGTGGCCGCCGCGGAGACTGCGGTGGGTCTGGCGATCATTATTGCCGTCTATCGCACGCGTGAAACTTTGAATGTCGATCAGGTGAACCTGCTCAAGTTATGACGCCGACTCTCAATCCGCTGCTCTGGGTCATTCCGATTCTTCCGCTCGCCGGGGCGGCGATCAATGGCTTCTTCGGCAGGAAAGCCTCGAGGAACGCGATCTCCGCCGTCGCGCTGGTGTTTTGCGGCGCGGCATTCGCAGTGGCATTGTGGATTGCGCTACGTTTCTCCTTGGCCTCGTCGCCCTACTATTTTCCCCTCGCGCACTGGCTCCGTTCGGGGAGTTTCTGCGTGGATTTCGAGTTCTACCTTGATCAACTGTCTCTGGTGATGCTGCTCGTCGTCACCGGCGTCGGCTTCCTCATCCACATCTACTCGGTCGGCTACATGTGGGAGGACGACGGCTACTACCGCTTCATGTCTTATATGAATCTGTTCATGTTCTTCATGCTGACGCTGGTGCTGGCGAAGAACTACCTCGTCATGTTCATCGGCTGGGAGGGCGTGGGGTTGGCGTCGTATCTGCTGATCGGTTTCTGGTTCACCAAGGACTCGGCGGCGGCGGCAGGCAAGAAGGCATTCATCGTCAACAGGATTGGCGATTTCGGATTTCTGATTGCCCTCTTCCTGATCATCAAGCATTTTGGATCGCTCGACTTCACGCATGTTTTTGCCGCGGTGCGTACGCTGCCAACGGAAACGAGCGGTGCCGGACTGCTTACGGCAATCGGTCTGCTATTGATGGTCGGCGCGGCCGGCAAGTCGGCCCAGATTCCTCTTTACGTCTGGTTGCCGGATGCCATGGAAGGCCCCACTCCGGTTTCAGCATTGATCCACGCGGCAACCATGGTGACGGCGGGCGTGTATATGGTGGCGCGGTCCTCCGTGATCTTTGAGCACGCGCCAATGGCGATGATGGTGGTCGCGATGATTGGAGCGCTCACCGCTCTGTTTGCAGCGACCATCGGCATTGCCCAGACTGACATCAAGAAAGTGCTGGCCTACTCCACGGTTTCGCAGCTGGGCTACATGTTCATGGCCTGCGGCGTGGGCGCGTTCTCCGCGGGCATCTTTCACCTGATGACGCACGCGTTCTTCAAGGGCCTGTTGTTCCTGGCGGCAGGTTCGGTAATTCACGGCGTCGGCGGCGAGCAGGACATGCGCAAAATGGGCGGCCTGCGGCTGTACATGCCGTGGACCTTCGCCACGATGGGGATTGCGACCCTCGCCATCGCGGGCATCCCGCCATTCGCTGGTTTCTGGTCAAAAGACGAGATTCTTTGGAAAGCCTTCGGCGCCAGCTGGGTGTATTGGTTGATCGGCGTGATTACCGCTTTCATCACGTCCTTCTATATGTTCCGCCTGATGTACATGACATTCGGCGGCGACGATTACCGTGGAGCTGTGGCGCAGAAAGCGCACGGTCACGGTGGTCTTGGCCATAGCGTTCCCGATCACGGGCAAACCCCCGGCCACGGGGAGCCGCACGAGAGCCCATGGGTGATGCTGGGCCCGCTCGTCATCCTTGCTTTGCTCTCTGTGGTTGGTGGATTCGTCGGATACGGGAACCGCTTCGAACATTTCCTCGCTCCAGTTTTCCAGGACGCGATGGGAATTGCGCCAGAGACTTCTCCCGAATCCGCTAGCAGCACGCTCGAGTATCTACTGATGGGCATTTCCGTTAGCGTTGCTGGTCTCGGATGGTTCCTGGCATATCTGCTCTACAGCCGCCTTCCGCAGCTGCCGGCGCGCATCGCCGCCAGCATCGGCGGGCTCTATCGCGCGGTCGTCAACAAGTACTACATCGACGAGCTTTACGCCGTGCTTTTCGTCAAGCCGCTTATTGACGGCTCGACCACTATTCTCTGGCATGGCGTTGACCAGGGAGTGATCGACGCCGCGGTGAACGACTCGGCTGACGCGGCACGCCACGTCTCTGACAACGTGCGCCACATGCAGTCGGGCAATCTGCGGTCATATGCGGGCTGGGTGGCCGCTGGAGGCGCGGTGGTGATCGCCTACATGGTCTGGATGGGAGTGCGATGAACATGAGCGCGATGATTGTGGCCTCGCCAAATATGGACAGCCTCGGTCCCGTCATTCTTTCGCTCGTGACTTTCATCCCCGCCGTGGGCGGGCTGCTGATTCTGCTGATCCCACGCCGCGATCGGGACATCAAGTTGTTTGCCTTGGTCATCTCCATACTCGCATTTGTGGCCTCGCTGCATTTGCCGGTACACCTGCATCGCGATCCGAACCCCTTCAAGTTCGAGATCGACAAAGTGTGGATCACGACCCCCAACATTCACTACCACATGGGAATTGACGGAATTTCCGTCTGGCTGGTGGTGCTGACCACGTTCCTCACTCCGCTGTGCGTGCTGATTTCGTGGAATTCGATTCACGCGCGGGTGAAGGAATTCTTCATCCTGCTGCTTCTTTTGGAAACAGCCCTAATCGGCGTTTTCACTTCCCTCGACTTATTCCTGTTCTACTTTTTCTACGAAGCGACGCTGATTCCGATGGCGCTGCTGATCGGCATGTACGGCCACGGGCGCAAGGTCTACGCCGCGGTAAAGTTTTTTCTGTTCACCATGATCGGCTCGATGTTCATGCTGGCAGCGATTGTGTGGCTCTATGCGAAGACAGGCAGCTTCGATTTTATCGTCATACAGAACGCTATTCGCGCCGGCAGCGTGCCCGGATTCGAACAAGCCTCGCTGTGGCTCTTCCTCGGCTTTTTTATTGCTTTTGCGGTCAAGGTCCCAATCTTCCCGCTTCACACCTGGCTGCCCGATGCGCACGTAGAAGCGCCCACCGCTGGATCCGTGCTGCTGGCCGGCGTGCTGCTGAAGATGGGCACATACGGACTGTTGCGTTTCAACGTTGGCCTATTTCCCGAGCAAGCGCACCGCAACGCGCCTTGGATCATGGTGCTGGCGTTGATCGGCATCATCTACGGCGCGCTGGTGTCGCTGGTGCAGCCGAATATGAAGAAGCTGATCGCCTACTCTTCGGTCAGCCACCTTGGATTCGTCGTCCTCGGAATTTTCAGCTTCACCGCCGCCGGGCTGAACGGAGCCGTCTTCGTCATGCTGGCCCACGGAGTCGCCACGGGCGGGCTCTTCATGCTCGCGGGCATCCTCTATGAACGTCGGCACACCTACGAGATCACCGAGTTTGGCGGGCTCGCCACACCCATGCCCAAGTACGCCACCTTGTTTCTGGTTACGGTGCTCGCTTCGCTCGGACTGCCGCTGCTGAACGGATTTATCGGCGAGTTCCTGGTGCTGAGTGGAGCATTCCAGGCGCGGCCGATCTATGGAATCCTGGCCGCGACCGGTGTGATCTGGAGCGCCTGCTACTTGCTCTGGATGTACCAGCGCGTCTTTTTCGGCAAGGTGAGTCACGAAGTCAATAACACGCTGCCCGATCTCAGCCTGCGCGAGAAGGCTGCACTTTGGCCGATTGCGCTTGCCGCTTTGGTGATGGGCGTTGCGCCCCTGGTATGGCTCAGCGCGATTGATCCAGCGGTGCAAGCGGCGCTCTCTCCTCTCGCACAATTGGCCAGCAAGGTGGTGGGCCAGTGACGATCGTGACCGCGTTCGCGCGTTTATTGCCTGGCCTGCTGGCGCAGGTGCAGACTTCCATGCCGCCGCCCGGCACTGACTACATGCGCATCCTGCCGGAACTGGTGCTCTCGATTTTCGGCATGCTCGTAATGATCGTCGACCCCCTGCTCGACGAGGAAGATAGTCACAAGTCGCTCGGCACGATCGCGCTGATCGGTGCGCTGGCGGCGCTGGCGGCGACGTTCTGGATGGCGCAGTATCCCGGAACCGCGTTCTGGAACATGGTTCGGGTGGATGGCTTCAGCGTCTTCTTTCACGTGCTTGTCATCGCAATTGCGGCGGTCGCCATCCTCAGCTCTTTCGAATACTTGCGAGTGCAGCGCATCCGCGCCGGAGAATACTACGGGCTGATCCTGTTCGGGACGGTTGGCATGGGTCTGATGTCGTCCGCGATCGAACTCGTACTTATTTTTATTGCGCTGGAAATCTCGTCGATCTCGACCTATGTGCTGGCGGGCTTCCGGCAGCGCGAGGCTTCGAGTAGCGAATCTTCGCTGAAGTATTTTCTGCTGGGATCGTTCGCCACGGCATTCTTCCTTTACGGCGTCGCGCTTATGTTCGGCGCGACCGGTTCCACCAACATTGACGTGATCAGCCAGGTGCTCCGCTCTGGCAACGTGCCGGTTCTGGCCTATGTTGCTACGGCGCTCATGTTCGTGGGTCTGGGATTCAAGGTTGCCTCCGTACCCTTCCATGTATGGACTCCCGACGTCTACGAAGGCGCCCCGGCTCCTGTCGTCGGATTGATGTCGACCGGCCCTAAAGCGGCGGCATTCGCGGTTTTGCTGCGCGTCATGTTCGAAGCGAACGCTCCCGGGCGCTTCTGGGTGATCTGGGTTTCGGCCGCGTTGACCATGACCTTGGGAAATGTGTGCGCCCTCGTGCAGAACAACGTCAAGCGCCTGCTCGCGTATTCTTCGATCGCCCACGCCGGATATGTGCTGGTTGCGTTTGCCGCCCAGCCGGAACTGGGCACGTCCGCGGCGATGTTCTACACCGCCGCCTATGCTGCCATGAACGTAGGAGCGTTTGCCGTCGTCAGCCACTTCGCAGATGCAGGCGAGAAGTACGTCACGCTCGAAGATTACTCGGGCCTCGGTAGGACGTCTCCCGCACTTGCGGCGACTTTCACATTTTTCCTGATGTCGTTGATCGGCATTCCGATCACGGGCGGTTTCTTCGCGAAGTTCTACGTGTTGAGTGCTGCCCTGAAGTCGAATCTGGTGGGCTTGGCGATCATACTGGTGCTGAATAGCGCCGTGGGCGCCTATTATTACCTGCGCATTATCGTCATCATGTACATGCGGGAGCCGCGGGGAGTTCCCGTCACTCCTGTGCCCGCCGCGACCTGGCTCGCCATTGCGGTTTGTGTGCTGCTTACGCTTTACCTCGGTGTACTACCGGGACGCGTACTCGATTACGCCAGCCATTCCGCGCGCCAATTTGTGAACGAGACCGCCCCGGCGGCAGCGTCAATCTCTTTAGCAGCGGACCAGTAGATGGTGAGCCAACTTAGCACAAATGAATGAGTTACAAGTCTGTAAACCGCGCGCGGGGCTTAGGTTCTGACGTCAGAGCGAGAGCATGCAGCGGTGGAAAACCAGCGCATGCCGTCATTGACAATCACCGTCAGAGTCGGCATTATTAGCTGCACAAGTTTTGCCAGAAAATAGTCGCCGGAGGATCTATGGTTCAGTTTTTCCGCAGTATTTGCACCGACGAACAGGGACAAGACATCGCTGAATATGCGGTCATGCTCGCTGTCATCCTGGTATTGGTGATCGGTACGGTGCGTTTGATCGGGAGCAACGCCAACACCGTGTTCTCCAGTGTTGCCAGTTCGATCCCGCAGTAATTTCGATCATTAGTTTTAGTTTTTCGAAGACATCGATATTGCAAACATTACAGTATAAATCTCTTATGACTCGATTTAGCACCTTTCGCCTGTTTGGCAGCTATTGGTTTTCATTCGCGGCTGAGGTGCAGGATCGGAGCCAGTCACCAGGGTAAAAGAGACAGCTCAAAGATTCCGCCAACGCCGCGAGAGAATCGCGGCTTTTGTTTTTGGCAGCAATAGAAAGGTCATCGCCATGATTGTGAACATGTCCGACAGCGCCACCGAACAACAGATTGAGCACATCATTCAACGTATCCGCGAAGCCGGGTTCCAACCTCATGTCACGCGGGGAACCGAGCGCACCATCGTTGCCGCAGTAGGCAGCGGCGGACGCCGCCATGAAATCGAGGCTCTTTCGGTCGCGCCCGGCGTGGACAACGTAGTCGCGATCGCCCAACCCTTCAAGCTCGTCAGCCGGCAAACCCGGCCGCAGGGGTCGGTGGTCAGCGTTGGTGGGGGAAAGACCGGCGGCATAACGATCGGCGAGATAACCATCGGCGGCCCCGAAGTAGTGGTTATTGCCGGTCCCTGCTCGGTGGAGTCACGCGAGCAACTGCTCGAGACCGCCGAAGGGGTAAAGCGTGCCGGCGCTACCATGTTGCGCGGCGGAGCCTACAAACCGCGCACCTCGCCGTATGAGTTCCAGGGTTTGGGAATTGAAGCGTTGAAGATTTTGAGAGAAGCACGTGAACTCACTGGCCTCCCGGTTGTGACCGAGGTCATGAGCACGGAAGATGTCGACCTGATCTGCGAGTACGCCGATATGCTCCAGGTTGGCGCGCGCAACATGCAGAATTTCGCGTTGCTGCGAAGGCTCGCGAACGTCAAGAAGCCGATTCTACTCAAGCGTGGCCCTTCAGCCACGGTGAAGGAGTGGCTGCTCGCGGCGGAATACCTGCTTTCCGGCGGGAACGATCAGGTTGTGTTGTGTGAGCGCGGAATCAAGACATTCGAAACCGCCACTCGCAACACGTTCGACCTTTCCGCCGTCGCCCTCGCCAAAGAACTTTCGCACCTGCCGGTGGTGGCCGATCCGTCGCACGGCACCGGCAAGCAGAGCCTGATCGGGCCGGTTTCGCGGGCGGCGATTGCCGTTGGAGCCGACGGCATCATCATCGAGGTGCACCCTTGCCCCGAGCGCGCGCTTTCCGATGGACCGCAGTCTCTAGACATCCCGCAATTCGAGCGCGTGATGCGCGGATTGAGTGCTCCTCTGCGTCCCGTGCTTGCTCGGCCCGCAGCACACGAAATTGCGCGTTGATCGCAAACCGCGTTACGGGTTGGCCGCAAATTCGCGGCATCGCAGAGAACTCTACTTAACGTCTCCGCAGTCCGGGCCCAGGTATTTGGAGCTGAAGGTGAAGTCCATGGTCATGGTGTGACCGCTGCTGGTGTTGCTGACCACGTGGTTCGTTCCCTTGACGGTAACCGAATCGATGGTCTCGATCACAAACTGTCCGTCGGTCGACGATTGTTTCTCTTCACAATGCACCTTCATTTCCAGTTTGCGGCCCGTCGAACTGACAACGGTGCGGGTGCAATCCTCGCGGTTGGCGCTAAAGGCGGAGTGCTTTTCCAGCTTCTCTTTGGTGACGCATTCTCTGCGGACGTCGGTGCTCGGCCCGCCCTTCATCATGGCTTCGACGCGAGCGCGCTGCTCCGGAGGCATCTTGGCGAGCGCGTCGGGAGGAATGTTACCAGTGGCTGGCATTCCGGTCATAGAATGAGTTACGGTGACTTCCCACAGGCCTTCTTTAACGTTGAGGGGCGTGATATTGTCGGCGGCCCATAAGGTCAGCGAGCAAAGAACGATTGGGGCTAGAAGAAACTTGTTGCGCATCAACACTCTCCCGGTGCTATCTGATTTTGTTGCGGTGAACAGCATTACACACCGCGAATTACGGAGCAAACGTATTTTGGGACGGATGGTTGCCGGAAGTGGTGCGCTGGCCAACCGTTCTTGGAAGTGATTGAGCGTGGCCAGCGCTCGCTGGGAGTGCTGCGGCAAGCATCGAAACCACGGAGAGTGGAATGCAATCTCGCGATTTCATTTTTTGGGAAGTAGACGTACAAGCTGATTTCATGCTCCCCGGCGGCAAGCTCTACGTTCCAGGAGCCGAGAAACTTCTGCCTAACATCCGCAAGTTAACGGACGCGGCGCGGCGCGGCGCAGTGTTTCTGGTTTCACATGGAGACTTTCATCCCGTCAATGACCCTGAGTTCACGCATTTTCCTCCCCATTGCCTGAAGGGGTCGCCCGGAGCGGACCTTCTGCCGGATGCTCTGGCGGACAACTATTTCAGAATTGAGAATGACCCGGGCCTGAAGCTGCCGGACGAGCTCTCCAGGTACCAACAGATAGTCATGGAGAAGCAAACTCTGGATATTTTTGAGTCTCGCCATGCGGACGCCCTAGTCGAACGCTTAGGAGACTCCGCGGAATTCGTCGTGTTTGGAGTAGTCACGGAATACTGCGTCAGTTGCGCGGTGAAAGGGTTGTTGAAGCGAAAGCGGCGGGTGGCGGTGGTCCGCGACGCGATTGAAACTCTGGCGCCAGAGGTCGGGAATAAAGCGCTGGCGGAACTGCAAAGCCTGGGAGCAAGGCTAGTTACGACTGACGAAATCCTGGAACAATTGCATCGAGCCCGCCGCTGATCATCGCACGTGATTTCGTCGCACCTGATTTCATCGCACTTGATTTCTACGACAGGAGCATGCCAGCAATCGAAGCCGACATCAGGTTGGCCATGGTTCCAGCCAGCATGGCGCGAATGCCGAGTTTCGCCAGCTCTCCTCGCTTATTCGGAGCTAACGCTCCAATGCCGCCCAACTGAATTCCGATCGAGCTCAGATTAGCGAAACCACAAAGCGCAAAGGTGGCGATCGTGAACGAACGCGGATCGAGCACGGCCCTCTGCGGTCCAAGCATGGAGAACGCAACCAGCTCATTCAACACCATGCGTGTGCCCAGCAGGTTGCCGATGGCGCGACAGTCATGCCAGGGGATTCCAATGACCCAGGCGACAGGCGCGAACAATGTGCCGAAGATCTGTTGCAGGCTTGATGGAAACCACATGATTCCGAGCCGGTTGTGAATGCCACCAAGCACGCCGTTGGCGAGCGCGATCAGCGCGAGGAATGCAATCAGCATGGCGGCGATGTTGAGCGCGAGACCCAGACCGTCGGTGGTGCCGCGGGCAATCGCGCCCAGCAGGTTTTCCTTCTTCTCCGCGTCAACCTCCTCGTCACTCATGACCACGCGGCCGGCAGTCTTTGGAACCTCCGTCTCGGGCACCAGCATTTTTGCCATCAGGATGGTACCCGGCGCGGTCATGATCACCGCGCTCAACAGATGTTTGGGTTCGATGCCGAAGGCGATATAGGCTGCCATGATGCCTCCGGAAACGTGGGCCATGCCGCTGGTCATCACGGTCATTAATTCGGAGCGAGTCAGGTCGGGAAGGAATGGGCG
>Ga0181532_10002702_pt1 | contig 16481 bp, 12 predicted proteins | sample PEATcosm2014_Bin_33_FD_119768 | JGI IMG/M metagenome (GOLD analysis project Ga0181532, IMG submission 119768) | Peatland microbial communities from MTU Mesocosm Facility, Houghton, MI, USA - PEATcosm2014_Bin11_30_metaG | ecosystem: Environmental > Terrestrial > Soil > Wetlands > Peat | place...
CAGGTTTCTGGACTGCGCCCCTGACTCCACTGCTCCGACCGGTGAACCGGCTTTGGACAACCCTGCATTGAAGGGACCAAGCCGCGACTCATTTCGCTACGCAGCAAGCTTACTCCCCATTCCCCCCAAAACAAGCAGACGGTGCAAGAGACCCCTTCCAACCGATTAACCTGCCCGTGGGGTTGAAGCCAGCCATACCGAACACCATCAGGTACCGAGTCCCGAAGTGCAACTGGGAGCCGCTTCCGATGCTTTTGTCATTTGCCTTCTGCGGGCTGCCGGTTGATGGTTAACCATGAATAGTCTCCAACACCACGGAATTCACGAAGCCCACAAGCAACTCCTTTTCCGAATGCAGCGGAATGGGTTGTCGTCCATTAAGGTTCTGGTCACCCGAAGAGCCGGAAAAATGAGATTTCACTTTACCGGTTCGGATGACGAGGTGAGGAAAGCCGAAAAGATCCTCGCCGACTGGAACTAGTGTTTCCGGCCAGCCGCAACGCAGTACATAACCAGCCGGAGATGGAGAAAACCTTGACGATGGTGCTCCTTTTCGCCTTAATCTGAGGGTCCGGGTGATGGTCGTTTCTTCAGCGGGATTCCCCATCCCCACCTCCTTGACGAATTGTCACCCGGGCACCTGTGATCGTTCTGGAGGTCCGTTGCTTGTAACGCCGCCCACCAGCATTACTGCCCACCGCTGCCAAAGAAATCAGGCACATCCTCTTTCCCGATCACGTGAAGGTGGGTTTTCTCGTCTTTCGCCCCAAGCCCCTCAAATAATTGTGAAAGCTTCTTCTCCGCTTCACGGGCATTATCGGCCTGCACAATAAAACGAAAGCGGTTGAAGTGCCCGGCATCCCTCGCACTCCGGCCTTCAGCCATCACCTTCTCAAGACGAGCTGGGGAAAAACCTTCCACGGGTTCGGAACTCAAAACAATCAGGAGCCTTCCTCCAACGTTGATCTCGTAATCGGTGGAACAACTCTTGACTGCAGAACTCCCCGCTTTGACTTTCACTTGCTTAAACACCTCATCCGAACACGTGCATCCCAATACCTCCCGCACAAAACACTTAACCACCGGCACGTTTACCTTTCGCTCATTTTCCATACCGCAATAACCGACGGAAGTGAGGGAATGGCAAGGGGACGGTTCTCGTGATCATAATCAATGCTCGCGCACTACTCCGCTAATCACGCCCCTGCAGAAGAAAAGTTCTTCTTCACCTTCTCCAGATCTTTCCCGGTCAAGAACCAATCGACCAGTCCGCAGGTGCCACAAACGCGTAGATGGAACTTTGGCGGACGAGCAAGAAGCAGGATCGGTATGGTTCGTGCGCATTCACCTGCATAAAACTCAATGCCGCCGCAATTCCTGCATGCTTTCGATGGAGTGCTCATAATGCGATAACCTTGCTGTGTGTGTCTGGTGAACCATTCAGGCTCACAGCGACATTACGATCAGGGCCGATGAGGTTCAATTACATCCGGCCTGGACTTTTGTAGTGACCAAACGACGACCTCATTTCACCGGCTCAATACACCGTGGATCTTCGAATTTGGGATTGTTGACGAGCGTGCTGACCGGATGTGCCTTCATTTCTTCCTGGCGAAACGGAGTCAGCAGTTTGGCCAGCCCCTCCACATCCTCATTCTTCGGGTCCAGCCATTGATCGTAATTCTCCGGCTTCACTATTACTGGCATCCGGTTGTGAATGGGGCGCATCAGGTCGTTCGGCTCGCAGGTGATGATGGTGTACGATTCGACCTTGGTATCGTCAGGCTTCTTCCACGTGTCCCAAAGCCCTGCAAACACAAAAGGCTCCTGGTCCCTGAACTGAATGCACATCGGCTGTTTATGCGTGCTGCCGGGTATCTTCTGCCATTCGTAAAACAAGTCCGCCAATACCAAACACCGCTTCCGTTTGCGTGAATTCCTGAACGACGGCTTCTCCTTAACCGTTTCAGCTCTGACGTTGATCATCCGGTTGCCAATTGCTTCGTCTTTGGCCCAGAACGGAATCAGGCCCCAGCGCATGTCCTTCAGCACGAGTTCATCCTGGTGAACAATGACCGGTGCCATTTGGGTTGGGGCGATGTTGTAGCGGGGTTTTAGCCAGGACTCGGCCCTGAAGAAAGGGACCTTGCCTTTGACCTGCTCCAAAATCTTGCTTTCACCATAATCGAGGGTGAAAGTCCCTCGTCTGGAAGCGGAGCTTCCGGAGTTCATAGCGAAAGAGATGGATGGAAAAGTCGAACCAACTTCCCAAGACGAGGGTTGCTTGGCGGAAGGAGAACCCGTGGACCTATGGTGTCACCGGGTCGAACAACCGCCGAGAAGCGTGCCCAGGGGAACGCGTGAGCCGCAAGCAGGACCCGCCTCCTGCTTGAAAGCTTGCCGTGGTCTAAGAGCGTGGCGCGCGCGGAAGGAGACGCACGGAACCGAGGAGGCCCCGAACTGTCCCGCCGCACGAACTGCGCGAGCCAAGCGGGTATGCCGCTTCAACGACAAGGAGAAGCGGCAGAAGCAGTCTGGGGAGTCGGATCAGTTCCTAGTAGGTCATTGCAAGGCGCAAGACCCCAGAAAAGCGGAGACTTTCGATAACTGGGTCCCCGAAGAGTGGCTCCAAAAAGCCAAGTGACCCGTACCACGAGCCATTGTTCCCTCCCCAAGACCTTCGCTCGCCCAATCCCCGGCCAAGCGCCGAATTGACCCCGCCGCCATTCGGCCCTCGGATTTCGGACCTCGGGCTTCCCACCGCCAGGCGGGCCGGTGCCGCCTCCATTCAATTCTCAGCCATCAACCCTCAACCAGTGTAACGACAGCCTGCGGACCTTCCCCGGTGCGGACCCGTATTATCAATTCGTCCATGCACAGGTGTCCGCCTGAGCCGAGGATTTCTTACTGCCCCGACGGGCTGCTTATTGGCAGTCACTGCTCCGAAACCATAGCTTCCGAGCCTGATTTGACAATTCGCCAGGCACAGGCGCGTGCAGCAGGGCATGTCCGTGGCGGAGACACACTCCGTTGTCCCGGCCAGGGGCCGGCCCGATCAGGGTGCTGGCGGGGCGGGTTGCCAAAGGCTGTGCCAGCGATTCCTTTTTATCGTTTCAGCATCTCGGTTTTCAATTTCCGGTTTTCAATTTCCGCGTGGACTTTGAAATTCAACTTAACTAAACATGTCTTATGAATTCCTCCGACGCTGTCCGCCGAATCGGAGCGGAGCCCCGTAAACCTAAAATGATTCTATGGCCCTGGATCGAATGCTAAGGAAACTGGAGTGCGTTGCTGGCGTGCCCAAGGGATGGGATTGGATTGTATTCTTGGCGGTTTGTGCGGTTTTGATGGCTGGCAGGAGCGGTGCCCTTGCCGAAATCACACCGGCCCATCCGGTCCCGGTTGCGGCCACGCTGACTAATGCCTTGCAGGTGCGCCAGCTTGCTTCTCGCCGGGAAGTTTCGGGCTGTTCGGTCCGGCTCGAGGGTATTGTTTTGTGGGTCAGCCCGACGCGAGACCGGCTGATGTTGCAAGATGCTTCCGGAGGAACGGTGGTGAAAAGTGATTTAAGCAGGGAAAGGCTTTTGACCACTGGGCAACGGGTTCGCATTGAGGGAAACTGCCTGGCGGGGGGTGGTGAAATAACTTTCGGAGCGGTTGTGGACAATGATGGCTCTCACTCGGTCACCGAAAGGTCGGGCGAAGTTTTTCTTTCCGCGGGATTACACCCGATTCGCGTCGAGTGGTTCAACGGATCCGGACCCTTTGCCCTGGAGGTGGAGTGGATGGTGCCGGAGATGGCCCGTGAGCACGTTCACAATGACTCGCTTTTCCGGAAGGAAGTGGATTTGGCCACCGGGACGAACCGGCTGGTGCACGGTCTGGATTACCGTTGTTACGAGGGGCAATGGACACGGCTGCCGGATTTTTCGCGTCTCACGGTTTTGAAGAGCGGGACGGTCACCAACTTTGATATCGGGGTCCGGACGCGAGACCTGGAAGTCGGACTGGTGTTTTCCGGCTATTTTGAGGCGCCGCGGACAGGGCTATACACGTTTTGGACGAAGTCCGACGACGGAAGTAAACTCTATACGGGCGGCGACGCCATCCGACTGACGGTTTTGGGGAAGGAGCCATTACCGGCCGCCCAGCGGGTTTTTCCCGGTCAACTGGTTGGAGAAGAACAGGAGGGGCGCTGGGCCGAAATGGAGGGGACGGTCACCGTGGTTCGGGAGCAATCCCGGATGCCGTATCTTGTGCTGACTTCAGGCACAGGGCTTTCCTATCTGAAGATGTTGACGCAGAACCCGGGCTCCCTGGGTTTCCTGCTGAAAAGCCGAATTAGAGCTACCGGGATTTATCGGAGCGCTTTTGCGGTCGGCGGACAAACCGTGCCGGCTTTGCTGGTTCCGAGTTTGGATCAGATCACGCTGGTAGAAATGGCTCCGGCCCATTGGGTGGAGTATCCGGTGCTTCCCATCGGCGCATTGGCCGAAACGCATTTTTCAGAATCAGCCGGGGCCGTTGTTCATATTCGCGGAACAGTTTGTTCCAATTCACCGGGGAGGTTTGTGGTGATTGAGGATGAGACTGGCCGCATTCCGGTCGAGACGATCCAGCCCACTCTCGCGGCTGGGGATCACGTTGAGGTTCTAGGGTGGATGAGTCGGGAGGCGGATAAAGTGGTAGTGCGAGCGGGGGGTTGTCGTGAAGTGATCCAGGAAGCACTTGATGCACTGGGCGGTTTGCCCCTGCTCACTACGGCCTCACAAGTCATGAGTCTCAGCCGGAGTGAAGCCCAGCGGGGTTATCCACTCAAGATTCAAGGGGTGGTTACGGCTCGTGTGGGCGCCGACTTTTTCATTCAGGACTCGACCCGGTCGATTTATGTCACCTGGAAAGAGCCGGCGCCTGCCAGCTTACCTGACATTGGAGACTATTGGGAGATTGAGGGCAAGTCCGGCGTGGACTTCGCTCCGGATGTGCAAGCTCATCGTGCGTTTTACCTAGGATCGGGAATTCTGCCCGAGCCGATTCGACCGGCTTGGGACGAGTTAATCAACGGAACCCTGGCCACCAAATATGTCGAAATTCACGGAGTCGTCATGGCCGTCGAGAGGGACACGCTGGTATTGCTGACGCGTGGAGGCAAGGTCAATATACAGTGCTATGATTTGGAGCCAAAGGTGCTGGAAGGATTGGAAAACGCGCTCATTCGTGTTTGGGGCGTTATCAGCCCGGACCGGGACAAAAACCAAATGATACTGCCTCGCCTGCGCCTTTTCAATGCATCGGTGATGGTGGATGAGCCGGCGCCCGCGCATCCGTTTGAGACCTCGCTGAAGCGCGCCTCCGATTTGTTGTTTTTTGACGCCCGCGCCGATGCCCTCCGTCGGGTTAGAATTGCCGGCCAAGTGTTGCACGAAGGACATGGCGAGTATTACCTGATGGATGGCACCAACGGTTTGAGGTTCAAACCGAAGGCGCCGCTCAATCTGCAAGTAGGCGACCAGGTGGAAGTCGTGGGTTTTCCCGATATCGGCGGCCCCTCACCCGTTTTGCACGAGGCTCTGGCGCGCCGGATCGGCAAAGCGAATTTGCCCGCGGCCCAGCGCCTCTCCGAGAATGGCTTGCTCAATGGCAAGTTGGACGCCACACTGGTTGACGTCGAATCCCGTCTGGTCGGTCTAAGTGTAGAAAGATCCGAGCAGGTGTTGGAATTGCAAACGGGAAATCGCGGTTATGTCGCCCGATTAGAGAACCGTAACGGCCGGCTTTCAGGCATTTTGCCGGGGAGCAGGCTGGAATTGACCGGCACCTATATGGGACAGGGTGGCGATCGAGCCTCGAGCCGCGACATCGGCTCCTTTGAACTCTTGCTCAATTCGCCCGCCGACATCCGCGTGCTGGCGCGGCCGTCCTGGTGGACAGTTCGCCACGCCCTGATGATTATGGGCGGAATGTTGTTCGTTCTTTTGTTCGCTCTGGTTTGGATCACGGTGTTGCGCCAGCAGGTGGAGGAACGGTCCTTGCAACTGGCCGCCGAGATCAAGGACCGGGAGCGGGCGGAACACCAGCGCGAGCTGGAGGAGGAACGCGCCCGGATCGCCCAGGATTTGCATGACGACTTAGGCGCCACGCTGACGGAAATCCGGTTTCTCAGCGCGGTGAAAAGCTGCGATTCAATGGTCCCACCGGACACCCGCTCCCAATTGAGCGAAGTGTCCGAAAAGTCCCGTCAAATGGTCTCCTCGCTGGATGAGATCGTTTGGGCGGTGAACCCGGCCAACGATTCGTTACCCAGCCTGGCCGCTTACCTGCGTCACATCGCCGAGGAGTTCTTCCGCGCCACTCCAGTGCGGTGCCGGCTGGATGTGGAGGCGTTGCTGCCGCCGGTGGCGTTGAATTCGGAAGTGCGTCACAACCTCTACCTGTCCATTCGGGAGGCGCTGAACAACATCGCCAAACATGCCCAAGCCACCGAAGCGTGGCTGCGGATCCATTGGCAGAAGCGCACTCTTCATATTGTTGTTGAGGACAATGGCTGTGGATTCACCGGCGACGCCTCTGGCGCACCGGGAAACGGACTTCGCAACATGCGGCGGCGGTTGGAAAAAATCGGCGGTCATTTTGAGTGCGACAGCCGGCCGGGTTCCGGGACGGTATGCCGGATTCATCTGCCCTTCGATTAAACCAGCTTATGTCGATTAATATCGCCATCGTCGAAGACAACCGCAGTTTCCGCACCAAACTCGTAAACTTCCTGAACGAAACTCCGGGTTACCATTGTGCCTGCACCTGCGATACAGCAGAGGAGGCCCTGAAGGTAATCCCGCAGCTCCCGCCGGATGTCGTTCTCATGGACATCCACCTTCCCAGCATGTCGGGAGTGGAATGCACCCGCCGGCTCAAGGACCTCTGTCCTTCGGTGCGCATACTCATTCTGACCGTCTATGAGGACAACGAACGCATCTTTGGGGCGCTTAAGGCGGGCGCCAGCGGTTACCTCCTGAAGCGTGCCGAACCGGCCGACATCCTTCGAGCCATCCAGGAAGTCAAGCTGGGCGGGGCTCCCATGAGCAGCCAGATCGCCTGCCGCGTGGTTGAATCCTTCCGCGAACCCACCCGCGACCCGCTCAAGGAGGAGAAACTCTCCCAGCGGGAGATGCAGATTCTCCAGGAGCTTTCCAAAGGTTATTCCAGCAAGGAAATTGCTGAGCATTCCTCGATCAGTGTCACCACGGTCAACTCCCATCTCCAGCACATCTACGAAAAGCTTCACGTCCGCTCCCGCACCGAGGCGGTGTTAAGGTTCCTCAAATAGCATTAGCCTTCCGGCGGCCCTGCGGTATGAGTTGTCCACGGGGGTCAACTGCTTATTAGGGCCTTTGGCTTGGGGATGCGGCTGCGAAAAGCATCACCAAAACCGCTGTAACTGCTGCGTTATGCCGGACCGGCAGGGCGTTCGCGTTCGTGTGATTCGTGAACGAGCGGCCGTCAGACAAAAATCATCATTTCTGAGGATTGTGATCGAACGCCGGGGTGCAGTAGGCTGTTCTCGTCGCCGACGTTTTGTATCGTTGAACACATTGATTCTTATCCTTAGTGAATCGCAATTCGCCACAGGCCATGCCCCAGCATGCCATTGCCTCCAAGTTGAAACGAGGGGCGACCACTGGTCGGTTGTTCCCGGTTATCGCGCAGGCCTTTACTCTCATAGAATTGCTCGTGGTCATTGCCATCATCGCGATTCTGGCCGCCCTGCTCCTGCCGGCGCTGGCCAAGGCCAAAGAAAAAGCGCAGGGCATCAAGTGCCTCTGCAATGGCAAACAACTGATGATGGCCTGGCAAATGTACGCCGACGACAATGCGGACAGGGTGCCCGGCAATTTCGGCGTGAACAATACGGATACAGAGGCCGCCGCTGCCGCTCTCGCGGTGAAGGATACCTGGATAGCCGATGTCATGGACTGGACGAGCAACGCGCAGAACACTAATCGAACCTTGATCCGGCAATCGCAACTGTCGCCCTACCTTGGAAACAGCATCGATGTATATAAATGCCCCGCCGACCATTACTTGGCTTCAGCCCAGAGCGGGTTGGGATGGATCGGCCGAGTCCGCAGTTACTCGATGAACGCGTTTTTCGGTCCTTACAGCACCACCGCGAGCGATCCCTGGGGCTCAGGCAAGAACGAGTGGTGCCCAACTTACTGCCAATGGCTCAAGCTCTCCACCGTGCCCCGGCCATCCAATTACTTCGTCACGATTGATGAACACCCTGATTCGATCAACGACGGTTATTTTATCAACAATCCCAACACGACCGGCATCGATTCGTGGGATGATCTTCCGGCCTCGTACCATAACGGAGCCGGCGGTCTCGCCTTCGCCGACGGGCATTCCGAGATTCACAAATGGTTGAGCGCCAGCACGAAGGTCCCGGTTCGTTATCTGGCGCATCCGTCTTGGCCGAATTTCGACGCGGCGGGCCTGGTGGATTACAACTGGCTGATGCTCCGCACCGCTGTGCCGTTGACGTCGCAATAAAGCGCCTGGCTTCATCTGGATGCCCCTTGATATCCCTCACTCCTTCATGCGTCGCCGAAACCGCTGCAACTGCTTGGTTGTGAGGGACCTGCTGGGTTCTTGCCATCGCGTGATTCGAGGTTTGGAAGCCGTCTGTCAAGAATCATCAGTTCTAAGGATTACAATTGGACACCATTTTGCAGTAGGCTCCTCCTGTCGCTACCCATGATTGACATCAGGACCAACCACAACCGCCACACATGACCGTTAACCGTCCGCGTTGACCAAACACCAATGAAAACAAGAAACATCCTGAATCTCGGCCTTCTTATTGGGTCCGCATTTATGGCTCAACAAGCATCGGCACAATTCCAATTGATCGATGATTTAACAACCCACTCGGCGGGAAATCTGGCAGGGCAGACCGCCACGAGTGGTGGCACCTGGCAAAATCTGGGAACGGCGGGCGCTATTACCATCGGGACGTCAGCCACGACCGGCGGAAACGCGGCCATCGCTGGACCTCTTGATGGCGCGGCTTATTTGGCGCTACCCACGGCCTTCGCTTCGAGCAGCATGGCTGCCACATTCTTCATGCAATTCGACCTTGGTTCCTCGCAAACAGCTAACAATTTGAACTGGGACTTATGGACTTCAACCACCGGCACAGATGGCGGGGGAGCCAATGCCGTCAATGCCGTCGAGCTTAACGTGAACGTCCCTAACCGTGCTGGCCTTACCCTCCGCAATGGTAGCGCCTTCGATGAGATGTCCGCCGATGGCGTGAATGTCTTCACCCCGGCCAATAACACAATCTACGACCTATGGTTTGTGGTTAATACGTCTGCCCACACTTTCCAGGTTTACATGCAAGGCGGTGCTCTCACCTCCCAGACCCTGATGAGCATAGGCACAGGGGCATATTCAGCAACTCCAGCAGCCTACACCACCACCGCTGCGTTTCGTAATGCTAGTGCTGGCCAAGCCCTGAATGACTTCGTCTATGGCACAGGTGGCACGGGAAATTCCGGCTCGGAAGACCTTTACAGTATTTTTGAGGATCCGAATGGCGTGAATCTCGCAGATCCAACTGCGGTCCCAGAGCCGGGCACGCTGCCTATGCTTGGCCTGTCCGGACTGATTTCGGCATTTCGCCTGCTCCGCCGCAAAAATAAATAACTCAAATCCGGTGCCCCCCCGCACCTGACCATCCATCCGCTAACCTTCTGTCATCACAACGTATGAAAACAAACACTATCCATATCGGCCTCGTCGTCTTGGGCTTCGCATTCATGGGCCAACAGGGAAAGGCTCAATTTATAAAGATTGATGATTTTGCCAGCGCCGTCCAAGGGAATCTGGCAGGCCAAACTTCAGACGGGCCTTCGAATGGCATTTGGCATGCAGTTGGATCAGTTTCCACCATTGTAATCACGCATTCGACCACCCCAAGCGCGGGTCAACCTGGATCAGGCACGTTCCCATGGAGCGGCACGAACGCGGCGATGGTCACAACTGTTGATGGGGCTGCTTATATAGCCCTGCCAGTGCCCATTGCTACCACCAGCACCGTAGCCACTGTTTTCATGCAGTTCGATATGGGGCCCGGCCAGCAGTTCGACAACGTGAATTGGGATTTGGCCAACGTGGTCAGCGGCGATGCGTCAGGCGGCAATCAAATGGTCGAACTAAACGCCAACGTTCCTAATCGCGCCGGCCTTACCATCCGCAATGACGGTACTGGCTTCGTGGAAATGTCCGCCGATGGCCAAAACGTCTTTGCTCCCCTCAGCGCTACAATTTATAATATCTGGTTTGTAGTCAACGTCTCCAGCAAAACTTTTGTGGTCTATATGCAAGATGCCAGCACAAATGGCACCGATCTGCCGAACCTGACCAGAATGCTGACAGGCACAACCACAGGAAATACGCCGGGAGCTTTCACGACCAACGCTCTTGGGTTTCGCTATAGCACCACCGCCCCTATGACCCAGTTCGTTTTCGGCACCGGTGGACCGGCGGGCGGTACGAATGAATACCTTTATGCCATTTATGAAGATCCGAATTCTTTGGATTTAACCAATCCGATTACCGGGGCTGCCCCCGTGACTCTGAGCCCGCCAGTGATTACGGCGGAGCCGCAGCCGGAGGAGCTTTATCCGGGCGCTACTGCCGTGTTCACGGTTACTGCGACGGGTGGAAGCCTCCATTATCAATGGCGGACCAATGGCGTGCCCCTTGCTGATGGCGGCAACATCTCGGGTTCGGCCAGCAGCACCTTGACGATCAACAACGTCTCGGCTGCCAACGCGCTCAATTATTCTTGTGTGGTAACCAACGCGAACCCCGGCGCTTATAGGTCCACCAACACCGCGGCGGTGTCGCTGCAAATGGTGGCCCCGAACGGTGCCTTTGAAACCGCGCTGGCCGCCGCCAAACCGCTCCATTTCTATGCGTTCGACGACACCGGAGATCCCTCAACCGGCACCGAGTTGGCCTTCGATTACGCAGGCGGCGATAATGGCATTTATGGAACCCAGGCCCAGAACGGCCCTACCGGTATCGCCGGTCCGCGGCCCGTGCCGGACGGGTTCCCCGGTTTCTCTTCAGCCAATGATGCTGCTGAATTTTACGCACTTGACGAACCGTCACATGTTACCGTGACGTCGCCGTGGAACCTCAACACCAACACGGTGACCATCACCGCCTGGATAAACCCGGCTTCGGCGCAAGACAATTCGGCGGGAATTGTGTTTAGCCGCAACAGCGGCAACGATGTGGAGGGTTTGAACATTAGCACCAGCGGGAATACCACTCTCGGCTACACCTGGAACAATGACCCTGGCACAACCAATTGGGATTCCGGCCTGCAGCCTCCGTTCGGTCAATGGTCGTTTGTGGCATTGGTGGTGACGCCGACGAATGCGACGATAGCTCTGATGAATACCAACGGTCTGCTTTCCAGCACCCATGTCTTTGCGCACGCCCCGGCGGCTTTTGGTGGCACGACTATGATTGGCGACGATAGCGGAACAGCCAATGGCTTGCTAACCTTCGCTGGCTCAATAGACGAAGTCGCCGTGTTCAATCAGGCCCTCACTCAGAGTCAATTGCAAAGCATCTTTACAAATGCTTCCGGAGTGGCGGCTTATGCGCCAGCCAATACCGTAACCTTACTGACCCCGCCACCCACCTACCCCGGCCAGTCAGCGCAGTTCTCATCTATTGACGGAGGATCGGTCCCGCTGTACTACACTTGGCAGCTAGATGGCGTAAACCTCACTGATGGCGCCAATAGCGTCGGCATCATCTTGGATTCCGCCACGCCGTTTTTAACCATTTCAAATCTGGCCGTGGGAGATGCCGGACAGAGCTACAATTTGACTTTGGTAACGTCCAACCTGAGTGGCTCCTACACGAGCAGCGTGCCAGCGGTATTGAGTGTTGCAACGCCCAGCTCTGCTCAGACTATTTACACCCTTGGGTTTGAGGCGTCCGGCGCCGATTGGACCACGGGCACTAACTGGAGCGATGGCAACTCGGCTTCGTTGTCAGCTTACTCGGAGCCGGGCAGCACTTATCAAATAGTGCCTGGCACACTGGAGCGCACGCCCGCCATCAGCAACGCCGTATTCCCAGGGTCTGTACTGGTGGTAGAAGGAAACGGGGTGTTGTTAGACGGCAATCTCGCCAGTTTCCCCACGAACACCACCACTGGCGAATTGCGGTTAAAGCAGTCGGGTACGCTGAGTGTGACCAATTTTGGAACTGTATTCACCGACGGCGGAACCGTTTCTTTCCCTGATTTGCAATTGAACGGCGGCCAGATTGATAACGGGACCTCAAGCAAAGTCACTCTGAATGGCAAATTGGACGTTCTGACCAACTCGGCCATTTATGTTGACAGCGGCGCCAACGGCTCCATTCGCACGATTCAAATCAACTCGTTCCTCACCGGCACAGGAACGATTACATATTCCTACCTGTCTGGCGTGAATGCTTCGAATAACGACCTTATCATTTCCGGCACCAGTAATACATTTTCCGGCCAATGGAATATTCTGCAGGGAACGCTTTTGGGCAACGCGGCGAATTCCCTGGGCACAAATACCATTACCGTCGGTCCAAGTGGAGCACTGGAGACCACCTACAATATCAATAACACCAGAGGGAACCTGGTTCTTAACGGCCAGATGTTCCTCTACGCGACCGACACGTTCAATTCGGTGACGATCAACGGTCTGAACCTGGCCGCCGGCACCTACACTTTTGCCCAACTGCACGGAGCCTATCCGGCAAACTTTCCGGCCACTTGGCCGGTGCAGGTAGGTTCAACCACCGGGACCAACACCGGGCTCGGCAGCATCACGGTCCTGACGACGCTCCTGCCGCAGATTACTCAACAGCCTGCGCCCGCCACCCTCTCGCTTTATCCGGGGCAGACGGCACAGTTCACGGTCGGCGCGGCGGACACTCTTTCTTACCAATGGTGGTTCACCAATCAGAGCAATGTTGGCACAAAACTGACTGACGGGGGCAATATCGCCGGTTCAAGAACCAACGGTTTGACCATCTCCAGCGTGGCGGGTGGGAATGCGGGCGCTTACTTGGTCGTGCTCAGCAATGCGGTCGGTTCGGTAACGAGCAGCAACGCAACATTGACCATTTTGACATCCGGGCCTGCAACTCTCATCACTATGTCAGTTGCGGAAGCGGCGGGAGAGGACTGGGATACCGGGGCTGACTGGAGCGACGGCAACCCGGCTTCATTGTCAGCCTACTCGGAACCGGGAAGCACTTATGAAGTATTGCCCAGCGCTCTGCTGCGCACTCCCGCCAGCGCGTTCAATACCGCCTTCCCCGGCGTCCAACTAATAATCACCAACGGTGCTGAACTGGTTCTGCAGCACTCCGGTGCCGCAACTATAGCCTTCCCGGATCTGCAGTTGAATGGCAGCTCGATGGATAATGGTGCTGATGGTTTGGTCACCTTGACCGGACAAATCGACATCTCGAACGTTGTAACACTCTACACCGATACCAATGCGCCGCCAGGTCTGGTCCTCAACTTCGACGTGCCCGGCGGGGTTGGTGGCGTGAATTACGCGGGTTACGGCGCCTATCCGGACGCTGCCGGCCACACTAATTGGAACCCGATTTCCCAAATAGCCGGCACTGGCACTACTACCCCTCCGAGCACCAATTCCGATGGGGTCACGCCTTCCCCGGTTACGCTGACGATAAACAGCGCCGCCTTTGCCGAGGGTAACGTATATGCTCAATATGGTTCCTATGATAATTCCGCAGGAGCGCCCGCCAATACTCCTGAAGCTTTGGAAGGCAACTATCTTTATGTCCAAAATACAGTCACGCCAAACCTCCTGACAAACACGATAAATAACACGCTTGATAATGTTCCCGCTGGCGCCTATAACCTGTACCTTTATGGCAATAATGGCGGCGGCGCCGGGGGCTTCGTCGGGGACCAGAATGACTGGGGCACAATCTTCACGGTGTCGAGTGATCTGACACCGGCCATCACTTTGAGCACCGCGAATGAAAAGGCCTCTTTGACCTCAAATACCTTCATCCTGGGCGCGGACTATGTAGTGTTCTCAAATGTAGTCGTGGGGGCAGGCGGAACCATCACCTTCACATGGACACCCAATACCACCGTCACCTCTCCCGACTACGCCGGACCAAATTCCCTGGCTGCGTTCAATGGCCTTCAACTTGTGGCGGTTGTCCCTCCCGCCAACGGACCACGCCCATTCGAAATTGATTCATTGCTGACTGGGAATGGAATGATTAATTATAGCGCGGGTGATACGAATTTTGCGAGCGATCTCAAAATTGCCGGCGCAACCAACTCTTTCTCCGGCCAATGGAACATTCTCCAGGGGGCGCTGCTGGGCGGCGCAGCGAATTCGCTGGGCACAAACGGCATAACGGTTGGCGCCAGGGGCGCTCTGGAAACCGCCTACAACATCAACGATACCAGCGCGGGTCTGGTTCTTGACGGGCAGATGTTCCTGCACCAAAACGACACATTCCGAACGGTGACCGTGAACGGGGTGAACTTATCCCCCGGCACTTACTCGTTCGCCCAATTAAACGGGGCTTTCCCCGCAAACTTCCCGGCTGCCTGGCCGCTGCAAACAGGTTCCGCCGTGAACAGCGGCTCGGGCAGTCTCGACGTTCTGGTTGGTCCGGCGCCATCGGCAAAGCCCGCGAAGATTGTCCGCACCACAATTCTTGGGAGCAATCTGACCCTGTCCGGCATTAATGGCGCGGCATCGGGCACCTATCATGTGTTGACCTCAACCAATCTGGCGTCTTCGCTGATGCATTGGACCGTGGTTACGAACGGATCGTTCGATGGCAGCGGGAACTTCAACGTGACGGTGCCTTTCAGCAGGGGCGACCATGAACGGTTCTACTCTATCGAATCGCCGTAGTCCGGTTTGAGCGGGCGTTTGTCCAACCGGAACCGGGTTTGGGCGGGGCGTTTGCGAGCCGCCAACGCCCCGCTTGTTCGGCGAGCCGAGGAAGAAGCAATAGCAAGATGAAATTGTTTTCACGCCCCAGCGGCTGGGTCGCAGGTTTGGTTGTTATTGCTCCGGCGGCCTTGGGCGCGAATCTCACCACCACCGCCGTCGAACCGACCGGCCAGAATTGGAATTCCCCTGCCATCTGGCAAACCAATATTGGCGGGGTGGTCTCCGGCCCCCTGGTTGCTCCCGTGGCCGGCAATACCTATGCCATGCTTTTCAATGGAGTGGGCGCTGGCAACGCCAACAGCAATACCCGCATTCGGAATCCCACCGGAGCATCCTCCACTTTTGCCGGAGATTCGCTGACGATCAACGCCAATTGCGAGCTGCGTGAGAAAAGCGGCAACAACGGAGCCATCCTCAACTTCCCGGGCGTCAACGGCAATCCGGGGCTTATCCTCAATGGCGGCGTGATAAATGCCGGAGAAAGCGAACCACTTCCGTTTCAAATTACCGGAACGATTCAAGTGACCCACCAATCCTATATTTCCGATGGGGCCGGGGGCGCGGGGGGCGGTTTCCAGACGGACACGGGCAATCGGGAGTGGAATATCGCGGGGCTGCTTAGCGGAACCGGCAACCTGGTGTTAATCAATGATGAGGATTCAAGCCCTCAGATAATCTCCAATCCCTCGAATACATTTTCAGGCCAGTGGATCGTGCAATGCGGATGGCTCCAGGGGGCTGGGCCGGGCGTGTTGGGAACCAACGGCATCCTGCTCGGGTCGCTGGGAACCAACGGTATCACGGTGGATCCAGGTTACACCGGTTACACCAACGACATGCCTCAGGCAACCTCTCCAGGGCCCGGGGCAACGACCGCTCAAACGGCGTTTCCAACGCTCGTCGGGGCCTTGTTTGAACCTGGGTACGATCTCAACAGCGCGGGGGTCCTTACCTTGACGAACGGCGGCATGATGATTCTGCACCAAAACTGCATTTTCAGCGGGGTGAACGTTGCCGGTGTTTCCCTCAGCGCAGGCACACACGATTACTCTGAGTTACTCGCTAATTTCCCCACCAATTTTGCCGCTGGCGGGTCGGGCACGATAACCGTTCAACCTTTCGGCCCCCCGCCCGTTTTGGCACCCGCTATCACCCAACAGCCGACGCCTGTCAGCTTGAGTGTTGGCGATTCCGCCCTACTGGTCGCCGTAGTATCTGGCGCGGCGTCCCTCTCGTATCAATGGCAGAAGGGAACAAACGGGGTTTTTATTGGCGTCACGGACGCCGGTGATGTCACTGGGTCCGAGACGAACGTTCTGAGCTTCAGTTCGCTCACTTTGTCGGATGGCGCCGACTATAGGTTGATTGTGACGAATGCCTTGGGTTCGGCCAGCAGCCAGGTGGCCACTGTCACGGTGAGCATTCCATCGGGCTATAATTCCCAAAGGAAGG
>Ga0181532_10002704_pt1 | contig 16470 bp, 13 predicted proteins | sample PEATcosm2014_Bin_33_FD_119768 | JGI IMG/M metagenome (GOLD analysis project Ga0181532, IMG submission 119768) | Peatland microbial communities from MTU Mesocosm Facility, Houghton, MI, USA - PEATcosm2014_Bin11_30_metaG | ecosystem: Environmental > Terrestrial > Soil > Wetlands > Peat | place...
GCCTACGAGCTGAAACGGCTGGAAGAGGAAGGGGCGGCCATCGCTTCCAGTTCCGTGCACGAGAACGAAGCCGTGGACCGACTTCTCCCCGGAGGCTATTAAAAGGTTGAAGGTTAAAGGGTAAAGGCTAAAGTCGAAAGCCCAGAGCCTAGGTATTTAAGCCTGGATATCTGACATTGCCTTCAACCTTTAACCATTACCCTTTATCCTTTACCCTTTAACCTTCCTCCGTTTGCAATCCTACCAGTTATTCTTATATAATATAAACGAGAAGATATATGCAGAGTCTTCATAGGGTTGCGGTTCTCCCGGGTGATGGCATCGGGCCGGAGGTCACGGCCGAGGCCACGAAAGTATTGCAGGCTGTCGAGGCGCTTAGCGAACCTACCTTCAGGTTTCAAACCGGACTGATCGGGGGTTGCGCTCTGGACGCAACCGCCTCGCCTCTCCCTGCCGAAACCATTTCCATCTGCAACAACTCACAAGCGGTCTTGCTCGGCGCGGTCGGCGGTCCAAAGTGGGATTCCGTGCGGCCGGAAGTGCGGCCCGAGCAGGGTCTGCTCGAGATCCGGAAGCGTTTGGCTCTCTACCTCAACCTGCGTCCCGTCCGGGTGCTGGAGGCGCTGGTGGGGATCTCCGCCCTCAAACCCGACCGTGTACGAGGCACGGACATGGTGATTGTCCGTGAATTGACCGGGGGAATCTACTTCGGCAATCCGCGGGGAATCTTCGCCAAGGATGGGGAGCGAGTGGGGATCAACACGGAGGTCTATCGCGAGCACGAGATTGAACGGGTGGCGCACCGGGCCTTCCAGCTTGCGAAGACTCGCCGGCGCAAAGTCACCTCCGTAGACAAAGCGAACGTATTGGAGTCCTCGCGACTCTGGCGCGAGGTCGTTGCGCGCGTGGGCCAGTCTTATCCGGATGTCGAACTGGAGAACCTGTACGTCGATAACTGCGCGATGCGGCTCATCGACCGCCCGACCAGTTTCGACGTGCTCCTCACCACCAACATGTTCGGTGACATTTTGAGTGACGAAGCCGCCATGCTGACGGGATCCATCGGCCTTTTGCCGTCCGCAAGCCTGGGTGAACAGCATGCCCTGTACGAACCCATCCACGGTTCCGCGCCGGACATCGCCGGACGCAATCGCGCCAACCCCGTCGCCGCCATTGCCTCTGCCGCCATGATGCTCCGGCATTCATTTCACATGGAGACCGAGGCTCAGGCCATCGAGACGGCGATTGAAAAAGTTCTGAAGCGCGGCCACCGAACACCCGACCTTCCGGGCAAAACCCGCGCCCTCACAACTTCCCGCATGGGCGACTTGATCGCCGAAACTACCCAGAAGATCTTGAAATCCGCCCGCAGCTAGATGAACAACTCGACAGGCACACGGAAGAATGCGGCCAATTTCTTGGCTTGGCTCTTGCTGATTGACCTGCTCCCCGCGATGATTTCCGATACCCGGCTCTTTGAGCCGATCACGGGCACGAGATCGCCTTGTCTTAGTCCTTTTTCAGTTAGCAAATGCCTCAGCATCTTGCCCGGTCTGGCGGCGGGAAGTGGAATGTTCCGGTCCTCATATTCTTCCAGGAGCATGGCCAGGAGTTTCAGAAGCCGGCCCTCCTCCGGACTTATCGCGTGGTCGTCTTTCTCCATAAGCTGCTCGAGGCGAGCCAACATCCGCTGGTACTCTGCGCCGGTTTCGATGACCACCGGTGCAGCTTTTTCCAAAAGGCGCCCGTATTTGCTCGGGTTAATCCTGGGCAGTTTTTGGGCGGTCCCTGGCCGCGTAGATTGGACGCCAAACCTTGCAACGGTACTCATAGCCAAGCTCCCTTATCGTACTCTGCATGGGTCAGGATCGCGCGGATATAGACGACCTGCCAACGATATTTGATGGTGGCAATCAGCCGAAAATTATTCCCCCCAATGTTGAACACGGTGTACTTTCCGACAATATCCGCGTGCCGGAAATCCCTGCGCACAGCGGCAAGTGATGACCAGGAAGCCCTGCGGGCAACAAGGTACCAGTGCGTCAGGGGTTCGATGGCCTCGGGGTGAATTTGAGCGAATTCCCGAATTGCCTTCCGGCTTAGGACACGCACGATTATAGGTTCCCATAATGGGAATCCCAAGTCAACCGATGCTGTAAAACCGCCTCATTCCAAAGTCCTTGCGCATGGAGACTCCTCCGCGATATATATTTCGCCGGCTGGCGCAGAGCGAAGCTCTGCGATTAGCGGAGTCGCAATTCCGGCAGGCTGCTGATCTCTGCTCTGCGCTAGCCACTCTCGCCACCTGAGCAGGCGCACGGCGATAAAGAAACAGCGGTCGGAAACAAAAGGGACGCGGGAGTTTAGACACCGGGATAGAATACGGCACGGCGGCGATCATGGCTACGAAAAAGACGCGGACCGCAAAATCGGAGGTCCGCGCTACCGGCTTAGAGAGGAGATTTATGATGAGAAACGTATTGGTAAGATCGGTCTTGCTGTTCGTGTTGTCGCCTGGGTTAGGAGTGGCCCAGTCTGGATTTGGAGGCATCCATCTGCTTGAGGGTTATTCAGTGGTACGAGTTTCGACCATTGACGCCGCCATCTGCACGATTGGGGGGAAAAGTGGTTTCAAGATTTATTTCGAAGCCGGACCGAATGAAGGGTCTTGGGCAGACCCCGGGGAACTGGGTAGATACTCATGGTTTCGACAGCGAAAGATTCATGGCCTTGAGGTGCGGTACGCTCTGGTGAGACCTGGACTGAAAACGCAATGGGAACTTCACCGAAGCCGCGGACTCCCACCCGGCAATATTCTTCTCGTGACATTCCTTTTGGGGGGGAATAAGTCAGACCATACCGCAAACTTTTGCGCCAAGATTGCTAGTTTGGACGAACTTGCTGACGCTCTGTTAATGATAGCGACATTTGATCCGTCGAAGGAAAGCTTCTAACGCTACGAGAACCGATAAACGGCACATGTTGACGCCGGCTGGCGCAGAGCGCAACTCTGCGATTCGTTGAGGCGCACTGCCGGCAAACCGCAGAGCTTCGCTCTGCGCCAGCCGCGGTTAAGCAAGCTGCCATACTTCAAACCGCTTGCGCCGCAGGATTCTTCCACTGTATATATTTCGAATGATTAGCTGGCCAGTAGGATCGGCAGATCGAAGCGGCAGAGTACTACTCATAGCTTTCTGGCTTTCTATAGCCATGCTAACGCGCGTCGGAAAACCAGCGTTATTGGCGGAGGCGAGTGAGTTGTCACGGGGGGTCGATTTGATACTTCTGCACGGCAAAGTCTGGACCGGAGAGCCCGCTCCCGGCTCGTCTGCAACGAGAATCGTCGAAGCTGTAGCTATTGCCAACGGACGGATACTAGCCGTGGGCAGCGACGAAGAAATCGCCGCCTACAAGGGCCCGAACACGGCGGTGATCGATCTCAACGGGCGTTTGGCAGTTCCAGGCTTGACCGATAGCCACGCTCATTTCATCCAAGGTGGCTTCCAACTTCTCTCGGTTGACCTGAAAGACGCGCGCAGCGAGGAGGAGTTCGTGCGCCGGATCGCGGAGAAGGCGCGGACTCTGCCTCCTGGAAGGTGGATGCAAGGCGGTGATTGGGATGAGGAGGCCTGGCCTTCGGAGAAGTTGCCCACTCGCTGGCTGATTGATTCGGTTACGCCGCGCACACCTGTTTTCATCAGCCGGTACGACGGCCACGCCGCCTTGGCAAACTCGCTGGCGCTCGAACTCGCCGGCATCAGCAAGGACACGCCGGTGCCGTCAGGGGGCGTGATCGTTCGCGATCCCAAGTCCGGCGAGCCCACGGGAGTTCTGAAGGACGCGGCACAGGACCTGGTGGCAAAGGTGATCCCGCGTCCCTCGCAGGCTGAAATGGAAGAAGCTTTGCGGGCTGCCTTGAAAGAGGCCGCGCGCGTCGGGGTGACGTCAGTTCACGACATCACGGTCGGCCCTGAAGCGTGGAACGGAAACTTCACGGGTGAAATCGAATTGCTGCGGCGCGCCGAGCTCGAGGGCTGGCTCACTTGCCGCATCTACGCGATTACTCCCATCGCCAACTGGAAGAATCTGGAACAGGCCGGAATTTCACATGACATGGGCAGCGACTTCCTGGAGATGGGCGCGGTAAAGGCCTTCGCGGACGGCTCCCTGGGTTCCCGCACTGCCTGGATGTTCAAGCCTTACGATGACGATGCTTCGAACAGCGGCCTGCCCATGCCGATTATGGCTCCTCCGGCGAAGCTGGAGGAAATAGCCCGCCAGGCTGACCAGGCGGGAATTCAGATTTGCACTCACGCCATTGGTGATCGCGCCATATCGAGCCTTCTCGACATCTATGAGCGGATTGGGGGCGACCACCCGGCCGCGCACAGGTTTCGCGTCGAACACGCGCAGCACGTCCGGCCGGAGGACATTGCGCGCTTTGGGAAGCTCGGAATCGTAGCCTCCATGCAGCCTTATCACGCGATTGATGATGGGCGCTGGGCCGAGAAGCGCATAGGGCACGAGCGCGCGCGGTCGAGTTACGCTTGGGAGTCCATGCTGGATGCCGGCGCGAGGTTGGCGTTCGGTTCGGATTGGCCAGTGGCGCCCCTGGACCCATTGTCAGGCATTTACGCCGCTGTCACGCGCGCCACGCTTGACGGGAAGAACCCCGGCGGCTGGTTCCCGGAACAGCGTTTGACGGTCGAGGAAGCCTTGCGCGCTTACACGCTGGGCGCCGCCTACGCTGCTTTTCAAGAGACGGAAAAGGGGACGATCTCGCCGGGAAAGCTTGCGGATGTGGTGGTTCTTTCTGATGACTTATTCCGAATAGCCCCGGAAAGAATCAAAGATGTGCGCGTGGAAATCACCATTTTGGGGGGGAGGCTGGTGTACCAGTCAACTTTGTAGGGCGCCACAGACAACTTATTTGAGTGCATTTTTGAATTGCGCTCTAGGTTAATAGCATGTAGTATAGCGGTCGGTCATGTGCCAGAGAGTAACGACCTAAGCGGCCATTACCAAGGATGGAATCGAAATGTCAATGTGGCGGGACAAGAAGACTCAGCCGACGGAGCCGCCGGACGTGCAACGCACGGCGCCTCCTCCTCCGCCTCCGCCCTCCCCCCGACAGGAAACGTCTATGAATGAAACGACTTCAAGATTGTCAAGCAGTGCGTCCGGCACTCCGCACCAGACCGTCCTCGGTCCAAGCGTGGTGCTGAAGGGTGATTTAACCGCCGATGAGGATCTGCTGATCGAAGGCCAATTCGAGGGGACCATCGCCCTCGAACAACATTGCCTGACCGTCGGGGCGAATGGCCACGTCAAGGCTGAAATCCGTGCTCGCCAAGCCGTGATCCTGGGCACCTTGACCGGAAAAGTTGCAGCGCGGGAGAAGGTCGAGATCCGCCGCAGCGGGCATCTGGTGGGCGATCTGGCGACCGGCGCAGTAGCCATCGAGGAAGGGGCCTATTTCAAAGGCAGCATTGAGATCCTTCGGGATGAGCCCAAGGAGAGCCCCAAAGGTGCCTCCGCACCCCGCCCCTTGGGCGAGGCCAAGGAGAGCCCCAAAGGTGCTTCCGCACCTCGTCCCTCGGGAACGAGCGGATAAGCCGACTGCGGCTTTTGATGTTCCCAAAGAAAACATTCTTCCAGTCTCACGGCTCTCGCAACGCTCCCCCGGAAGCACCCAGCCGTGCCCTCGAATGGTTGTGGCAAAACATTCGCGAGGTCAAACACCCGCATATCTTTGATTGTGGCCCTGTGCAACCTGCCACGATTGACGTCGTGCTCAAGCGCGGGGCCAAGCTTTACGTGTCCGATCTGATCACGCTCGCCCGAGAATCAGACCCTAAGTTTATCCGGCGGCTTGGGAAGACCACGACCTTTCTGACCGACGCTTTTCTCGATAACATCCCTCCCATTCCTCCCGATTCGCTATCAGTAATTGCCTGCTGGCATCTCTTGGACCTGCTTCCACGCGACGCAATCTCTGGTGTGTTGACAAGGTTCTGGTCGTATCTTCGAACCGGGGGGGTGTTGTTCTGCTTGCTCCGCGAACCAGGTCTGGCAAATGGCGCGGGAACGCGCTGGTGGCTCGACAGTCTTATGACGCTCCGCTCGGAGCCGGAAAGTGAGCTGCCGTTCCCCTACCCGGTTCTCACCAATCGCGAGATCGAGCACTTGGTCCCTGGCGGTAATGTCAAGACCTTCCTCACTAGGTCGGCGCGCCGTGAGATTGTGGCGATCAAGTGAGGCAGCTCCTGACTCCTGTCTCCCGTCTTGTCCGAATTTGGACAGTGGAATCCCAAAAGCGGACACTCCACCTACGAGAGCGGCCTTGCCAGAACGAATAACTCCTTCCCAACCAATAAGTTAGACTTATCCTGCGATTGGTCCATTTCTTGCCCTGCCTAAGGTGACGGCTAAAACCTAAGAGCTGAGTCATTTGAAGAGGCAGAGCAATGGAGACGATTGTGTTGGACGCTGAGAAAACAAGAACATCTTCCACGGTGCGAATCCTGATCGCGGATGATCAGCCGGATGTGGTGGAGGCCCTTCGCCTCCTGCTGAAGGCGGAAGGCTACCAAGCAGAAGGCGTGGGCTCACCGGCTGCTGCCTTGCAGGCGCTTGAAGCCCGGGATTTCGACCTGTTGCTGTTGGACCTGAACTATACCCGCGATACTACTTCAGGCCTTGAGGGCTTGGACCTGCTTTCCCGCATCAAGGCGACGGATAGCATTGTGCCGATCGTCGTTATGACGGCGTGGGGCAGCATCGAGTTGGCGGTCGAGGCTATGCACCGAGGCGTGGGCGATTTTGTCGTGAAGCCGTGGAACAACTCACACCTGCTTGATATTCTGCGGACGCAACTCGAGTTGGGCGCCTCGCGCCGCCGCCAGTTGCAGGCTGAAGAACGGGAGCGGGAAGACGTCGAAGCCGTGCAGCGCGGATTTCTCCCCAAGGAGATCCCGCAAATGGCGGGCTTTGAAATTTCCGGCGCCTGGTTACCGGCACGTAATGTGGGCGGAGATTACTTCGATGTCCATGCCTTCAGCGAGGACAAGCTTGGCATGTCCATCGCCGATGTCTCAGGCAAAGGGATGTCCGCCGCGCTCCTGATGTCCAACTTGCAGGCGGCGCTCAAGGCCACAGCTTCCGAGCAGGCACCCCCTGAAGAGCTGTGCGGCAAGGTCAATCGGATCATTTGCGACAACATTTCTCGGGACAGATTCATTACTGCCTTCTATGGCTTGCTCGACGGAACGTGCAATCGTCTGGTCTTTACGAATGCAGGGCATAATTCTCCCTTCCTGGCACACAGGGATGGTTCTTTTATGCGCCTTGGTGAGGGCGGGGTTCCTTTGGGGCTGTTCCACGATTGGAAATACGAAAGGGGCGAGGTTCAGCTCGCCGCTGGGGACCGGCTGGTGCTTTTCACGGATGGGGTCACGGAAGTCAGCGGCGCAAGCGGGGAGGAATTCGGCGAAGAGCGTTTGGCCGCCGTCCTTCTAGAGAACCGTCACCTCAGCGCGCGAGAGCTGCAAAAGAAAATCCTGGCCGAGGTCGACAAGTTCAGCGGCGGCCGTTTCGAGGATGACGCCACACTGGTTGTGGTTGCAGTGAAGTAAACGAATTCCCAGGCTGCTGTCATCCTGAGCGCAGCGAAGGATCCCCGCAGTTGGTCAGAGGCAAAAGGGAAGCAGAACTGCTGAGATCCTTCGCTGCGCTCAGGATGACCGGAGCGAACTCCGAGGAATCAGGAACCATGACGACTCTCATCCGCGACGTGCGATACGGCCTGCGCATGCTGTCCGAGAATCCAGGCTTCACGGCTGTGGCTTTGTTGGCCCTGGCCCTCGGCATTGGCGCCAACACGGCGATCTTCAGCGTGGTGAACGGTGTGCTATTGCGCCCGCTACCGTACCCTGATCCAGAGCGGCTGATGATGATCTACGAAAAGACGTCTGATTTCAGCCAAAGCTCCGTCTCCTACCCGGATTTTCTCGACTGGCAGCGGGAAAATCACTCTTTCACGGACATGGCATGCTTCCGCAGGAATGACTTCAACTTCACCGGTTCCGGCCAGCCGGAGCACCTTCAGGGTGAGCATGTATCCGCAGGGCTGCTGTCCGTGCTGGGTGTGAACCCATTGCTGGGCCGCAACTTTTTGCCTCAGGAGGATCGGGAAGGTGCAGGCGGCGTTGTAATCCTCGCTTACAGTTTGTGGCAAAAACGATTCGGCGGGCGGACGCATGAAAGTGGAAAGCCTGGCCGATGGGCGATGGACGGCAACGCGGAAGCCGTAGCGAATTGAGGCAATAGACCAGACACGCGCGGGCGAGACCATAATCGTGGGCTTTTTCCCCGCGCGCCGCGCGGGGAGAATGGACCTGAAGGTCGCGCTGCGAGGCGGGAGAGATTCAAGCAGCACGGGGCAAGGGGACTGGGCAAACACGAATGCATTGAAGGAGGGCCTCATGTCAAAGCGTACTTTTCAGTTGCTGCTGGTTGTCTGTCTGGTTACGGCCACGTTATGGGCAGCGGACGACCCGTTCGTAGGGAAATGGAAGCTCAATCCATCCAAAAGCAAAGTCATCGACTATATGAAAGTTGAAAGTGCAGGCGCAAACAAGTACGCCCTCGATCTCGGCGGCGGCGATGTCGAGACTATCGTCGCTGACGGCACGGACCAGCCTGGCGTAAACGGAACCACGCTGTCCGTCACCGTCGAGGGGCCCGTCAACTGGAAGGTAATCCGGAAGAGAGGTGGGCACACTTTCATTACCGGGATTTGGACGCTATCCCAAGACGGGAAGACGCTCAGCGATCACTTTACGGCTAACCCGCCTGACGGGTCTACGTTCAGAATGGACTATGTGTATAAGCGGACGACACCCGGCTCAGCTTTCGTGGGCACATGGGTAAGCACCAGCGAGCCACAGTCGGCTTTCGAGCTTCAGATCCGGCCCTACGCGGGTGGAGGCCTTTCGTTCATCAACTCTGGTGACCGTGAGGCTCTGAACCTGAAATTCGATGGGAAAGATTATCCGGACCTGCGCTCGAACGTTGCGCCCGGCTCTGCGCGCTCCGGGCGCCGGGTGAACGAGCGCACTCTCGAGCTGACCGTCAAGATCAATGGCAAGGTCACGGACACCCGGCAGATCGAGCTATCTCCCAATCTCAAGACCTTGACGATGACCGTGCACCCCGTGGGTCAGAGCGAGCCGAACCTCCTTGTGTTTGATCGGGAATAGAAGAGGGGGCTGGCGGTTTTGAGGTATGAAACGAGGTTATCAGCCGTCAGCTATCAGCTGTCAGCAAGAGCATGGAATAATGGCGCTCGCTGAATGCTGAGAGCTGAAAGCTGACAGCTCTCGAAAGGAGGAGCCATGGCTAGTGTCGAGCGAGTTCGCGAAGTTATGGAAAGGCCGTTGGAGCCGGAATACTTCAAGTTGAAGTCAGCGGCGGGATGGAAGCTGGTCGCCGTAGAGTGGGAACGGGAGGTCGAAGTACCCCAGGAAGAACCTCGCCACGCTCGGGAAGAAATACCCTACGGTCTGCGCGTGGGCGATGACTGCTTGCACCTTGTTGAAAATCCCGCCGAGACCCAGGTCCTCATTCATATGTTGGATGGCATCGTGCAGGATTTGCCTTTCTCCAAAATTGCCGAAGACTTGAATCGCAGCGGCCTTCGGACCCGCGGCGGGACTAGGTGGGAGCCCGTTCTCGTCTACAACATGCTCCCGAGGCTTATTCAGGTTGGCCCGCGCATTTTCTCCAGCGAGGAATGGCAGGCACAGAAGAAGCACGTGGTTAACTATGGTGGCTAGAGTTTAAAGGCTGAAGGGTCAAGGTTAAAGGATGAAGGCTGAAGGCTGAAGGACTGCGGTTGAGAAGAACAGGAGTTGGTGGCGCTTGCTTAGCTGGCAAAAGTTGGCAACCAGCCGGCTCTTCTGGTTTATCCTTCAGCCTTTACACTTGACACTTCAGAACCTGCCAACAGGAACCACCCGCTTTTCGGGGGGACGGACACGATGAGTAACCTGCTTAACGATTTACGCTACGGCGTGCGCGTGCTGGCGCGGAAGCCGGGGTTTACGGTGGTAGTAGTGTTGACGTTGGCCTTGGGTATCGGTGCCAACACGGCTATGTTTTCGGTTGTCGACAAGGTTCTTCTCAATTCGCTGCCTTTTCCCCAGGCCGAACGGCTGATTTCGCTTCACGCCAGCAAGCCGAACTTCGAGCGCGGGTCGATCTCCTACCCGAATTTCCTGGATTGGCAGAAAGACAACCACAGTTTCAGCGCCGTGGCCATCTACCGGTCGAACGACATGACCCTTACGGCCGCCGGCGAAGCCGAGCGCGTGCGGGTGGAGTACATCACCGCAGATTTTTTCACCCTGCTGGGCGTTAGGCCAGTTCTCGGCCGCACCTTGACGGAAGGCGAAGATCGGATCGGTGCGGCTCCCATCGTGCTCGTCAGCGAGGGCTTCTGGCAGCGCAAGCTCGGGTCGGCTCGCGAGATCCTGGGCAAAACGCTGACCCTGGATGGCCGCAGTTTCACCGTTGTTGGTGTGATTCCCTCATCATTCCGCATGGAAACAGTAGCGGCGGGTCTGCTGGATCGAGACGTGTACCTTCCGATTGGCCAGTGGAGCAATCGCGCGCTCTCGTATCGTGGCGCGGGCCTTGGAATCCACGGCGTCGCCCGGCTCAAACCCGGTGTAACGCTTGTGCAGGCAAGGGCGGACATGGCTGTTGTGACGCAGAACCTTGCCCGAGCCTATCCCGACAACGACCGAGGCCTTGGCGCGACGCTGGTTCCGTTGAAGGAACAAATCGTGGGCCGCGCCCGGCCGTTGTTGCTGGTGCTGCTGGGCGCGGTTGGATTCGTGCTTTTGATCGCCTGCGTCAACGTCGCGAATCTCCTGCTGGCACGCTCCACCGGACGAACGCAGGAATTCGCTATCCGCACGGCGTTGGGAGGCGGCCAGGGGCGAATTGTGCGGCAACTTCTGGCGGAGACTTCGCTGCTCGCCCTGGCCGGCGGCGGGCTCGGGCTCTTGTTTGCTTCCTGGAGCACACGCGCTGCGCTCAAATTGCTCCCTGCTGCTCTGCCGCGCGCCCAGGAAATCAGCGTCGACTGGCAAGCCCTGCTTTTTACAGTGGCTATCTCGATGTTCGCCGGGATTCTATTCGGATTGGCCCCTGCGCTGAAGCTTTCGAGGGCTGACTTGTACGGACAACTGAAAGAAGGGGGACGCGGTGCGAGCGGGACACGCCATCGCCTCCAGCGAACCCTGGTAGTGGCCGAGATGGCGATGGCCTTCGTGCTGCTGATCGGCGCCGGCCTGCTGATTCGCACCGTGGAGCGGATCTGGAGTGTCGATCCCGGCTTCGATGCGCACAACATTCTGACCTTCAGCTACGGCTTTCCTCCCTCGATGAACGCAGCGACCGCCGACGCGGTTCGGGCCGCCTGCCGCCAACTCGATCGCGAACTCGAGTCAATACCGGGCATCCAGGCGGTGTCCCTTACCTGGGGCGCATTTCCGCTGAGCGGCGAGGATGACGAGCAGTTCTGGTTCGAGGGCCAGCCGAAACCGCAGAGCGAGAGTGAAATGAACTGGGCGCTCAGTTACGTGGTTGAGCCAGGGTATCTAAAGGCGATGGGCATTCGGCTGGAGAGCGGCCGCTTCTTGTCGGAACTGGACAACGAGCACTCACCGCCTGTCATCGTTGTCGACGACGTGCTAGCGCAGAAATTCTTTCCCGGCCAGAACCCGCTGGGAAAACGCCTCCACCTCAACGGGTTCGATCAACTTGCAGAGATCGTGGGTGTGGTCGGGCACGTGAAGCAATGGGGACTGGATTCCGATGAGGCCAATCCGCTCCGCGCCCAGATGTATCACTCCTTCATGCAGCTCGACGATGCGCCGCTGACGTTATCCGTGCCAGGAATCGGCGTCGTGGTCCGGTCCCGGAACGCCTCCGTGGGCTTGGCGGACGCAATTCGCCGTGTCACGGGTGAAATGAGCAAGGACCGAGTCCTTTGGGACTTCGAGACCATCGAAGAGATAATTTCCGAATCCCTCGCCGCGAAACGTTTCGCCACGGTGCTTCTGGGAGCCTTTGCCACGGTCGCCGTCCTCCTGGCCAGCTTGGGCATCTACGGTGTGTTTTCGTATTTCGTCGGCCAACGAACGCACGAAATCGGCGTTCGTATCGCTCTCGGGGCGCGACGACGCCACGTTCTGGGGCTGGTTGTGGGACAGGGTTTCTCGCTGACCTTGGTGGGAATCGCGTGTGGTTTGGCCGGAGCAGTCGGCATGACACGATTCCTCTCGAGCTTGCTCTATGGAGTGCGACCCACCGACCCGTTGACGTTCGCGGCCGTATCGGCGCTGCTCACGGGAGTCGCGCTGCTGGCCTGCTACATTCCCGCACTCCGCGCCGCGAGGGTCGATCCCATCGTGGCGCTGCGGCACGAGTAGAAAGTGTGAAGGGAAAAGGGTGAAGGCTAAAGGCTAACGAAAACTGGAGCGGAGCAGCTCGTGGGCTCTAACCCTTTATCCTTTAACCTTTAAACCTAGCCACTTCTCTCAACAGAACGGAAGGATCATCATGACAACTCTCATTCAGGACCTTCGTTACGGCTTGCGCATGCTTGCCGCCAATCCCGGCTTCGCGGTGGTGGCGGTGCTGACGCTGGCGCTCGGCATCGGCGCCAACACTGCGATTTTCAGCTTGATTGACGCCGTCATGCTTCGCGCGCTGCCGGTGCGCGACCAGTCAAGGCTGGTGGTGATGAGCTGGAGCGCGCATAAGGCGCCTCGCCGTAATGGCACAAGTTCTTTCGGCGATTGCGCGCGAAGCGAAGGCGGGGACAAGAACCCGTCGGGCTGCTCGTTACCGTATCCCTTCTTCGAGCTGATTCGCTCGGATAAGGAAGCGTTTTCCAGCGCGACGGCGTTTGCAGGGCCCTCTCGGCTCGTGCTCAGCGGCAACGGGCCGGCCCGCATGGCAGAGGGCGAGCTTGTAACCGGAGACTACTTCTCCACGCTGGGCGTGAACGCCGTGGTGGGCCGCACGCTGGGCCCAGCCGATGATTCGTTTACCGCTCCTCCGGCTGTCGTCCTGACCTACGCGTTTTGGCAAGACGCATTCGGAGCCGACCGCTCCGCCATCGGTCGAACCATCGTGCTGAATTCCGTCCCGTTTACGATCGTCGGCGTGACGGAGCCGAACTTCACCAGCTTGACACCCGGGAAAACGCAAGACATGTTCATTCCGCTTTTCATGTACCCCCGCCTGAGTATTCCCTGGATGGGCGAACGCGAACACGCGGAGAGTAGCCTCGATTCCTGGTGGCTGGTTGTCGTGGCGCGGCTGAAGAAGGGAGTGACGCTCCCAAGCGCGCAAGCGGCGGCCAGCCTGTTATTTCGCAACGAAATGTTGAATGCTCAGAATCCGCGGTCGAAGGCTTCGGACGATCCCCGCATCGTCCTCAAGCCTGCACAAGCGGGCCTGGACGGGATGCGGAGCTTCATTTCAACTCCCCTCTACGTCCTGATGTTCGCGGTCGGCCTTATCCTCCTGATCGCTTGCGCCAACGTGGCGGGCCTCCTGCTTTCGCGCGCTGCGGCGCGACAGAAGGAGATGGCGGTTCGCCTGGCGTTGGGCGCGGGGCGCCTTCGGATGATGCGGCAATTGCTGACGGAAAGCGTGATGTTATCGCTGGCCGGAGGCGCACTCGGAGTGCTTGTGGCGATCTGGGGTGTGCCGGCCTTGACTGCCCTCATCTCGAGCAATGGTGACCGCCAGTTTCCTTTTGTGGTCGGGCCGGACTGGCGCCTTCTGGGTTTCACGATTGGCGTTTCACTCTGCGCCGGAATCCTGTTTGGCCTGGCGCCGGCGCTGCGCAGTTCGCGATTGGATTTGACGCCGGCGCTGAGAGAGAGCGCCTCGGGGCAGCAGGGTGGCGAGATGCGCTCCGGTCGGCGGTTCCACCTGGGCAATGCTCTTGTGGCCCTCCAGGTCGCGCTATCGATCGTGGTGCTGATTGGGGCGGGTCTGGTGGTGCGGACACTGCGAAATCTCCGCAGCATTCGTCCGGGCTTTGACACCCGCAACCTCCTGCTCTTCAGCATTGACCCCACGCTCCAGAAATACTCGGACCCCAAGATTCGGACTCTATTCGCCGATTTGCAGGAACGGCTCGCGGCGTTGCCCGGTGTGATCTCCGTGAGCTATTCCTCGGACTCGCTTTTGAGCGGGAGTCTGTGGACCAGTGACCTGCATGTGGAAGGGCAGGCGGAGAAATCGAGCCAGGAAGTGGACATGCTCGCGGTAGGGCCGGATTTCTACAAGACCTTGCGCATTCCGCTGGTAGGGGGGCGCGCCTTTACCGGCGCCGACTTCGCGCAGGCGGCTCAAGCCGCCGCAGTCGAGAAATCGCAGCAAGAAACTGCAAGCCCCTCCGCTGTGCCATCGGCGTCGAAGAGTTCGGCCACGGTACCTCCGCCGATCCCCGTGCTGGTAAATGCCGAATTTGTTCGCAAGTATTTTGAGAGGCAGAATCCGCTGGGAAAGAGGTTGACTCAAAGCGACAGCTCCGAGACCAGCGGCAACGCGGCTGAAAAGCCGAGGATCACTAAGGTTTGGGAGATCATCGGCGTGGCGGGTGACACGAAGTACGTCAGCTTGCGGCGGGAAATTCAGCCCGCCGTTTACGTTCCAGAAACGGGCGGCGGCGCGACTTTCGAGTTGCGCACGGCGTCGAGTTCATCCGCACTGATTCCAGCTGTGCGCAGGGCCGTGAGCGATGTGGATAACAACCTTCCAATTTTCGGCGTCCGCACGCAGTCGCAGCGGATCGACGAACTGCTGACCCAAGAGCGCCTGATCGCGCGCCTGGGCAGCTGTTTTGGAGGTTTGGCGCTGGTGCTCGCCTGCGTAGGGCTCTATGGCCTGCTTTCTTTTGAGGTGGCTCGCCGCACGCGCGAAATCGGCATTCGGATGGCGCTGGGAGCGGAACGGGCCGACGTGTTGCGCAGCATCGCTAGCCAGGGTCTTCGGGTAACGATGGTCGGGGTGGTAGCCGGCGTCGCTGCCGGAGCCGCCGTGACGCGCTTCCTCTCCAGCTTGCTTTTTGGCCTCAAGGCGAGCGATCCGGTCACCTTCGCAGTTGTATCCCTGATCCTGATTGCCGTGGCGCTGCTGGCCTGCTACCTGCCTGCCCGCCGAGCGACGAAAGTCGATCCCATGGTGGCGCTGCGGTACGAGTAGAACACGGGATAAACCCGCCGCTACGATTACTTAACCGTACGCGTCATTGACCGACGGAGATAATGACAATTTTACGACTTGACAAACCTCTCTTTCTATGCTACAATGCTAGCGTACCCTGCGGCAAAGAGCCGCAGGCGCCAGGGGTCAAGAAGTCGAGTGGTCAAGAAGTCGGTGTCGACATCAGCACAGGGTCGAGGCAGTTCAGTGAGGGTACAGTCTCCAGGTCGTCGGCGGTTCCTCAGATCGAACCATTTGTCCTGGGTTCGCACCAGGGGTTTGATCACAGAGGCGCCGGGAAGTCAGAAGAATGAATGTGAAAGAATACGAACGAAGCCAGTATCTTATTGAAAACACAGGAAGGCGTGTTCAGTTCGTGCGAAAACAAACCCAAGGCGACCGCAAGATTGCATGCCAGGCATGCAGATTAGACCCCGCGAACGACTCTTCAGTGATTTACCCACTCCGCCCCACGTCCAGGCTGCCAGAGTTCGGGCCGTTCGAATGCGGCCCGCCTCGAATGCGCAAACCGTAGGTCTGCGAGAAAAACACAAAATCGTGGGAACGAAGCTAAGAAGTCATTGAAAACAAAGGAAGTCAGGCTGGAAACAAATCTAAAAGGCTGGCGATTTACGCATCAGGAGTGTGTGTTAAACGCTATTCCCGTAGCTTTCAAGGTGCTGATACCGATGGTTGTTTGGAGCTCAGCCGAGGCAGTTACCGTTTTTGCAAGCGACTCCAAGGCGGCAGCTTCACTGCCGCTCTCCAAAAATCAACGAACGAACCGGGAATGTCTATGAAAACAAAGGGACGAGGTTTAGAGTGCGGCAACGGAGCCAGCGGATCTGCCACTTTGGACTTCGCTCGTGTCGGCCCCCGCCTTCTGGTTAGGCTTCGAACTTGGCGGCTTCGGTGCGGGACTCCAAAAAATCAACGAACGATCCGGGAATGTCTATGAAAACAAAGCAAGGTGCTTTTCAGAAGTCCGAGAACAAAACCGAAGCATGGAAAACAGCCCCTCACACTACCGCCCCATAGGCGCTAGATTAAGGGCCGGTGGGGCCGCCAAACATGCCCGAAGGGCATGAAGGTCATTAGCCGTAGGTGAAACCTACGGACGAAAAGGCATACGTTAAGCATCTCAGCGACCCCGAAGGGGTCGAATTCAACCCCTCC
>Ga0181532_10002705_pt1 | contig 16465 bp, 19 predicted proteins | sample PEATcosm2014_Bin_33_FD_119768 | JGI IMG/M metagenome (GOLD analysis project Ga0181532, IMG submission 119768) | Peatland microbial communities from MTU Mesocosm Facility, Houghton, MI, USA - PEATcosm2014_Bin11_30_metaG | ecosystem: Environmental > Terrestrial > Soil > Wetlands > Peat | place...
AAAAGCTGAACCTCCGCGGTATCCCCGAACTGATTCTCTACGCCGTCCGCAAGGGAATCATCTCGTAGCGTCATACTGGACTTGTCCCCAAAAAGTGAGGGCCCTCGCAATGCGTTTTCTCAGGCATGACGGAATCTATCGGTCCGATGTTTCACGTGTCCCGCTTTCCGGTCGGGCCGCTGCCAGGGTATAGGACATGCCGGAAAGAACACGCCCTGCCCATTGTCCGCGATGAGTTCCGGCCGGCTAATCCTCGATCGGGTTGGTCGCCACCATAGCCCGTCTCCGCCTCACCGGCATCACCAGAATAAACCTATGGCGTTTCGGCACGCCAACGATTATCCTCGAACCGCAGGGTGTGTCTTAACTGTTTGTGTCAGCCGAAGGCAACATTGGACTCATGCGAGCTGCCGACAAGTTCAATTACCATCTTGGCTATAAGTTTTCGATGTATGCGACTTGGTGGATCAGACAGGCTGTGTCGCGCGCCATAGCCGATCAGTTCCGTACGATTCGCATTCCCGTCCACATGAACGAGAGCTTGAACAAGTACCTACGGTTTTCGCGGGAACTGGAAAAGGAATTGGGGCGTTCTCCCAAGGACGAAGAGATCGCTCACCGGATGGAAACGACCACGGATAATGTTCAGCAACTAAGAGCGCTTTCTCGCGACCCGGTTTCGCTCGACCTCCCGGTCGGACACGATGGCGAGTCCGTTCTAGGCGACCTCATCGAAGGTGGTTCGCCTGAATCTATCCTGGATCCGCTGATAGCTCGTGACGTGAGGGAAGAAACCGCCGACGTGTTGAAGGTGCTTTCAACAATCGAAGAGAAGGTCATGCGGATGCGCTTTGGCATCGGTTACGACCAGGAACACACATTAGAAGAAATCGGCCTGGAGATCGGCCTCACTCGCGAGCGGATCCGCCAGATCCAGGGGCAAGCTCGAAGAATTGCGCAACTCTGAGAATGCCCGCCGGCTTCAGTATTGACCGTTCAAATAGTCAACCGTGGTTGGGTCAACCCGCTCTGATGTGTGCGATTGAACCCATAAGGAAACTAGTAACGCGGTCTTTACGCCATCTTTACGTGCTTGCTCTACAGTCAAGAGCGGCGAGCAGGGCTCGCGAAACGTGAGGTAACCTATGTTCGGCCGACGGGTAACGCTGTTCAAGCTTCTCGGTTTTGAAGTACGAGTGGACGCCAGTTGGCTGATTATCGCGGTGCTCATCACCTGGAGCCTCGCGACGCAGTATTACCCCTCGCAATACAAGGGGCTCTCCGGTGAGCAATATTGGTGGATGGGGATCGCCAGTGCACTGGGCTTGTTTGCATCCATCGTTGTTCATGAATTCTCCCATTCCCTGGTGGCTCGGCGCCGCGGTCTGCCCATGAAGGGAATCACCCTGTTTATATTCGGGGGGGTCGCCGAGATGGCCGAGGAACCATCGAGCGCCAAGACCGAATTCCTGATGGCCATCGCGGGCCCAATCGCCAGCCTCCTGCTCGGAGCAGGGTTGTACCTCGCATACCTGGCGGTGAAGGGAACCCTACCCCTATCGATCACAGGAGTGCTGGCCTATCTCTCCTGGATGAACTTGGTGCTGGCAGCATTCAACCTCGTTCCTGCGTTTCCCCTCGATGGCGGGCGGGTTCTGCGTTCGGCTCTCTGGTATTGGAAGGGCGACCTTCGACAAGCTACCCGAACGGCTGCCGCGTTCGGTAGTGGATTTGCGATATTGCTGATGGTGTTTGCCGTGTGGCAATGGATCACCGGCAACTATATCGCCGCGATGTGGTATTTCGTGATAGGCATTTTCCTGCGAGGGGCTGCACAGGCCTCCTATCAGCAATTGATGATTCGAACAGCTCTGGAGGGCGAGCCCGTTCGCCGCTTCATGAACGTGCGCCCCGTTTCCGTCCCCTCGCACATCTCTCTGGAAGAGTTTGTGAATGACTACGTCTATCACTATCACTTCAAGATGTTCCCGGTGCTGAACGGGGCGGAAAAGCTCGCCGGCTGCGTCACCACCAGGCAGGTGAAGGCCTATCCTCGCGACGAATGGAATCGTCACAGCGTTCAAGAGGTGCTCCGCCCCTGTTCGGCGGATAATACTGTTACGCCCGACGCCGATTCCGTAAAGGCGTTATCGAAGATGAATGCTTCGGGGCTGAGCCGTCTGATGGTCGCCGAAGGAGATCGCCTGGTCGGGGTGGTCGCGCTGAAGGACCTACTCGCGTTGTTGGCCGCCAAGGTCGATCTGGAAGGTCCGAATTTCAGCAACCACAGGCCCGCACACTCCTGAGTAGGCGACGCCTAGTTATCTGGGAAGATCATTTGAGAAAGACCTCAACGGCTCGGGCAGACACGGTGCAGTTCCCGACTGGCGGACCTTGCGTTGTCGCGGTGTCGCGCGCGATGTGTGGAGTTCTGGACCTGGTCCGGCGAATCGCAACCAGCCAAGCCACTATCGTGCTGCTGGAGGGCGAGAGCGGCGTGGGCAAAGACTTGGTCGCCAATGAGTTCCGCCGGCTGAGCGACCGAAAATGTCAGCCGTTTATCGCCCTCAACTGTGCAGCAATTCCGGAAACTCTTCTGGAAAGCGAACTGTTCGGATATGAGCAGGGCGCTTTTACCGGCGCGCAGTGCTGTAAACCCGGGATCCTGGAGTTGGCTGACCGGGGGACCCTGTTCCTGGATGAGATCGGCCAACTATCCCACGCGCTCCAGGCGAAGCTATTGCGCGTATTGGAGGAGCAGCGGATTCGGCGCCTGGGTGCCGTAGAGGACAAGGAGCTGGATGTCCGCTTCGTTGCCGCCACCAACCAGGATTTGCGCCGTGCCGTCAGGCAAGGAAGTTTTCGATTGGACTTGTTCTACCGGCTCAATCTGTTTCACCTCAGGATCCCACCTCTCAGGGAACGGGTGGAGGACATTTTGCCCTTAGCCGACCATTTCGTCGATCTGTACAGCCGCAGGTATAAGCGCGTAATACGCGGGATCTCGCGAGAGGCGCGCGATGCGATGCTGACCTACCAGTGGCCCGGCAACGTTAGGGAACTTCGTAATGCTATTGAGCGGGCGATGGTGATCGAGGACTCGACTCAAATTGAGTGGGCCAGCTTGCCGCCAGATATTTGTCTAACTTGCCAGGCAGCACTTCAGGATGAATCCGGCGAGGATTTATCACTCGGGAAGAACGAACGGCGCCTCCTGATACGGGCTCTCGAAAAGTCAGGCGGTGACCAGACAGCCGCAGCCCGTTTGTTGGGCTTATCGAGAGATGCGCTACGCCACAGAATGAAAAAACACGAATTGACGTCTACTCGCATCGCGCGCGGCAAAACTCTCCAGGTATCCGTAGCCTTTTGAGATTTCTCGCGGCTGCCCTGTCGCAGTTCACCTGACTCGTCAACATTCCCGCTGCCCTCGGTCGCCTATCCCCTGTCAGGCGAGCCTGAACCTCAGGAAAATCATAATCCTGTCTTTATTTTTCCTTAATGTCTTTTCCACTATAGTTGGAAAACTACTGGTGTGAAAGCAAGTAATACGAGGGTGACGTACTGGACGCAGTGCCGAATAACCCGCCTACGAGATGGGCATGCAGACTGAAAATATACGTTGCTCGAGCGGCTACCCTTTGCACCGGCCGGATCCAACGCCCGGTTCTGAACATGCAAACAGAGAGTTCGCGCAGTGGCAAAGATCCTGATCATCGATGATGAACCGCCGTTCCGCCGCGTTTTGCGATTGGCATTGGGAGCCTCGGGGCACGTGATCCGCGAGATGGCTAACGGAACTGATGCTCTGAATTTCATGCAAACTGAGATTCCCGATCTGGTTCTACTCGACTGGCAGATGGCTGGCTTGGACGGGCTTCAGACCTGCCGCGCGATCCGGGCCAAATCCGGTGTGCCGATCATAATGGTTACCTCAAAGCCGGATGGCCGAAGCCAGGCGCTGGCCGCCGGCGCCACCGATTATCTCACCAAGCCTTTCAGTGTGGACGATCTTTTGGAACGCATCGAATCGGTACTGTCTCGGCCCAGATCGGCTCGCTAATTGTGTCCGGGGCGCGGTTCCCGTGGTTCCCCCGGGTCGATGACGTTGCCGCTGGAGTCTCAGGGCTGCCGGTTAAGAAGCAGATCTTGGATATCGCCGATCTTGTCGTCCAGCAAATTCAGGTTACGGGCCAAACCGTGAATCTCGGACTCACTCCGCCGATTGACTTCATAATCGAGCTCACCCCAATCGGTTTTTCTTGTCCTGCCAGTTCTGGCTCATCATGATGATCGGCACCTCCTTCAATCGAAGTGGAGCGTCGCGTTCCCAGCTCAGCCCAGCCGCTGAGCAGCATGCGTGGTCGCGTTCCCCAGCAATTAAGACTACCTTATAGTTTTCTTTATGAATTCCTTATGCGATTTTAATTGCTCACTGTTAGCATTTTCCTTAAACATCGACTTGAAGACTGCGAGTTGTGGCCTTACGGAGCAATATGAACATCCGTTTAAGAGAACTTGGGCGAGGCGGAGAAGAACGCCATAGATGGCTGTTCGTGACCTTGGCTCCTCGTGAGGTGTGCATATGAGAGGACCACGTAACCCGCTGCCTCAAGCATTGAAGTCTCGCGGAGTATCGCGCCGCGAGTTCGTAAAGTTTTGCAAGCTGATGGTCGCCACGCTGGCGCTTCCACCACGGTATCTATCGGCCGTTGAAAAAGCCCTCAGTCAGACCTCGCGTCCCGTCTTGGTTTGGCTCGAGTTCCAGGATTGCGCAGGCAATTCGGAATCAATGCTGCGCTCCAGCAACCCAACAGTCACTGAGTTCGTGCTAGACCTCCTCTCCTGGGAATACCACGAACTGATTATGGCGGGTGCGGGCAAACAGGCTGAGGCAGCCCTGGAACGTGTGGTTCAGGAACATAAGGGGCAGTACATCGCAGTAGTGGAAGGCGCCATCCCAACTGCGGATGGTGGTGTGTACTGCACCATCGGAGGCAAGACCGCGCTTGAGATTGCAGAACATGTGTGCACCAATTCGGCAGCTAATATTGCGGTGGGCGCTTGCGCTTGGGATGGAGGCTTGGTCCGATCGAACCCGAATCCGACTGGCGCCGTGGGATTGCAGGAGGCCGTCCCCGGCCTGAAGGTCATCAATTTAGGTGGCTGCCCGCACAATCCAGCGAATACCGCCGCAGTTCTGACGCATTTCCTGACCTTCCACGAGATGCCAGCCCTGGACCAATACAACCGGCCGCTGTTCGCTTATGGCGATATCATTCACGATCAATGTGAGCGTCGGGCCCACTACGATGCAGGCCGTTATGTGGAGGAGTGGGGTGACGAGGGTCACCGAAAAGGCTATTGCCTGTATAAGATGGGTTGCAAAGGACCGGAGGCAACTTACAACTGCCCAACAGTCCGCTGGAACGATGGCACAAGTTGGCCGGTAAAATCTGGCCACGGATGTATCGCCTGCGCTTCGCATCGTTTCTGGGATACCAAGTCACCCTTTTACAAGCGGCTTCCCTCGGTGCCGGGTTTCGGTGTCGACATCGACGCTGGGAAGCTCGGTCTGGTTTTGACGGGCGGCGTAGCAGCGGCTCTGGGCTTGCATGGTATCGCCAGCGCGGCGCGAATACAAATGCAGCCGCACGGTGAACAACCGAGGGGTGGCCCGACCGAAATCGGCCGGAAGGGCGGCTTGGTGGAGCGTGAAGGTCCGCCGGAAGAAAAGCCATGACCCGATCTCTCTTGCGTATCGGGTTCGCCGGCGCCAACACCAGAGGGGTGCCGCTACAACCGTCCCGCCGGCCTGTGGAGTCGGGCTGAGATAGGAAATTGCCATGCCAAAACCCACTTCGCCAGCATCGGCCTTATCCCGCCTTCCGAAAGCCGGGCTGGTCCGCACGTATGTCTGGGAGAAGCCGGTTCGCATCGCTCACTGGCTGATTTTCTTTGCGTTCGTGTCGCTTGCGTTTACCGGCCTATATATTCACCGCCCGTTCCTGCTTTCGGGAGGCCGGGCGGCTTTCCAGATGGCCAGGATGCGATTCGTTCACGTCGTCTCAGGTTTTGTCTTGATCGCCGCATTTGCGTTTCGGATTTATTGGTTTTTTAAGGGTAATTTCTGGGCCAGGTGGTCTGCTTACATACCCATCCGCCGCGAACAATGGAAGGGTATGGGTTCGATGCTCGAGTTCTACCTGTTCATGCGGTTCGACCCGGGCCATCGGGCAGGCCACAATCCTCTGGCAGCACTCTCGTACTTCATCATCTACCTTCTGATTCTGGTCGAAATTCTGACCGGGCTGTTTCTCTACAGCCAGGTGGTAGGGAATCCCGTCCTGCACCAATACATAGCGTGGCTGCCCCACCTCATCGAGCCCGCGTATCTCCGCCTGATTCACTACTTCCTGATGTTCGTTTTCTTCGCCTTCATCATCTTCCACGTTTACGCCTCGGTTCTTGTCTCGATCGAGGAAGAGAACGGACTGCTCGACAGCATCTTCTCCGGATGGAAATTTATGCCAGCCGGCGAGCTCCGGCATGAGATCGCGGCCATCCCGGAGGCCCGGCGTTTCGCCAAGCGGCATCAGTTGCTGCCACATGTTGCGCCCGGTGCGAAGCCCGCTGGTGGGGCGACTAAGAGCCGCCCCGGTCCCGGCCCGGTGGCGTTGTACCGCAACTGGATCAGTTATGCCGGCACGGGGATTGCCGCTATTGGCGCCCTCGTGTTCGCAGTGTTGACGGCCTATCACACCATCGGAGGCGGTTCTTTTGCTCAGCCTTATGGTGATCTGGTCATATTCTTCGTCCCGCCGATATTCGTCATCGCCGGCGTCACCGTCATTCTGGTCGGCATGTACGTTCAATGGCTGCGCTGGCGAATGCACAAACCGCTGGCGTTCGCACGCTATCCCAAGTGGGATCTCAACGTTCCCCGTGAGAGAAAGGCTCTCTTGGCCGTCGCGCTCGGTTCCGCTGTCCTGTGCGTTCCAGCCATCTATGGAACCAGCCAGGCCTATCTCTATACGGACGCTGTGTCATTCTGTGGAGCCGCGTGCCACTCCATGACCCCTGAGTACGTCACCTACCGGCTATCGCCGCATGCGCACGTGGCATGCGCGCAGTGTCATGTCGGCCCGGGGGCGACGGGATACATCGAATCAAAGGCTCGCGGCATGTTGGAACTAGTGGACACAATTCAGGACGACTATCCCAGGCCGATTCCAGTGCCCGTGTCTGCGCTACGCCCAATACGAGTCAATTGCGAACAGTGTCATTGGCCGGCTAAATTCTTCGGATCCCGCGAGGTGCAGCAGGTCCACTTCCTGTCCGACGAGCACAATACGCGCTGGGAAATCGACATGCTGGTTCATGTAGGCGGCGGGACGCCTGCGGACCCGTCGCGCATGGGAATTCACTGGCACGTGGCCGGCAAGGTCGAATACGTCGCGACCGACGCCAACAGGCAGAACATTCCATGGGTGCGTGCGGTGAATCCTCTGACCGGAGCCGCGAACGTCTACACCTCCCAGGCCGGCGGGTCCACAGCGCCGCCGACCGGTGAAATCCGAACTATGGATTGCGTGGACTGTCACAACCGCCCCAGCCACATCTTCCAGGCGCCCGACCGAAGTATGGACGAGGCGATCGCCGGCGGAAGCATCGACGCATCTCTGCCATTTATCAAGCAGCAGGGCGTAGCGGCGCTTGCCGCGACCTATGCCGACCGCGAACAGGCGATGCAAGGGATTGACAAGGCGATCCACATCTACTATCAGAAGACTTATCCTCAGGTCTACGCCGAAAAGCAGGACGCAATCCATGCTGCGGTTGTTTCCATGCAGAGTATCTATGACCGTTATTTCTTTCCTGAGATGAAAGTCCGGTGGGATACGTATCCAACAAACGACACGCATTTCTATTCGGCGGGGTGCTTCCGCTGCCACGACGGCCAGCATAAGAGTGTAGACGGCAGCGTCATTCGGTCGGATTGTGACGCCTGCCACACGATCGCGCGGCAGGGTAAGACCGGAAGCCTGCAGTCCGCAGCGGGTCTGCAGGGGCTGACTTTCTCTCACCCTGTAGACATCGGTGGCGCCTGGGCGGAACAAGCGTGCACTTCGTGCCATTCGGGAGGATCGATGTGATTGATTCGCTATACTCCTTTTCCGGGATTCGGAATATTCGACCGCATTTAAATTGGACCGATCGGCAGAAAGCGGCCAGTCACGGTGGGACAACAGAAAACGCTGCGCACCTGCGCGGCGAAAAGAACAGCAAGAACGGAGCAGTTTAGGGAGCGCATATGAACGGAACTCGAGCATTGAGGGTTGTGGCTTTCATGTCGATCTCGGTCGGCGTCGGTATCCTCAGTCGCGGGGCATGGGGATTCGTAATCTTCGGAATTCTTGTATTGATTGACAGTTTTGTCATCAAGAGCGCCCCGCCAGCACCGCCGGATCACGCTGATGTGGACAGAGAAGATACGGCTGCATAGCCTCGCTTCTAGAATGCGGTTGCCCGAATCTCAGCACCTGCCAGGGGCGCTACGGTTTCGAGGTCGATGTCGCGGCACGTCAGGCAGGCCGAAGACGTCGTGCGTGGCAAGATCGAGCGAAGACGGTGCCGATCGGGATGAGAAAGTCGCTGGATAGTTGGGAAACGTAAGGAGGACGGTATGGCGCGGATTGTAGTCGATCCTGTGACGCGTATTGAGGGGCACCTCCGCATTGAGGCTCAGGTGGACGGCGGCGTCATAACCGATGCCTGGAGTTCGGGGACGATGTTCCGGGGAATCGAGTTGATCCTTCGCGGCCGCGATCCTAGAGAGGCCTGGATCTGGGCACAGCGGATCTGTGGGGTCTGTACTATGGTCCACGCTCTTGCCTCAGTCAACGCCGTAGAGGACGCTTTGGGTATCGAAATTCCCGACAATGCCCGCCTTGTCCGTAACATTATCGCGGCAACGCAGGCCATTCAAGATCACGTAGTTCACTTCTATCACCTGCACGCCTTAGATTGGGTAGATGTGGTCTCGGCCCTGAAGGCAGCCCCGGCGAAGACCTCGACGTTGGCACAGTCAATCTCCGACTGGCCACTATCGAGCACGAAGTATTTTAAGGGGGTTCAGGACCGCATTAGTTCCTTGGTAGCCAGCCGCCAACTGAGTCTCTTTGGCTCCGGTTACTGGGGACATCCCGCCTATCGTCTCCCGCCGGAAGCAAACCTGATGGCCGTCGCGCACTACCTGGAGGCACTCCAATTCCAGAAGCAGTTTATCCGGATTCACGCGGTGCTCGGGGGGAAGAACCCCCACCTCCAAACCTTTCTGGTCGGAGGCATGGCCACCTCTCTCGACCCGAACGAACCAGGCGCGACCGTGAACCTGGAACGCATGGACTTCTTATTGGAGGTCGCGAAGTCCGCACAGACGTTTGTGAGTCAGGTATTGATCCCGGATGTGCTGGCGGTAGCCAGCTTCTACCCCGATTGGTTCGAACGCGGCGAAGGCCTCGGAAACTTCATGTCGTACGGCGCATACCCGCAGGGGAGCATTAAGGATCCCGCGAACTTCTTCCTGCCTCGAGGCATCATCCTCAATCGCGACCTTTCCAAGGTCTACCCCGTGGATCCAGGGAATATTACTGAGTACGTCGCCCATTCGTGGTATCAGTATTCGGACGGCAACCAGACGGCAAAACACCCGTATGAAGGGGAAACGAATCCGAAGTACACCGGTCCCAAACCTCCTTATGAGTTCCTCGAAGTAGATCAAAAGTATTCCTGGCTCAAAGCCCCCCGCTATCAGGACAAAGCCATGGAAGTGGGCCCGCTAGCGCGGTTCCTGGTGGCCTACGCCTCTGGCGAGCCCGATGTCAAGACACTGGTCGACTCCACACTGGCGAAGCTGAAAGCCCCGCCTGCCGCTCTCTTTTCAACTCTCGGCCGTATCGCGGCACGCGCACTCGAGACGTTGCTTCTCTCGGATCGCCTGGTTGGATGGATCGAGGAGCTTGGCAAGAACATATCGACGGGAAAGCTGGCCATTCACAATGGGCAAAAGTGGGACCCGGCGTCTTGGCCCCAAACGGCGCGGGGATTCGGCTTCTACGAGGCGCCGCGAGGGTCGCTGGGCCACTGGGTGGAGATCGAGAACCAGGCGATCAAGAACTACCAGGCGGTGGTGCCTTCCACGTGGAATGCGGGCCCGCGAGATGCCCACGGTGAGCGCGGCGCATACGAAGCTGCGCTCCTTAAGACGCCCGTGGCCGATCCGGAGCGTCCCCTTGAACTTCTCCGCACAATTCACTCCTTCGATCCGTGTTTGGCCTGCGCCGTCCACGTGGTCGACGCTCGTGGGCGCATCCAAGGCCGGGCCAAGGCATGAGCGGAGACCGGACCATGGACAATTGGTTTTCTTCCGAAACGGTGGTCGTTGGCGTTGGCAACACCATCCTCTCTGACGACGGCGTCGGCGTGCATGCTGCGCGGCTGTTGCAAGATGACCCGAGAGTGCCAGCGGGGGTGACGATTCTCGATGGTGGCACGCTCGGCCTCGAATTGATGCCTTATGTTTCGGAGGCATCTCGCGTGCTGTTTCTGGATGCCGTGGACTCTGGTAACACGCCCGGAACACCTATTCGGATGACCGGGAGCGAGTTACTCGGCACGTCGAGTGGATTGAGCGTTCATCAACTGGGCGTGGCAGATCTGCTAGCGGCCCTGGCCCTCATATCGACCGTACCCCAGGATATTGTTGTGCTCGGCGTACAGCCCGCCAACACGGACTGGAGTACATCTTTGTCTTCGGAAGTAGAGGCGGCGCTCACGGGGTTGGTGGATGCAGCCGTGGCGCAGTTGAGGTTGTGGAATGAGTCGCTGGAGTCCAGCCTTGAAGTGTGTTCAACCTCAATTGCCGGAGCATCGCCAGACTGCGCAACATTGGGATCTTAAGACGAGGGGGACTAAAATTATGTGCCTGGCTATTCCTGGGAAGATTGCCAGCAGCGAAGAGCAAAACGGGATTCGGATCGGTCGAGTGGAGTTCGGTGGCGTTACCCGCCAGACCTGCCTCGATCTTGTTCCTGAAGCGTCAATCGGTGATTACGTGCTGGTGCACGTGGGCTTCGCGATCAGCCTCGTCGATCAAGAGGAAGCAGAGCGAAGTTACCAACTGCTGGAGTCTATGGGGCTGCTCCAGGAGGAGATGGGACCCGCCGGCGAGGATTCATAGTGTACGCACCTATGGAGTCCGATAACAGGTGTCGGACCTGCTCGGCAATTCCGGGAAAGATCGTCGAGGTCTCGGAGAGCGCCCATTCCGCGCTGGCTGAGGTCGCGGGGGTGACGCGCCAGGTGGACCTGATGCTCATCCAGGACGAAAACCTTGCGCCCGGCGATTGGATCTTGATTCACGTCGGGTTTGCTCTGAGCAAAATCACCGAGGACGATGCCCTCGGACACCTGCACGCGCTTGAGATGGTCGGCGAGCGTGGTGCGGAACCGTATGAAGAACCGAGAGCGACATGAAGTACCTGGACGAATTCCGGAACCCTCAACTGATCGCCAAAGCCGTTGACGAGATTTGCGGACTCGCCGACCCTCGGCGGCAGTACCGGCTGATGGAAGTCTGCGGCGGTCATACCCACGCCATTTACCGTTTCGGCTTGAAGGACCTGCTCCCCCCCAATATCGAGCTGATTCACGGACCGGGCTGTCCAGTCTGCGTTCTTCCCATGGGACGCATCGACGATGGGTTGGCTATCGCGGCGCAGCCTGACGTTATCTTCGCGGCTTTTGGCGACATGATGCGGGTTCCCGGAACCCACGGGAGCCCGCTTGAGCACAAGGCTCGGGGAATGGACGTGCGGGTCATCTATTCGCCGTCCGATGCGATCAAGCTTGCCCAATCGAACCCCGGCAAGCATGTGATGTTTTTCGCCATCGGTTTTGAAACAACGGCTCCCTCGACCGCGCTCACCTTGTTACGCGCCAGGGCCGAGGGTCTGCATAATTTCTCTGTTTTTTGCAACCACGTGACGATCATCCCCGCCATCCGCGCAATTCTCGATTCTCCCGACATGCGGATCGACGGCTTCATCGGTCCCGGACACGTCTCTACCGTGATCGGCTGTCGGCCCTACGAATGGGTTGCCCGCAATGAAGGCAAACCGATTGTCGTGTCCGGCTTCGAACCCCTCGACCTTCTGCAATCGATCGCGATGATCCTTTCCCAGCTTCAGAAAGGCGAATCGAAGGTGGAAAACCAGTACAAGCGCGTCGTCCCCTGGGAAGGGAATGGCGCCGCACTCAGATGGATGGCCGATGTTTTTCAGCTACGCCCGTACTTCGAATGGCGAGGCCTGGGCTTTATCTCCCAGTCGGCGCTGCGCATTCGCGAATCCTTCGCGGAGTGGGACGCCGAGCAGCGCTTCCACGTTCCTGGGGTCAGCGTCACCGATCCCAAGGCGGCGCAGTGCGGTGAGGTACTGAAGGGAGTCTTGAAGCCATCGCAATGCAAACTGTTTGGCCGGGAATGCACGCCGGACAATCCAGTGGGATCGCTAATGGTGTCCTCGGAAGGGTCATGCGCCGCATACTACAACTACGAACTCCGGAAGAACCCGAAGGAGAGCAGCCTTTGCACGCTAGCCTGAGCGGGCGCGCCAGCGAGAGCCGGGGCGAGCGCGCCGTACCTGGGATCCGCTTTCGCGACCCGCAAATCGAAATGGCGCACGGCGCCGGGGGCAGCGCGAGCCGCCGCCTGGTCGAAGGCCTGTTCGCTCCCATGTTGTTTGGTCCGCGCTCTGAGCCGCTCTCGGACGCGGCGCGGGTGACGATCGACGGTACGCGTCTCGCCCTTACGACGGACGCGTTTGTCGTTACCCCCTTGACCTTTCCGGGCGGTTCCATTGGGGAACTTGCTGTCAATGGCACCGTAAACGACCTTGCGGTTTCGGGCGCGAGGGCAGAAGCCATGGTGGTGACGTTTGTACTTGAAGCGGGGCTTCCCACTTCAGTCTTGCAAGCCGAGATTCAGGCGATGGCCGACGCCTCACGTAGGGCGGGTGTCCGCATCGCCGGTGGTGACACGAAAGTCGTCGAGCACGGTAAGGCAGATGGCATGTACATCACGACGACTGGCGTGGGCAGTTTCCTGCCAGGAGTCGAAATCGATCCAAAATCAGTTCGGCCCGGCGACAAGATCCTGCTTTCCGGCTGGATCGGCGACCATGGCGTCACCATCTTGTTGGCGCGCGGCGATCTCGCGTTGGAAAGCGACATCCGCTCCGACACGCGTTCCGTTTTCCCGCTTGTTGAGGCGGCCACGCTAGCCGCCGCGCCCGGCATCCGGTGGATGCGCGACCCCACACGTGGCGGGGTTGCCACTGCCCTGAACGAGCTTGCTAGGGATTGTGGCCTCGGCGTCGTCGTATCTGAGGACCTCATCCCCGTGCGCGATGCCGTGCGCGGGGCGTGCGAACTGCTTGGTCTGGACCCGCTGCACATCGCGAATGAAGGCCAATTCCTTGCGGTAGTCGCTCCGGAGTTCGCCGATGCCGCAGTCAGGGCGCTCCGCAAGGTGCCGGGTGGTGAGGGCTCGCGAATCATCGGTGACGTGCGCGAGCAGCCGGCAGGATCGGTTCTGGTGGCTAATTCATACGGCGGCAGTCGGATTGTTGACATGCTCGTCGGTGATCCCCTGCCTAGGATTTGCTAATGGTTCGAACCGAGAAAGAACGAAGCAAGGTCACTGCGTGCGAATTGGCAACCCTCGTGGAACGGCGTCTCATGGCGCGGAACGAGATCGCCGAATCGTTCTTTGCCCGCGAAGCGCATCGTCTGGCGTGCACCAGTCGCGAGATGGCCGATCGCTTTCAGCGCGGCGGACGTTTGCTGGCCTTCGGCCGCGGACCGTGCGCCACCGACGCACAACATGTTTCGGTGGAATTCGTTCATCCGGTCATTGTCGGCAAACGCGCGCTACCAGCTTTGGACCTGTCTCTGGCCTTTAGACCGTGGTTGGAATCCATCATTTCTCCCGACGACATCGTTATGGGATTTGGTCCGCCCGAAGGCGATCCGGAAGTATCCGCGGCGCTCGATTGGGCGGCCGCCAGGCATGCCATGACGTTCGCCCTACCGGGAAGAGCGGGTTCCTATGCCGCAAATCTTCCTACAGCCGACCCGTTCATCCATCAGGAATTGGTCGAAATTCTCTACCACACGCTTTGGGAGACTGTTCACGTTTTTCTTGAGCACCGCGAACTGGGCCACGAGGTGGGCGACGCTGGGTTCCTCTATCCTTTCCTTGGCCCAAACCAACAGCAGACAGACAGCCTGCTCGCCGAGGTGGCCAGTTCCATATTGTCAAAAGTGACAGTTGACGCCGCACTTCGCGCGCGAGTAGCTCGAGAAGAAGCGCAACAAATTGGCGCTGCTGCCCAGGCAATGTTTGAGCGCATAAAGCGTGGCGGCAAATTGATCATTTTCGGCAATGGCGGATCGGCCACCGATGCTAACGACTGGGCCATCGACTGCGTTTCTCCGCCACCCGGCTGCCGTTCAGTTCCTGCGGTGTCTCTCTCGATGGAACCGGCTAATATCAGTGCTATCGCGAACGATGTCGGGACTGAGTTGATCTTCCTTCGGCAACTGATCGCTCAGGCGAGAGCATCTGACGTGGCTGTCGGCATCTCTACCAGCGGCGGATCGCGGAACGTCATCCTGGCACTCGAAGAATCGCGCAAAAGGCACCTCCTGACCGTGGCCCTCCTCGGTGACGACGGAGGTGAAATTCGACGACGAGCATTGGCGGATTTCACGTTAGCCGTCCCATCTGACTACATTCCGCGAATACAGGAGGTTCAGGCTTCGATTTACCACGTCATTTGCGAAACTCTCCATCATTTGGACCGCGACGATGCTTGAGCTCTATGGAACGGCGGGATGCCCCTTCACGCAAGATATGCGGGAATGGCTTGAGTGGAAGAGAAGCGATTTTGTCGAGTTCGACGTCGAAATAGACCTCGCCGCTCGCGAGCGCTTGTCCGCCCTTGCTGGTGGTCATCGCACTATTCCGGTACTAGTCGACGGAGGAAAGGTGGTTCAAATCGGCTGGCAAGGCCGTGGCTGCATATTCGGAGCAGACTGAAGCAACGGTGGGCAGGGGCGCGTCCGCGCAAGGGAACCTTCGACGATGCACGAGATGGGAATTGCGAATTCGGTGCTGGATGCGGTCCAAGCGGAAGCCAGACTTTTCCCGAGCGCACACATCTGCAAAGTGGGCTTGAGGATCGGAGCCATGGCGGGCGTGGACCCAGACTCGCTGGGTTTCTGCTTTGAGGCACTTGTTCGCGGGACGGAGTTCGAGCCGCTGATTCTGGAGATCGAGTATTCACCGCACAAACATCGGTGCGCGAGTTGTGGCGGCCTATTCGACGGACCCGTAGAGGGCTCCGCTTGTCCGGTATGCGGCAGCGAAGATTCCCAGTTCATTGGTAGCGATGAACTGGAGTTTGCTTACCTGGAGGTCGAAGATGGAGCGGATGCCGCTCGAACGGAAAGTCCTCAATGAAAATGACCGTATTGCGGGCGAGTTGCGGACACAGTTCGCCAGACACAACGTGCTCTGCCTAAATCTGATCGGTTCACCAGGCTCGGGCAAGACCACGCTCTTGGAACGAACACTGGAGAGCTTTGCCCCGACAGAGCGTGTCGCGGTTCTTACCGGCGATATCCAAACGGAAAACGATGCCAAGAGACTGGCGCGCTTCGGCTTTCCCGTCAAGCAAATCACCACTGGCGGAACGTGCCATTTGGACGCTCGAATGATCGAGAAAGCACTCGCGGACTGGCGTCTGGAAGATCTCGATCTGCTGTTGATCGAGAATGTCGGTAACCTCGTTTGTCCGTCGAGCTACGATCTTGGTGAGAACGAAAAAGTCGTGCTCCTTAGCGTTACGGAAGGAGAAGATAAACCGCTGAAGTATCCGGCGATCTTTTTTAAGTCCACCCTATTGGTGTTGACCAAGCTTGATCTACTGATGCACGTCCCATTTCAACTCGCAGCGGCCGAAGAGAACGCTCGGCATATTCACAACAAAATGGAAATTGTCAAGGTCTCTTGTCTCACTCGCGACGGTGCGCAAAGCTGGCTTCAGTGGTTAAGTGAAAGGCGTAAGGGCGTGAGAGCGGCAGCGATGGTCGAGGTGCAAGGAGCCGCCGAGTCCGCCAGGGTTTAACGCCTCGACGTGGTAGATTCCGAGAATTATCGCCCCCTGAAGTTCAAGCCAACGCTGATACTGGCGACGGAGTGCGTGTCAGCGTGAACGCAATTCTGCGCCTTTGATGCGCAATATTGCGTATAATGGAGCAGGAGGAGATTGTGGCAAGCATTGTCGTGTGTGCGGAACCCGGCAGTTGGCAGCAGGCGAGCCGTTTCGCGGAGAAGGTG
>Ga0181532_10002707_pt1 | contig 16463 bp, 17 predicted proteins | sample PEATcosm2014_Bin_33_FD_119768 | JGI IMG/M metagenome (GOLD analysis project Ga0181532, IMG submission 119768) | Peatland microbial communities from MTU Mesocosm Facility, Houghton, MI, USA - PEATcosm2014_Bin11_30_metaG | ecosystem: Environmental > Terrestrial > Soil > Wetlands > Peat | place...
AACCCGTGGAAGTGAACTAGCTTCCTCGTGGTTAGAAAGTTCGCGGGGCGGGATCGCCCGCGCCACCCAGCCTCGCCTTCGGGACGAGGCTTTTTGGTTTTCAGTGTTTTAGTTTCCCTTCGTGGACCTTCGTGTCCTTCGTGGTTATCGCCTTTATGTTTATCGATGAGGCAAAAATTCGAGTCAAGGCGGGCGACGGCGGCAATGGCTGCATGGCCTTTCGGCGGGAGAAGTTTGTCCCGCGCGGCGGACCCTCGGGCGGCGACGGGGGCAAGGGCGGCGACATTGTGATGGAATCCAGCGAACGCCACAACACGCTAGTGCATTTCCGCTTCAATCCCGAGCACACGGCGCAGCGCGGACGGCACGGCGAAGGTTCGAACAAGACCGGACGCGACGGTGAAGGTATCGTTCTGAAAGTTCCAGTCGGAACGATTGTGTTCGACGACGAGACCGGCGACAAGCTTTTCGAGTTCACGCAGCCGGATCAGAGTTTCGTGATTGCCCGCGGGGGGCGCGGCGGACGCGGCAACGCGCGCTTTGCCACATCGGTGCATCAAGCCCCGCGCGAACATGAAGAAGGGCGACCGGGCGAGGAACATACGTACCGGCTCGAACTCAAGCTGCTCGCCGACGTGGGGCTGGTGGGATATCCGAACGTGGGCAAATCGACGCTGATCTCTCGCATCTCGGCGGCGCGGCCCAAGATTGCGGATTATCCCTTCACCACGCTCGAGCCGAACTTGGGAGTGGTTGCGGTGGGCGACGCGAAAAGCGAAATCAGTTTTGTGGTCGCTGATATTCCTGGATTGATCGAGGGCGCGCATTCGGGCGCGGGCCTGGGCACGCAGTTCCTGCGGCACATCGAGCGCACGCGCCTGCTGGTGCATCTGGTCGATGTTTCCGATTCCAGTGGGCGTCCGGATGTCGCCAAGGACGTCGAAGTGATTCTGGGCGAACTCGTCAGCTTCGGCGCACATCTCGACGAGAAGCCGATGATCATGGCCGCGTCGAAAATCGACGCCGTGAACAAAGACAAGCTGGCCGCGCTCAAGCGCTACTGCAAGAAACATAAGCTGAAGCTGTACGAGATCTCCGCGGTCACGGGTAAGGGCATTGAAGAATTGAAGTACGCGATGGCGGCCGCGGTGGATGAACTACGGGAGAAGGATTTGCAGCTTGCCGAGCGTAATGGAGCCTAGTTCTGCGCCGGGATTGGGTTACTGCACAGGAATCCACGTAAAGGTTTGCCAATCATCAGGCGATGAGAAGGTGCAACTACTCCAATTCAGCTTTGCGTTGGCCGGAGGAGCGAGGCGTCGTCCTTCAATACGTTCCGGCGATATCAGGGTGAGTTCAATGCGCCAAGTTACCGAACAGAACTTGCTGCCATCGTTCGAGACAATGCGTCGGTTTGTCTTGCCAACGTACTTGTCGCCATCCTTCTGGACATCCATCAATCCGAACGAGCCAGCCTTCGCAGCAGCCTCCGAAAAAACTGCCTCGCCATAGATGTATTCGCCCTCAAAGCGAAGCGTCCGGGTTTCTCCGGTTGTCATGGATATCCAGCGGACAGGGAATCCGCCATCCGAGCCCGCCGTTTCCGATTTCAGCGCCTCAATGGAGGCCACTGCCGGTTGGGCCGGAGGCGTCTCAGGTTGCTGCCAGTTGATGGCGGTCTGCTGAACAATGTCGAATCTTACCCACTCCTCTTTCTTGCCTTTTCCGAAGAACGCCTGCACCTCGAAATGCCCTTTGTCATTGCGACCCAAGAAACGTCCGGGATTCAAAGAGTGGCATTGGCTCCAGCGAACGTTGCGGGTGCAGGTCAGCACCATGCGGCTATTTTCTGTCTCGGCGTTAATAAATAGGACGGGTTTCTGAATATCTATGTTCTGGGTCGTGGGCGGCGTGTAGGTGGTCGAGCATGTGTCGGAACTGGTCCCGTTCGCAGAAATATTCCCTCCGCCGGAAATGTAGCCGTTGATGTTTGCACTTCCACTGCAAGATGTATTGGCGTAGCCAGGCCAGGAGAAGCTCAACGTCTTATGAGTCGTCGTCCACTGGTAGCCGCGCACGGTAAGATGAAAGGTATCTTCTTGCGCTCGCAGGACAGGCGCGCACAGCAGCACTGTGAGAATCAGGATCGCATTCTTCACAGGCCAACGGTACACCCGATGGCGGAGGTCAGACGAATAATTCTCTCAAGCGCACTCCTATCAGGGGTCGAAATGGGAAAGGCGCCCCAGCTGCGTCGCGTCCCACCCTAGCCGCAAAAGACGCGGCTAGGATGGGGCGCCCTCCGTGGAGGCGATGCACGCAGAGAATCAAGCGTGGAGCGACGGCCGCGCGGAACAGCAGGTCCCTCCACTACGCTTCTCGTTCCTTTCAGGAACGAGAAAGCTCCGGTCGGGATGACAACCCTTTAGCGCGTGACGCGGCGCTGAAGCGCCGCTCTTCCACCTACCACTTAAAAAGGCGGCCTGTGCAAGGCCGCCTTTCCCCAAACGAGAACCCACAAACCCCGGACGATTCTACGCCCGCGGCAGCGGGCCGTGCTGAAAATGGTATTGGAGAATGCGCGCGGCCAGCGCGGGAGTCAGAGTCGTCCCGTTTTGCTCGACCGTGCGGACGACTTCTCCGCGGCATACGACTTCGGTCGCCGACAATCCGGCAATTTCCTGCGGGAGCACGAGATTGATTTCCAGCTGCGCGCTGGGCTGCAGGAGTTCGTCGGCCTGGAAGAGCATGCCGGAGCGGCTGATATTTTCGGTGGTTCCGACATGCCAATCATTCTCGCCGAGGCGGCGATAGCGCAGAGGCAAATGGAGCTGGAATCGTTGCGCGCGCGTGGGCGGAATTTCCCGGCCCCGCGCGGCGCGGAGTGGTTCGGCGGACTTCGCGGACATGGCGACCTCCGGGGGAGTGGCGTCGAGCACTTCGCGCACTCGGCTTTTCAGGTCGCGAAGGTTGAAGGGCTTCTGAAGCAGGCGTACGCCGGCGTCCAGCATGCCGTTGTGTCCAATCACGTTTTCGGTGTAGCCCGACATGTATAAGATTTTCACGTTGGGGCGAATCTCGGAAATGCGCTGCGCCAGCTCGCGGCCGTTCATGCCCGGCATGATCACGTCGGTCAGCAGCAGGTGAATCGTCTTCTCGTGGGCCACCGCAATCTGCATCGCGACCGCGCCGTCGGCGGCTTCAATCACTTTGTAGCCTTGCTTTTCGAGGTACTGGCGGGCGAGGTAACGCAGGTTGGCCTCATCCTCGACCAGCAGGATGGTTTCAGTGCCGGGTTCGACCTTGCGGAACTCGACGGGGCCAGCGAGCTGTGCGACGGCGGCTTCGCCGGTGGAAGCGACCCGCGGCAAGTAGATCTTAAACGTGGTTCCCCGGCCCATCTCGCTATAGACCCAGATGTATCCGCCGCTCTGCTTGATGATGCCGTAGACCGTGGAGAGGCCGAGGCCGGTTCCTTTGGTGCCTTTGGTGGTGAAGAACGGTTCAAAGATGTGCGACTGGGTCTCCGCATCCATGCCGGCGCCGGTGTCGCTGACCGCGACCATGACGTAGTCGCCGGGGCGCAAAGGCGCGTGAAAGCGGGCGTAATCTTCATCGAGCGTAACGTTGGAAGTCTCGATAGTCAGCTTGCCGCCCGAGGGCATGGCGTCGCGGGCGTTGACGGCCAGGTTCATGATGACCTGCTCGATCTGGCCGGCGTCGGCGCGGACGCTCCAGAGGTTGGGGCTGGGAGCGATCACCAGATCGATATCCTCGCCGATCATACGGGTCAGCATTCTGACATTTTCGGTGGCGACATCGTTCAGATTCACGACCCTGGGGGCAAGCATCTGCTTGCGGCTGAAGGCTAGCAGCTGGCGGGTGAGGGACGAGGCGCGCTCGGCGGCACTCGCAATCTCCTGGGCGGGGCCGCGCAGTTGAGGCTCGTCACCCAGGCGTTCAAGTAGAAATTCCGAGTAGCCGGAGATGACCATCAGGAGGTTGTTGAAGTCGTGCGCGATGCCGCCGGCGAGACGGCCCACGGCTTCCATCTTCTGGGACTGGCGCAGCTGTTGCTCAAGAGCGCGGCGTTCGGTAACGTCTTCCGCAAATAGTTCAAAGACCATGCCTTCCGGGCCGTTGGCCACCGAACGGCCGGAAATGCGGACCACGGTCGGCGCTCCGGTCTTGCGTTTCCATTCCGCGGTTAGGCCTTTGAACGGAAGTGCTGAGCGCAGAAAGTCGGCGAGATCGAACCACTTGTCGTTTTCCGCGTAGAGGCCAAAAACGTGCTGCCCGATCAGTTCTTCGGCGGAAGCGTGGCCGAGCAGTTCCAGGAATGCAGGATTGGCGTCGAGAATCTTGCCGGTGGAATCACAGCGGCAAATGCCGTAGGGAGCATTGGTAACCAGCGAGCGGAAGTTCGACTCGGAGCGGCGCAAGTTCTCCTGCGCGGCGCGCAGGGCTGCGTTGAGCCAGCAGATCAGCATGGCGACGAAAAAGAACAGCGAGAGGCGGATGATGGCGATGCGCAACTGCTCCGGGGTATGCTGCCCGGCCAGCGAGAAATAGGAGCCGACGGTGAGGGCAAACGCGGTGGCCACCACTCCGGGCTTCCAGCCACCGTACCAGGCGCTTACCATCACGGCCACGCCAAACAGGGCGAGCCGGCTTTCCGACACATTGGACAGCAGAACTGTGGGGATCAGCGCCAGCGCGGTGCTGAGCACGGCGACTCCGTAGCGCAGAATGGGCGCGCGCGCCGCCGGAATGCGGAGTAGGGGGAGGGTTACTCGCATGTCACTATCCTAGTTCCAGAACGGGAAACAGGATAGTTACAGGAGTACATCGATGGCTGGCGGAGGGGATGCCTGGTGGTGTCCGTTGGCCGGCGAGAGGATGTCCGGTTGGACAGGGGTGGGTGGGTGTGTCCGCGAACCCTGTCTGGCGACCTTTGTCCCTCTCACCCCTGTTGTCCCCGCTAGACGCTGTTTCGATACTGCTTCGCACTTGCATCGCAAGGCGTAAATCGCGACACTAGGCTGGGCTAACCCATTCATGAATATTGGACTTTTCGGTGGAACTTTCGATCCGGTGCATCGCGGGCATGTGGCTCTGGCACGAGCGGCACAGGAGCGGTGCAAGCTGCATCGGATTCACTTTGTGGCGGCGAACATTCCACCCCACAAACAGTGGCAGCCGTTGACGGCTTTTCTGCACCGGTTTGCCATGCTGGCTCTGGCTACGGCGCAGGAGAAGGCGTTAGTGCCTTCGCTGCTGGAGGCACCGGAGGAGGCTGCAGGGCCGGGTCGCAAGGAACGCCCGGCAAGAGACGGCCAGGAAAAGCCGAACTACACCATCGACACGGTGCGGCGGCTGAAGCAGTCGTGCAAGGCCAGCGACAAACTATTCTTACTCATTGGTATGGATGCGTTTGCGGACATCGCCAAATGGCACCAGGCGGAGGCACTGTTCCGCGAATGCGAGTTCGTGGTGGCCAGCCGGCCGGGATACTCGCTGGCTGACGTGGCGAACGCGCTGCCCGAAAGTTTGCGTCCGCGGCCGGAAGTGACGCGGCCGTTTCACAAGCAGCCGGCCACGGGAGATCTGGTGCTGCCGGGAGCGACCATCCACCTGCTGGCGGATTTGCATCAGCCGGCCTCGGCCACGGCGATCCGCCAGGCTGCGGCGGCGGGCAAGCCGCTGGGACGTTTCGTGGATGCGCAGGTCGCGGAGTACATCAAGAAGATGGGCCTGTACAAATAGGCCGACTGGCGCGCGGAACTTCGTGAATGTTTCGTTACCCGGTATGATGGATGGGCACTTAATTAGTTTAGTGCAGAAATCAGGGCTGGCGTCCTTAAAACCGCCGACGATGCAGGAGACCAATGGCGCAAAATCACTACACCACGAAAACCAAACGACGGCAGAAAAGCGGAAAACGTAAAGACTCGGTTGCAGCCACCATGGCAAAGCTGCGCGAACTAGCAGCCGCAGAAGCAAAGCGGTCGGGCAAGTAGCTCAGGGTAGATGCGCGCGAGATCCCTTCGACGTTGCTCACGGCAGGCTCTTCCCTCCGCCTGAAAACCGGCTTCGCTCAGCGTGACCCCACCTTGAAAATTGGGCGGTCGATCGTCGGTTACAATGAGAGTCGCTTGCCAGCCTGAGAAGGAACAACCAACCACGGAATGAAGAAGAACGAACTCAAACAGCAAATATCCGCCGCCATCCAAGCCTGCCTCGAGAAAAAGGCCGAAGAACTTAGCATCCTGGAAATGGAAAAAGGGTCGGGTGCATTCACCGACTACTTTGTGCTGTGCAGCGGGACCAATCCGCGGCAAGTGCAGGCCATTGCCGACGAAGTGGAACTGCGGCTGAAGGCGGCGGATTTGCGCCCGGCGCACGTCGAGGGTTACAAGCAGGCGGAGTGGGTGCTGCTGGATTATGTGGACTTCGTAGTCCACGTGTTCTCGGAGAAGGCGCGGAAATTCTACGATCTGGAGCGGCTGTGGAAGACGGCCAAGCGGCTGGAAGTCGCCGATTTGAACGCCGCTCCCAAGAAGCGCAAGGCCACGAACAAACCGTCTAAGGCCAAGCCGGCTGCGACCAAGGCGGCCGCGCCGAAAAAGAAGAAGAAAAGAAAAGCCTGACCTCGGGGGCTAAAGCCCTCTTCCGTCGGCGTGGCTTTATCGCAGCGCTGAAAGCGCTGCGCCACCCAAAACCGATGCCGTCCCAGTTAAACCGATGACGCCCCGATTAAGCCAATGACATCCCAACCAAAATCCAAGGCGGATTGGGGAAACCAGTATCGTCTGATTGCGTCTGAAAAATGGAAGGCGAAGTCAGCGGCGATGGGCCAGCCGGTGACCGATGCGCTGGTGGAATATGCGCAGCCGGCGCCGGGAATGCGAGTGCTCGATTTGGCCAGTGGGACGGGCGAGCCGGCGATCAGTCTGGCGTCCCGCGTCGGCGAGCAGGGGCACGTGACGGCCCTCGACCTGAGCGCCGATTTGTTGGAGATTGCAGCGCAGCGGGCCCGGGCTCGCGGGCTCAAGAATTTCACCACGCAGCAGGCGGACGCGCACAGCCTGCCTTTCCCGGAGGACACTTTCGATCTGGCAACTTCGCGCTTTGGCGTGATGTTCTTCGGCGATCCAGTTCTTGCTTTGGCAGAGGTGCGCCGGGTTCTGCGGCCGGGAGCGCGGGCGTGCTTTCTGGCTTGGGGATCGTTCGATCAGCCGTATTGGCAGAGCACGATGGGCGTCGTGCACCGGCATGTGGGTGGGCCTTTGCTGCCGCCCGATGGACCGAACCCGTTCCGCTATGCACGGTCCGGCAGTTTGTCGGAGGTGTTGCGGGGCGCTGGATTCGACGCGGTCGAAGAAGAGACCAAGACGCTGCCTTGGACGTGGCCTGGAACGGTTGAAGAAGTTTGGGAGCAAGCGCAGGCCGTGGCCGTGCCGTTTCGTCCCATGCTGGAGCGGGTGCCATCGGAGAAGTGGCCTGAAATCCACACCGAAGTGCATGCGGCCGTGCGGAAGTACTCGGACGGCGAGAAGATCGATTTCGGCGTGTCGGTCGTGCTGGCCTCGGGGACGAAGTGAGAGACTGGGCATCGCGTGAAAATCAAGATTGCATGGATCGGCAAGACGAAAGAACCGGCGATTCAGGCTTTGACGGACGAGTATCTCAAGCGACTTTCGCGTTATGCGCGGGTCGAGGGAGTTGCGCTGCGGGACGAGGCAGACCTGCTCGCTCAGTTCGGCGGAAGAGGGAAGGGCATCGCGAAGTCTACGCTGGTGCTGATGGATTCGCGGGGCAAGGAACTCTCCTCCGAACAGTTCGCCAAATTTCTGGGGGACTATCAGGATCGGAATCCGTTGCCGTTGGTACTTGCCATCGGTGGGGCAGACGGTTTCAGCGACGAGTTGAAGTCGGCCGCGCAGAGCATCATCTCACTCGGGAAGATGACTCTGGCGCATGAGTTGGCGAGGGTGGTGTTGCTGGAGCAGGTTTATCGCGCGTTCACGATTCTGAAGGGGCATCCGTATCATTCGGGGCATTAGATCGCGGATCATAGTCGGCCGGTGCCGGTACAGGAGTTTTGGCTAGGAGATAGACGACGTTGCGGCTGCGGCGATGCACAGCCACTTTCCATTCTTGAATGCCCAGGTATCCAGGAAACGAGCGCGCAGCACGTAGGCTTGGCCATCTCTCACGCCCCGTTCACGGTAGATACCAAACACAACCGCTGTCGTTCCGTGAGCGCGTATGGTCATCGATTCGGGACTGATCTCGACCACGTTGATGCTCGACTTGCGTAGGTTTGCGAGGTAGTCCGCTTTGGTCAACTGCACGCCGTTGGGTTCCACCCACACCAGAGCGTTGTCGAACATGGCATCCAGAGCGAGGTTGTCCTTTCGATGTTGGGCGTCGAATCTGGCGTATTCCAGGTCCCGAACCTTGTCCGCAACGCCAGAGTTGGAGTTGAGCTGCTGCCCCGGGATCATGGCGGTGGTTGCCCAGGCGATGGCCCATACGATTGCGATCATTTTCATAAGACCCAAGAAACGGGCTGAGAGTCGGAGACGAACTCTTCGTTCGATCGTGGTTGCATGGCCGTGGTCATGCTGGCGACGCACAGCCAATGGCCCTCCTCGTACACCCAAGTGTCAATGAAACGGCCGTGGCGCAGGTAGGGCTTCCCTCGTTCCACACCTTTCAGTTGCAAAACGCCGCTGACGATCACCGTGTTTCCGTGGGCTTGCGCTGTCGAAGACTCGACCACAATATCGACGACGCTGGCCGCTTTGGTGTCAGCCAAAACCCGCGCTTTGGTCATCAATCTGCCGTCAATGTGTACATAAACCAGAGAGTCGTCGAAGATTGACTCCAAGGCCTTCACGTCGCGGAATTGCGCGGCTTCGCCCCACAGACGCTCCAGCGTCCCCACCTTCGACTGAGCATCGACGGGATCTTGCGCATGGGCAGGCCAGCTTCCGAAGCACGTTCCGAGGCAGACCAGTACTAGGAACCATTTCGATCTTTTCACGACGAGGTTGTCCTTAATTGCTTAATCGGCAGGCGGGGCGCATTTCTTGAGGGGGCCGAGGCATTTGGCACATGCACATGAAGCACAGCCCAGACCTCGGTGAGCACAGTCCCTGGCAGTGATCCAGACTCGCGCGGCTTATTTCTTCGGTGTGTCCACTGTGGTTCCTGCTAAGACTTTCAGAATTTCCACCGCGAGGTCGGTGGCGCCGATGTCTTCCATGTTGGTGAGGACGACGACCCCGGTGCGCTGGGCGGGCGCGATAAAGAAGGCTGTGCTGGTGCCTTGCTGGCCTCCACTGTGGCCGACGGCTGCGAAGCCGGTTTCGTCGCTCGCGCCCCAGCCCAGGCCGTAAGTATCCTTCGAGCCGTCGGAGGGTTTGAGCGGCGTCCACATCAAGTCGCGGGTGGCGCGCTTCAGCAGCTTGTCGTCGAGCATTGCCACTTCGAACCGGGCCATGTCTTCGGCCGACGACAACCAGCCGCCGCCGGGAATTTTGTAGCTGGAGTCGAGGAAGTCGGCATTCTGCACCGTGCCCGATTTCGTTGCCCGATAAAAGCGGGTGCGGTAGGGGATGATGGCGAAGCGGTCGTCACTCTGCGTGTGCTCCATGCCGGCGGGAGCCAGAACGTTCTGGCGCATGAAGTCTAGGTATTTGGCTCCGGAAGCACCTTCCATGACACAGCCGACCAGAGTGTAGCCCTGGGTCGAGTAGTGAAAATGGGTTCCGGGGTCGGCGACCAGAGGATCGTTCTTGAAGAAGTCGATTCCGGCCTGGATGGGGTTGTCGAAATGCTTGGTGTTGCCGAGTTCGGCTTCATCGGGCGAATCGGATTTGTAGTGCCGAATGCCGCCCAGGTGTCCCATGACTTCGCGCGTGGTGATGGGTGCTTGCTTCACGGGAAAGGCCGGACAATATTTTTGGATGGGGGCATCGAGGTCGAGCTGTCCGCGCTCGACCAGTTGCATCGCGCCGACAGCAGTCAGCGACTTTGAAATTGACGCCAGGCGGAAGAGTGTGTGTTCGCTGGCGGGGACGCTGTTCTCGACGTCGGCGAGGCCGAAGCCCTCGGCCCACTCGTATTCTCCGTTTTCGACCACCGCGACCGAGACTCCGGGAACATGGGTCGAGGCCATGAACTTGGAAACCGCGGCCTCGATCTGCGTACGCTTTTCCGGGGAGAGTTCGTGTTGCTGAGCGCGGCTGCAAGATGCACAAAAAGCTATGAACAGAATGATGGGGATGATGCGTCGACGAGTTTCCTGGAGAGAGATCATGGACGTGCCTTCCGGAAGAGATGAGGCCACATTGTAGGCCTTGTGCTCCCTTTGCGGGGCTGCTCTTCTTGAGAAAGAGCAACCACCGGGGCTAAAGCCCAACTCTGTTTCCAACACTTAACGCGGCCCTGAAGGGCCCGCTCTTCCACGTTATTGCGTGACCGTCGCCTGGTAGCTCACGGCCTGCCAGTGGCCGGTGCGGCGGACCCAGACGCGGGTATAACGATACGGGCCGCTGAAGTCTTCTCCGAGTTGGTGGCCCTTGACGTCGGCGCGAGCGGTAACGACCGCGGTGTCGCCGTAGACCCGGACTACCATATCGCTGACGTCGATCGTGTCGTAGCGAAGCTGGCCGTTCTTGCGAGCCGAGAGCGTGTCCTGCTTGGTGGTCACCTGACCCAGGGGGGAAATGGCGACGTAATCTTCGGCAAGGGTTCGCTGAGAGAAATCAGCGTCCCGGTGGATGCTGGCTTCGCGGGACTGGCGTTCCATGTCGACGATTTCTCGAATCGTCGCCTGGTCGGCGGGATCGAGCGAGGTCCGCGGATGCACCGCGATATGCTGGCCCGCAAAGGCCGGCAGCGCGACAAGGAGAGACCACAATAACACCACACTCTTGTTGATCACGATGAGACCTCCGCGGTTTGCGAGGGGACAGAGATCCGCCTGACCGAGCTACGCAACCTTGGATGCTGCAGTTCCGTGGAAAAGTTAGCTGCTGCCCACATTTGTACCAACATCCACATCAAGGATCTTGAGTATCGCAAGCCGGCCCGGCAATTCTTCTCTGAACATACATCTCTGAACGTGCAGACGGTACAACCGCCTGTTTATTTCAACTTATTTCCCAGGAGAACAGCGAGCCTGACCGACGGCGCCCCCAGCCGCTGTGAGAAGAGCAGTGCAACTGCCCTTCCACGTAGAGTGGCGGCCAAATCCTTGAAACACCGGGATAACCGTTTTCGAGACTCGATTCGGTTGTCCACTCCGGGACCGGACTGTCCAGTATCGGACAGGATTTCAGCGACGCTGGCCCGGTCGGGGAATCGGCGAACGCAGCGTACTGACGAGGGGCGCATCTAGTAGAATCAAACCTTCGACTGACGCATGGCCGATATCCGTCGTGGGCTGATCATCGTGAACACCGGGCCGGGCAAAGGCAAGACTACGGCTGCCATGGGAACTGGCCTGCGAGCCGTGGGCCAGGGAATGCGAGTGCTGATGCTGCAGTTCCTCAAGGGCTCGTGGCACTACGGCGAGCTCGATGCGGTCGAGGCCTTCGGCGGAAAGTTCGTCATGAAGCAGATGGGACGCGGCTTCGTGAAAGTCGGCGCCGAGAAGCCGGACCCGGAAGACATTCGCATGGTTGAGGAAGCCTGGACCGAGGCCGACCGTGCGATTCAGTCGGGGGAATGGGACCTGATCATTCTCGACGAGATTAACTATGCCATCAGTTACGGCATGCTCGACCCCGCGAGGGTGGTGGAGAGCCTGAAGAAGAAGCCGGAAATGGTCCACATCATCTTGACGGGCCGGAACGCGCACCCCACAATTGTCGAGGCCGCCGATACGGTGACCGAAATGCGCCAGGTGAAGCACGCGTATGAAAAAGGCGTGATGGCGCAGAGAGGAATTGAATACTAGTTCTCAGTGAGAGCGCCGAACCGTCTTGCGGGAAACTGAGAACTGACATCTGAGAACTGCTCTTATGGCTTGGTTTAAACGCGAATCCGGCGAGCTGGACACTTCGGGGGAGAAGCGCGTCAAGACCGAAGGCTTGTGGGTGAAGTGCGAGGGCTGCCGGCAAATTATCTGGAAGAAGGATCTGGAAGAGAATTTGAATGTCTGTCCGAAGTGCGACAAGCACTTCCGGATCGACGCCCGCACCCGCCTGGCTCAGTTGCTCGACGATAATCAGTACGAGACTTTCGACACCGACATAGCCTCGACTGACCCGCTGAAGTTCGTCGACCTGAAGCCGTATTCTTCGCGACTGAAGCAGGCGCAGGCGGATACGGGCCTGAAAGATGCCATCATCAACGCGCACGGCAAGCTGCAGGGGCGGCCTGTGGTGGCCAGCGTGATGGAGTATGCATTTATCGGCGGCAGCATGGGCGCGGTGGTAGGCGAGGCGATTACGCGGGCGGTGGAGCGTGCGGCTGATACTCACACGCCGCTGATTATTGTTTCGGCGTCGGGGGGCGCGCGCATGATGGAGGGTGTGATCAGCCTCATGCAGCTCGCAAAGATTTCCGCGGCGCTGGCGCGGCTGGATAAAGCCAAAGTCCCCTACATTTCGCTGCTGACCGATCCGACCACCGGCGGGGTGACCGCATCGTTCGCCATGCTGGGCGATTTGAATATCGCCGAACCGGGCGCCCTGATTGGTTTCGCGGGCCCACGGGTGATCGAACAAACCATCCGCCAGAAGCTGCCACCAGGCTTCCAGCGCAGCGAGTTCCTGCTGCAACACGGCATGCTGGATGCCGTGGTTCCCCGCAAACAACTCAAACCTTATATCGCGCGGGCGCTGGAGTTTATGGGGAGCTCTTAGCTTTTGGCTCTTAGCTCTTGCTTGAATCAGCGCTGGCCTCGCAATTGCCTTCCCTTGAGCTTGCAGACAACGAATCCCAATCGAAATTGGTAAGCTAGAAGCCAAGAGCCAAAGGCTTCCCCATGTCCTACGAAACCGCAGTGGCGAGCATGTTCGCGCTGGGACACGAGCTGGCCCAGACGCCGTCGAACAAGTTCGACCTGGCGCACATGCGCGTGTTGCTATGGGCGATGGATCATCCCGAGCGTGCGTTTCCGAGCGTGCTGATTGCGGGGACGAACGGGAAAGGCTCGACCGCGGCGACGCTGGCCTCGATCCTGCGGGCTTCTGGGTTAAAGACCGGGCTCTACACTTCGCCGCATCTGGTGCGGATCAACGAACGCATCCGGGTGAACGGCGAAGCCATCAGCGACGATGATTTTGCCCGGCAGCACGGCGAGGTGGATCGCCTTGCTGAGAAGCTCGTGGAGCAGGGCGAGTTGCCGTGGCATCCCAGCTTTTTCGAGATGATGACGGCGATCGCGTTCGTCCACTTTGCGCGCGAGCAGGTGGAGATGGCCGTGCTCGAGGTCGGCATGGGCGGGCGGCTGGACGCGACCAATGTCGTGGAGCCCCGGATTAGCGTGATCGCTGACATTTCGCTCGACCATCAGAGATTTCTGGGCAACACCGTCGAAGAGATCGCGCGCGAAAAAGTGGGAATTATCCGGCCCGGCGGAGTGGTGGTGACTCTGCCGCAGCAGCCCGAGGCGAACGACGTGATCGGCAATACGATTCTTGACCTGGAAGCCCGCGGCGTGAGTGCCGTGCAGTATGTGCCGCCGGTGTCGCCGGGGAGTGGCGAGTACCTTGCGAAGGCCCGGAAAAAGCTTTTAACCACAGAGGACACAGGGGACACGGAGGAACGCGCGGGGAGCAATCCCGCATTCTTGTATCGCTATCCGCTGCAGGTGATGGGGAAGCAGATTCTGGTGGAATCGCCGCTGGTGGGGCGGCATCAGCTGCGGAACGTGGCGCTCGCGGTCGCGGCGGCGAAGGAGTTGTCGAAGCTGGGATTGGCTGGCATCACGGCTGAGTCGATCGAGCGGGGGATTCGCGAAACACGATGGCCCGGGCGTTTTCAAGTTCTTCCTGCGCGGGCTGGGTGGCCAGAGATTGTGCTCGATGTGGCGCATAATCCGGCGGGAGCGTGGGCCCTGCGGTCCGCCCTTTCAGAGCGTTATGACAACCGTCCGCTGATTTTCGTTTTCGGAGCGATGCGCGACAAGGCAATCTCGGAGATGACAGAAATCCTGTTCCCGCTCGCCGAGCGGGTCATTGCCACGCGGGCGGAGAATCCACGCTCGGCGTCGCCGGAAGAGATTCGGCAGGCCGGCAGCCGCACGGGGGCCGAGATTGAGGCGGCGGCTGAGGTGGGGGCGGCTCTGGAACGAGCTCGCGACGTCGCGTCGCCTAAGGCGGTCATGGTGGTGACGGGTTCGATCTATCTGGTGGGAGAAGCAATGCGACGGCTCGGAGTGCGAGTTTGAGTGGCGACCATGCCCACGGTTTTAACCTAGAATGGAAGTGTGCAGGAAGTGAAATCATCTCTTGATCAAGTGGAAACTGGGGTTGTGGAAAGAGGCGCGCCCGGTCCGGTCCCGGTCGCCGCTCCTTTGTCTTCGACGCGGCGAAGCGCCCGCGACATTCCAGGGCTGAAGCACGGCTGGCTGAGCCGGCTGCGCTCCTACTTCATCCTCGATCCGCTGATCTGGCTTTACACGCTGGTGATGGGGCTGCTGGCGGTGCCCGGCGGGCTGTTTGACCGCGATGGACGACGGCTGCACTGGTTTTCCTACGCGTGGTCGTGGCTGATCATGAAGACGATCCTGTCGCCGGTGAAGGTGACGGGGCTCGACCGGATCGACACTTCGAAGCCGCACGTCTATGCGGTCAATCATGCATCGGCGCTCGATATTCCGGTGCTCTACACCTATCTGCCGTTTCAGTTCCGCATCGCGTTCAAAAAGGAGTTGCTGGCGTATCCCATCGTGGGCTGGCAACTCAAGCGCTCGGGGCAAGTGTGCATTGATCAGCAGAATCCAGGGCGCTCGATCAGCAGCATCCGCGCGGCCATGAAGGGATTGAAGGCTGGGCTGCCACTGGTGATTTATCCGGAAGGTGGGCGCACTCCGGATGGAGACATTAAACCGTTCCTGCCGGGAGCGTTCTTTCTGGCGATCAAGGCGCAGGTGGACATTGTGCCCGTAGCGCTGGTCGGGACCTACGAGTTGCTGCCGATGAACACCTACCACATCAAATGCCGCCCGCTGGAAATGCGCGTGGGCGAGCCGATCTCGACGGCGGGGCTGACGGGCAAGGATCTGGAAACGCTTTCGGCGCGAGTGCAGAAGGCCGTCGAGGACCTCTACTACGCGTAAAAGTAAATAAACGGCCTCTTGTTGATCGTGTGGCTGGCTGACATAATGCACTTGATCCCCATCGTGTTGCTCAACGTGCTGAGTGCCGCACTTCTGTTTTGGCTCGGCTCGATTCTGGGGATCAAAGCCGTCTCCCGGTTGAGCAAAGGGATGCTATTGCTGGCGGGCGTCGTTGCGGCGGCGCCGGGACTGCTGTGCGTTTTGTATTACACCCATCTTTTTGACAACGCTGCCTGGTTCTACAGCTTCCGAGTTCTGCCTTTGACTGAGTTCTTGCCTGGCGACATCGGATTGCTCGCGGGAGCCCTACACGCGTGGTTCGAACCCGAAACGCTGGGGCAGAGGCTGTTGGTCCCATGCGCGGGATCGGTTCTGGTGCTGATCCCGTTCGTGAAGCCTTTGCTCGATCCCATCGAACTCAATCTCCTGAGCGACCGCTGCGAGAGCGAAGTTTGTATGCAAAGCACATTCTCCACGTGCGGACCCTCTAGCGCCGCAACGCTGTTGAAGGCCTTCGGGCAGGCTGCCTCGGAAAAACAACTTGCCAGCGAATGCCTGACGTCACGGGGAGGAACGGAGGTCTGGTATATCGCCCGGGCATTCAAGCGGCGAGGATTTCGCGAACGCGTCCTGATTCAGCAGCCTGACAGCTCGTCTCTTCCAAGTCCCGCGATCGCGGGAGTCGTGCTGCGGGGAGGAGCCGGGCATTTCATTGCGATTATGAGCGAGACCACGGGCGACCTAACGATCGGTGATCCGATGAAAGGCAAGTTAGTGGTGAAGAGGTCAGAGTTAAAGGACCAGTACCACTTCACGGGATTTTTTTTGGTCGTCCAGCCTCGATAAGTCAGTCAGGCAGCTTTTTTGGTCTGATCGCACAGCCGCTGATAATATTCGCGCCCGCGCTGGTAGCCGCGGGTGAACGGTTCTTCGACTTCCGCGCCGGGGTGCTGGCGCTGAACGTCCTCAAGGGCGGCATCCATCGCGGCCGAAACCTGGTCGAATTCCATACAGCGGGTTCGCGAATGCAGCGCCGCTTCGAAGCCGCGGCGAAAGTACTCTTCTTCCTCGGCGGAGTTTTTGCCAGGCCTGACATAGTGGCTCTCTTCGGCGCTGCGTAAGCCAATCCACCATTGCTCGCGGGCGGCATCGATTGACT
>Ga0181532_10002708_pt1 | contig 16460 bp, 13 predicted proteins | sample PEATcosm2014_Bin_33_FD_119768 | JGI IMG/M metagenome (GOLD analysis project Ga0181532, IMG submission 119768) | Peatland microbial communities from MTU Mesocosm Facility, Houghton, MI, USA - PEATcosm2014_Bin11_30_metaG | ecosystem: Environmental > Terrestrial > Soil > Wetlands > Peat | place...
ATTCGGCATCCAGGCATCGGAACTCTGCGATTCCTTCGCTCGACCAACCCAACTACCGGGATTCACAACACAACTTACTCCACTGACTGTCGTTCGTGACAAGTTCACGAATAAAGCGGGTTATGGTTGTAGTTAGAGGAGCGCCGGGCGTCCCCGCCCGGCCACCACATTCCCTGGACTAGGTCCTTATGCAGGGATATTTTACAAATAAGTCCTTTAAACCCAATGATCTAGCGTGATTTTTCCGCTAAACCTGTGATTCCAAAAGACCGTGGAATTATTTTTTTTCGCCAATCGCCAGCTATTTCTTAGTCCACTGATCGACCCAGTCGTTAACCGTCTTATACCAAAGCTGAGAATTCTGCGGCTTCAGCACCCAGTGCCCTTCGTCCGGAAAGTAGAGCATCTTCGAAGGCACGCCCATCGTCTGCAGCGTGGTGAAAAGCTGAAAGCCTTCGCTGACATCGAGCCGGTAGTCGAGCTGTCCGTGGATGACTAGCGTAGGCGTCTTGAACTTCGCAGCCGAGTTCCGCGGAGACCACTTCTCGTACATCTCCGGGTTGGTATAAGGAGTGCCCTTGAACTCCCAATTATTGAACCAGAGTTCTTCGGTCGTGCCCCATGCAGAGACAGTATTAAACATGCCATCGTGCGTGACAATGCACTTGAAGCGGTCAGTATGGCCGAGCACCCAGTTGGCCATGAATCCGCCGTAGCTGGCGCCCAGCGCGCACTCGCGGTCCTTATCGATGAATGGATAAGTCTTCTCGGCGTAATCGAGACCCTTCATCAAATCTTCAAACGGAGCGCCGCCCCAGTCGCCGTTGATGGCGTCAATGAACTTCTGTCCGTATCCGGTCGAGCCGTGGAAGTTGATCATGATGACCACGTATCCGTTGGCAGCGAAGAGTTCGGGATTCCAGCGATAAGACCAGTCGTCTCCCCATGCGCCCTGCGGGCCGCCGTGGATGAGGAACTTCACGGGATATTTTTTGGTGGGGTCGAAGTTCGGCGGCTTAACTAGGAAGCCTTGAACTTTGTCGCCTTTCGCGCCGGGGAATAAGAATGGCTCGATGGAGGACATCTCGATCTCCGATAGAAGCGCATCGTTGAGGTGAGTAAGTGCCACTGCTCCCATGTGACCGAATGTGGCTTGGTAAATCTCCGTGGGTCGTTTGATTGACATGCGAGTGAACAGGATCTGTGTGCCGTCAGGCGTCGGGATCGGGTCGTCGTCGAAGCCGAAATCAACTACGTGAGGAGCCCGAGGCGCGCCCGCGACAACGTCCTCTTTGGTAACGACCCTGTCGAGCGGATGATCGATATCCAGGGCGTTGATCGGAGAGTTCCCCGTCTCTTCGGACGCGAAGAAGATATGTTTCGAGTCGTTGGCCCACGCGAAGCTTCCGATCCACCGATCAACGGCTTCGGTCAGATTCTTCTTCTCCCCCGTCTTCCGGTCGTACAGCATCAGCCGAAACCGGTCGCTCTCGTATCCCGGACGCTGCTGGGCGCGGTAGGCGATGTACTTGCCATCGGGCGAATAGAGCGGAGTCGAGTCGCTGGCGGGATTGTCGGCGGTGATGTTCCGTGGAGCGACGGGCGCCCCGCCCGTCCCTCCATTCACCGGAACGATCCAGAGGTCGTTGTTGGTGGACATGGCTTCGACCTTGTCGTGATTCGAGGTGTAGCAAATCTCCTGCCCGTCAGGCGAGAACGCATAGTTGTCCTGTCCGCCCAGCGAGAACACAGGAGAGTCGTAGTCGCCAGGCGTAAGGTCGCGGGGAGGAGGTGGCGCGATACCCGATCCCGCGGACGTGGCGCCAGGCATCGTTCGCGGGGAAGCGAGCACATCAGGGACCACCAAGATATGCGATCGCTTCCCGGCTTTGTAAGCGTTCCAGTGGCGATATAGCAGACGATCAAAGACGAGCGCTTTGACGTGAGATTCTTCGGATTCTTTCAGTCGTCGAGCGTTGCAATCAGCTTCCGCGGCAGGCGCCCCGTCGCATTCCGGATAAACTTCAGAGGTGAAGAGAATGTTCTTGCCATCAGGCGACCAGAGTTCGCCGCCCGCTTCGGTAGCAATCGAGGTCAGTCTGTGTACGCCGCTAACCGCGCCATCGAACTCAGCAATCCAAACCTGCGACCCGCTTTCTTTATTCGAAATAAACGCAAAGCGCTTTCCATCCGGAGCCCAGCGCGGACGGTCGCCATCCTGATCGGCAATAAGCACGCGTTCGGGCCCGCCAGCCAGCGGCACAATCCAGATGTGCGAAGTCTTCTTATTCGCGGCCAGATCCACATCGACCGCGCTGAACAGCACCCACTTGCCGTCAGGAGAAGGCACAGGCTCGCCAACCCGCTTCAGTTTCATCATGTCTTCGAAAGTGAAGGGATGTTTGGCTTGAGAGAAGGACGGTAGAGAAGTGATGAGGAGAACGAGAAGAAAAGCAAAACGGCGCATGACGTGCCTCCGCGGAACAAAAGAGTGTAGCACTCTGCAAGGTTCGCGTAGAGACGGCCCCCCTCGGCTGTCCAGCCGGGCAAAGCCCGGCTCGGTGTATGGCGCGGACGCCGCATGAAGATTGGGTAAGGCGACGATGACGGCCCTGATACGGCGGAGTTTCGCTCTGCTGGACAGCTGTGGCTGTCCCTACGTGAGCTCTTCGAGCATGGCCGTCATCTCCGATTGCGCATGCGCGTTGCCGGTACGGCGGGCGGAGGAAACGCCATCCACCAACCAGCACTTGGCCTCATCCACGCGGCTGGCATTGGCCAGGGCTTGCGCGGCCATATGATAGGCAGGGGTGTAATCCGGATTCTTCTCGATCAGCGTTTTGAATTCTTGCAGCGCCTGTTCGATTTGTCCGGCCTTCGAGTACTCCATGGCCAATCCATAGCGGGCAAACGCATCCTCGGGATTGGCGGTAAGAATTTCGCTCAACATGGCAATGCGATCCATAGGGAAGGTCTCAGGTGTCAGGTCTCAGGTTGCAGGGAAATTCCGAAGGCCAAAAGCTGTGACCTAAGACCTGACACCTGAGACCTGACCTTCACCATTCATATCACGCCGCGCGTTACAATGGCTGTTCTCCGAGAAACCAATTTGGCTTGCCCCTTTTTTGTGCCGCTTGAAATCGTGAACGACGGCTCTTGGCCGCATCCTTCGCGTCTGCCACTCGGAGCGGGATGGGCTGGCAACTGCCGCGCCTCGGGGCAACCGGCGTCCAATAGTCACATACGGGAATTCTGCAACCTTGGTTACGCCACCGCCTGTCCACATCTTCCCCTGAGTCGTGACTGGGATGCGGTCCGTTTTTCGGTTGCGCGCGCTGGCCAGGATCAGGTCACGATCGGCTTTGTCTGCGAGTTAGCCCACGCTCCAATCGAACATGGAAAATTGATTTTCGATCTGACGAGCGGAGTCTGGCAGAATCCGCATGGGGATGCGCGAGTGCAAAGGCTGGCGATCTGCTATCTCCAGACGTACCTCGCTCGGACTACAGGAGAAATCGGAGCGGCCTCAGGGGCTTCCGCAGCCGGTGAAGCCGCGTCATTATAACGAGACTGAGGCTTCATCGGCCGCTAGCCTCGCTAGAGAGTTATGAACGACGACGACAAAGCGAAGTTAACCCGCCCGCGGCCGGTGCGCGAATCGATCTCTGAAATGGCCGAGATCGTGATGCCTAACGATGCCAACCCGCTGAACGCGCTGGTGGGCGGACGGTTGATGCACTGGATCGATCTGGCCGGCGCCATGGCCGCTCACCGCCACTCGCGGCAGCGGGTGGTGACGGCGTCGATTGATCACATGGATTTTCTGGTGCCGGTGCGGGTCGGCGATCTGGTGATTCTGCGCGCATCGGTGAATCGCGTCTTTCATACTTCGATGGAGGTCGGGGTCAAGGTCTGGGTGGAAAATTATCGCTCCGACGAGAACCGGCACGTGAGCTCGGCGTATCTAACGTTTGTTGCGATTGACGAGGCGGGGAATAAGCTGGCTGTGCCGCCGGTGATTCCCGAGACCGAAGATGAAAAGCGCCGCTACGAAGATGCGGCGCGGCGGCGCGAGATACGCCGTGTGGAATCGACGCGCAGAAAAGAAGTTCGGAGTTAGGTACTTTGTTTTGAACTAAGCTTTTGAACTAAGCAAGAACTTATCCTGTATTGCTGCTAAGCTGGAGGGTCTAAGAGCTGAGACCTTAATCAATAAGGGCCCGAGAACGAACTTATGGACAGCGCACTCTTCGTTCATCGTCTTCACTTTGCCTTCACCGCGACGTTTCACTATCTCTTCCCACAGCTCACCATGGGCCTAGCCCTGTTAATCGTCGTGCTCAAGACAATCGGCTTGCGGCGCAACGACCCCGTTTACCACGAAGCGGCGCGTTTTTGGGGAAGGATTTTCGGCATCAATTTCGTGTTGGGCGTTGTGACCGGCATTCCGATGGAATTCCAGTTCGGCACCAACTGGTCAATCTTTTCGCGGTTCGCGGGCGGCGTCATCGGCCAGACACTGGCCATGGAAGGAATGTTTGCCTTCTTTCTCGAATCGGCGTTTCTCGGATTATTCCTTTACGGAGAAAAGCGACTGAGCCCGAAAGCACACTGGCTGTCGGCGGTTGCGGTCTTTGTGGGTTCGTGGTTGTCGGGTTATTTCATTATTGCCACTGACGCTTTCATGCAAAATCCCGTCGGCTATTTCACGGCCTCAGACGGGAGCTTGCAGCTGGCGAGCTTCTGGGATTTCGTGCTGAATCCCTGGGCGGGATGGCAATATGCGCACACCATGGGCGGAGCGGCCATCACCGGTGCGTTCATCATGACGTCGGTGGGCGCGTTCTATCTGCTCTCCGGCAAGTGGACCGCGCACGCCCGCATCTTCGTCAAGGCCGGTGTGATTGCCGGGTGCCTGTTCAGCGTTCTGCAGATTTTTCCGACCGGCGACAGACAAGGCAAAATGGTCACCGACCTGCAACCCGTGACTCTGGCGGCGATGGAGGGATTGTTTCAAGGCCAGTCCGGTGCACCGCTGGTCATCATAGGTCAACCTAATCAGCAGCAAGGCAAGATCGATAACCCACTCGAGGTTCCAGGAATGTTGAGCATGCTGACTTACAGACGATGGAATGCCAACGTCCGCGGACTTGACTCTTTCCCCAAACAGGACTGGCCGGGTAACATCCCATTGCTCTATTACAGCTACCACATCATGGTCGGCCTCGGCACGTTTTTTGTCGCTGTCATGGTGGTCGCGTTGTTGCTGCTGTGGCGCGGCTGGCTCTTTAATGCCCAGTGGATGCTCTGGATCCTGATGCTGGCAGCGCCGTTTCCATATATCGCCAATACCGCCGGATGGATGACCGCCGAGCTCGGCCGCCAGCCCTGGCTGGTCTATGGGCTGATGCGCACTGAAGACGGCTACTCCAAGCTCGTCTCGGCTGGTAACGGCATGTTCACTCTTTTGGGATTCATGGGCATTTATATGGTGCTGGGGATTCTGGGTCTATTCCTGCTCTGGAGGGAAATAGAACATGGTCCGGTGGCCGAACACGAATCGGCGTCCAATCTCCATCCGGTTGCAGAGGCAAGGTAACGGAGGCAAGGCAAGTATGGCAAGTCTTTGGTTCTGGATTGTCGCCGCGATGGTCGCGACCTATGTCGTGCTCGACGGATTCGATCTTGGCGCGGGCGTGATCTATCTGGTTGCGGCCAAAACCAACGACGAACGACGCCGCGTGCTGCGCGCCATCGGTCCGGTCTGGGACGGCAACGAAGTCTGGTTGCTGGCTGCCGGCGGCACACTCTACTTTGCATTCCCTCAACTCTACGCGTCGAGCTTCAGCGGGTTTTACCTTCCTTTGACGGTTGTCCTGTGGTTGCTGATTCTGCGCGGCATCGGGATTGAATTCCGCGTCCACATCGAAAACCCAGTCTGGCAGGAGTTCTTTGACGTGATCTTCAGCGTCTCCAGCATTCTGCTGGCGGTGTTCTTCGGGGCAGCGCTGGGGAACGTGGTGCGCGGAGTCCCGCTTGATGCGACCGGATATTTCTTCGAGCCGCTCTGGACCACGTTCAAACTCGGCCCGCAGACGGGCATCCTGGATTGGTACACGATGCTCATCGGCGGCATGGGGTTGGTTACGCTAGCTGCCCACGGTTCGTACTATGTCGCCCTCAAAACCGACGAGGACCTGGCCCGCCGCGCCCGCGGATTCGCCTTGCTCTGCTGGCCGCTGCAGTTTTTCCTGACCTTCAGTGCGTTGGTCGCGACCTATTTCATCCGGCCCGAAATCATGACGAACTACGGGAAGCATCCGGTCGGGATACTGGTTCCGATCGTGGTTGTCGCCAGCCTGGCGGTAATGCTCTGGGCCAATCCCAAGGGCAAAGAGAAACTCGCGTTCGTTGCCTCCAGCCTGTATATCAGCTTTATGCTGGTGGGCGCGGCTTTCGCGCTCTATCCCGTGGTACTGTCGGCCCGCGATCACCGCTACGATCTCACTATCTACAACACCGCGGCGGGCAGTCACGGGCTGAGTGTTGGCTTTGTTTGGTGGACGTTGGCTGCAGTGCTCGCGATTGCATACTTCGTGTTCGTGTACCGAATGTTCCGCGGCAAAGTGCAACTTGGAGAAGGGCACTACTGAGCAGCCAGCACTCAGCGTTCAGCAAAACCGGGACTTGCTGACTGCTGAGCGCTGCCTTCACTGCCGTATAATCAAACCATGAGCGCACATTCCCACCATCCCGGCCAGCAACAGCCCACTCCGCAACCATTGCCTGGCGTCAACGCCATCATCGCCGTCGGTTCGGGCAAGGGCGGAGTCGGCAAGACCACGCTCTCGGTCAATCTGGCAATCGCCCTCAGCAAGATGGGGCACAAAGTCGGATTGCTCGACGGCGACGTCTACGGGCCGAATGTCCCGCTCATGCTGGGCACCAACGAACAGCCCAAAGTGATGGGCGAGAATCAGATCGCGCCCATCAACTCACATGGGCTCAAAGTTATCTCCGTGGGCTTCCTCAACCCTGGAGACAAGCCGCTCATCTGGCGCGGTCCCATGCTGCATTCGATCATCAAGCAGTTCATAGGGTCGGTGCAGTGGGGACAGCTCGACTATCTGATCATTGACCTACCTCCGGGAACCGGCGACGTTGCGCTCTCGCTGATTCAGACCGTCCCGTTGACGGGCGCTGTCGTCGTCTCTACGCCTTCCGACGTTGCGTTGCAGGATGCGCGCAAGGCTATCGAAATGTTCCGCCAGATGAAGGTGGATATCGTCGGCATGGTCGAAAACATGAGTTACTTTGTCTGCCCGCACTGCCAGCATGAAATCGACATCTTCTCGCGCGGCGGCGCGGAAAAGACAGCGAAGCAGTTCGGCATCGCCTTCCTCGGAAACGTCGAACTCGATCCGGAGATTCGCAAAGCGGGCGACGGCGGTTCTCCGGCCGTACTCAAGGGAGAAAACTCGTCTCATGCGAAATCGTTGTTCGCATTTGCCCGCAATGTGGCGGCGCGGGTGGAGGAGATCAAAGCTTCCAGCTCGGAAAGCGTGATTCAGATTCAGTAGAGACAACAAAATCAAGGTATAACTTCAACCTGTCATCTTGAGCGAAGCGAAAGACCGATGCATTTGCCTGCAGCGCCGGAATACATAGGTCCTTCGCTTCGCTCAGGATGACACTTTGGATTCATGTTCGAATCGCGCCAGCCGGAACACTGTGTCCGCAATTTCATCCTTGAGCACCAGTCTTGCTACCATCTCGCCCAGCGCGGGACCATGCTTGAATCCGTGGCCTGAGCCGCCGCCGACAATCCATACGTTCGCGTTGCCAGGATGGCGATCGACGATGAAATTGTGGTCGGTTGTGTTTTCATATTGGCAGACGCGCGCTTCGAGCAGCGGCGCATCCTTCATCCCGGGAAAACGGTAGGCGAGATAACGGCGCGCTGCAGCCAGTCCATCTTCACTCACCAGTCGCTGGCCGGAGGTTGCATCGAACTCCGGTCCACGCGTGTCATCGGCAACTTTGAAACCGCGTCCCTGGTTGCCGGGAATTCCGTACATGAAGTGATCGCTGTGATCGGCCCACACCGGCATGTTGCCCTCCTCGTAGCGCGGATCGCCCGCGGGAGTGCCGAAGAAGAACACTTCCTGCCTGGTCGAAACGAAATGCGGACCTACCTTTCGCGGAAACAATTTTCCAAGCCACGGACCGCAGGCGAAGACGTAGCGGTCGGCGACGAACGTCGAGCCGTCCGAGAAAGTGAGGGCTCTCCACTGGCCGCTTTCGAGATCCTGCGCGGCGACGGTTGCCTGGCGATACTCTCCGCCTTCGGTCACGAACTGATCGACCACCGCTTGCGTCGAAGTGCGAGCTAGGAGGTATCCGCTGTGCGGTTCGTAGATGGCCCACTTGACGTCCTCGGAACCGATCTGCGGCCAGCGGCGTTTGAGCTCGTTTACGGTGAGCTGCTCGAAGGGGATTCCGGCCTCTTTCAATAAGGGCAGAGAGCCCCGCTCGAATGTGTCATCGGCTTCGGCCATCCAGAGCACTCCGATGGGGAAAAAGAATTTCCGATTCCACTGGACTTCGTGCTGCTTCCAAAGATCGAGGGCGCGCGCAGCCAGTTTCGTATAAGGCTGATCGGGACCGTATGCGCCGCGGATGACTCGAGTCTCTCCGCCCGACGAGGCGCGCGAATTTCCCGGACCCCAGGCGTCGAGCAGAGTGACTTGCGCTCCGCTGCGACGAAGATAGAGAGCGGTCCATCCGCCGAACGCGCCCGCACCGATTACTGCGATATGAGGTTTGGTAGGCATGAAATTTGCAGTCTCCGGAGAATCACGATGCGTAGCCAACGGCAAGACTACGCCTGCCGCCTTGCGTCCTGCCGCGACCAACGCCGTGGCGATTCCCAACTTACAGGCAGTGCGGCGAGAAAGCCTGGGAACCGCACTGCGATCTGGGAGGTTAGACTCTTCTTCAGACATGGTTGGGCCGCGTGGCGACTTCGTCGTCGCTGTCTCTATCTCTCTTTCTTGCTCGCGAAGTATATCCTGACGGCTTTGCGTGTGGGTTCCTGGCTGTTTAGTGATGAGGTATTAACACGGGTTAGCCATTGTTTTTCAGCTTGACCTCGGCATTCCGTCACGCCTGCCCTTCCTTGACACCCTCGCCCATGCTCCCTAGAATTCCATTAGGAGCGGTGGAATCTTAATCTAAGCCACTGCATCTAAAGAATTTAGAGGGGCGGTTCAGCTCCGAGACAGATATCGAAATGCCACCAGGACCAGCGGGCGGACGGGAACGCGAGATCCTTACCGCTATCGTCGAGACATTCATCGCCAGCGGAGAGCCGGTAGGGTCTCGCACACTTGCGCGCGCCAGCCGCGAAGGCCTGAGTGCGGCTACGATTCGCAACGTGATGGCTGATCTGGCGGATGCCGGATTTCTGGAGCAGCCGCATGCTTCAGCGGGGCGCGTTCCGACGGCCGAGGCTTATCGTTATTATGTCGAGCAACTTAGTGGAGAGGCACACCTCTCGCACGAGAATCAGAGCATCATTCAGGACACTTTAACCGGCGTTACGGACGTGGCGGAGTTCATGGAGCGGACTTCGCATGTGCTCTCCCTGATCTCGCACAGCGTTGGGGTCACGGTGGCGACCAGCGGACCGCGGAATGCGCTGGAGCACGTTTACTTTTCCCGGCTCAGCGATGCGAAGGTGCTGGCGGTGGTCGTTACGCGTTCGGGCGTGGTGCGCGACCGCGTGCTGCGGCTTGATATCCAGCAATCCGATCTCGATTTGGCGGCGCGCTACATCAATGAAAATTTTCGCGGGTGGACGATGGGCGACATGCGCGCCGAACTGGCCCGCCGCCTGGAAAAGGAACGCAACGAGTATGACCATCTGATGAAGTCGATTGAGCAGCTTTATCAGCAGGGTGCGCTGGCTTCGAGCGACAACACACAAGCGGTTTTCGTGGAAGGAGCGGCGAACCTGGTAACGAACCTGGTAACGAACCAGATGACCGGACAGGAAGATCGTCAGCGGCTGCAGGATATGCTGCGGACGCTCGAGGAAAAAGAGAAAGTTGTGAAGCTGCTCGGCGCTTATCTCGACACACGACAGGAAGCGGTGCGCGTGGTGATCGGGCTCGACGAGGCGCTGCCTGCTTCGAATTTGCAAAATTTCGTGCTGATTGGCGCTCCTGCCCGGGTTGGCGGCGAAGTGATGGGGTCGCTGGCGGTGATTGGACCAACGCGTCTGGATTATCAACACACCATGTCGGCGGTGTCGTACATCGCGCGGCTGTTCGACAAACTTTTGAACGAATCGGAGTAAGGAAGCAGTATGGGTAAAGGAAACGGAAAGACCGAGACGCGCTTTCATCTGGAGAACCAGGATCTCGAGCGCGGGGATTTAGAGCGCGAGCTTCCGGCCGCGGAAGGTGGAGAAGAAGCGGCACCGGCTGCGGTGGTGGGCAAGGGAGCGGAAGGTGGCGCCACGTCGGAGACAGAGAAGCTCAAGGCTGAGCGTGAGGCGCTCCTGGATCGACTGGCCCGTCTACAGGCGGAGTTCGATAATGCCCGCAAGCGCGCGGTGCGCGAACAGCAGGAATTCCGCGAGTTCGCCTCGGTTGAGGTCATTAAGAACTTTCTGCCAATCCTCGACAGTTTTGAGCGCGCGTTAAAGGCTCATGCCGACTCCACCGACTTCCGCAACGGCGTTGAGCTGATCTACCGTCAGTTTCAGGATGCGCTGCAGAAAATCGGAGTGCAGCCGATTGTTGCCGTGGGGCAGCCTTTCGATCCCCGGGTTCACGAGGCCATCGAGATGGTGGATAGCACGGAGGTCCCGGATCACCATGTCCTCGACGAACTGCAGCGGGGCTACAAATACAAGGACCGGTTGCTGCGTCCGGCGATGGTGCGGGTCGCTCGCAACAGTTCGATGCCCAGCCCCTAAAAGAGGGGGCAATTTATCTCGAGGTACTTGTGGCATCGCAAGAGCGATGCCCGGATACGCAACGTGAGTTTTTCTACCGAGTGGGGGGGAGTTTCTGGCCGCCAATACAAAACGTGATTATTACGAGGTACTCGGTGTCACCCGCGCGTCCACCGAGGTTGAGATCAAGAGCGCGTACCGCAAGCTGGCGATGACGTACCATCCTGACCGCAACCCCAATAATCCGGACGCGGAAGACAAATTCAAGGAGATCACGGAAGCGTACGCAATTCTTGCCGACGGTGAGAAGCGATCTTTGTATGACCGCTTCGGGCATGCGGGCTTGGGGGGCAGCAGCAGCGGTCCGGCTGGATTCGATCCCGCCATTTTCCAGGATTTCGGCGACATCTTCGGTGACATTTTCGGCTTCGGCGACATGTTCGGCCAGGGCAGTCGTCGTCGCAGCCGCGCTCAGCGTGGAGCCGACCTCCGCGAAGACCTGCATCTCGAATTTACGGATGCGGTTTTCGGCACCGAGAAGCAAGTGAATGTCCGTCGCCATGAGACTTGCGACGCGTGCCGTGGAACCGGCGCCGCGCCGGGAAAAGCGGCGGTCAGCTGCAAGTCGTGTAACGGTCGAGGTCAGGTGCGATATCAGCAAGGCTTCTTCAGCATCGCGCGAACCTGTCCAGCCTGCCAGGGCGCGGGGAGCGTGATCACGGATCCCTGCCCTAAGTGCAAAGCGGAGGGCCGCTTGCTGCGCGAGCGCGCGGTCGAAGCCAAGGTGCCCGCGGGAGTGGAGGATGGAACGCGAATTCGTTTCACCGGGCTCGGTGAGGCGGGCGCGTTCGGCGGACCGGCCGGCGACTTGTATATTGTCCTGCACGTCAAAGAGCACGCCTTCTTTGAGCGCGAAGGCAACGACCTGCACTGCGTGGTGCCGATTTCCTTTCCGCAAGCTGCCCTTGGCACCGAGATTATGGTTCCGACGCTGGAGGGAGAGCACAAGCTGAAGATTCCTGAAGGTACGCAGTCGGGAACCGCGTTTCGCATACGGAGCAAGGGTGTGCCGGTGCTCAATGGGCACGGCAAAGGCGATCTTTACATCGAGGTGAGAATCCAAACACCGGGAAAACTGAATAAACGCCAGCGCGAACTGTTGGCCGAACTGGGAGAACTGTCCCCGATGGAAAACAAACCGCAACACCGGTCGCTGTTGGGACGCGTGAAGGACATGTTCGCGTAGGGCGGCTCTCAGTTTTCAATTGTCAATTTTCAGTAAAATCTTTCTTTTCGAGCGCCGACGAGGACCGCGCGGGCAGCCAGCCAAGTGTCGGTTGCTTTTGCCTTTACCGAGAACTGACTACTGAGAACTGATTTATGACGCGCCGCCGCTGGATCGCCGACGAGGTCACCGGAGACACCGCTGCTTTGGTGGGCGACCATGCTGCTCATCTTGCTCGCGTGCTGCGCGCTGAAGTTGGACAGGAATTCGACATTGCAACTGGAACTGAGGGGCGCCGCGAAGTTCGCCGCGGAACCATCACTTCGATCTCCGATGATCGAGTTGAGTTTGTACTTGGCAATCGGCGTAAGCAGGAGTCCGGCCTGCTGAAGCCCACCGCAAGAATCACGCTGGCCCTGGCTATCTTCAGGTTCGACCGTATGGAGTGGGCGATCGAGAAGTGCACGGAACTGGGAGTGTCACGCATCATTCCGGTAATCGCCCGCCGCAGCGATGCTCATCTGGCCGCTGCCGCGGTGAAGCGCCACGATCGCTGGCAGCGCCTGGTTCGTCAGGCGGCCGAACAGTCGCGCAGGTCGGCGGCGCCTGAGATTGCAGCTCCGGTAAAACTTAAGGGTCTCGCTGGCGTCTTGCCAGAAGGCGGATCGATACGCGTCGTTCTCGCCGAATCTCTTGCCGAGCCTGAAGCGGACAGTCGGTTGCGAGAAATCCTGCAATCCCGGTTGTCCGAAGCCGGAGTGGCACTCGCCATAGGACCCGAAGGGGGATGGGCTGACGAAGAGCTGGAGTGGTTTCGCGCAACGGGATGGGTTGCGGCCTCGCTCGGCGACACGATCCTGCGCGCCGAAACTGCGGCCATCGTTGCGACTGCACTCGCGCTTGAGGCTCTGCGTTGATCCCTCAGTATCGTGTCGCCTTCGTTTGCGTCTGGCTTGTCATCCTGAGCGAAGCGAAGGATCTATGGACCTGCAGCTGTCCCCATGCCTAGGTCCTTCGCTTCGCTCAGGATGACCGCGCAGATTTATGCCTTGAACTTTCGTGCTTTGACCATAGAGTCTTCCACAACCAGCTCTGCTATTCTCCGGCTAGAGACTCTCGCGTGACTGCAACCGTTTTACCAGCGACGAAGATCGTACCCGATGAGCGCCAGCAACAAGCCATAGAACACGTTCATGGCCCGATGCTGGCGATCGCTGGCGCTGGCACCGGTAAGACCACCGTACTCACGCAGCGCCTGGCCAGTCTTATCCGCGAAGGTCGCGCCCGTGCCGACGAAATTCTTGCGCTTACCTACGCCGACAATTCAGCGGCGGAAATGATGACCCGTGTCCGCGAGGAACTGAAGGGCACGGTCATCGACGGGCTGCAGGCCTGCACTTTCCATGCCTGGTGCAACGGACTGCTCCAGCGCCGCGGCGCAGATTTTCGTGTGCTCGACGACAAGGACCTCTGGGTGTTCCTGCGCCGCCGCATCCGCGACCTGCGTCTTAAGCACTTCGTGCGGGCTGCCAACGTCGGCCAGTTTCTCGACAGCCTGCTCGATTTTATGCGCCGTTGCCAGGACGAACTGGTTGGCCCCGAGGAATACGCGCGCTATGTAGAGCGGCTGGAACGCGGCGAGGCGCCGCTGCCTCGAGTTGCGCGCTCGAAGAAGCAAACGGAATTGGAAGATGTGGAGATTTTGGAACGCTGCCAGGAAATCTCGCGCGTTTTCCGGAGCGTGGAGAACATGCTCCGGGAGAAAAACCTGGGCACCTTCGGCCACATGATTATCAAGGCCTACCAGCTGCTGAAGGGCGACCCCACATTGCTCGAAGAAGAACGGCGCCGCACCCGCTTTCTGCTGGTGGATGAATTCCAGGACGCGAATTTTGCCCAGATCGAAGTTCTCTCGCTGCTCGCGGGGTCGGCAGCGAACGTTTTTGTCGTGGGCGATCCGGACCAGGCGATCTACCAATTCCGCGGGGCTTCGAGTGAAGCGTTCACACTGTTCTTGAAGAAGTTTCCCGCGGCGCGAATGGTCGTGCTGGGCAAGAATCGCCGCTCGCTGTCGCCCATCCTCGGCTGCGCTTTTGGCATTGTGAATGAGAACCCGCCGGTGTTCCGGCAAACGTTCGGGCAAAAAAGAAATTCGATTTCCTACAAACGGACGCCGCTTGAGTCGCTGCGAGACGAAGAAGCGAAGCAACGAGGTGAGACCACGTCCGCGCTGCTGGTCGAAATCGTTACCTGGAGGGATAAAGAGGTCGAGGCCGCCGACCTTGCCCGGCGGATCCGGAGGAAGCGCAAGGACCGGCGCGGCCGGTGGGGCGATTTCGCGGTGCTCTATCGCCAGCACAACCATCGCGATGAACTGGTCCATGAGCTCGCCGAGCGAGGCATTCCATTTTCTATCGAAGGGCTGGATGTCCTCGACACTCCCGAGGTGCGCGACGTAGTGGCCTGCCTGACCGCTGCTGTGTCTCCGAACGATGCGGCCAGCCTGTTTCGCGTGGCTGCGCTGCCGCAGTTCGGCATCAACCCGGTGGAATTGCGGGCGGCGATGAGGGCGGTATGGCGGCAACTGGATCTCCGTACGGTGCTGGGAAATTTGCCGAACGGTTCGTCAGTGCTCGGTAGCGTGGAGAAGGCGCATCGCGAAGTGGGGCAGGACGGAGTGCGCGCGGACGTTAGCGCGGACTATGCCGCTAACTTTGTGGTGCGGCACTTCGATCTGCAGCGGTCGGACCTGGTAGCCGCGTTTCTGAAGTTTGTGGAAGCGTGGAATAAGAAAGCCATTGCTGAAACTGGAAGTCCTTCCGAGTTTCTCGAGTACCTCGATTATTTTGTGGAGGCGCGAGGCACGATTCCGCTTCCGCGCGTCGAGGAAGATGCTGTGCACCTGCTGACCGCCCACGCCGCCAAGGGACTTGAGTTTCAGCATGTCGCTGTCATTCGCGGCTCGTCGACCTCGTTTCCAATCGCTTATCGGGAACCGCTTGTTGCTTTTCCGGTGGAACTACGCCGGTCAAGCTCCTGTTCGGACGGGCATACGACTGACGACAAGACTTTGCACGAAGAAGAAGAGCGCCGCCTTTTTTATGTTGCGATGACACGCGCTAGAGACACTCTGGCCATCTATGCGAACCAGGGCAAGGGCAAGGATCCGAAGCCGACGAAGTTCCTGCGGGAGCTTATGATTCACCCAGCTTACAGAAAGTTCTGGTGCACGCACTCGGCGGCAGCCGTGCAGGATACCTTGTTTGCCGAGGAAGAGCAGAGAATCGCATTGCAGCAATCAAATGTTGCCGCGTGGCTGATGATGCCGCCGTCGGCCAGTTTTGTCTCCGGGTTGAGCGCGTCCGCCATTGAAATTTACGAAGAGTGTCCGCTCCGCTTCAAACTCGAGAGAGAGTGGAACCTGCCGCGCGAGGTGTCCGCGTCGCTGCATTATGGAGCGGCGATGCACGATGTACTGCATACCTTCTATGACGCGCAGCGCTATCAGCGTGAAATCAGCGACGATGATTTGCTCGAGCAGTTCCGGTCCGTCCTGGCTTCGGCTGGCATCGCCGACCGCTATCAGTACGAGTTGTACTTGCGTCAGGGGAATGAGCAGTTGCGGCAGTTCTTCGAGGCGGCTCGCGGAAGCGCTGCACCCGAAGTCATGGAGACGGAACACAGATTTGAACTGCAAGTGGGGTCGGCGAAATTGATCGGACGGGTGGATCGCATGGATCGCACGGGACCGGACACGGTTGCCATTGTGGACTACAAGACGGGCAAGCCGAAAACGCAAGAGGATGCGGATGAGAGCCTGCAACTCTCCTTGTACGCGCTGGCGGCCCGGGAAACGCTGGGAAAGCGCGCTGACCGCTTGATTTTTCATAACCTCGAAAACAACACGCCGGTCTGCACCACACGGACCGACACCGAGTTGGAAGCGGCAAAGGTGCGCGTTCAGAAGGTGGCCGATGGAATCGCGCAGGGAGAGTTCCCGCCGAATCCCAAATATCACTGCGCGTTTTGTCCCTATCGGAATCTCTGTCCCGCTACCGAGAAGGTGGTTGCAGCTCCGCAAAAGAAATCGGCGTCTCGGGTGAACTAGCGCACCCGACGGGCGAGGCGCCCGTCGCTCCACGGTGATGAAACGCCGCAAAAAACTTTGGGGACGCTCATCGCGTCCCCTTTGTCGTTGCCTGTTGCAGGTGCTTAGTGCTTTTTCTTTTTTGCGGCTTTCTTTTTGGTTGCCATGGATCTATTCTCCCTTTC
>Ga0181532_10002709_pt1 | contig 16457 bp, 17 predicted proteins | sample PEATcosm2014_Bin_33_FD_119768 | JGI IMG/M metagenome (GOLD analysis project Ga0181532, IMG submission 119768) | Peatland microbial communities from MTU Mesocosm Facility, Houghton, MI, USA - PEATcosm2014_Bin11_30_metaG | ecosystem: Environmental > Terrestrial > Soil > Wetlands > Peat | place...
CCGGAAATGGTAGCCGACCCGGGCTGGGTCTACGCGCGCTACGGCGAGGGCTGATGGATTTCTTCCGGCAAGCGCTGGTCATCGCCAGGAAAGACCTGCGCGCCGAACTACGAACCAAGGAAGCTATCAATGCTTCCCTGGCCTTCGCCATCGTCATCCTGGTCCTGTTCAGTTTCGCTTTCGATCCTTCCGAAGACCAGACGCGCGAAATGTCCGGCGGCCTGCTCTGGATCGTTTTCGCCTTCGCCGGCACGCTGGTGCTGAATCGCAGCTTCGCGCGCGAGGTGCCCAACGATTGCCTGGATGCCCTGTTGGCAGCGCCCATCTCCGGCGGCGCGCTGTTCCTGGGCAAGGCCCTTGCCAACTTCGCGCTGGTGATGGCCGTGGAGCTGGTCTCCTTACCGGTCTTCGGCATCTTCTATAATGTGCACTGGACCAGTCAGTTTTGGTCTTTGCTGTTGGTATTGGCGCTGGGCACTTGGGGGCTTACGGTCATCGGCACCATCTTCAGCGCGCTCACTGTGAATATACGGTTGCGCGAATTGATGGCGCCGCTGCTGGTGTACCCCATGATGATCCCGGCCCTGATGAGCGCCATGCAGTTGAGCATGCAATTGATTGCCGGCAAGCCGCTTGGCGGCGAGAACCAGATCTGGCTGCGCCTGCTGGTGGCTTTCGACGTGATTTTCACGGCGCTGTCGCTGTTCTTGTTGGAGACAGTGCTGGTAGGGTAGGAGCTTCTTATGCGTGAAAAACTGATCTACGCTCTCGGCGCGATCGCCGCCGTGCTGCTGGCCCGTAATCTGTATTCCATCTTCATGCAACTTCCCGACGAAGCCTCGCAGGGGATGATTTACCGCATCATCTTCTTCCACGTGCCCGCCGCCATGACGGCCATGGGGTGCGCAGCCGTGGCGTGTGTAGCGAGCGTGCTGTTCCTGGTCACCAAGAATTTCAAGCACGACGCCGTGGCGGTGGCGGTGACGGAGGTGGGGCTGGCGTTCCTGGCCGCCAATCTGGTTACCGGCTCCATCTGGGGCCGCATCATCTGGGGCATCTGGTGGACCTGGGATGCGCGCCTCACCTCCGCGCTGGTCTGTTGGCTGCTCTATGCGGGGTACCTGATGCTGCGCCGCGCCATCGAGGAGCCCACCGCACGCGCCCGCATCTCGGCTGTCTTTAATATTTTCGCTTTCGCGGACGTGCCGATCGTCATCTTCTCCATCAAATGGTGGCGGACGCAGCACCCGCAGCCGGTCTTCTGGGGCGGCGGAAAAATCGATCCGGACATGTACTGGACCGCCGCGCTGAATCTGCTGGCCCTGGCGCTGCTGGCCGTCATCCTGGTGCTGATTCGCCTGCGCCAGGAGGAAGCGCAGCGCGAAATCGATGCCATGCGCCGCTACGCGCACGCTGTTTAACGGAGCCAATTCGAATGGACACACGCAATTTCACTTTCATGTTTTATGGCTTTCTGGCCGCCTGGCTGATCCTGGTGATTTACGTGCTCTCGCTGGTCTCACGCGAGCGCAAGATCGCCGACCAGCTCAAGGGGCTGAAAGACATGTTGGACTATAAAGATCGCAAGTAACACTTTCGGCGAGGCGCGCTCTCGTCCTTTATGAGTTGCCCGCTCAGTGGCGGTTTACTTCAGCGGCTCGTTGCTCGCCACCCAAGCCCAGCCTCAGCGAAATTGCCCGCCTACCGATCGCACCTTCACCGAAAGTAAAGTCCGCTCGGGTAGCCTGCACACAAGCTAAAATGAGAAGAACGAAGATGGCCGAGACGCCCGCATTCACGACGGAACGCTATGGCCGGCTGCCGGACATGGATCGTTCCTTCGACATCGCCTATTGGCAACGACTCGGTCCGGCGGCGATATTCGAAGCTGCCTGGCAGATGGTAGTGGACGCACACGCGCGGCGGCCCGGTGGTCTCGATGAACTCAGACTTCGAAGAACTGTTGAGAATTTTCAACGAAAAGGAAGTTAAATACCTGATCGTGGGCGGGCACGCCGTGATGCTGTACACGGAGCCGCGCTACACGAAGGATCTTGACGTGTGGATCGAAGCCAGCGGGGAGAATGCCGCGAAGGTGTTTCGGGCGCTGGCGGAGTTTGGAGCGCCACTCGCCGGCTTATCCGCGGACGATTTTGCGCGTGAAGGCTTCTTTTACCAGCTCGGGCGGCCGCCGGTCAGGGTCGACATCCTCATGTCGATCGAAGGCGTCAGGTTTGATGAAGCTTGGCCCAACCGCAACCAGTCGGAATTGGGTTCGCAGCGTGCCTGGTTTGTCAGCCGGGCGGACCTGCTCAAGAACAAGCGCGCATCGGGCCGGCACATCGACCTCCACGATGCGGATCTTCTCGCATGAACGCAACCATCAGGAGGCGTGACCTGTTGGCAGGCTTGGCCGCCGCCGGTCCCGCCTGCCTATTGTCCGCCCGCGCGCAAACCGTCGCCCGCGGCCTGCCTGCACCAATCATCAAAGACGTCGCCGTAATCGCCACGGCGCCCGCCGGCCTGCGCCTCTCCGTCGTCAAGGTCACCACCGATCAAGCCGGCCTCTATGGCTACGGCTGCGCGACCTTCACGCAGCGCGCCGAGCTGGTCAACGCCGCAGTGGAGAAATATCTGCGGCCGTTCCTCATCGGCAAGCCCGCAGACCGCATCGAGGATATCTGGCAGGCCTGCTACAACAGCTCCTATTGGCGCAACGGCCCCGTGCTCAACAATGCCATCAGCGGCGTGGACCAGGCGCTCTGGGACATCAAAGGCCGCCAGGCCGGAATGCCGGTGTACCAGCTTCTCGGCGGCAAGTGCCGCGAAGCCGTGGACTGCTACACGCACGCATCTGGCGCCGAGATCCAGCAGACCATCGATCGCGCGCGCCAATTCATGGAGCAGGGCTTCCGCCACGTACGCGTGCAGGTGGGCGTGCCGGGGATGGAAGGCTACGGCTCCGCGCGGGGAGGCGCACCCATGAGCGGGTTGCACGATGGCCCGGTCTTCGAGCCGGCATACTACATCCGCCGCGCGCTGAAGCTGTTTGAAGAGTGCCGCAAGCAGCTTGGCGACGAGGTGGAGCTGCTGCACGACGTGCACGAGCGCGTGTCGCCCAATCAGGCCGTGCAATTTCTCAAGGACGCCGAGAAGTTCAAGATGTTCTTCATGGAAGACCCGCTATCGCCCGAAGACATCGCCTACTTCCAGCAGATTCGCAGCCAATGCGCCACGCCCATTGCGATGGGCGAATTGTTCAACAGCCCGCACGAGTGGACGCCGCTAATCACCGGACGCCTGATCGATTACATTCGCATACACGTCAGCCAGGCCGGCGGGCTGACGCCCGTGCGCAAGATCGCCGCCATGGCCGAGATCCACGGCGTCAAGACCGCCTGGCACGGTCCCGGCGATGTCTCGCCGGTCGGCCACGCCGCCAATGTCGCGCTCGATCTGGTCTGCTACAACTTCGGCATCCAGGAGTATTCGCCGTTCAACGAGCAATTGCAGGAGGTCTTCCGCGGCTGCCCGGTGATGAAGAACGGCTATCTGTACGCCAACGAATCGCCCGGCTGGGGCATCGAGGTGGATGAAAAGCTGGCCGCGAAGTATCCTTACGGCACTGGCGAGAACGACGAGCGGAAGCGCCTCAACGGCGGCTGGGGCGAGGTGCGGCGGCGGGACGGGACGGTGATTAAGCAGTAGGACGGCAGTATGAAGCTCACAATCGAGCTTGATCGGGAAACCGACGGGCGCTGGATTGCCGAGGTTCCCGAGTTGAACGTCCTGCTCTATGGGGAATCGCGGCAGGACGCCATCGCGAGGGCGGAGGCCGCGTCGCGCGAGATCGTTCTCGATCGAATTGCCCAAGGCGAATTCCCACCCGATTCGGCCAAGACCAGCTTCGACGTCGCTGCATGAGTTCGTGGCCGTCGACGAAAGCAAGGCGTGTTTTCAGTGCCCTTCAACGTATTGGCTGGCGTCATGCCCGGACCGTAGGCTCCTCGGATCATGAAAAAAGAGGGTTGGGCCGATTATCCATTCTCATTTCATGGTTCTGACGAGCTCGGTCCTGCGATTCTTGCGAAGATTTCCAAAAAGACCAGCCTCAAACCAGACGACCTGTGACGCAATCGCCCATCACGCCCATCGCGATGGGCGAGATCTCCAACAGCCCGCACGAGAGGACCGCGCTGATCACCGGTCGCCCGATCGATTACATTCGCATCCACGTCAGCCAAGCCCCGGCAATGTCTCGACAATCGCTCATCGCACCCCGCTCGCCTTCCAGCAAAGCGCCCGAAGACAAACACCAACGAATCGTCTGGGGACAGTTTACGGCAATGCGCGTGGCCGCCGGCTTTCCGGCCTTTTCGTATTATGGACGTGTGGCAAAAAATGCCGGGCCGACTCTCCCCCCCGCTGGAGAACGCGTGACGCCATCCATCAGTGAAGTTCTGCAACAAATCCTGCAGGTGCAAACTACGCTACACGGCGCGGGCACCGTTTCCGCCCACGCTCTTTCAGCCATAGCGGCGCATGCGAGTACGCGTCCGATTCGGAATTCCGCGGAAACCGGCTGCGGAGCCACCACGTTGCTGCTTTCTCACCTCAGCCAGAATCATACGGTATTCGCGCTCGACATCGGCAACAGCGTTTCGAGCGTGCGCCGGTCGGCGTTGCTTGGCCCCCGTGTTGTTACGTTCGTGGAAGGCCCATCCCAACGTACGCTGCCAAAGCATCACTTCCCTGAAAAGCTCCAGTTGGCCTTGATCGATGGCCCCCACGCTTACCCATTCCCGGACCTTGAGTACTACTTTCTCTATCCGCATCTCGATGCAGGAGCGCTGCTGATCCTGGACGACATCCAGATTCGGAGCATTCACAACCTTTTCGAGTTTCTGCGCGCGGATTCCATGTTCCAGCTCGAAGAGGTCGTTCGTTCAACCGCGTTCTTCATACGCACGGAAGCTCCCACGTTCGATCCCACAGGCGACCGCTGGCAGGAGCAGCGTTATAACGCACGCACGTTGATGCGGTACGACTGGAGATCCAGGTTGAAAAGCGCGTTCCCCGATTCAACAATCAGGCGTATCGAGTCCTTCCGGCGTCGAGTCACACATGCCAGCTCCGGCTGCTCGGTTGAGATTCACTCCCCCCATCGCGGAGACCGCATTTCTGAAGGCGGAACCGTTGCAGGCACGGCCCATCTGGCGGGAGATACGCACCTTTGGGTTCTCGTACATCGCCGGGACGTAGATGGCTGGTGGCCTCAGGGTGCCGGAGAAATCGCCGTGTCCGGCAGTCAGTGGAGCGTACAAGTCAAGTATGGAGGTCCGGAAGACGCCGGCTACGATTTTGAGATCGCGGCGGTAATCGTCGGCCGCCCCGCGCATGAGCAATGGATGGAGTGGGTTCGATCCGTGCAGGCGACTCGCGCCTACCCTCCCGTGCAATTACCGGGAGCTGGAGCGGTGCTTTCAGCGCAGTATCGGACCGTTACGAAAGGATAATGTCCCGTTCCCGAATGGGACGAGTTTGCGCCCGTGCAAATGATTCGCTCCGCTCCCTGAGCGTCTACCCTCGCCAACCCTATTGACAGCCAATCCGCTAAAGCAAGACAATAAGCTCTGAATAGCAATTACGTATTCCAACCGCGCGTCAGCCAAAAAGGAGCAATCAATGGCAGTAATCGATCTCGCCCGAGAAACCAACGTCCAGCACGCTTTGGACACCCTCCACAAAGCCGGAGTCCCTTCCCGCTACGGCAACTACATCGGCGGCCGGTGGACCCCGCCGGTCCATGGCCGGTACTTCATCAGCCATAGCCCCATCAACACCGCGCCCCTCGGCGAATTCGCCAAATCCACCCCCGAGGATGTGGAGAAGGCCCTCGACGCCGCGCATGCCGCCAAGGACCACTGGGGCCGCACATCTCCCGCCGAGCGCGCCGCCATTCTGCTGCGCGTCGCCGACCGGATGCAGGAAAACCTGGAACTGCTGGCCCTCGCCGAAACCCTCGACAACGGCAAGCCCATACGCGAAACCCGCAACGCCGATGTGCCCCTGGCCATCGACCATTTCCGCTATTTCGCCGCTTGCATCCGCGCCGAAGAAAGCGCCGTCAGCGAGCTCGACGAAGACACCATCGCCTATCACTTCAAGGAGCCCATGGGCGTGGTGGGTCAAATCATCCCCTGGAACTTCCCGTTACTGATGGCGGCCTGGAAACTGGCCCCGGCCATCGGCGCGGGCAATTGCGTCGTGATCAAGCCGGCTTCCAACACGCCCCTGAGCCTGGCGATCTTCGCCGAGCTGACGCACGACATCCTGCCACCCGGCGTTCTCAACGTGGTGACTGGCCCCGGCGGCGAGATCGGCAAGGCGCTGGCCTCCAATAAGCGCATCGCCAAGATCGCCTTCACGGGCGAAACCGTCACCGGCCGCCTGATCATGCAATACGCGTCCGATCCCATCATTCCGCAGACCCTGGAGTTGGGCGGCAAATCGCCAAACATCTTCTTCGCCGATGTCATGGACCACGACGACGAGTTCCTCGACAAGGCACTCGAAGGATTCGCCCTCTATTGCTTCAATAAGGGCGAAGTCTGCACCTGCCCGTCGCGCGCCCTCGTGCAGGAATCCATCTACGACAAGTTCATGGACCTGGCCGTGGCTCGCGTGCGCAAGATCAGGGTCGGCAACCCGCTCGACCCGGCCACCATGATGGGTCCGCAGGTCTCGCAGGAGCAGATGGATAAGATCCTCAACTACGTGCGGATCGGCAAGGACGAAGGCGCCAACTGCGTCACCGGCGGCGCGCGCGCCGAGCTGCCGGGAGACCTCGCCAAAGGCTACTTCCTGCAACCCACCGTGTTCACCGGCCACAATCGTATGCGCATCTTCCAGGAGGAGATCTTCGGTCCGGTCCTCTCGGTGACCAAGTTCAAGACGCTCGACGAGGCCGTGGCCATCGGCAACGATACGGTCTATGGCTTGGGCGCCGGCGTGTGGTCCCGCAACATCAACAACTGCTACCGCGTGGGCCGCGCCATCAAAGCCGGCCGCTGCTGGACCAATTGCTATCACGTCTATCCGGCGGGCGCCGCATTCGGCGGCTATAAGGAATCCGGCTTCGGCCGCGAGACGCACAAGCAGATGCTGGAACACTATCAGCAGACCAAGAACGTGCTGGTCAGCTACAGCACCAAGGCGATGGGCTTCTTCTAGGGCTCAGCTTGTGCCAGGATGGGCGGCATCGTCCGTCCTGGCGCGCTTCGCGTGCTATCCTGAGTAGAGACCCGACCGTTCCCAACGGAGAGATGGCCGAGTGGTTGAAGGCGCACGCTTGGAAAGCGTGTATAGGGGAAACTCTATCCAGGGTTCGAATCCCTGTCTCTCCGCCACAAAAGACCAAACAATTTGCAAGGCGAATTCCGGCCCCGAATCGCTCTCCAGAATCCTTTCGCGGCTGGCTCACGCAGCATGGGGATGACAACCGACGGTCATGCCTTGACCATCCCGCCCGGCGAAACCCCGCCTATCGCCGGCTGGCCTCGTCCTCGCCCGGCATCGTGGTCACAGTCACCGGGTCCGTCAGCTTGAACGTCAGAACGGTTTCCGACGGGAACGTGATGCCTTTGCCCTTCTTGACGCCGCGTGCCACGCCGCCCGCGCCGGCGCCCGCGAGCGTACCGACACCCGCGCCTTTGCCGCCGCCCGCAATGGCCCCGATGATCGCGCCCAGCGCCGCGCCGCCGCCCACCGTTTCCGCCGTACCCTTGCCGCGCCCTCCGCCCGAGCTGTCATAGTCTTCGGTATTCAACGGATAAACGTGGCCGTGCGTCGTGAGCTTCGTCAGCGCCAGCTTGAGCTCCGCGTGACCCGTGAAGCGCCCCGCGTTGGCCACATCCACCACGCGTCCTTCCACATCCGCACCGGAGGGAACCGCTACCTCGCCATCGATCCGGATCGGAGACTGCAGCGTGGCGCGAAACGTATCGCCCTCCTTGTTCTTCGTGGAATCGAGCGCGTCGATGAGCCGGATGGCGATCGTCTTCCCTGCAGGAATCGTGTACTTCACCGGCGCCGGCGGCGGCGGTGCAGGCTTAGGAGCGTCGGCCGGAGCTTGCTTTGGAAGCGTCGGCGGAGCCGCCGCCGGAGTCACCGGGCCAAATGGCGAAGGCTCTTCCGGGGGGACGTTCGTCGCTACCTCTTTGGGGGCCGGTTTAACTGGCTTGGGAGCCGCGTCCGCGGACTTGCGCGTTCGCCTAGGCCGCGGCTTGCTGGCTGCCACCGGCGCCACTTCCAGGTTATTGATCACGTAAGTGACCCCGGCAGTGTCTTTAGCTTCGCGCTCCGCCAGTGCCCGCGCCGCATCGCTCGGAACTTGGCCGCTCAGCGTCACCACGCCATTCAGACTTTTCACGCTGACTTGGCCGTTGATGGCGACGTCGTTCTGGATCTGCGATTGAATGCTCTGCGCAAGCTGGTTGTCGTCGACCTTGCGCGAACAGCCCAACGCTATCGTCAAGCCAGCCGCCAACAGGACCGTGAGCGCGCACCTGCCCTTCCGTTGTCGCATGCTCAAAGCTCTCCTTCCCACACCCCTCCCATGCGAGACGCTGCATGAGCAAGCTTCGTTACAGTCAGGCTTAACGCCGCTCGCCGAAACGATGCCACCGACCGTCCGCGAAGCCGCGGCCGATCACGACACCCACGCGGGGCCCGTACACGTACGCATTCGGATAATAACCATACCCGTACGGGTTCGCGTAAACGTATGGGTAAGAATTCCCGTATGGCGCGTATCCGTAATAGTAGGAGTCGTATCCGTAGTCGTATCCATAACCATACGGATACCCGTAGCCGTAATATCCAGGCCAGCCGAAGCCGAAGCCCCAACCACCCCAACCCCATCCGCCGTATCCGTATCCGTAGCCCCGGCCATATCCATAGCCATAGCCGCGGCCGTAGCCATACCCGCCGCCATAGCCATAGCCGTGGCCGTACCCGCCGTAGCCGTATCCTCTGGCGCCGCCCGCATAACCTCCACCACCGCTGTAACTGTGGCCGCCACCGCTAAAGCCGTGGCTGCCGCCACTAAAGCCGCCTCCATGACCTCCGCCACCCCCGTGACTGGAAGCGGCGAACGCTGGAATGCCCAACAGCAGCACAACTGCAAACAGAATGACGATTTTTTTCATAAGTCACCCTGCACATTAGACTATCACTTTCGCTACGTGGTTTCGACTGGCTGAAAACCACCAGCAGCGGTGCATTCCGGCCAGCAAAACGGACCTTTGACTCCTTAGTTTCATACACTTATGGGTGCCCAGGAATTGGCGAAACGGATGCATATAAGGATGCGTCGCCAGCTATGAGGCAGAGGTTTATGAAGACTAATCCAAGCAACCCGATTCGCACTGCCGTTCGTACCGCCTTTTGTAAGATGGCCCTGAGTTTTCTGGCCGGCTCCAGCCTGGTGCTGGCGCAGGAACAGCCGCCCGCGCCGCCGGCCGAGCCCCAGCAGCAGCAGGACACCACCACCAATGGCGGGTGGCGTAAAGCCAGCGATCCTCCGCCCGCCCCGCCTGCCGACGCGAATCCACGCATTACTATGGATCCGAACTATGCGCCCGACGCGCCGCAGCCTCCGAATCGCCAGTATTCGAACCAGCCGCCCTACAATCCAGGCCCGATTCCGCCCAAGCTGACCATTAAGCCCGGCACGTTCGTGACTGTGCGGCTGAATCAGATGCTCTCGTCCGACCACAATCAGACCGGCGACGCCTTCGCTGCCACCCTGGTGAAGCCCTTGGTCGTCGACGGTATAGTGATCGCCGAGCGCGGCCAGACCATCGGCGGACACGTGGTCGAAGCCAAGAAGGCCGGCCGCGTGGAGGGCACCTCGCGGCTTGGGGTTCAGTTGACCGACCTCACCCTGTCGGATGGCCACCCTGTAGCAGTGCAGTCCCAATTGATCAGCCGGAATGGTCCGACGTCGGTCGGACGCGACGTAGCCGCCGTAGGTGCGACCACCGCGACCGGCGCGGCCATCGGCGCAGCGGCGGACTGGGGACGCGGCGCGGCAATTGGCGCCGGAGCCGGTGCGGCGGTTGGAATCCTTGGCGTGCTGCTGACTCGCGGCCGCCCGACAGTGCTTTACCCCGAGCAGGTCCTGACGTTCCGGATCGATCAGCCCGTCACCGTTTCCACTGAAGCAGCGCCACAGGCGTTCCGCTGGGTGAATCCCAACGATTACGACCGGCCCTATGACATGCAGACGCGCATGGGCCCCCCTGGCCGGCCACCTTATGGTCCAGGCTACCCCTACGGCTATCCGTATGCTTATGGCAACCCGTATGCGTACGGCTATCCATATCCGTACGTGTACCCGTATGTGGGATTCGGGTGGGGATGGGGTGGCTACTACGGTCGCGGCTTCTACGGGCGCGGCTGGGGCTGGCGCCGCTAAATCATAAATCATAAGAGGGGTAGGATCGTCCTATGTCGAAGAAAGCTCCGTTGCGAGCCTCTCTGATCGCAGGCCTGCTATGCGCCGCCGCGCTGGCACAGGACGCGCCCCCTCCCCCGCCGCCGCAAGATTATCCGCCGCCCGCGCGGCTTGCTCCGCAGCAGTTGGATCAAATTGTGGAGCGCATCGCCCTCTATCCCGATCCGCTGCTGGCGCAGATCCTGACTGGATCGACTTATTGGAACGAGATCGCCGACGCGTCGGCTTGGGCCAACCAGCATAGCTATCTGCACGGCGATGAGTTGTCCAGAGCCATCTACGACGATAATCTTTCCTTCGACCCCAGCGTGCTGGCGCTGCTCCCGTTCCCCGGAGTGCTGGACATGATGGCTCGCGATCCCGCCTGGACCCAAGCGCTGGGGAATTCGGTGCTGGCGCAGCGTCCCGAGGTCATGGACGCCGTCCAGCGCATGCGCCAAAAGGCCATGGATTACGGCTATCTGGAAAGTAATGCGGAATACAGGGTGGTCGCCGGCGTCCCTGGAGATATCGAAATCCTACCCGTCAATCCGGGCTACGTGTACGTGCCTTTCTATGACCCGCTGATCGTCTTTGGGCCGCCCCGTCCCGGCTTCTTCATAGGCGGAGCCATCCGGTTCGGCCCTGGCATTTACATCGGCGCCTTTGCACCCTTTGGCTGGGCGGGCGCCGTGTTGGGATGGCGCACGCACGAGATCTTCTTCGACCACCGTCCGTGGGAGCGTACCTGGGTGAACCGCGGAAACTACGTGCACTCGTATGCCGTCCCCTATCGGCGGCCGGCCGCGCCGCGCGTGGAACGCCACGAGCGCCGCGAAGAACGCCGCCGCTAACGCTTGTCGGGCAGGCGGTGGCGCAGGCGCTTTCGCCTGCCAGCCTTCAACCCCCTCACTCCGAATACTTCTGCGCAATGGGAAACCGCCGCCCCATCCCGAAAGCCTTCGAAGTAACCTTCAATCCAGGCGCCGCCTGCTGCCGCTTATACTCATTGCGATCCACCTTGTTCACAATATCCACCACAACTTCGAGCGGCAGCCCCAGCTCCTGCGCGATCTGCCGGGGCGCCTGGTAATCCTCCACGTAAGCGCGCAAAACCCGATCCAGAATCTCGTACGGCGGCAACGAATCGCTGTCTTTCTGATTGGCCCGCAATTCCGCCGACGGCGGCTTTTCAAACACGCTTTCCGGAATCGCCCCCGGATGCCGGCCGTTGGCGATTCGCGACAGCTCATAGACCAGCGTCTTGGGCACGTCGCTGATCACCGCCAGCCCGCCGCACATGTCCCCGTACAGCGTGCAGTAGCCCACCGCCAACTCGCTCTTGTTTCCAGTCGTGAGCACCAGCGCGGACCATTTGTTCGACAGCGCCATCAGCGTCACCCCGCGCAGACGCGCCTGCAGATTTTCCTCGGTGACATCCCGTGGCGCGCCGCCAAACAGCGGATCGAGCACCTTCAGAAACTCGTCATATTCCGGCGTGATGGGCGCCATCTCGAAGCGTATTCCCAGATTCCGCGCCAGGGCGCGCGCATCGCCGATACTGCCCTCGGAGGAAAACGGTCCAGGCATGCCGACGCCCGTCACATTCTCCGCGCCGAGCGCATCCGCCGCGATGGCCGCCGTGAGCGAAGAATCGATCCCCCCGCTAAGCCCGATCAGCACGCTCGCAAAGCCGCACTTCCGTATGTAGTCGCGCGTGCCTAGCACCAGCGCCTCGTAGACGGCCTCGCATTCCTCCGCCAGGTTGCTATGGCAATCGCCCGCGCCGGAATCGGAATCGAACAGGATGAGATCCTCGGCGAACGAAGCGGCGCGGGCCGCCACGCGCCCCGTGCCGTCCATCGCGAAGCTGCTGCCATCGAAAACCAGTTGATCGTTGCCGCCCACCTGGTTCACATAAACGACCGGAATATTGTGGCGGCGCGCGGTGGCGGCGAAGACCTCCTGTCGCAGCGCGCGCTTGCCCATGTGATAGGGCGATGCGTTGATGCTGATGAGCAGTTCACCGCCTAAATGCGCCAGTTCCTGCACAGGATCGCGGCGGTAGAGCGGACGCTCCCAAAACTGCTTGTCGTTCCAGGAGTCCTCGCAGATGGTCAGCGCGATCTTGCGCCCGTCGATAGCCAAAAGGCTCTGGGATTCGGCGGGGCGGAAGTAGCGGGCTTCATCGAACACGTCGTAGGTGGGCAGCAGCATCTTGGCCTGCCGAAAAAGGACACTGCCACCGCCGAGCACTGCCGCGCAGTTCATGGCGCGCTTGCCGGTCTGCGACTGGGACGCGCCCACATAGCCGGCGATCACACGCAGATCGAGCGCCGCCGTCTCGGCCGCCAAACGCTCAAGCTGCTGCTCCGATCGCTCCCCGAAAGTGGGCTTCTCCACCAGGTCCCGCGGCGGGTATCCGGTGACGGAAAGCTCCGGAAACACCACCACCTGCGCGCGCGCCTCCGCCGCCTGCCGCGCAAACCGGATCATGCGATCCACATTGCCGGCCAGGTCGCCAACCGTGGTATTGATCTGCGCCAGGGCGATCTTCATTCTAAAGTCTTATTGTAAATGCCGAAGTGCTACAGAATTGGATGGCTTCGGTGGGTCCACTGACTCTGGCAGACCTCCCTGCATCATGAAGCAGCCGTATACCCGGAAGTGGGGCGGACGCCCATAAGCGCAAAGATAGGCGTTGGCGGTGAACCGGACGCCTACCCCCGAACCCCGTTTGGGGGACTGAGGCGCGGGGTTTGGCTTGGAGAAAGCGCGCCCTCGGTCCCGCCGTCCGCTCCCGAACTCCCGCAAGCGTTGTTAGGTTAGTAGGGCGCGCGAAATCCAAAGCTGATAAACTGAATGTGGGCTAAATCCAATGGCGTTTCAGCCAGACATTCTCATCACTACCCCCGATGGCCGGGTCATGGTCATTGAAGCCAAAGTCAACATAAACGACCTGCGGCGCACCGAAGAAGCACTCAAGCGGTATATGGTAGCCATGCAATACCCCTTCGGCCTGTTGATTACGCCAGAGAAGGGATGGGTTTATCGCGACCTCTACTCCAGCCTGTCGTCGGAGCCGGTAATGCAAGTCGAGGAGTTCGATAGCACTCGAATTTGGCGCCGGAATCCGCCACGCCAAGGACAGGAGTTTGAGGCTTTCGTGCAACAGTGGATCGAAGATTTGGCAGAGTTTCCTACCGAATCGTTGCCGCCCCAACTCAAAGACATTGTTCGGCATTACGTTTTACCCGCAATCGCAAAAGGCGAGGTAAAGGCCGCACATCCTCGTTGATCGCCGGAGTGCGACATGCGCCACGTGTTTGTCGAAACGAACTGGCTCCACGATTATGCGGCTCCTGCTCATCACAAAGTTCCTGAGGCCGTCCGACTGCTTGAACGGGCCCAACAGGGCGAACTCGTATTGCATATTCCCAATGCCTCGTTTGCGGAGGCACGCCAATCGATCCAGTCGAAGTGCCAACCGATCGATGGGCCCGGAATCCACCGATACATCCGGTGGGCGCAAGAGAACGGCGCCTTGAACGAACAACAAGCCCGTGAAGCGCATGAACTAGGGGAGAAATACGTACAGAGCATAGATAAGGAGTTGAGCGCCGCCCCCTCAATACTCAACGAGGTCGCCAGCCTCCCGCACATCGAGGTCTTTGCTTTTGACGACGAAATGTTGGATCTTGCAAATCAACTGGCCTTGACAAAAGCCGCCCAGAAGCCCTTCGACCACGCAATCCTGGCTGGCATCTTGATCTCTTCTTATAGGCTTTGGAACCAGGGGGCGCACGGGATCTCGTTTGCTGAGTTAGACAGCGAATTGCAGCCGTGGGGGCAGAAAGGAGGTCAGAAGGACGATTTACGCAAACTGTATAATGATGCTCACGTTTGGGTTTATGGCGACTTCACCTTGCAATTCCCTCCGCGTGCCGCAGGTTTTGAATAGTCCCCAGGTGCCTGAAAGCGACTGATATCCGGTGCCATTTGGGCGAGTATTTGTTCGTGAGAGATCGCCAGCGAGCCACAAGTCGGGTTCTGGGAAACCGAATCCTCCACTCGAAGCTGCCGACCTGCGTGGCCGGCTTGATGGTCCACCCAAACCAACCCGCCCTAAGTTAGCGCCTATCGGCGGACGCCCTCGCCGCCCCGCGCAACCCCCGGTCGCGCTTTTTCGCTCATTGTAAATTCTCACTTGGGAGGGAACACTAGCGGTTCAAGCGTGGATCTGCTCAACCATCCCCAGCCCCTCCGCCTCATCCGAAACCCCTGTCGGCTTCAGTGCCGAAACTGGATGCCCTGCGAAAAGACTCCAAGCTCCATTCACCCCCGGGTTCGCCGCAGCGCAGAATATAAAATCCGTCGCCCGCCCGCACCTTGAAATAGCAGCCGTCGCGGCCATACCACTGGTCCATAATTTCCTCGACAACGTAATCAGGCCCGCCAAGATGGAACCGGATGGGTCGCTCGTCCGCTTTCCGCCCCGCGTAGCATTCCACGCGCACCTTCATCCTGCTTCCATTATGCTGTCTGGCGCCGCCGGCCCATGGAGTGGGAGTGCCGTCTGTTGCCGCACGCGCTCTAGGCTCCACCGGCCTGCACGTATTTCCCATGGCGCTGGGCTGTATGGGAATGTCCGGAATGTACGGCGCCACCGACGATAACGAGAGCATCGCTACCATTCATGCCGCCCTGGATGCCGGCGTGAACCTGCTCGATACCGGCGATTTCTACGGCGCGGGTCACAATGAAATGCTCATCGGACGCGCCCTGAAAGACCGCCGCAATAGCGCGCTGCTCTCGGTGAAGTTCGGCGCGTTACGATCTCCCGACGGCGCCTGGGGCGGCTTCGATGGCCGGCCGGCCGCGGTCAGAAACTTCGCCGCTTACAGCCTGCATCGCCTCGGCGTGGACCACATCGATATTTACCGACCATCCAGACTCGATTCCACTGTTCCGATCGAGGATACCATCGGAGCCATCGCCGATCTCATCCGCGGCGGCTATGTGCGCTTCGCCGGGCTATCGGAAGTGGGAGCGGACACCATCCGTAGAGCGCACGCCGTCCTGCCGGTCAGCGACCTGCAGATCGAGTACGCGCTGATCAGCCGCGGCCCTGAAGCGCGGATCTTTCCGGTGCTGGAGGAGCTCGGCATCGGAGTGACCGCCTATGGCGTCCTCTCACGCGGGCTGCTGAGCGGCTCCCAGCCCGCCACACAGGGGGACTTTCGCGCACATCTCCCGCGCTTCAGTGGCGCGAATTCCACACAGAACCAGGAGACGGTCGAAGAGTTGAAGCAGCTCGCCGCGGAAAAGGATCTCACGCCGGCCCAACTGGCCATCGCCTGGGTGCTCGCCAAAGGGCCGCGTATCGTTCCAGTGATCGGCGCACGGACGCGGCAGCAGCTTTCCGAATCGCTGGCCGCATTGCGCGTGAAGCTTTCCGCCGCCGAGCTGACCCGCATCGAAGCGGCCGTACCTCCGTCCGCCATCGTTGGAACCCGATACGACGAACGTCAGATGCGGATGCTCGACAGCGAAAAACAGTAGGCGCACGGACGCCGGTCACAAGTTTCGAAAATAATCCCACCCAACACCAACCAGCCACTTACCGCCCTCCTCCCTGGGGCCGTTTTTTCCGCACCCGCCCGATACCATGAAATCGGAGTAAGGGTGCGTGTCCCCGTACTCAGAGGAAAATCCGTATGATAATTTCGCAAAAACGGCAAGAAGCAAACCGGCAGAATGCGCAGCAGTCCACCGGTCCGGTAACTCCGGAGGGCAAGGCCGCCGTGCGCCTCAACGCCCTCACCTACGGCTTGCGCGCCCATAGCATGCTCATCCCCGGCGAAGACCCGAGGAATTCAAACAGCTCTGGGACGAGCTCTCAGCCGAGTGGCAGCCTCAAACCCGCACCGAGCGGCTCCATCTGGAACAGATGGCCACC
>Ga0181532_10002710_pt1 | contig 16454 bp, 8 predicted proteins | sample PEATcosm2014_Bin_33_FD_119768 | JGI IMG/M metagenome (GOLD analysis project Ga0181532, IMG submission 119768) | Peatland microbial communities from MTU Mesocosm Facility, Houghton, MI, USA - PEATcosm2014_Bin11_30_metaG | ecosystem: Environmental > Terrestrial > Soil > Wetlands > Peat | place...
ACCGGAAAAGTTTGACGGCTATCCTCCCGGGACTCGGGCCTTGCAGTTACCGGACGCGGCGGTGCGGTCTTACTTCCTCACCGCCTTCGGCCGCCCGGCGCGCCAGCAGACCCGCGAGAGCGAACGCACTTCAGTTCCAACCGTCACTCAAGCCTTGCACATCATTAACGGCGATACTTTGAACCACAAGCTGCGCGACGCCGGGAATTCGATCGATATGCTCATGAAACTGGGTTTTTCTGATGATGCGATCGTGAATTACCTTTACCTGGCATCGCTCAGCCGCTACCCGGCCGAGGCGGAGCGGGCCGCGCTATTGAATGCGCTTCGTGAAGCTGAGAGCGCGAAGGTGCAAGGAATCTCCGACCCGCGGCGCGCGGCACTGGCCGACATGGCCTGGGCGCTGCTGACCAGCGAGGAGTTTGTCTTTAACCACTAGCCTCGCACGAGCGCCCTCTCCCCTGGGGAGAGGGCTATGTTTCTCATGTGGAAGAGGACTGCAACTATCGGGTTCCGTTATCTTGGCCTTGCGATGGCCTGGCTCATGGTGTGGGCTGCGGTTGAGGCTCCGTTGGCCCGCGCTGCCTCAACGCCGTCCTTCAGCAGCGACATCGCGCCGATTCTTCAAAAGAACTGCCTGGCCTGCCACTCCAGCGCCGCCAAGATGGGCGGATTTGTTATGGAGAGCTACGACCTGCTGATGAAGGGCGGCAAAGACGGGCCCACGATTGTTCCGGGCAAGAGCGAGCAGAGCAGGCTCGTTCAGATGCTCGAGGGGAAAGTTCAACCTCGCATGCCGTTTGGGACCGACCCGCTTCCAGCGGCGGACATTGCTGCTCTAAAGGCTTGGATTGAAGCTGGAGCCAAGGGTCCCGCCGCGGGCGAAGCTGCCCAGACGCTCGCGCCCCTGGCCATTCCCGATATCAAGCCGAAGGCGCCCGCGGTTTCCCCCGTCGTGTCCCTGAAGTTCTCACCCGACGGACGCATACTTGCTGTTGGCGGTTATAGAGAAGTTCGGCTGATGGATGCTTCCACCGGCAAAGTCATCCGCACGCTCGAGGATCACGCCGACTACGTGAGGTCGATTGCGTTCACTCCGGACGGCAAGCAACTGCTGGCCGGCGGAGGTCCGCCGCAGCAATGGGGTGAAATCAAAGTGTGGGACGTGGCAACCGGCGCGCTTCTGCGCACGATGCGCGGCCACAAAGACTGCATCTACTCCCTTGCGGTCAGCCCCGATGGGAAGCTGGTCGCTTCGGGCAGCTATGACAAGTCCGTACAGATTTGGGACGCGCAAACCGGAAAGGACCTGAAGACCCTGCTCGACCACATTGATGCCGTGTTCGCCGTGGCATTCAGTCCGGACGGAAAACTTCTGGCATCGGGCTCGCAGGATCGGACCGTCAAGATCTGGAATGTGGCGTCCGGTGAACGCCTGTATACGTTGAACGATGCGCTGGATGGAATTACCGGTATTGCGTTTTCGCCCTCAGGGGAATACCTGGCAGGCGCGGGCTACGACAACTCCATTCATGTGTGGAAGATCAGCGAGAAGGAAGGCAGCCTGGTTCAGTCGCTCATCGCCGACGAAGACAGCATCCTTCAGATCCTCTGGTCGCCTGAGGGGAAAACCCTGATCACGAGCTCCTCTGACGGCTCCATCCGTTTCCGCGATGCGGCAACCCTCGACCCGGTGGGAGTTCTACCTGGCCAACCTGATTGGGTGGATGCGTTGGCCATCAGTCCGGATGGTAAGTGGCTGGCGGCAGGACGATACGACGGAACATTGAGCCTCTACGACGCGAGATCGTACAAGCCTAGGCTCGGCCCGCTGATGGCCGAAGGCAGTAGGCAGATCGGCAGTGGGCAGTCGGCAGTAGGCAGATGGCCAGGTCGGCATTCGGCAGAAGGCAGTCGCAGCGGGTCTGAAATCTGAAATTTCGGACCTCAGATATGGCGAAGCAGTCGGTTGGCGCCGGGTCTGAAATCTGAAATTTCCAATCTCAGATGTATTTTGCCGGGCGCTTCGGAGTTCACCCATGCAAACAAGTGGTCTGAAAATAACTTTAATCGTGGCGACGCTTCTAGGCAGAGGGCTGCTTCTGTTCGCCGACGAACCTCTCATCCCGCCCGCTCTCTCGCGCATCTCGCCGGCGGGAATGGAGCGCGGCACAACCGCCAATTTCAAACTCGAAGGTCGAGGGCTCATGGCGGCGCGCGCCGTGCTCTTTGATGTTCCCGGTTTCACGGCGAAGATACTCAACGTTACAGCGATTCATGAAGAGATCAAGGCGGCGCGAGCTGGCGTAGACCTGGCGGCTGTGGTGCCGCTGGGGCTAAAGTCCGAAGCCCAAGTGGAACTCACCGTTTCCAAAGATGTTGAGCCGGGCATCCATTGGTTCCGCATTCAAACACCCAACGGTACGTCGAACATGCTGCCGCTGGACGTCGGATCGCTGAAAGAGGTCCAGCAGCAACGTAATTCGTCTGATCCGCAGCAAATCGAACTGCCGGCCACTATTGTTGGCGCAGTTTCCGCGGTGGGCGAAGTGAATGGCTACAGCTTTGAGGGTAAAGCCGGCCAGGAGATGGTGTTTCAAGTGGCGGCATCACGATTGGACTCGCAACTCGAATCGCAGCTCGTCCTGCGCGACTCTTCCGGTGGGGAGGTTGCGCGCGTCGGAGAATACCTGCGCGAGCCCGATGCGATGTTGGTTGCCAAGCTGCCGAAGGAGGGCAAGTACACGATCTCGATTTCTGATCGCGAGGAAAAAGGCGGTTGGGATTATTTCTATAGGCTCAATGCGGGTCCTCTCCCGTATGTCACCGGCTGGTTCCCCCTTGGCCTCCCCGCGGGCAAGACGGCGGCGGTGTCAATTGAGGGGGTCAACCTTGGCGGCGTGAAGCAAGTCGAAGTCCGGCCACCCGCGCGCGTCGATGGTTGGACGACTCTTCCGCTGGTGGTTGCGACGCCCTCCGGCTCGCTCCTGAATAAGCCCCGCGTTGGCGTGGGTGACGTGCCGGAGGTTTTCGAGAAGGAGCCCAACGATACGCCGTCCGAAGCCGAGGCAGTTTCCATCCCCGTCACCATCAATGGTCACATTGATAACCCGACCGCCGCGAAGCACGCCGACGACGATTTCTTTCGCATCCACGCCGCGAAGGGCCAGCGCCTTGTGATCGAGGTGGCGGCCGCCCGCCTTGGTTCGCCTCTCGATTCCGTTGTCGAAGTGCTCGACTCGCGGGGCAACGACGTTCCGCGCGCCACGGTTCGTTGCCTTTACCAGACCCAAAGCACACTGGCGGACCGGGATTCGCGAAGCGAAGGAATAAGGTTGGTTTCTACCACCGGACTCCACGAGAACGATTACCTGATGGTCGGCGACGAGTTAGACCAGATCGCGTATATCCCCGACCAACCGGACGCGGACGTTATTCTGAAAGGGTTTGAAGGACAGCGGTTTACGTGGCTGGGTACTTCTCCAAGTCTCCGCCCGTTGAATACAACGGTCTACAAGGTGCAAATCCTCCCCCCGGACGCTGAGTTTCCGGCAAACGGTCTCCCTGTGTTCCATCTCACTGAGCGAAACGACGACGGTGGGCCCGGTTACGGCGCCGATTCGCGGTTGGATTTCGATGCGCCCGCCGATGGGGACTATCTTGTACACCTCAAGGACGTCCGCAACCTGGGCGGTCCCGGCTTTGCGTATCGGTTGACGATTCGCGAAGCTGCGCCCGACTTCACTCTTGTCGCCGATCCTGATAACCCCAACATTCCCCTGGGCGGATCCACGCCCATGACCGTCACCGTCAACCGGTTACAGGGTTACGAAGGCCCGATCGAAATCGAAGTCAAAGGACTGCCCCAAGGCCTCACGGCGAGCAAGGCGGAGATCGCTGCGGGAGAAGATTCAACCGTGGTCGTCTTGAGTGCCGCGCCGGGCTCGAATCCAGACTCCCCGCCGGCGCACCTCGAAATCGAGGGGCACGCCGTCGTGAACGGACACACCATTACCCGCATGGCGAATGCCGGTAAGGATCTGCAGGTGGCGTCGATCATCCCTCCTCCGGACGTCACGGTGCGCGCCGAACCCGACCAAGTGGCTATTGCCCCGGATAAAGAGGTGAGTGTGTCTCTGCACGTGGAGCGAAAAAACGGGTTCAAGGGGCGAGTACCGTGCGACGTTGTGAACCTGCCTCCCGGCATCCGGGTTGTAAACCTGGGCCTGAACGGGATTCTGGTGCCGGAGAATGAGAGTGACGCGACTTTCAAGCTGCGCGCCGCGGAATGGGCCAAGCCGATCGTTCAGCCGATTTACGTGGTGGCGAATGTTGAATCCAACACTACCACGCAGCACCCCTCCCCGCCGATCGTGCTTCGCGTGCAGAGCAAAGGAGAAGGGACGAGCGTAGCGTCGCGCCGATGATCGCGTATTGCCGACCAAGGAACCTCGTCACGATTAAACGGCCCTCTCCCTTGGGGAGAGGGCTACACGTTTGAGTTGGAACGCCAAACCTCTTGGGGAGCCCAATGCGAATCTTGAGAAGAAACATGCTCTACGGTTTACTCGCTTCAGCCGGCGTTGGAGCGAACCTCAGCGCGCTCCATGCGCACCCGCATATTCCGCATCGGGGAGAAAAGTCGCCGTCATCATCGGCTACCCCGCCCGGGGCAAATGCGGATCGAGCGCCTGGCATCAGCGGCCAGGGGGAGATGAAGTTCCGCGTCCTCTATACATTCGAACGACTGCCGCCGGAGGCCCGGAAGGTATTGGTGAACGCTCACGGAGGTTTCGCCGTCGACCGCCGCGCAGGCAAAGAGGAGACTTACTTCGCCCTTCCCGGAGCCGGGATTCTCCAGGTCAGTTCCGACCTGAAGACGATCAGTCTGGTCGACACTCCGGATGAAATGCGGAACGTTAACCTTCACGACACGACGATTTGGTACGACGCGGACGGATCCCCCTATTTGACTTTCCCCGCGAATGATGCGGGAAAGGTTTTCACAACCACCCTGGATGGAAAACTCGTAAATGCTCTCGATGCTCCCACCGCTGCTGTCGAATTCGAGCATTCGGAAATTCGAGACTATTTTCTCGGCGGAGGGAATTTCGCTCCTACAGCGGTTGAATTCTTAAACGGCTTGTATTACGTCACCACCGGGTATTGCAATCTCGATTATGTCCTGACGGCGCGGATCAATCCCGAAAACCGCTTCGAAGCCGCGTGGAACGATCTGGCCTTTGGCGGAAAAGGCGAGGGCGTGGGCCAGTTCGGAACCGCCCACGGCATCACCCTGCCGCCCGGCAAAACGCGGCTCGACATCGCCGACCGGCCGCATTCCCGCCTGGACCGTTTTACCCGCTACGGCCATTACCTCTCCAGCCTGAAGATGCCTTCCGGCTCACTGCCCTGCGACATTAATTACCTCGACCAACACTACAGCGTGGTTCCCGCACTGGATGGCCCGGACAAGTCGAAAGGCGCTCCGATTTACATTCTTCAGGATGAAAAACTGGTTTCGACCATCATGCCGAAGGAAGACCTGGGACTCGAGAAATTCGTTCACGTCCACAATGCCGCGCTGCGCAGAATCAACGGCAAGTTCTACATTCTTGCGCAGGCGTGGAACCCGGGCGACTTCGCCATCCTCGAGCAGGCCGGGAGCTAGTGAACTGCGGCTAACACTTCCTTACATTTAGCCAGCCTGGCGCAGAGCGAAGCTTTGCGGTTTGGCGACGTTCGAATCAAGGGAAACCGCAGAGCTTCACTCTGCGGCAGCCCATTTTCTTCAGTAAAGGCATCAGTGACGCTCGGCTCACTTTTCGGCTTGACATGACCCAGACTGCGCCCTAACATCACCCTGCCCCAGGCATGATTATGGAGTTTGAGCCTTCTTCCTGTGGCTGCACGCACGCCACCTCCTGTTGCTGGGTGTGGATCGTTTTGGTAGTAAAGGTCGCCACTCCGGCCTTTTCTTCTCAACCCAATCAGATATTTCCGTGGAGGGTGTATCTATGAAGCGACGGCTTCTTCGGGAAGGATACGTTCTCGGGATTATTTGCGGTTTGCTGATCCTGGTGACGGGTTGCGGCGGAGCTTCGACGATCATGACCAATCTCGTCCCGGCTATCACAACCCTGTCTCCCTCTTCCGCCACGGCGGGGGCGGCGGCGCAGACTCTCACCCTCAACGGGTCGAATTTCCTTTCCAGTTCGACGGTGACTTACAACGGCGTGGCGCACACCGCGACGTTTGTGAGCTCATCCCAGTTGACGATTCAACTGACCGCCTCGGACCAAGCCACCGCGGGAACTTACGCCGTCGTGGTGACCAATCCCTCTCCCGGCGGTGGAGCTTCGAATTCCGTGAACTTCACCGTGAACAACCCCACACCCACCATTACGACGCTTTCTCCGTCCTCCGCCGATGCCGGAGCGGCAGCACAAACCTTAACGATCAATGGGACGAACTTTGTTTCCAATTCCACCGTGACTTACAACGGCGCGGCGCACACCGCGACATTTGTGAGCGCGACGCAGTTGACCATTCAACTGAGCGCCGGCGATCAAGCCGCGGCGGGAACTTTCGCCGTGGTGGTGACCAACCCCTCTCCCGGCGGCGCAGCTTCGAATTCCGTGAACTTCGCGGTGGACAATCCAGTGCCCACCATCTCGAGCCTCTCCCCGGTGTCCGCCACAGCCGGCGCGGGGGCGCAGACTCTCACCATCAACGGAACGAACTTTCTTTCCACGTCCACAGTGACTTACAACTCGGCGGCGCACACCGCAAAGTTTGTGAGCGCGACCCAATTGACCGTTCAACTGAGCGCTGCGGACCAAGCCACGGCGGGAACTTTCGCGGTGGCGGTGACCAACCCATCTCCAGGCGGGGGAGCTTCCAACACGCAGACCTTTACGGTAAAGAACCCAGTGCCCACAATCTCGAGCTTATCTCCGAGCTCCGCCGCAGCCGGGGCCGCCGCCGAGACCATGACGATCGATGGGACGAACTTCGTTTCAACCTCGATGGTGACTTACAACGGAGTGGCGCACGCCGCGATGTTAGCCAGTGCAGCGCAGTTGACGATACAACTGAGCGCCGCGGACCAAGCCACGGCGGGGACTTACCCGGTGGTGGTAACCAACCCGGCGCCGGGCGGGGGTGCTTCGAATGCCGTGAACTTCACGGTCAGTAGCGTCTCAAACAATCCCGTACCGGCCATTGCGAGCCTTTCTCCCCCCTCCGCGCCGGCAGGGTCTGCGGCGCAGATGCTCAGCATTACGGGAACAGGTTTTATCTCCACCTCGACAGCGACTTTCAACGGCGTGGCGCATTCCGCTACCTTCGTAAGCTCGACGCAGTTGACGATCATGCTCACCGCGAGCGACCAGGCCACGGCGGGTGGTTACCCCGTGGTGGTGACGAATCCCTCGCCGGGCGGAGGGCCATCGAACGCCGTGAACTTCACCGTCACTGCGGTATCTACCGCGCTAACCGTTAATACAACGGCGTTGCCGGACGCCTTCCTGGGAGTGTCTTACGCCGCACAGGCCGCTGCGAGCGGCGGAACTCCCCCTTACACCTGGAGTATCACCGGCGCGCTACCCCCCGGCCTCACCTTGTCTTCGAGCACGGGAGTGATTTCGGGCCTGCCGGTGGGCAGTACGGGATCCGTGTCGGTGACCTTGCAGGTGACGGATTCGAAGTCCGCGGTCGCCACGTCTCCCTTGGTCGACGTTACGATAGGGAACGACGCCGTCGCCGTCTGCGAGTCGGGGAATGAGTCCGTTCTTATTGGACAGTACGCCGTCAGCCTGATTGGGTACAACGGCAGCGGCTTCCAAGCCGTCGTCGGCTCTCTGACCTTCAACGGAATCGGCGGCATCCCGCACGGGGAAGTCGATATCAACGCTACTGGCGCTACCTCCGAGACCTTCACCGACATTACGCTCGCCGGCAGTTCGTACACAGTGGGGGCGAGCAATCGCGGTTGCGCCACGTTCGTCACCGCTGCCGGAACGACCTTCACAACCCGCTTCACCGTGGGAGTTCTCTCCTCAGGCGTGGCGACCCAGGGGCGGATCATTGAATTTGATGCCGCCGGCCCCAGCGCGTTTATTGCTTCCGGCCAGATTCTCCTACAAAACCCTACCGCATTCAGCGCCGGGCCGGCAGGCAGTTTCGCGCACTCGGTGTCGGGCTGGGACGCGACCAACAGCGCCCGCATTGCGTGTGCGGGCGTATCGACGAGGACGGCCACGTCAGGCGGCGCGGGCAATACCGGTGGTCTGGACGAGTCCTGCAACGATGGAGGCTCATTCAGCAACGTTACCCTTTCCGGCACACTGGGCAGTTACACGGCGCCGGACGAATATGGACGCTTCACCGAATCGACCACCGTCTCGGGAGTGGTGAGCGAAAACGTGGAGTATATGGTCTCCGCCAACCAAACGCTTTTGCTCAGCACGTCGTTTTACGGCTCCAACGAAATAATTACTGCCGGCGAAGCTTATCTTCAGACCGGCGCGGGCTCGTTCAGCACCAGCAGCGTCACCGGCGACTACTCCTGGTTCGAGAGCGGAGCGGATGGCAACACGGGAGGATGGATGGAGTTCGGCTACTTCGACGCCGATGGCACCGGCACCTCGATCAACATCGAGGCCTATGTGGACGAAGCCGGAGCGACGGGAAAAGCTTTTGCTACATGCACTTACACCGTCGGCCCGAATGGCCATATGACCATTATCGGCACCGCGAACTGTGAAGACCCGCCGCTCGCCTACCTTATCTCGAACTCCCAAGCCGTCCTCTTGAGTGAGGACGCTCACGCACAAGGCGGGCTGGCCTTCCTGCAGAATGCCCCGGGCGGTTACAGCCCCACGACAATGGCCGGAGCGTTCTTTGGCGGAACTACGGAGGTTGTGAACCAAAACAGCCGGGCCGAAAACTACCTGATCGATTTGCAGAACAGCACAACGTTCCCCAATATCTTTATCTTGGGCGACAAAGCCAACGTTAACCCCAGCGATGAGTTGGCCGATCAGTTCACCGAGCAACTGGCGTCTTTCGGCGCCGACGGGATCATGATGACGCAAAGCACTCCCACGGCAGCCGCTGAGACTATTGGTATCGCGATCAACTCCACCAGTTTTCTGATTGCTACAGACATCGGCAACACCTATCCGACGTTCGTCCTGTTCGGACCATCAACCCCGGATAACGTGGCCATCTCGCTTACTGAACCCAGCGCCGCGCAAACTGCGGCTACCAACGCGGAGGTCCCGATCACCGTTTCGGTGACCAACGCGACCAACACCGGGGTTACCTGGCTCCTCAATGGCATCCAGAGCGGCAGTGCGGGGGCCGCAGCATTCGGAAGTGTAACCGGTTCCGGCAACTCGTTCACTTATACCGCGCCCCCTTCGGTGCCCACCCCGGCGACGTTCGACGTGACCGCGGTCAGCAACACCGATGCGTCGAAGACCGTTTCGTTCAGCGTCACCGTCACCGATCCTGCCCATTAGGAAGGTGCAACAATCGCGTCCGGGAGGCGGCCTTCGTGGCCGCCCCCAGGAGTTTCTACATCGGTATTGCCCAACCCTGCACCAGTCGCCGGCAGAGGGTGACTCAAAAGGCCCCCGTACCGACTCTGACACTCTGACTTTCTGTCTCTTGACAAACAATAGGCTACTATGCTACGATCCGTACATGGGGTTGCAGGGAACGTGATGTGTCAGACTCATAGTCTGTGGCGATCAAGGCCGGAGGGTGTCTCCCTCTCCGCCCCGGACGCTCGCAAGTCTCAATCATTCCTACAAAAACAAAAGGCCGACACGCAGAGCGAATTTGTCCGAAGTCCTGCGGATTGTAGTCCCCTGCAACACGAGCGATTGCCTTTTTTGACGAACGATCCGGGAATGTCTATGAAAACAAACAGTCGAGAAGTCGACAAGTTAAGGAGTCGAGAAGTTGCGGGGCCAATGCAACAAGAGGTCGGGTCGTACGGTGAAGGTTTGTCACTCCTCAACCCTCGATTCTCGACTCCTCGACTCGAACTCGACGGAACAAAGCGAGAATGTCTATGAAAACAAACAGTCGAGAAGTTGAGGAGTCGAGGAGTTGTGGGGCCAATGCAAGAGGTCGGGTCGTATGGTGAAGGTTTGTCACTCCTCAACCCTCGATTCTCGACTCCTCGACTCGAACTCGACGGAACAAAGCGAGAATGGCGACTTATGCACTTCACAAAGCATGGGGTCAGAATGTCGTTCAAGAGGTGGAACGATAGGGCCGATAGGCAGGGCGTAGCTACTTCGGAGGCTTTTTGGCCTTCGAGGTTTCCAGCCGGGGCATCTCGGCTGTCGGTTTTACCTTCAGAAGAAGGGAGAGAGCTTCCTTCTCGGGAAGGGGGATGCTAACCTTGTTTTTCGGTTTCGACATGCCCGTATGGTAACGCAGGATGGGAGCAAAGAGCAAGCCCTGGGGCGTGCTGGGGGCCTGAATTAGTTGACTCTAGCTGGTTGGGGTGATACGATTTGGAATCGGTCGGGCTAAACTTCAGTACTGTTGCAAGCGTAGAATATGATGTGGTAGAGTTGCGCCCGTCAAATGTGACGAAGCATCGAGCGGCCGCTGACTGGATGCATCTCTCTGGCATTCTAGTAACAGAGAAAGGGAAGGTACAACGTGAAAAGGGAATATCCGCTTCCCAACGGGCAAAAGGTAAGTGGAGAAGAAGTTGAATTCGAGGCCGAAAAGGAAAACTTCAACGTCTACATTCTCCATGATGGAACAACGCTCAAGGTGAAACATGTAGTAGCCCAGATAATAAGGCTCGACGCTTATGGGCCAGACGGAAACCCGATGTACATGGTGAACGGAGGGATGGTAATTTCTGCGGATGTTCCTGACCAACTGAAAAAGAGGAACCCATGATGCAACAACCATATTGTGAAAATACATTTTCAGTTAACTTCCCATTTCTTGCTCCGGACGGGCTGAGGATACTGCACTCAGCGAAGATGGAGAAACCTATGCCGCTGCGAATTGATTTCAGTCACGAAGTAGCTTTTGAGATAGCTGCCGTGCCCGAAGTCCAAGCTGTGTTTACAAGCCAATTGGTAAATCCTGATCGCCAGTTTTTTGTATGGACAATTGTCCCAAAACGAGACCTTGATCTCTACAGAAGAATATTCCAACAGGAGCAGTCTATAATCGGGAAATGGAGCCCGTTGCATTTTGACTTTACAATTATGCCCAGCGATGGGAAAGAACCAACTGCTCTTGTCACCGATCCTAGTGCACGATTGGCTTACATCAAGCGCGCTGAGTAAGGCTACTTGTGTGGCTTATACCAAGCAAGAACACATACAGAAGGCGCAGGAAACCCTCGGTCTTAGGGCTTGCCTAGACCATGCCAAGGACGGGGCGATTGGCTGGTCAATTACTATGCTGTTTTACTCGGCTCTCCATTACGTGGAAGCCTACTTCACTGCGGTAAGGGGATTTGGCTGTAAGCACCACTTCAGTCGAGCCACTGAAATTCAAAACGATCCGCGCATCAGCTCACTCTTTCCCGACTATCGCCTTTTGGAAAATCTCAGCCGTGAAGCCCGGTACGACATTACGACCTTTAATGCTGGAGACCTGCGCTGCGCACAGCGGTGTTTCGATACCATCAAGAGTGCCATTGAAGCCTTGATTTAGCTCGCCGACCATTTCCAAGTGACTCGTTGTAGTACTAGGGAGTCTCTGCGTGCGGGGACTTGAGCATGAGCCGCTTACCAGCGGTTAGCTTTAGCGCGATCACGACACGCTCAATATCAGCCAAGTTGCGAACATTATAGCGCCAATCGAACTCCCGAAGATACTGCCCCATGTACTTTTTGCTCCAGTGGTGATAGACGCCGTAGTTCCCACGCTTCATGATCGCAAAGAATCCCTCCACGGTGTTGGTCGTAATAACCTTCCCCGCCTCATGCCGGGAGTACTCATTCTGGCTGTGGTTGACTGTATCGTGCGAAGCGACCTTGCCGTTCAGGACGAACGGGTAGACCATGGCGTCGTCAGTCATTACGTGAGCTTCGGGACTAACACATTCGTCAACAATGGGACGCAGGTTTTTCGCGGTCACTTGCTCGACGGCAAACGAGCGAACCCGGCCCTTTCGCTCAACAAGCGCAATGACAGGCGTCTTGTTATCAAGTCCGGCTTGAACCCCGCGCCCCCTTCTTTTCCCGCCGATGTAAGTTTCGTCCATCTCAACGGTGCCGTTCAGAGCCTCTTTTACAGGCTCTTGCGTTAGCGCCCAGCGGATGCGGTGAGCCATGAACCATGCGGTCCTGTAGCTTCCAATTTCGAGATTCCGCATCAACTGGTGCGCTGAGATTCCTTTCTTTGACGAGCACATAAGATGAATCGCCAGGAGCCATTTGTGAAGTGGGATATGCGAATCTTCAAAGATCGTCCCGACCGTGATCGAAAATTGTTGACGGCAATCGTTGCACTGGTAGACTCCCTTCCGCACTCCGTTCTTTGAATCTGCGCGAGGTTCTAGCTTTGTAGCCTCGTTAATAACGCCACAGTGTGGACACACGGGACCATCAGGCCAGCGAGTTTTTTCAATGTGCTCTCGTGCTGCATCTTCGTCACGGTATTGAGGGGCGAGCAAGCCAGTGTTGTTTCTCATGCCTTAATGGTATGCTTGCAGCGCAAGCATGTCAAGTATTATTTTGAGTTTCCCACAGAAATCTTTTATGCTTGCCGTGAAAGCATCTTGACAAATGCCTGCCTAGCAAGTATAGTGGTTTCGGAGGTCAAACCTAATGGACGATGAGCAATTAACCTTGGGCAATTATGCGGCGCAGGGTGGCAAGGCGCGAGCCGAATCCTTATCGCCAAATCAGAGAAAGGCAATAGCGCGAGCAGCAGCAGAAGCGCGGTGGATACGGGCGGGCAAAGAACCGCTTCCGAGGGCAACCCACAAGGGCAGTTTCAAGGAGGACTTTGGTATTGACGTTGATTGCTATGTGCTGAATGACGCAGCACGACCCGCCGTAATCAGTCAAAGAGGCATGGGGGCTGCCCTTGGATTGGGAAGCATCGGAAGCCGATTGCCTCGCTTTATTGCAGGCAAGGCAATCTCAGAGTTCGTCGGACCTGAGCTTCGCGAAAAACTGGCGCAACCCATTATTTTTCAAGCGCGAGTCGGCGGACCTGAGACCCTCACACAGGTGCATGGTTACGACGTTACTATCCTGATTGATCTTTGCAAGGCCGTGACGAGGGCGGAATCTGAAGGGAAGCTCCTGCCTATCCAAGCAAAGATCGCAAAACAGTCACATGTCATCCTAAATGCTTCGGCAAAGGCTGGCATCAAGGGACTTGTCTATGCTCTCGCTGGTTACGATGTCACGAAAGAAGAGGTAATCGCAGCCTTCAAGCTGTATGTCCGTGAAGAAGCTCGGGATTATGAAAAGGAGTTTCCCGACCAGCTTTACGAGGAATGGTATCGCCTCTATCAGCTTCCCAAGCCCGAACGGAGTAAGCCCTGGAAGTTCATGCATCTCACGGTTGACCACGTTTATTATCCCCTCGCCAAGAGTAATGGCAAGATTTTTGAACTTACCAAGACCCAACGAGAAAACAGCCACGCACGTTGGAAGAAACTGCATCAATTTCTCTCTGAGATTGGGGTAAAGGCCCTTCGAACTCAACTCGGTCAATTGCTGGGGATTGCCAGAATATCTAGCTCTAGGTACGAGTATGAAGGATACTTCCAGAAGCTGTTTGGAGAGCAACTCGCGCTTCCTTACGACGATCTGAAGCCTGCTCTGTAAGGAGAGAAAACAATGAAGCTAAAGGCATGTAACAGGATAGGGCTTGTTCTTGCGGGCGTCTGGATTATCGGGGCGATCGTCTACACTCTCTCTATCCTTGAGTCTCCACGCGATGCCATGTGGGTAAACACACATCTGGTAATTCTGGCGCTCGTGTCGGTCGCAGCCTACGTGTTGCCCTTCCTCGTGCGCTGGATTCTCAAAGGGTTCGCGGACTGATATAAATAATTCCTTTATTTAGCCTCCTGCTTTGTGAAGTGCATAAGTCGCCGAGAATGTCTATGAAAACAAACGGTCGAGCCGTCGAGAAGTCGAGAAGTTCAGGAGTCGAGAAGCCGAACCAGGGAGTCAAGCGGAAGGACGCCGACGGCTTGTCACTCCTCGACTCTCGACTTCTCGACTTGTCGGGCCGACGGAAGCCAAGCTACTGAAGTAACGACATTTAGTCAGGACTCGAGTCCAGTGCCACTATATTTGGGTGTTCTAATGAAAAAACCACCATATATTGTGTTTTCCCCCTTGACACCTCCTTCGCTCGGTGTTATGTTTTTGGGGTTGCGCTCGGAAGCGGGGCGCAACCAGTGAAGCCAAGCGATCCCGATGTCCATCGGGATCACGACTCACCGCAGTTCAGGGATTTGCTGCTACTTTTACCTGAGGAGGCTCACCATGGCGGAGAGAGATGCCGTCACTATGGCAACAGTTGCTACGTCTTCGGCCAAGGAGAATGCCGCCAAACGTGGCATCACGATGCGGCGGCTATTTACCAAGCCCGGGATTCACCCCTTTGACGAAATCGAGTGGGAATTGCGGACCGCCTCCATTCAGAATGAGAAGGGGCAAGCGATCTTCGAGCAGCGCAATGTGGAGGTGCCTGCCGACTGGTCGCAGACCGCCACCAACATTGTGGCCTCGAAATACTTCCACGGAATGCTGGGTACGCCGGAGCGTGAGTCCAGCGCCCGGCAACTCATCAGTCGCGTGGCGGACACCATCGCGCAGTGGGGAGTCGACGACGGCTACTTTCGCGCCGAGGAAGACGCCGCCAACTTCCACGACGAACTGGTCCACCTCCTGGTTCGCCAAAAGGCCGCCTTCAATTCGCCGGTGTGGTTCAACTGCGGCCTCTGGCACAAGTACCACCGCAATTCCCCGGCGAGCGGCTGGTACTGGGACCCGGCGACGGGCGGCGTCAAAAAGGAGACGGAGGCCTATCGTCACCCTCAGTGCTCTGCCTGCTTCATCAACTCCGTTCAAGATAACCTCGATAGCATTCTGACCCTGGCCAAGACGGAAGGGATGCTTTTCAAATGGGGCTCGGGCACGGGCACCAACCTCTCGCCGCTGCGGTCCTCCGTCGAGCCGCTTTCGGGCGGCGGCATCGCCTCCGGTCCCCTTTCGTTCATGAGGGGCTATGACGCGTTTGCAGGGGTGATCAAATCGGGCGGCAAGACGCGGCGCGCGGCCAAGATGGTCATTCTGAATATAGACCATCCGGATATTACTGATTTCATTAATTGCAAGGCCAAAGAAGAGCGCAAGGCCTGGGCGCTGGTGGACGCCGGTTACGACAAGGCTATCGACGGCGAAGCTTACAGCTCCATCTTCTTCCAGAACGCCAACAACAGCGTGCGGGTAAGCGACGAGTTCATGAAAGCGGCGGTAGAGGATCGGGAATGGGCGACGCGCGAGGTTTCCACCGGCAAGCCGGCGAAGACCTACCGCGCCCGCGCCCTGATGAAGATGATCGCGGATGCGGCCTGGCAATGCGGCGATCCGGGAATGCAGTTCCACACCACCATCAACAAGTGGCACACCTCCAAGGCCACGGCCCCCATCAATGCTTCGAACCCCTGCAGCGAGTATATGTTTCTGGACGACTCCGCCTGCAACCTCTCGTCGCTGAACCTGATGAAATTCCTCACCCCGGAGGGCGAATTCGACGCGGAGGCCTTCCGTCATGCCGTGGACGTGATGATCACCGCGCAGGAGATCATCGTCGACAACGCCAGCTATCCCACCGAGAAGATCGCCGTCAATTCTCACGACTTTCGCCCCTTGGGCCTGGGTTACGCCAACCTCGGCGCGCTGCTGATGGCCAACGGCTTGCCCTACGATTCGGACGCAGGGCGCGATTTTTCTGCCGCAATCACAGCGTTGATGCATGGCGAGGCGTATCTCCAGTCCTCGCGTATTGCCGCCGAACTCGGACCTTGCGCCGGCTATCCGCTCAATCGCGATCCCTTCCTGGGCGTGATCGAGATGCACCGCCAGGCGCTGGGAAAAATCAATGCTCACAACGTTCCCGGGAACCTGTGGGAGAGCGCCAGGAAGACCTGGGACGATTGCCTTGGGAACGGAATGAAATACGGCTACCGCAACGCCCAGGTGACGGTGCTGGCGCCCACTGGAACCATCGGCTTCATGATGGATTGCGATACCACGGGCGTTGAGCCTGACTTGGCGCTCGTGAAGATCAAGAAACTGGTGGGGGGCGGCGTTATCAAGATTGTGAACAACGTGATTCCCACGGCCCTCTTGAAACTCGGCTACACTTCCCAGCAATCCTCCGACATCGTAAGTTACATCGACCAGCACGGCACCATCGAGGGCGCG
>Ga0181532_10002712_pt1 | contig 16446 bp, 11 predicted proteins | sample PEATcosm2014_Bin_33_FD_119768 | JGI IMG/M metagenome (GOLD analysis project Ga0181532, IMG submission 119768) | Peatland microbial communities from MTU Mesocosm Facility, Houghton, MI, USA - PEATcosm2014_Bin11_30_metaG | ecosystem: Environmental > Terrestrial > Soil > Wetlands > Peat | place...
CTCGTGTCGAATTGTGCTCTCCAGCGTGCCCGCCTCGCGTAATACGTCGGAGGGTTGCATCTGGATGGTGTGCCCGCGCGTGGAAGCTGCCACCCATCCCGGCTCGCCGGTAGAGTTGCGGAAGGCTGCCACCGTTGGATAAATCTTCAGAGTTGGAGAAGCACGATAGAGCAGTCCAGTGCTTTCTTCAGCCTGATGCAGCAATTCGGTCGCAATCGTCAGGAGCGGGCGATCGTGATCAGGACGAGTGGTCAGCAACGTGACATCTTCGTTGGCGAGTTGCTGCCATGGTATGCCCTGCGCGCTCACGCCCAGCCGCGTCCCCGGATAGTAGAAGCTGAGAATCTCGCGATAGGTATGACCCTCCTCGCCCATGACTTCGGCGCCAACCTGGCACATTCCAACGCCGTGCCCGGAGCCCCGGCCCTGAAAGATGAGGCGATCGCCGTCGTCGCTCACGTCGTACCAGTTGCTCTTCAGGCGTTCCCATCCAATGTGGCGACCGATGGCGGCGCGAAAGGTCAGTCCCGGCACCGTGACCGCACTGCCGCCCGTGACGCGAAGGAACTCCACGCGTCCGCTGGGGGTGCGATGCAGAACGGACACCGTGCGCAGGGTCCCGAGAATAACGACGCCGTCAGCCGCAAGAGCGCGCTGCAACTCGCGCTTCGCAACCTCCGTGCGCCATTGCGTGCTCCCGTTGCGTATGCAGTACTGGTCGGAGTGCTGGATCAGGAACGGCGCGCGCGGCTCGTTATTGCCGAGAATGAAACGCCCGTCCTCGGTTGTGCCTCCGCAGTTGGCGTGGTAGTAAGTGGCTGCGGGTTCGCCGTCATACCAGAGGACTTCGCCCGCAGTAGCCTCGGCAATGCTGCGGAGATGGGCATTGATGCCGGTTATCCGCAGGTCCTGGCAATGAGTGGTATCGCAAAAGTCGAATCCTTCCAGGGCATGGCGGCTGCCGAAGTGCATCGCGTACGTGCGGGCTGCGATGGCCATCGCCTTCAGCGCCTCATCGGACTTGAAGTTCCCGGTTTCCCCGGCGAGCACGCCCGCGATGTATTCCTCCATGGGCATGAGTGCCGTGACCAGCAGGTGACCCTCGCTGGTACGGATCTCGATGGGAAAATCGGCGTGCAACGGCGGATCGCCGTGGGCGTTCATTTGAAACGTGCCACTCACGCGAAGCTCGGAGAAGGAAGATTTGTTTCCTGCGATCTCAATCTTCGATCCCTTGGCGCGCAAGGCAACAGCTGCGATAGTGGATGATGTGCACGTTGCGCAGGTTTGCATCCGTGCCCGACCGGCATCGGCGTGAACATCTAACCTGCCAGGCGGATGCAGATACCAGAGCCGCACTCGGACGGTCTGCGGAAATCCACTGCGGGAAGACTTGGCGGTGGCCTGATCGCCAAGTACGGCATCACCAGCTATACACAGCAGGAGCAGCAGACTGATTGGCGCCAGCAGTCGCTTCATTTCCGCGCTTCTTTGGCGGCTTCGCTGGCCCCAGCAGTATGGTCGGCAGCGAACGCCGCGAAGATCTCGCGTGCGACGCCTGCGGCATCCGAACCGCCGCGACCTTTTTCCAGGAAAACGACCAGCACGATTTGAGGATTTTCAGCCGGCGCATAACCGGCAAACCAGGCGTGGGTCCATGGCCCCTCATCCGAGACGGCCGTTCCGGTCTTGCCCGCAACTTTCATTGGAGCATCGGGCTGGGCCATACGGCCCATGCCATAGGCAACGGATTGTTGCAAGCCTTCGAAACTCGGCGAAAACTTCCCGTTGAGATCGCTCTTAGCCAGCCTGGCGAGGCCGAGATAGCCGCGCAGCAGTTCCAGCGGCGTCACGCCGATTCCCCACTCGCCAATTGCTTGCAGTTGCAATTCATCAGGCGAATGGGCGAGGGCGACGTTTCCGGCGGCTTCGTCGGAAGACAGACTGCTGGGGGAGCTAAAGCCGGAGCGCACAAAGCTGTCGTGAAGTTGCGCGGGGGTCAGGCGGGTGGCGACGCTGGTGAAGTACGAATTGCACGAGTACGCCAGCGCGCTCGCCGGGACCAGCGGCTCTGGTGTTAAAGGATGAGTGCAGTCGAGTTTGTGGCCGCCGATGGAAAGTGTGCGCTTGCACATCAACGCGGTTTGCCCGTCGAGCTTTCCAGCTTGCAGCAATGCGAGCAGAGTGAAGGGCTTGATGCTGGAGCCGGGATGCGCCAAGCGACGTGCGGCTACGTCAAGACGGTAAGCCGCGAGAATCTGCCCCGATTGGACATCGACAACCACGGCGGCGCCGCGACGGCCCGCCATAGCGCGAGCACTTGCTTTCTGCAGCGTCGAACTGCCGGACTCGCCCGCTATAGCTGGAAATGCCGCGACGCACACAACCATCGCTGCGAAGCATAGGCAGACGATTTTCAAGCGGGCATGCCTCGATTGTGAAGGCGCATTGCAAGCGCTGTCGCAGGTGCGTCCTTAGTCTACCAAGATGAGCGATCCACGTACCGCGCCGACCATTATCAGAGGAGATATGCGCATAAGCAAATGATGGAGTGCTTCGTCCTCTAGAGAGCGTTTCTGACATCACCTCGCAACGCGGTACATAACGAGAACGGAGTAGCGATCCCGCTGGATCTTTGGTGTAATATGGCATCCAAGACGGCGGTATGTGTAGCAACTTCGGATTCAACCACCATCCCGGAAGACCTCCTTGCGCATTGGAGTCGCACTGGTACTACACTCTGGTGCGATGGATTGCCTGGTTGCGCCTGAGGTTCGTTACCAAGTCTTCTCAGATAACTGCGCCAAGCAGCCACTCTCGCCGGTTGTTCTAAATCCGTAGGTCACTGGTTCGAGCCACCACCTGATTCAACTAGCAGGACCAAAAGCAACTGTTGAATTACGGCAGCTTGGGTGTCTGCCGCATCTGTTGTCAATCTCAGGCCGCGGTCCCGCCTCGTGCCTTTGTCCTAACCGCGCTCCAGCCAGTGATTACCAAACTCCCGTCAGATGTTTCTCGTGCCGGCTCGCTTCAGTTGTGGAGGCCTGCGCCAATGCCGCTGACAGCGCCACGCCCTCGGCCCGTCGAGATTCGTCCGCAATCCTGCCCCTTATCAGCGGCTTCAGAACAAACAGTGCGAGGACGGATGCGACACCGCACAGCACCGCCGAAATGTAGAACGGTACTGAAAAGGAGCCCCCGAAGTAAGCTGCCAGCGCTGCTGCGCCAAATCCGGCAAACACGGAAGCCAATCCCTTGGATGTATACAACATGCCATAGTCGGCGGAGGCGTTCCTCGCGCCGAAGACATCACCCACCGTCGCTGAGAACAGGGAATAAATCTCGCCCCAGAAAAGAAAAATGAATGAGAACAGCGTCACGAACGCGAGCGGAGCTCCCGCTATTTTGGTCACCATGAAAACCAGAACGGCTTCGATGCCAAAGGTCAGGAACATGGTGTTTTCCCGTCCCAGGCGATCGGAGACCGTCCCCCACAAGATTCTGGATAGAGCGTTGCACGCTGAGGTAAGGGTAGCGGTCAGCGGAACAATCGCCAGACCCCATACCTTGACGTCGCTCACTTTGAGCGATTTTGCAATCTGGGAAAGGTTGCCGGTAGCGATCAGTCCGCCGGCGCACGCAAAGAAAAACATGGCATAGAGCAAGTAGAACTCGGGCCTGGCAAGGGTTTGAGTCCAGCTATAGTTCACCTTCGATTGCACAACTGCGTGTTTGGCATGGTGCCAATAAGCAGGAACCCAGCCGTCAGGTGGATGGCGCAGTATGGCCGCAGCAACGAATGCGACTATGCCTTGGCCAAGCCCCCAGATAGCCATGGCGTGGGCCCATCCTATGGCGTGGATGGTGCTGGCAATGGGCATGATACTGAGAGCGGCACCGCCGCCGAATCCCGCGGCAGTCAGGCCAACGGCCAGTCCACGTCTGTCAGGAAACCACTTCACCGCATTGGCTACGCAGGAAATGTAAATGATGCCTGCACCGGTTCCGGCAATGACGCCGTAATAGATGTATAAGTGCAGCGGGGATGTGGCAATGGTTCCGCTCAGAATCCATCCCAGCGCGATAAAAATCGCGCCCAGCGTCATCAGCTTCCGGATACCAAACTTATCGACAAAGTACCCCGCCACCGGCATCGGCCATGTCTCAAACAGAATGAAAGCCGAGAACACCGCCGCGATTTTCGCGTAGGGCACTCCGGTGAAGGTTTGTTTCATGCCGGGCGTGAAGAGCGTGAAGGCATACTGATAGTTAGATATGACGATCATCGCGATGATGCCGCACACCAGCTGGATCCACCGATTTCCGGCGACCCTGCCGTACGCATCCCTCGCGCTTTCTGGTTGTTCCGCAGCTACAATTCCGGGAGTCATACCTCTTTTCTCCTATTTTCCTGGTGAAGCAACGCGGATTCTGTTGTTAGTGAGATGAGTAGGTCCGCATTCGACGGGTACCAGCGGGGGTCTGGTCGGGATAAGCACGGCAATGGCAATCTGGAGCCAGCGAGGCGGGCGTTCAGGCTTATAGGGAGATATTCCAGGAACAACGTCCAGGCATGCCGCAGATTCGCGATCATCGCCATCGCGAATCTGCAGCTGCAAATCTGAACCCGGAAGTCGAGACTCCCGGATCCGTTACGAAGTAAGGAGGTCACATACGTGGCCATATAGGCCGCCTCCTGGACGGTCGCACCTCGTACTTCGCTATGTGTCTCGTGTGCTGCTGGCCGGAAAGTGTCCGGCCAAAATGAAAACCCGCCCTGCTACCAGGGCGGGTTCGGTTCAGTCTTCAATTTCCTTCTGGAGCGGGATCACTCCCGGCACCAGCCAGTTGTTCCACATCTCGTCGATCTTGCTCTGGAAGAACTCGATGTCTTCCTCGACGAAGTGCGCGAACCTTCCCTGCTTAAGCAAGTAATCGCGAACCGGCAGACGCTTGAACCTGCCATTGGCAATGTCCTTGGTCTTGCCATACAGCTTCAGCTTGCCATTTTCGATCTCGTACAGCGGCCAAATGCCGGTGTTGACGGCCAGCTCACCCAGCTCGACCGACAGCACGGGATCGAAGTCCCAGCCCTTCGGGCAAGGATTCAGGCAGTGAATGAAGGTAGGACCGCCGACGGAAAGCGCTTTGCGCACGGCGTTCATCGCCTGCAGCGGGTAGGAGGTCGAGATAGTCCCTACATATTTGCAAGTGGGATGACCAGCCATCATCATCGGCGCCATGTTCTTCTTCCAGCGCTGATTCATGATGCGCTTCACTTTTCCTGGCGTGCTGAACGAGGTGTTGACGCCATAGGGCGACGTCCCGGAAATCTGGATGTCGGTGTTGGCGTACGACTCGTTGTCGTACATCAGGATCAGGAGGTTGTAGTCGGGATGGGTCAGGGTCGCCGAGATGGCGCCCAGGCCCATGTCCGCACCGCCGCCGTCACCGCAGAAGGCGATGACATTGATGGGCTCATCCTTCATGACGCCCTTGCGCATCTGGACACGGAATGCCGCAGCCGCTCCCAGCGCGCTGGAGCCCGCACTGCCAAGCTGCGTGTGCATCCAGGGAACGCCCCAGGGCGTCGCGTAGTAAGAGGTGTTCGCCACGTACATGCAACCCGTGCTGCCCAGAACAATGGTCCTGGGTCCCGCGGCCTTCGCCATCAATTTCATGATTTGCGCAGACTCGCAGCCCTGGCAGGTGCGGTGGCCGGACGTGTAGTACTCCTCATGTGGAACCTTCTTGACTCCATGGAAGGCTTCCAGGTTTTGCGTCGGTTTTTCTTCTACAAGAGTGCTCATAATGGTTGTCCTTTCCGGCTCTGGATAACGCGGCGGGCGTTATCCCCGCAGCCCGATCCACTGTGTCAAGGGTTGCGCCTTACCTTTGGCGGCTTGGAATACGATGTCGGTCATCGTTTCCACGTCCGGCACCGTCACTTCGCGTCCACCCAGGCCGCAAATGAAGCCCAGCACTGGCGGCCGGGTAGCGGCGCCGGTATACATGGCCGAGCGAAGTTCGGTGGCCACGACACCGCTAAGATTGGGAGAACCGAACGAGAAATCACGGTCGATGACGCCGATTGCTTTGAAGCGTTCCAGGCACTTCGCGATTTCCGGACCGGGGAAAGGCCGGAACCAGCGCAGCCGCACGAACCCGACCTTCAGGCCTTGTTCGCGCATCTTCCGGACCGCAACCTTCACCGGCGTGGACATCGTGCCCATGCCCAGCAGCACGACTTCCGCATCTTCGGTCATATACTCTTCGAAGAACGGATTGCCATACTTGCGCCCGAAGGTTTTCTCGAAGTCGGCATAGACTTCGCGAATCACGTCGCAGGCAATCTCTGTGACTGCGTAGTTCTGCCGTCGAATCTCCATCACCCAGTCCTCGTTGACCTGGGGTGCGACGGAGATGACGTTGTCGGGGTGCAGCAGCAGATCGCCGCGGTTGTAGGGAGGCAGGAACTTCCTGACCTGCTCCGCCGCCGGAATCTTTACCAGCGCTTGCGAGTGGGTAAGGAATGCGCCGTCGCAACTGATCGCTAGGGGAACGAATATGCGGCGGTCTTCCGCCACACGATAGGCAATCAGCGCGGTGTCCAGCGCCTCCTGCGCGCTATCGACCCAGGTGAGCATCCAGCCCAGGTCGCGGACCGCCAGCGCGTCGTTGTGTTCCACGCCGAAAGCGCCGGGATCGTCAAGCGCACGGTTGCCCACCATGCACACCATGGGGACACGCAGCGCCGGACTGACGGTCAGCGCTTCCATGGCATACATCCAGCCCACGCCGCTGGAGCCGCAGAAGACGCGGGCTCCGCAAATCGACGCGTGCTTTACGATTTCGACTTGTGAATGTTCTCCTTCCGCCACGATATACTCGCAGTCCATCTCGCCGTCGGCTACCAGCTGGCTGATGTACTGCATGACCGTGTCGTAAGGCCGGATGGGGTAAGCGGTGACTACGTCCACGTTGGCCAGTTTGCAGGCAATCGCAATGGCTTCGGCGCCGGTAATCAGGGCTTCCTGCTCCTGGATCTTCTTCTTTTCCTCGACAGGTACTGTTAAAGTCGCCATCTTCCTATCTCCTTGTCTTGCAGGCTTGCCGCCGGCGATTAGCCTTTTGCAGCGATTTCCAGGGCTTTGGGTACCTCTTCCTGATACTGGCCGCGATAACGGAATCCATGGGTCCGTTTCGCGATCGGTTCGGCCTTCTGAATAGTGTTTTCCAGCCATTTCAAGTAGGCGTCCTGATCGTTCTTGAACTCCGCCCACTGGCTCTTGTTGTCGTGGAATTCCGACTCGTTCACCATGGAGACGCAGTCCTTCACTGGGCAAACCTGTTCGCAAACGCCGCAGCCACAACACGACTCGAGATTGGCGTCGTAGGTGCCGTCCGGAGTGACGTCGAAGGAGGCATCCGGGCAGTTGAGCCAGCACAGCGTGCACTTGGTGCAGGTCTTAAAGTTGACGACCGGCCGCATGGTGCGCGTGGAGTACTTCTTGAACAGCTCGTTGCGCGCCGGACGGAAGCCACCGACTTCGCCGGTGACGGGGTCGGCATAAGGTCCGCCCTGCGGCTGTCCCGGAATCGAGACGCCGCCGCGCATCTTCTGCCATTGCGGAAGGGTGAAATTGAATAGCTGGTCGGGATTGCCCTGGCCCGCCTTTACCTCGGCCGCAGTGAAGCGCTCGAACGCGGCGCGGGCCGAAGTCACTTTCAGCGGGTTCTTCAGCTTGTCGTTGATGAATTGCTCGACTGCCTTCAGGCTGAACAGTTCCGGCAGCACTTTGGCGATGACGCCGAGGATGCGAACGTCCGTGTGGTCGTCTTTGTACACCCACATGCCTGAGAAGCTGGCTGCACCTTCCACCACTCCCAACTGGTAGGGCTGTTCGCGGCGATGGATGTTTTGCAATAGAGCGGGTGCGTCGTCCAGAGATACCACGACCAACGTGCGGCCGGATTTCAGAGCATGATGCACCGGCTGTAGGCCGTACCAGGCCCACGACTCCGCGCCCTTGCAGAGCGTGTCGTCGAGGACCACGGTGAGATCGACTTGCTTCGGCTCGTATTGCGCCATGCCGGCTTCGAGAGTCTGCTCGTCGTTGGCGACGATGGCGAAACTCTTGGCCGGAATGCCGTTGCGCTCCGGAGCATCTCCATAACGTCCAAAGGAGATGCCCTGTTTGCCTTGGTTGTGCGCGGCCAAGACTATGCCGCGAGTAATGTTCTTAGCCAGGGTCTTCTGAAAGACCCCACGGTAGATGACTTCGACCGCGAATAGCTGGCCCATGTTTACTACCTCCGTTCCTCTACAACTTCTTAAGTGCAATGTTTTCGATTTCCTGCAAATGCCGGCGCATGGCTACCTCGGCGGCCGCAGGGTTGCGCCGCTTCAGAGCCGCAAGAATTCGACGGTGACCGGCAAGAGAACTTTCCTGCCGTCCTTTTCCCTGCAGCGAGTGTTCCCGGGTCTCGCGCAGTAAATCCATCAGCTCGTCCACCACTTTCAAAACCGCACTGTTGTTGCACGCCAGAGCGATGCTGTAGTGAAACTCGGAGTCCTCCTCGATCGCCAGTTCACCTTGGCGCACCTTCGCTTCCTGACGGGCAAGAATGTCCTCCATCTCGGCGATCTCATCGCTAGAGGCATGCAAAGCGGCCCGCCGCACCAGCGGCGGCTCGATCATCTTGCGCACGTCGATCAGTTCTGCCACCAGCTTCCGCTTGTCCCACAGCGCGTCAGCCAGGCGATTGGCTGTAGCGCTCCCGGGCGCGCAAACCACCGTGCCGATACCCTGGCGTGGCTCCAGCAGACCCATCATTTCCAGGCTGCGGATGGCATCGCGCACCGAGCCGCGGCTGACCCCGAGCATCTGTACAAGCTGCCTTTCTGGTGGCAGCAAGTCGCCGGGCTTCAGCTCTTCCGTGATGTGACGCTCCAGTTGCCTGGCAACGGCCTGGTAAATTTTGTTTCTGGGGATTGCTTCGAACCTGACTCTCGCTGTTGCGTGCGTGGCAGCCATGGCAGTGGTCTGATGACTAACCAATGTCTACCTTGAGCCAAACTGCCACAAGGACGCGGATCACGTTCGGATGTGACAAGAGCAAATGCAGAGTGACAACGTCTTCACAACTGCTGTATCGGACAACGGGTGGAGCACGCCTTCCAGGCGTGCATAAAGGCACACTGACTAGGAAATCGGCTTCAGCCGCTGAGATAAATTCCGCAACGAATTACCTCAGCGGCCAAAGCCGGCCCTCATTCAACCGAATCATCCTGCACGCTTGAGGGCGTGCTCCACCGACACACCTCAATTGAGCTGCTCCAGGTCAGGTCATGCCTTTTTCGTTTCGCATGAAAAAGGCGCGCCGTTACCGGCGCGCCTGAACAGCACTAACACTTTTTCGATTAGACGCCCACCGCCGCTGCAGCCTGAGCGGCGCGTGCCGCAGGAGTGAAGGCAACGTCCTGTGCATCCACCACCGCGATGGTCGTGATGTTGACGATTTCCTCCACTTCAGCACCGCGCGCCAACAGATGCACCGGCTTCGCCATGCCGGTAAGGATAGGCCCCAGCGTCTCGGCTCCGCCAATGCTGGTCAGCAGGCGGCAAGCGATATTGCTGGCCTCCAGGTTGGGGAAGATCAGCACATTGGCTCCGCCCTTCAGCGCGGAGAACGGGAATGCCGCCTCCAGCTTCTTGGCGTTGACGGCGATGTCGCCTTGCACCTCGCCATCGACGATCAGGGTAGGATCGGCGTAGCGCACCAGCTCTGCCGCTCGCTTCATCTTCTCGCACAGCGGATGCCTGGTGCTGCCGAAGCTGGAGAACGACAGCATGGCCACGCGCGGCTCAATGCCGAAGCGGCGTGCTTCCTGCGCGGTACAGAGTGCGATCTCCGCCAGCTCCTCGGCCGTGGGTTCGATGTTGACCGTGGCATCGGCCAGGAAGTACAGATCGCCCTTGCGGGTGATGATGAGGTAGACGCCCGAGACCTTGTGGATCCCTTCGCGCACTCCGATCACCTGCAGTGCCGGGCGAATCGTGTCAGGATAGTTCTGAGTCACGCCGGATACCAGCGCGTCGGCATCGCCCATGCGGACCATCATGGAGCCGAGCACATTGGGATTGTTCATCAGCTCGTCGGCCGATCCCAGGGTCACTCCCCGGCGTTGCCGCAGCCGATACAGTTCTTTCACGTATTCCGCCCGGCGAGGCGCGGTCTCCGGTTCTACAATCGTGATGGCATCGAGCGGTACACCCAACTCCGCGGCAGTGCGCTCGATTTCCGCCTTGTGCCCCAGCAGCACGGGAATGGCAATTTTCTCTTCGATCAGTACGTGGCAGGCGCGCAGAATTTTCTGGTGATTGCCCTCGGGGAAAACCACACGCTTGGGATTCGCCTGCGCCTTGTGAATCGTGGCGCGCATCAGTCCATGTGCTTTGCCCAGACGGTTCTCCAGCTGATCGCGATACTCATCGAGGTTGACAGGGTTCTGCGCCACGCCGGTCTCCATTGCGGCCTTGGCAACAGCTGATGCCTCCCATACCAGTACGCGCGGATCGAACGGTGTGGGGATGATGTACTCACGGCCAAACTTCAAACGTTCGACACCATAGGCGCGGCAAACTGAGTCGGGAACATCTTCCTTCGCCAGTGCGGCCAGCGCATACGTCGCCGCCAGCTTCATTTCTTCGTTGATACCAGTGGCGTGTACGTCGAGCGCGCCGCGGAAGAGGAACGGGAAGCCGAGGACGTTGTTGATCTGGTTGGGATAGTCGGAGCGTCCCGTCGCCATGATGAGGTCCTCGCGGACGGCGCGGGCTTCTTCGTAGGTAATCTCCGGATCGGGGTTCGCCATCGCGAAAACCAGCGGATTCGGCGCCATAGAGGCGATCATCTCCGGCGTGAACGCGCCCTTGACGGAGAGACCCAGCAGAAGGTCGGCGCCCTTCGCCGCGTCCGCCAGCGTGCGCATCGGCGTGTCCTTCGCGAACCGCTCCTTGTAAGGATTCATTCCTTCTTTGCGGCCCTTGTAGACGACGCCTTTGGTGTCAACCAGGGTAATGTTCTCGCGCTTCACGCCCATGCACACATAGTGCTCGGCAGTGGCAATGCCGGAAGCGCCGGCGCCGTTGACCACAACCTTGATCTGGTCCAGGCGCTTGTTTGTCAGCTCGACGGCATTGAGCAGCGCCGCGCCGGTGATGATCGCGGTGCCGTGCTGGTCGTCGTGGAAAATCGGGATCTTCATCGTCTTCTTCAGAGTTTCTTCGATGTAGAAGCACTCCGGCGCTTTGATGTCTTCCAGATTGATGCCGCCGAAGGTAGGTTCCAACAGTTGGCAGGCTTTGATGATCTCGTCCGGGTCATGGGTGTTCAGCTCGATATCGAACACGTCGATGCCGGCAAATCTTTTGAACAGGACACCTTTGCCTTCCATGACCGGTTTGCCGGCCTGCGCACCGATATCGCCCAGCCCAAGGACGGCGGTACCGTTGGTCACCACCGCGACCAGGTTGCCCTTGTTGGTGTACTTGAATGCCTCTTGTGGATTCTTCTCGATCTCGAGACAGGGGACCGCGACCCCGGGCGTATACGCCAGGCTCAGATCGCGTTGCGTGAGACATGGTTTGGTGGGAGTCACTTCCGTTTTTCCCGGGCGTGGCTTTGAGTGATAGTCGAGTGCATCTTGTTTAGTTATTGGCATGACGGCCTCCGAATGAATGAACGTAGACTGCTTGTGCGGACGAAACAGTTCCGGCTCAATTACGGCCGTGGCAGCTTATCAACAGAGCGGCAGGCAGTAAAGTGAACGGCGATGAGATACGCCTTCACGTGGAGACATACGGACTCTTGCAAGCCGGAAAATTGCTTCCCAGAGTTTAAGGTATGTGCTTTTCCCACCAAGGACTAGTGCGGGTGTCACATCGTTCTGTGAGCGAACGCTCGGAAACGGCTGGCTTCGGTCACGGGTACAGGTTGGGTGGTGATGGGCAAGAGCAGTGGCGTGCATTCCACGAATAGTCCAGAATCGACTACGGAGGCTGGACCCGTTATAGGATAGGGGTCCGCTTGAGAGGGTTGATCCGGATGAGGGACCTCATCGACGTGGCGTTACGCTCGCACTTGACCCAGGCTGCCTTCTTGTTTTTCGCAGCAGGAATTGCCGGAACGCTAAATGCGGTGGCGGGTGGCGGCACTTTTATTTCGTTCCCAGCACTCATGGCTACGGGCATACCGGCGGTGCAAGCCAATGCGACTAATACGGTTGCCCTGTGGCCTGGGTTGGCAGCCAGTACGGGTGCGTACCTGAAACGACTGGACGTGCCACGACGCTTGTTGGTCCCGTTGCTGCTGACAAGCGTTGTCGGAGGGCTGGCTGGCTCGTTGCTGTTGCTGAAGACGCCACAACATGTCTTCATGCACCTGGTCCCCTGGCTGCTGCTGAGCGGCACCTTGCTGTTCGCCTTCGGCAACAAGATCCGCACCATCGCCGGCAAGGCTGCCGTTATGGATGAATGGCGTAAGGCATCATGGCGGGTGATCGCCGTGACTTCGATGGTTGAGCTGCTAATCGCCATCTATGGCGGGTATTTCGGCGCGGGAATCGGGTTTATTACTTTGGGAATGCTGGCGGCACTCGGAATGCATGACGTCCATGCCATGGGCGCGATCAGGACCTTGCTGGCGGTTGTGATCAATGCCGCCGCGGTAGTGATGTTCATTCTGGCACGGGCCGTGTTTTGGCCGCACTGCCTGGTGATGATTGCGGGCGCTCTGGTGGGTGGCTGGTTTGGCGCGCACTACGCGCAAAAAGCCGATCCCGTGAAGGTGCGGCGCGTTGTGATTGCCATCGGGGTGGCGATGAGCGCCTACTATTTCGTCACTGTGCGCTAGAGCTCAACGCCGCGAAATTGGGCCTGTCAGGGCCCTCAAAACCGCACGAAACTATCTATGCGTTCTCCGATAGCGGTTGTGATCGCCGTATAATAATCGGGTAAACTAGTCGTAGGCTAGGGCATTGGTGGACCCTTATTCAATCGAGCCCTGATTGGCTTCTCATATTCCGCCCTGGTGCAGCCATCAATGCAGAGAAATTGCGGCGATTCTTGCGCGAGACATCCACTATTGCCTTTGGTTTGCCGGAGCCGGAGATTCCAATCAGGCTAAGCATCTGAACCTAATCACAGCCTCGGGTCGGTTGTCAGACGGAGGCTTTCTGCGTGCATCCAAGCATGAGATGAGTCATTCATATTCAAATCCGCGGATCTTACTACGGGGAGACATTTAGCATGGCCACTACAACGGTAGAAGTTGATGCAACCGCGAATAACTGCAGAAATACAAAACTGGAACGCTGGGTCGAAGAAGTGGCACAACTGTGCAAACCCGATCGGGTCCACTGGTGCGATGGTTCGCCCCAGAAATATCAGGAGACGCTGCGGCTGCTGGTCCTCACTGGGACTGCTATCCCCCTTGACTCCGCGAAACGTCCGAACAGCTTCCTGGTCCGCTCCGACCCCGCTGATGTAGCCCGCGTTGAAGAGCAAACTTTTATCTGTTCGCGAACCAAGGAAGATTCAGGCCCGACCAACAACTGGGAAGATCCGGCGAAGATGAAGGAGAAGCTGGCGGGATTGTTCTCTGGCTCGATGGTAGGACGGACCATGTACGTCGTTCCCTACAGCCTGGGGCCGATCGGTTCGCCAAGCGCAAAGATCGGAGTGGAGATCACCGACTCAGCTTACGTCGTCGTCAGCATGCACGTTATGACAAGGGTAGGCAGCCGGGTGCTTGAGGCTCTGGGTGTAGACGGCGAATTTGTCCGTGGACTGCATTCGGTTGGTTTCCCGCTGGGTCCCACTCAACCGGATGCAACATGGCGCTGCAATGCGAAGGATAAGTACATCTGTCATTTTCCGGAGACGCGCGAGATCTGGTCGTATGGTTCCGGCTACGGTGGCAACGCCTTGCTGGCGAAGAAGTGCCACGCGCTGCGCATCGCATCGGTGCAAGCGCGCGACGAGGGCTGGATGGCGGAGCATATGCTGATCCTGAAGCTGATCAGCCCATCGGGTCATGTGAAGTACATCACGGGCGCCTTCCCATCGGCGTGCGGCAAGACCAACTTGTCGATGCTGATCCCAACGATTCCCGGTTGGAAAGTGGAGGCTATCGGCGATGACATTGCCTGGATGAAATTCGGCACGGACGGACGGCTTTACGCCATCAATCCGGAATATGGCTTCTTCGGCGTGGCGCCGGGCACGAGCATGAAGTCGAACGCCAACGCCATGCTCACGGTAACCGGGAACTCCATCTTCACGAATTGCGCCATGACGCTCGACGGCGACGTGTTGTGGGAGGGCATGACGGATCAGAAGCCGTCCGCGTTGGTGGATTGGCTACGTCGGCCGTGGACGCCCGACTCAGGACGGAAGGCGGCCCACCCGAATGCGCGGTTCACGGTGGCCGCGAAGCAATGTCCCGTGATCGCCCCCGAATGGGAGGATCCGAAGGGCGTGCCGATCGATGCGATCCTTTTCGGTGGACGGCGTGCGGGAATTGTTCCGCTAGTCACGGAAGCGTTCAATTGGCGGCACGGCACGTTCCTGGGGGCAACTGTCAGCAGCGAGACGACCGCCGCGATAGCCGGCAAAGTGGGACAGCTGCGCCGTGATCCCATGGCCATGCTGGCCTTCTGCGGCTATCACATGGGCGACTACTTTGCGCATTGGCTCAAGATGGGAACCCTCACGGATTCATCGAAGCTGCCGAAGATTTTCTACGTTAATTGGTTTCGCCAGGACCAGAATGGCAAGTTCCTATGGCCGGGTTTTGGTGAGAATAGCCGCGTGTTGAAATGGATTTTCGAGCGCTGCGACGGTAAGGTGCATGCCAAGGACACTCCCATCGGGCGGATTCCCGAGGTGGCCGATCTTGACACCACCGGATTGCAGATGACGGCGGCACATGTGGCGGAGCTTCTCGGCGTCGACATCGCAGGCTGGCAGGCGGAGGTGCCTTCGATGAGAGAGCACTTTGCCCATTTCGGCAGCCATCTACCGGAAGGATTAGACCTTGAGTTGAAGGCTCTCGAAGAGCGTCTCCAAGCGGAGAAGCGATAGTTATCCCAAGCAACGGTCGCGCGGTCAACCTGTGCGCGGAGTTTGAGCTGGCAGTCGTTCATTTTGGCTGCTGCCCAGCCGCACACTCCGACAGCAGCTTCGCGCAAGCGTACACCGTTCGCGTGTAGTGAATGGAGAGACCCACGCGCTCGCCCAGTTCCACTACTGCGCCTACCAACGCTTCCAACTCCATTGACCGGCCCGCTTCGAGATCTTGCAGCATTGAGGTTTTGTGCTCGCCAACTTTTTCCGCGCCGGCGATTCGCTGATCGATGGAAACAGGCAGCTCCATTCCCAACTTGCAGGAGACCGCTTCCACTTCCTGCATGATGTTTCGGATCACCGAACAAACTCCCGGATCGCGCACCATCTGAACTAGCGTGGCGCGCGTCAGTGCGCTGACCGGATTGAAGGAAGCGTTGCCTAGAACCTTTACCCAAATCTCGTGGCGGATACGAGTGGTGACCGGGCAGCGCAAGCCGGACGCGATCAGCGCCTCTGCAATTCGGCGGCAGCGATCGGAGCGCGTGCCATCCGGTTCGCCAAGGGAAATGCGATTTCCTTCGATGTGTTGAATCACTCCTGGCGCGGTGATTTCGGTCGAAAAGTAGACGATAGACCCTACCACGCGGTGCGCTTCGATGGCCGAGGAAATCACACCGCCGGGATCGACGCGCTCCAGACGTAATCCTTCCCAATCACCGCCGAAGCCCTGGAAGTACCACCATGGAATTCCATTTTGCGTGCTGACGACGGTGGTGTCCGGCCCCAATACCGGCCGCAACTGAGGCGCAAGTTGCGGCAGGCCGTGTGCCTTTACGCCAAGGAAAACAACGTCCACAGGTCCTACTTGTTCGAGGGAGCTGGCGATTGCGGGCCGTGCCACGAAATCTCCCTCGACACTTTTCACCTGCACACCGCGCTCCTGCATGGCGCGCAGATGCGGCCCTCGCGCGAAGAGCGTGACATCGAACCCGGCCTGCGCCATGCGCGCCCCGATGTAGGCCCCGATTGCGCCCGCTCCCGCGATCAGGAATCTCATCGTTGTTCATCCACAAGTGCGGCGGCGACGGCGCGGCGGCGAACTTTTCCGGTCGCGGTGGTTGGGATACTTTTTACCAGGTAGATCCTTTTCGGACACTTGTATTCTGCCAGCGACTCGAGGCAGTGCTTAATGAGGGCCTTCTCGGTGGCACCATGCGGTTCGTGCAAGACCACGGCCGCAGCCACGTCTTCGCCCAGTGTGGGATGCGCATAGCCAAACGTGACCGCCGCCGCGACCGCGGGATGTTTTAGC
>Ga0181532_10002714_pt1 | contig 16439 bp, 16 predicted proteins | sample PEATcosm2014_Bin_33_FD_119768 | JGI IMG/M metagenome (GOLD analysis project Ga0181532, IMG submission 119768) | Peatland microbial communities from MTU Mesocosm Facility, Houghton, MI, USA - PEATcosm2014_Bin11_30_metaG | ecosystem: Environmental > Terrestrial > Soil > Wetlands > Peat | place...
CGGTCACACTGCCAAAGCCGATGACCTCGAACTCAAAAGCGCAAGGGCGCTTCGGCAAACAGGACTTCCGCTACGTGGCTGCGGAAGATGTTTACATTTGTCCCGCCGGCGAACGGCTCGCCTCAATATCCCGAACTACCTGCCGATGAAGATCAAACACAATGGTAAATCTCCAATGGCAGCTCCAGCTCGTGGCAAGCTTTTTACTGGTCTGAGCGAGTGCGTCCGCCGCAGCCTCCGGCTTCGGCGGCGGGAGTGTATCTGCTAGTCATCACATGCGGCGTAATACGCTTCGCTATTGCACCCTCCCGGACCTGCCGTCGCGGATTGACGGCTGCGCGTTAGCGACACAATATAGCGAAAGAATGTATTGGGTAGGGTTGACAGCGCTGGCTTATGGGACCTGCAAGCTCCACAGGAGCCTGGGTGTCTCGGCATGGAGCGCTTGGAATTTACCCGTGTGACGCCGGTGAAAGCGAGCTTGTCGTCGTGGTCGAACTGAGCGTTCGCAAGGCCGCGCCGATAACCATGCTCGACCACATGCAGAGCCAGACGGAAAGTCATGACACGCGATAGCGAACCGGCTCGACGCACGCTGTGGTGCCTGCGCGTCGTAGTAATCGCCGCGATGGCGTTTGCGGCTTCGCGCGTGCTCGCAGCCGACCGCATTCGCATCGCAGCGCAGAAGACCGGGACGCTCGCCTGGGAACTCGACGTCCTGCACGCCCACGACCTCGACCGGCAGGCCGGTCTCGCCATCGAAACTTCCGAGCTCGCCAGTACCGAGGCCGGCAAGATCGCGCTCAAGGGTGGATCGGCCGACCTAATCCTGTCCGACTGGCTGTGGGTCGCGCGAGAGCGCACGCTTGGTGACGATCTCGTCTTCTATCCGCATTCGAGCGCGCTCGGCGCGGTGATGGTGCCCGCGAATTCGCCAGTCAAAGAGGTCACCGACCTCAAGGGCAAGAGACTCGGCGTCGCCGGCGGACCGCTCGACAAGAGCTGGCTGCTGCTACAGGCATTGGCCCGACGATCGGGTGTGGATCTCAGAACGCAGGCGCAGATCGCCTACGGCGCGCCACCACTGCTTACGCAAAAGGCGTTGCAGGGCGAGACCGACGCCACGCTGACGTTTTGGAACTTTTGCGCCGAACTCGAGGCCAACGGGATGCGCCGCGCCATCTCCATGGAGGATATCGTGAAGCGCCTTGGCGCTACCGGGGCGGTGGCCATGGTGGGTTACGTGTTCGACGGCGGCTGGGCTCAACGCAACCGCACGCTGCTCGATCGCTTTTTCGCCGCTATGCGCAAGGCGGAAAGGATTCTCGCGGATTCGCCGGCGGAATGGCAGCGACTCGCCCAGCGCATTGGGGTGAGCGATGCCAAGGCGCTCGACATATATCGTCGGCGCTACCTCGAAGGCATTCCGCGGCGGCCTCTCGAAGATGAGGCGGCCGACGCGAAAGCCCTTTACCGCGTGCTGGTCGAGATCGGCGGCGCCGATCTCGTCGGGCCGGCGCGCGAGCTCGATCCCGGAACCTTCTACAGCCCGGGACCAAGCGAATGAATCTCATGCTGCGGGCTGCCTCGATCGCGCTGCTGCTTGCGGCGTGGTTTGCCGGCTCGCACATTGTCGGCGCGCGCCTCTTACCGGAGCCGCAAGCCGTTGGGCTTGCGATCGTCCAGGAGGCGCGCTCCGGCGCGCTCGCCTTTAATCTCGGCGTCACGCTCGCGCGCGTGGCCGCGTCGTTCACTATAGCGATGGCGCTCGGTACTGTGATCGGACTCGCAATGGGCCGCGTTGTTTTTCTTGATCGACTGGCGGACCCCTGGCTGGTGGTGCTGCTCAACCTGCCAGCGCTGGTGATCATCGTGCTGGCCTATGTATGGGCGGGACTGACGGAGTCGGCGGCGATTGCGGCCGTTGCCCTCAGCAAGCTGCCGATCACGATCGTTACGGTGCGCGAGGGCGCACGCGCGCTCGACCGCATGCTGGATGAGATGGCGACGGTATTCCGGATGGGCATGTGGATCCGGCTGCGCCACGTCGTCCTACCGCAGCTTGCGCCCTATCTCGCCGCGGCCGCGCGCTCCGGCCTCTCGCTCGTTTGGAAGATCGTGCTGATCGTCGAACTGCTTGGCCGGCCGAACGGCGTGGGTTTCGAGATTGGCGTTGCGTTCCAATTATTCGACGTCACGCGCATTCTAGCCTATGCTTTGGCCTTCGTTGTCGTGATGCTCGCTATCGAAACATTCCTGGTGCAGCCGCTTGAACGAAATGTTTCCCGCTGGCGTGTCAGGCCGGCTTGATGTGCATATCAAGCACAAGTCCTATCGCGCCGCCTCCGGCGGCCGGCTACACGTACTTGGCGAATTTTCGTTTGCTTTAGCGAACGGAGAGGTCGCTGCCCTCGTCGGTCCCTCAGGTTGCGGCAAAACCACACTGCTGCGCATTATCGTCGGGCTCGATCACAAGTTCGAAGGCAGAGTCCAGCTGCCGGCGCACAGCAGGCTCGGCGTCGTCTTTCAGGAGCCGCGCCTGCTGCCTTGGCGCACCGTTGAGGAGAACGTGAGGCTCGCCGCGCCGCAGGCGAGCGACACTGCACTGAGCGCGCTGTTCGCGACGCTCGGCCTTGCCGAGCACCGCTGCCATTATCCCGGCGAGCTGTCGCTCGGTCTCGCCCGCCGGGTCGCCTTGGCGCGCGCGTTCGCGGTCGAACCCGAGTTGCTCGTGCTCGATGAACCGTTCGTCTCGCTCGACGCCGCGCTTGCGGCAAGGCTGCGCTCCGAACTCGTCGAGCTCGTCTCGCGCCGGCCGGTGACCACCCTTCTTGTCACCCACAACATCGAGGAAGCGGTCGGGCTTGCCGATCGGGTCTTCCTGCTCTCGGCGTCGCCCGCGCGCGTGCTCGCCGACCTACCGATCGACCGCCCGCGCATCGCCCGTACGGCGGACGAAGTCGCTGCCATCCGCGCCGTAATCGAACGTAGGGTCGATCAGGGATAGCTCGTCCTTCACTTCCCCACTTGCCCCCGCTTGCGGGACGCCGCTTCGATCGTCTCCGTGAAGGTAGCGGCGCCGCGTGCGGCTCACTCTGGCCGCTTAAGGCTTGGCGGGCAGGCTCTGCTCGATGCCGTAGCTCGCATAAATGCGGTGAACGACCCCCTCCGCCAGCATGTGTTCCAGCGCGGCGTTGATTGCAGCTGCGAGCGCATCGTCCGCCTTGCGCATGCCCACCGCCACTTCCCAGTGCAGTTCCGGCATGCTCTTCTCGTAGTCGAGCACCAGGCTCACGGGAGCGTCCTTGTGGGTCATGTTGTAGTACCCGATCGTCGCCGGGGTGGCGAGCGCAGCGTCGAGTTCGCCCTTGCCGAGCGCCTCGATCATCTCATCCTCGAAAGTGAACGGAATGGTCGGCAGCCCCTTCTGGCCGAGTCTCACGCTCGCGAGCGAGCCGACAATCGCGCCGACCCGCTTGACCTTCTTGAGGTCGCCGAAGCCCTTGATGCCTTCGATTCCGGGGCGCAGTGCAATCGCCACCCCGCTAACAATGTAAGGTCTGGAGAGCCGAAGATGCGCATCTTCGGCGGTCTCCCGATCGACAATCGAGTCGAACAGGATATCGCAATCGACCCGCGGCACATGAAATGGGAACACCACCCATCCCACCTCCAAAGCCACGCCGAGTTCCTTTGCCAACACCTCGCCGAGCTCAAGCTCGAAGCCTCGTCTATCGCGGTTCTTGCTAGAGAACGGCAGCGCGTTCGGATTGGCGCAAACCATCAGCCTGCCCCGCTGTTTGATCGCATCGAGCGGGCGCGCGGCGGCGGAGGATGCCACGGCAGCGGCGACGAGCGCCATCGCCGCAAGCATGCAGATGAAAAGACCTGGTTGGCATTTGCGGATCATCACGGATTGGTCTCCGGCTTAAGGCTGCGGATATATAAAAGGAGCGCGTGAATGTCGGCCTCGGTCAGCGCTTCGCCGAACGCCGGCATCTTGCCCGGTGAGCCGACGGCGATGAGGCTGATGATGAACTCGTCGTCGCGCGGCGTGTTCATGAGCTGCGGGCATTTTCCCGCCTTGCGGCCTCCGTCCTCATGGCACCACCCGCAGCCATAGCTGATGAACAGGATCTTGCCATGTGCGATCTGTGCGGCGTCGGCCGGGCTCGTCGGTGACGTCGTCTCGGCGGCGCGCGCCGGCAGCATTCCGCTTGCATGGCCGCACAATGCCGCGGCCAAAAGCGTCGCGCCGCCGGCATTGATCCATTGCTTCATCATGTCGGTTTTGCTCGCCGATTGCTGACTCTTGCACGTCAATCCGGGCGATCCGTCTCAATTGGCTGCGAGGCGCCGGCATGCTTGCCTCCCCGGGGCCGAACCCGGACGATTCCGAGTTCGACCATTGCAACTGGCGCAAGTCGGAACCATCCGACTCGCGCGCCGGGCAGGAACAGCGCAAGGAAGCCGCGGGATTCCGCGGCTTCCCTTCATACGTGCAACAAACCTATTCCAGCGTGTACACGATCAGCGTACCGGTGTTCTGCTCCATATATTTGTACGGCGCGTCAGGGAACATTTCCGGATAACCCTCGCTGACCATGCTGGGGAACCCAGTCACGGTGGCGATATATTGCTTGCCGTTCGCCTCGTAGCTGATGATTCCGCCATTGTGGAGATTGCCGTCGTTCGCTTTCCACAGTTCCTTGCCGGTCTTGGCGTCGAGCGCACGCAGCCAGCCGCGGGCGTCGGGCACGAACACGAGCCCGCCCGCCGTCGAGAGCAGGCTTGCAAGCGGCGGTTCCGGATAGTCCACCGACCAGGCGACCTTGCCGGTAATGGGGTCACGCGCGTCGAGGTGACCGTGCATCTTGTCCCCCTGCGGGTCCTTGAACGTAAAGGTGGCGCCGATATTGAGCTGCGCCGCGGGCTCGGTCACCGGCTGGGTCTTGACGATTTCGAGATCCTCGCACCACTCGTTGCCGATCTTGTAATAGAGGCCTGTCTGCGGATTGTAGGTGCCGGCGTTAAAGCTGATGCCGCCGGCGATCGCCGGGCAGAGATCCTTCTGTTTGCCCTCGGTCATGTCGCGCCGCCCGATGAGCTCGCCCGTCTTCGGATCGATGCTCTTCACGAAATTGAAGTTCTTGATGAGGGGGTAGACGTTCTCGATCTTGGCGTCGGCGCGGTTGTAGACGAAGATGAAGCCGCTCTTGTTCGGGTGAACGTAGTATTTCTTGCCGTCACGGTCGATGGATACGAACTCGCCGACGGCGCTGTCGAAGTCCCAGGCGTCGTGCGGCAGTTCCTGGTGATAGAACTTGAGCTTGCCGGTGTCGGGGTCGAGCGCGATCACCGAGGTGGTGTAGAGGTTGTCGCCGGGTCGCGCGCCGCTGGTCTTGTAGTCCGGTCCGCTCCAGTCGTACAGCGGTGCCGGATTGGCGGTGCCCCACCACACCGTATTGGTCTCGGCGTCGTAAGTGCCCGGCATCCAGCCGCCGCCGCCGCCGGTGCGCCAGGACTCGTTGCCCCAGGTCTTCTCGGCCTCGGGCGTGCCCGCGACCGTCAAGAACTCCCACACCTTCTTGCCGGTTTTTGCGTCGACGCCGAAGATCGGACCGCGGTAGGGCCACTCGCCTCCCTGGGCGCCGATGATGATCTTGTCCTTGACCAGGAGCGGCGCGCCGGTGAACCCGACGGTGAGCTTCTGCGAATTGATCAGCTTCGTATCCCACACCGGTTGGCCGGTCTTCATGTCGACCGCGATCAGTCGTCCGTCAACGGTGCCGACGTACAGCTTGCCGTCGAACATCGCCATGCCGCGGTTGAAGGGCGAGTGGGTCTGGCGCGCGACAGTCTCCTCGTCGAGCTTGGGAATGTATGACCACAGGATTTCGCCGGTGTCGCCCTTGACGGCGAAGACCTTGCTGTAGGATCCCGAGTAGTAGAGGATTCCGTCCTTCGCCAGCGGCGTCGTCTCGAGACCGCGGGTCGAGCGGCCCACCTGCTCGATGAACGCCACTTTCAATTTGTTGACGTTCTCGGTGGTGATCTGCTTGAGCGGACTGTAGTTCCAATCTTTGTAGCTGCCGTGGAAGGTCTCCCAGTCCTTGCTGGGCTCTGCCAGCGACTTCGAGTCCTGCGCGTAGGCGGTCGCCGTCAGGGCCGTGGCCGCGAGCAGCGTCGCCGCACTCGTCATCAACTTTGTTCGAAGATTCATTTTCATTCTCCTCCCTTGGATCGTTTCCGTCTGACCCATCATGGCAGGTCAGCGGCTTTTGCAGCTACGATATCATCGCCGCCGTGGCCTTTGATTACGGGCACGTGTGGCTAAGATTAGAACGTCAATCAAGCTCGATCGCCTAGGACCGGCGTCATAACTGCCGTCCCACGGCGGTCTTTTGGTCGATTGGGATGTTGCCTTGTCCAGCGACCGAGGATGTAAGGGTACGTTACTGCCGGAATCTGTCAAGCGGGTTTCGAGCCGACTGCCCCGTCCGACCTTCCGCTGGAAGATGGCGTTGTCCGCTGGCCGTTTGCGGCGGCGATGGCTGTCTCTGCCGCCACGCCGAGATCGATATTATTCGAAGAATGGTCGACAGTTCTCACTGACGCGCCAACAAATTATCGCTGACATCGTCGCTCCGGCGTAAATGAACTTATTTCGGATGTCACAGGCCGAGATAGGATTCCGCCACCGCTTTATCTCGCGCCAGCGATTTGGCGCTGTCTGCGCCGACGATTCGGCCGAGCGCCAATAAATAGCCCCGGGCTGCCATCTTCAGTGCACGCCGGGCATTCTGCTCCACCATCAGGATGCTGCTGTCACCTTTTCGTGCCATCCGCTCAAGCGCGGCAAACAGCTCCGTGGCGATGAGCGGCGCCAGCCCGAGCGAAGGTTCATCGAGCAACAATAGAGCTGGCCGTGCCATGAGCGCGCGGCCAACCGCCACCATCTGCTGCTCGCCGCCGCTCATGGTGCGCACCGGTTGGCGTCGACGCTCGGCGAGGCGCGGGAACGGTTGGAACACCTGCGCCATCTGGTCTGGTGCCGTCTCGCGCGCAGCGTGAGTAAAGGCGCCTAGCAACAAATTTTCCATCACCGACATCGGTCCGAACAGATGGCGGGTCTCGGTCACGGTCGCGATTCCCCGTTCGACGATACGATGGGCGGAGAGACCGATCAGCTCGTTGCCACGAAAGCGGATCGAGCCGCCGGAGGGCCGCAACAGGCCCGCGATGGCATTGAGCAGCGTGGTCTTACCCGCGCCATTCGCACCAAGGATCGCCTCGACCTCGCCCTTATGGATGTGGATCGAGACGTCGTGCAGCGCGCGATGCCGGCCGTAGGAATGGTCGAGGCCGTCGATCTCAAGCATCCTCATCACCGAGATAAGCACGGATGACCTCGGCCGACATCGAGCCAGCGCAACCCTGTCGATGCGGCGGGCCAATCGAGGAAGACTTCGCCGACCAGACGGCTCCATCGTCCCATCCGCCGTTCACAGGCGGCGCCATCGGAGAACAGTCTTGCGGCGTCGCTCATGGCAGCTTCCTTTTGGTGGCACCCGACAACCCGAATTCCTCACGGCGCCCGCTGCCAGCCTCCGATTGAGTGCAAATGGGAACGGGCCAATTTGCAATCCCCGACCCTGACTGCCTTTGATTGCCAAAACTTCCCGGTCCGATTTGGAACAACTTTCCTGACGCAAGCCCGCAGATGATGTCAGAGTGTCTTCGGAGTTTGGGGGACGGATTGCCCATGCGGGGGGCGGTAAGCGTTGGTGTAAGCGCGTCGGCCGCGTGGGCGGCATTTCGCACATTGCTCAGCTCCGTCTCGGTTGCCGCCGTGATGGCGCCCGGCATCGCGGCCGCGCAGCAAACTGCGGGCCAGACCGCGGATTCCAGCGCGGCGACCCTTCCTGAAATCCACGTGATCGCCACCACCCCGGTGGCGCCCCCGCCCAAGCCGACGCCTGCTGCCCCGGCTGCCGCGACCGCGGAAAGCACCGCGGCGCCGGCCCAGCCTGGCGTGGTCGACCAGGATAAGATCCCGTCCAATGTGCAGACGCTTTCGGCTGCCGATTTCAGCTATATGACCACGCCCGACTTGCTCCAGGCCATGGAGCGAGCGCTGCCCGGTGTCGCGTTGAGCGACCAGACCGGGAATCAGTTCCAGCTCGATCTCAACTACCGCGGCTTCATCGCTTCGCCGGTGATTGGCACCCCTCAGGGGCTCGCCGTCTATCAGAACGGCGTTCGCATCAACGAAGTATTCGGCGACACCGTCAACTGGGATTTGATCCCCCAAAATGCCATCGCCGGGATGACGCTTGTTCCCAGTAATCCAGTTTACGGCCTCAATGCGATCGGCGGCGCGCTGTCGATGCAAATGAAGAATGGCTTCACTTACCACGGTGTCGAAGGCGAAGTGAACGGCGGCTCATATGGGCGCCTTGCCACGTCGGTGCAGGCCGGCGGCGAGGTCGGAAACCTGTCCGGCTATATCGCCGCCGACGCCATCGACGATGCCGGTTGGCGCGATGACTCGGCGTCGTCGCTGCGGCGCGTCTACATGGATCTCGGCGCGCGCGGCGATCAGACCGAGTTCCACGTCACCTTCACCGGCGCCGATAATAATTTCGGCGCCGCCGCCGCGACCCCGGTCCAGCTTCTCGCCCAGGACTGGTCGAGCGTCTATACAATTCCACAAACCACGCAGAACCAACTCGCCTTCCTGACCGCGAGCGCGAGTTGGAAGCCGAGCGATACGTGGACCTACCAGGCGAATGCGTATTTCCGCAATTTCAACCAGGCCCACGTCGACGGCAACGGCACGAGTACGCAGAATATCGGATGCCCCGACCCGACCGTCCTGTGCTTTCCCAATCTCAATGGCACTGTGTCCAATCTCATCACGACGACCGGACAGACGGTACCGGCCACCGGCGCGCTCGGCACCAGCGTTTTGGGCGAAATCGACCGCACCTGGACGACGACCAACAGTTTCGGCGGCTCGTTGCAGGCAGCTTCCTCGGAAAAACTGTTCGGTCACGACAACAATTTCGTGGTCGGGATGAGCATCGACCGCGGGCTCGTGCAGTTCTCCACCACGAGCGAGCTGAGCACGATCAGCGGCATCCCGCCGTTGGTCCAAGGCTTCGGTCTCTTCATCGACCAGCCTTCCGGCGACGTGGCGCCGGTCGGATTGGGCGCCACGACGCTGTACACCGGGCTCTACGCGACCGACACGTTCGATGTCACGCCGCGGCTGTCGGTCACCGCCGGCGGCCGTTTCAACTTCGCCCAGATCACCTTGACGGACGAACTTGGCAACGATCCCCTGCTCAATGGCAACCACGATTACATGCACTTCAATCCGATGATCGGCGCGACCTATAAGCTTACGCCCAATGTCACCGTCTACGGCGATTTTTCGGAAGCAAACCGGGCGCCGACGCCGCTCGAGCTCGCCTGCTCCAATCCGCTGCAGCCCTGCCTGATCGACAATGCCTTGGTCGGCGACCCGAACCTCAATCAGGTCATTACCTACACCTTCGAGGCCGGCCTACGCGGACACTTCGACATCGCCAAAGGGCAGCTGAACTGGACCGTGGGCGCCTACCACGCGCTCAACACCGACGACATCATCAATGTCGCGAGCCCGATCCCCGGGCATGAATATTTTGAAAACGCCGGCGATACGCTGCGCCAGGGCATCGAGGCCAATGCGACCTACAAATGGGATCGCTGGAATTTGTATGCCAATTACACCTACGTCGACGCGACGTTCCGGGATTACTTGACTTTGTCGTCGCCGTTCAATCCCTACGCCAATGGCGCCGGCAACATCTTCGTCGTTCCTGGCGATCACCTGACCGGTATTCCGGACTTCCGTTTTAAGCTCGGCGGCGAGTATCGGATCACCGATCCATGGAAGCTCGGCGCCGACCTCAACGTCATCGGCAGTCAATATTTGGTCGGCGATCAATCAAATCAAAATCCCAAGGTGCCAGCCTATTGGGTAGTAAATCTGCACACGTCCTACAAGCTTTCGGAGCAGGTAGAAGTGTTTGGACTCGTGCGCAACTTGTTCGATCAACACTACTACACATACGGTACTTTCTTTGACACCACTACAACGCCGTATTTGAACCTCAGCGACCCCCGCACCTTCCTTCCCGGCATGCCCTTCGCCGCCTATGTGGGAGTGCGGGGGACGCTAGCCGCTGAGGGACAGGCATTCGCGACCGATCGTACGCAACTGGTGCCCACCAAAGCGCCGCCGCCCCCCTTCAGCTGGACCGGCCTTCATCTCGGCGTCAACGGCGGCTACAGCTTCGGCGGCAGCGACTGGACCGACAGCGTGGCCGGCGGCTCGACCGGCAACTTCGGCACCTCCGGCTTCCTGTTCGGCGGGACACTTGGAGCCAATTACCAAATCGGCGCGTTCGTGTTTGGCGTCGAGGCCGACGGCGACCGGACCAAAACGGGCGGCTTCGGCACCTTCACGGCCACCACTCTGTGCGCCGGAGGTTGCCTGACCAACAGCAATTGGCTCGCCACGGCGCGCGGCCGCGTCGGCTATGCATTCGACCGTTTCCTCGCCTATGGCACCGCCGGTGCAGCCTTCGGCAATGTGCAAGCCAATTTCTCCAACGACCGGGTGAGCAGTACGACCGAACCCGGTTGGACCGTGGGCGCCGGCGTCGAGGTCGCCCTCGCCGCGAATTGGACGGCTAAGGCCGAATATCTGTTCGTCGATCTTGCCAATGGGTCATGTACGGCAGATTGCGCAATCCAAAATCCAAATGGCCCAGCCCTAATTCCCAACATCGCCGTCAAATTCAACGAGAGCATCGTCCGCGCCGGCGTGAACTATAAATTTGGCTCGTGATCCGCCCGTGGAGGCTCATCAAAACCTTCTATGACGCCACGACGTACCTAGGCAGCACGTCCACCGCGAAGACGTCCGTTGCTGGCCCATCACGACATGCGGTCCTGAGACGGTTGTCGGTCGCTTTCGGCGCATAGCGGACGTGACTGGACCCGTAACTTGCCCGCCCCGGTCGCGATTGACACACTGCAATCGCGGGACGGCACTGCCAAAGAGGGCTTGCACCGGCCGAGACTCAGCGCGATCATCCTATCGTCACGGTCGCCGGCTCTCATCCAGATTGCCGCGCCGTTCTCATCCAGATTGTCGCGTTATATTAGAGAGACTGCGAGTTGTCCCGCCTATCTCCTGGTACAGCTCGATCCTCTTTGTGTGGGAGCCCAACGAGCTGTCCCACCCACCCTACTGTCCCGTGGCTGTTCTGGTGACATACTTCGGGCACCGCCGCCTGGCGCCGTCCCTTGATCCCGGCGTCCAGAACAGCCCGCCCCGCGATCGGCCGGCGCAGCCGCTGGTGCGGTGACCGGGCTGGCGTCACCTGAAGCACCTCCGGTTTCTAGGGCGTCGCCGGCCCGGGAAGAATATGTTCTTATCACAGAAAAATCCCACTACCAGGACTGGCTGATCATCTGCTAGAAATCCTTGTTAATTGGGCATTTCTCGTGTTTAGCGGCTACGAAGATTATTTGTTGCATTTATATCCAATGGCAAGTTGCATCGGTATTACCGAGGCTTTGCGCACTTGCTAACTGGCCCGAGAGGAGCCATATATGGGGCAGTAGGCACAGGAAAGGCCGCAAAATCAATGGGAAATCCGCACCTGGCGCTAGTCACGCCAACCATCGTAAATGAGACAGTCGCCGACGCCCCGCCAAAGCGCCGGCGGAACTCCGAGGTGCGCGGCCGTGAATATCTCACACCGGCCGAGGTCGATCGGCTGATCGCAGCGGCGGCCGACAATCGGCACGGCCATCGTGATTCCACCATGGTCTTGATCGCTTACCGGCATGGCTTACGCCCGGTCGAGGCGGTTGCGTTGCGTTGGGAACAATTCGACTTCGCGCAGGGCCGTATGCATGTCGGCCGTGTTAAGGGCTCCGCGGAATCGGTGCATCCGATTTCAGGTCGCGAGCTCCGCGCGTTGCGCCGGCTGCAGCGTGAGCAAGAACCCGCTTCGCCATTTGTCTTCGTTTCGGAGCGCGCTGCGCCATTCACGACGGCGGGCTTTCGCAAGATGGTCGCTCGTTTAGGTGTTGCCGCCGGCTTCGATTTCCCGGTGCATCCGCACATGCTGCGGCATGCCTGCTGCTATAAGCTGGCCAATGACGGTGTCGATACCCGAAGTCTGCAGGCCTATCTCGGGCATCGCAACATCCAGCATACGGTGCGCTACACGGAGCTCGCGCCGACTCGTTTTAAGGATTTCTGGCGTGATTGACGTCGGCCGCCATTGTCTCGATGATTGACGCGCGTTATATTTAACATTCCAGGGCGTCGAATGGTTTTACCGCACGTCGGCATCTTGTGCCGATGGAGTCGTCGCCCATGGTTGTTGTCGATCTGAAGCAGGCGAAACGCGCGAAGCGGGCGTCTCGCGATCTCGTGCCAATTGACAAAACGAGTCGCGCCGGGCGGTTTTTTGAGCGCCTGATCCGTGAGATCGAAAACGATCTTGGCGGCCGGCGCAATCTCTCACGAATCGAAAGTGAGCTAATCCGCGCCTTTGCCGGCGCCGCGACGACACTGCAATATCTCAACTGCCAGGTCGCGCTTGGCGAATCGAGCGAGATCGATCTCACCGGCTACAACCGTCGCCAGCACCATGTTGCGCATCGGCTCGCGGCTTGGGTTCGCGCGGCGGCCGCGGGATATCACATCTAACCTGAAAGAGTATTTAGCAACGGCAGACGCGCCGGAACTGGACGCTGGCAATGAAGACGATTGATCAGGCGCTGTGCGATCGCAAGCTGCTCGGCGCCGCGCTCGGTGATTCCAAATCATGGCAGGCCTGGCGCGTCGTTCTCAAAGCCACGTTCGGGCTCGCGCTCAATCGTGTTGAAGCTCGCGCCTTCGCCGCCGTCGCCGGCAGTCGCCAGCCGCCGGCTCAGCGGGTGCGCGAGTTGTGGTGCATTTGCGGCAGAAGGTCCGGCAAGTCGCGCATGTCGGCGCTGATCGCTGTTTTTCTCGCCGCCTTTGGCAATTATCAGTTGGCGCGTAGCGAGGTCGGCATGGTGCTTGTTCTGGCCGCGAGCCAGTCGCAGGCGCACACAGTGTTCGAGTATGTGCGTGGCTTCCTCGAAGCCTCACCGATCTTGCGCCAAGAGATCGCCGCTGTGCGGGCGCAGGAGATCCGCCTGCATAATGGCATCGTCATCGCCGTGCATGCGAATTCGTTCAGGACGGTGCGCGGCCATACGCTAGTGGCCGCGGTGCTGGATGAGGTAAGTTTTTGGCGCGATGAAAGCTCAGCTATGCCGGACGTTGAAACGTATCGCGCCATTCTACCCAGTTTGGCAACAACGAACGGTATGCTGATCGGCATCTCAACGCCCTACCGCAAGATCGGCCTCCTGCATCAAAAACACCGCGATCATTTCGGCGTCGACGACAACGATGTGTTGGTCGTGCAGGGCGCCAGCCAAACCTTCAACCCATCGCTGTCTGATAAAGTGTTGCCGGCGCAACGCGCTTCCGATCCGACCGCAGCGGCTTCGGAGTGGGATGCCGAATTTCGTACTGACATCGGCGCCTATTTGGAGGACGGGCTGATCGACGCGGCGATCGATCACGGCCGGCCGCTTGAGATCCCGCCGGCTGGGCGCGGCCAGGTATTTTATCGGGCGTTTGTTGATGCCTCCGGTGGCGTCGGTCATGACTCATACACCATCGCCGTTGCTCACAAAGAGGGCCAACTGTTTGTTGTTGATCTTGTTCGCGGCACCAAGGGCGCCTTTAATCCGCAGCAGGTAACCGAAGAATATGCGAAACTGTTGCGTGACTATCACATCGGCAATGTGGTTGGCGATCACTACGCGGCTCAGTGGGTCGCGGCCGAATGGCGAAGAAATAATATTTCCTACGTCCGCTCCGATTTGCCGAAGTCGGCAATCTATCTTGAAGTCTTACCACTGTTTGCTCGTGGCTTGGTGCGGTTGCCCAATCACGCGACGCTCCTCCGCGAACTGCGTTTTTTGGGCACACACATCGCTCGGGCCGGGACACGGTCGATCATCCGAAAAGTGGTCGCGATGACCATGCTAATGCGGTCTGCGGCGTGCTGCGGCAGCTGTCGATCTATTTAGGCTACGACCTGGAATATCGCGGATTCCAGCCGGGGGCCGACGATGACGAGGGCATCTCGTCGGTGACACAAAATTATCAGGCACGGATGGCCGCTTATATTTTTAGTCAAGGGCGCATCGGATGAGCCAAGATGCGTGAACGCGAGCAACAAACGACCTTGGCCAATCTGCGCAGCAACTTTCTCTGTGCTGCCGCAATGCTTTTGGCGGCGATGTTGCTAACAATATGGATTAACTTCATATGAACCCGCCGCCTTTAAGTTTGAGTGACAGCGAGCTCGCCCTGGTGCAGCGAGCGGCATCACTGCTTCGCATTGATCAGCGCGACGGATTCTTGCGCTCACTGGCAAACTATCTCGGTAACTTGCCTTATCGTCCCGGCATCACCGATGTGCGGCGTGCCATCACTCTTATCCTCGGTGGTCATGGCGTCGCTGTCGGCGTTGACATGTTCCGGACCAACAACAGCAACCGAACAAACAACCGGACTAAGCTGCGACAGAAGTTAGCCGACAATCCACGGTTCCACCCAGCCGAGCCAGCTGCCACCTTCATCAGCGGTGCCGCCAAGTCGCAAGATGCGCCAAATGGTGCATCTGCTTGCCGGCACAGAAAGGAAACCCAAGCATGAAACGCCAGATGAAACGCGCGACGGACGATGACTTCGAAGACGGCATCCTGAGAGATGGCCGTAGCTATAGAACACCACTCATGATGGCCGACAGTATATCAGGGCAGCCACGGCGCACCCTCGACACCAGCGCCTTCCGTCCGGGCTTTCGCGGCCCGACCACAGCGACCATGACCGACGCCGACGTGGCTGCTGCCAAGAAAATAGATCGGGCTTACAAAATTTACGATTTTATCGTAAAAAATGCGTGGCGCGGACCCGGCTCTGACGTCGAGATGGATCGTCTGTACGAAGATGCCGGCGCTGGCGAGCACGGCGAACAACGCAGCGCGCAAGCTGGCGATGTTTGTACCGTACGTTCAGGCGCTGGTCGCTTCGGTCCAGAGGGAAGTGAGTTCGTAGAGAATAGCCGCGCTGGCGCGCGGCGATCTTGACTGCCTGCAACGCGACGTTGGCCGCCACTATGCCAGCGCTCGCATCACCGATGGCTCCGGTAACAGCGGCTTGAGCCTGCATAAGCCCGGCTTCCGCGTCAGCACCACCGTCACCCGCGACCGCTCGATCTATGACAGCTACGACGCCGAGATCGCTAGTGCGTACAAGAATGTTGGCGCGAGCGAACGGGAATTCACCGGTGGAAGGGTCGGTGATGTCGAGGGTGGACGCTCTGGCACCGAAGGCAGCGCCTGTGCGGCCGATAACAATCCTAGCGACGCCATGCCCGTCAGGGATGCTCGCGAGCAGGCGCATCTCGACTACCAAAATCGTATCCAAAACGCCTGGAGGGATCGACGTTGACCGCCGCCATCGAGAGCAGAGAGTGGCACAGCGTACACTTCGCCTATTTTCTGCTCGCTATGCTAAGGTATGCACGATCACTGGCCCGGCCATCGCTGTGGCTGGCCCAGTGAGCAGGGGTGCAAGGTTCTGCTCGATCCACGGGAGCGCGCGTCTGTTTGACTCCTCCGCTCCTGCGTAATCGTTGAAGATGCTGATCGCTGTGACGGTATCGTCAAGTGCATAGACCACATAGTAGGCCACAAAGCCTGGAACATCACTGATGATTGGAATGGCGCCCTCTTTGATCCTGCGCGTCAGCTCTTCGGCCATGCCAGCCTTGGCGTTGCCCTGACGAATGGCGGCGTACATGGAATCCTCCTTCGCCGGTTGGGTTGCCCCAGATCGCGACTGCTGCGATGATGCATCAAACACAAGCATGTTGAACTTGACGAGCAGCAGAGTGTTCGAGCCCTGAAATGTACACCATCACGCGCAATGACACCACCGAGTGAGTCAAGCGAGGCAGACCATGAAGCGCGTTTCCAAAATGGCGATGATGGCGGCTTGCGCATTCATCGGTGCATCGACGTCGTCGGCGGATACACTGCTGACCCATCGCATTCCCGCGGCGCTCGCGGTCGAAGCTGCGAGCGAGACGATCGCGGCCTGCGCCAGGCAGGGTTACCACGAAACTGCTGTCGTGCGCCGCTAGCGTCGCGTACGCAAATGCCATCGTCGCCGAGGCCATCGCAAAACAGGTCGATGCGAATCCATGTCTCGACGGTTTCTTCCATCGCCATGACGGTTCCCATTTCAAATCGAAGGC
>Ga0181532_10002718_pt1 | contig 16432 bp, 11 predicted proteins | sample PEATcosm2014_Bin_33_FD_119768 | JGI IMG/M metagenome (GOLD analysis project Ga0181532, IMG submission 119768) | Peatland microbial communities from MTU Mesocosm Facility, Houghton, MI, USA - PEATcosm2014_Bin11_30_metaG | ecosystem: Environmental > Terrestrial > Soil > Wetlands > Peat | place...
GCGATGCTTGCTTCGCCGGGGTCTTGATTCTACTCTTGCTCTTGTCAGTTTGTTTTATCATTGGGGGTCAGGTTGCGGAATTCCTCCCAGCCTGACCACCCCATGTTATCTTGAGGCAACGAACAATTGCCGCGGCTTGCTGTGCTGCTGGAGGTCTTTGCGCTGCTGCTGTTCCGAGAGGGATTAAAGCATCTGGCAGTGGTCTTAATACACCCTGGGTTGCGGCTTATCACTCGTCCGCTGGTGAGGGCAGTGCTCATGGGGACCCGCAAGCCGTGACGCGCTGGGGAAGACGCCCGAACACGTCTTCAACCGAGGAGCGCCCGCAGAGCATCCACTACCCAGAGCATTCCTTCGGTGTCCTGTCCGCAATACCGCTCAAGCTGTTCCCGCACCTTGCGGCGCTCATCCTGCGACACCTCGCCGAAGTGAACCCGCATGTATTCGAGGTTCGCCTGCCCGCCTTCCTGAATCTCCAGATCGGCGTAGCTGCGCCCCGTCAGCGCCGGCAACACGGCCTTGATTGAGGCGGAGCCGTGCTGCTCGGGGTGGTAGTAATCGAAGCTCTGGAACGGGTCCAGCAGGTCGATGATCCGGGCCTTCACCCCATCGATCCAGCCTGTGTGCTCAGGGAACGCGTTGGCCAACCTGTCGAGCACGCCCTTCTCGAACTTCGCGTTGTACACAACGACCGCGCCAGTGTCGCCGATGCAGTCGCGCAGCCGATTCAGGAACTCCGGCCTTGGATCGCCGCGCCCGTCAGCGAGGAAGGCGTGATGCTCCGGCTTCGCGTTGGGAACGACCTGCCGGTGCAGGCTGAATTGAAACGGCACCTGCTGAAAGGGAGTCAACCCGTCGAACAACGGGATCGCCGTGTTAAACGTCTCGAAGTCAAGGTAGCCAACCGGGTATTTCAGGCGCTTGAGGAAGGTCGCTAGTGCCTTGCGGTCGACGTGGGGCTGGCCGGTGAGCGCGGCCTTGCGCTGGATCGCCTGCCGGTCGGTCATATCAACGCTGTCAGGGATATCCTTCAGCCGCAGGATTCCATCGCCCAGCAAGCGCCAGCACTTCTTGCCGCCGTAGTAGAGGTTGGTGACGTTGTCCGGTGGCAGAAAGGCCCAGCACCTGTCCTGCAACGGGCACGGGTTCGGGTCGGAGCAGTGCGGGCCGATTTGGATGTCCGGCTCCTGCTTGCGCCGGATGGTGCGGAACATGTCCTCCAATTGCGGCTCGATGTCCCGGCTGAGGCCGGACACGTCCTTGGTGACATCGACGAGCTTGAAGAACTTTTTCGGGTCAACCGGGCCGGGCCGCACGTAGTGGCGGCTGACGTGCATCAGGTAGCAGCGGCGGATGTTCAAGCCAGCGCCGTTGTACACAAACGCCTGGAAGGCGAGATCGAGCAGATTCACGTCTTTAACCTCGGTGCTCGACTTGACCTCGATGATGTCCCACGCGTCCCTGCCGACCGGGTTCAGGATGTCGACGCGGGCGAACCCGCCGCTGTGTACGAAGCCAGCCTCGAACAACGGCTTCCTCGCCTTGGCGGCCATCAGCGACTGCCGGAGTACCTGCTCGAAATCGGTCACGCCCGCGCTGACCTCCATGCCGCCGGGGTAGAGTGACTTGGCCAGAGCGCCGACTTCGTGGCCTTGGTCGAAGATGGCCTGCTGCGCGGCGTCAGGCTCAGGAATCTGATCCTTGGCGTTGTAGGCGTACCAGAGCAGCTTCCGGCACTGGCAGCCCCACCGGAATTTCGATTTGGAAACGTACGGCCGCTGGGTCGTGGCGGGGGTGGTCAGAATGGAGCGAGCCATGCCGGAATATGGGACGCCAGGTGCGCCGAGATCGAGCAAGAAGACGCGGTGCAGCTTGGCACCTCGCCGATCAATGTTGTTGAACTCGTCGCGCCGGACGCCAAAGTTTCTTGTTTCCCTTCGCACCGTTTGATTTACTCGTAAGGGTTCCGAAAAAACACGAATGTAACCAAACCAAAAAACACCAAATACTTTGCGTAGCTTCGGCTACGGTCTCGATAGAAAACCGCGAATTTTCAATTGGAAGAGACCGCGTCGAGCACGCGCCCCTCGGGCGCGGCTTGATTGCACTCTCTTCCAAGGCGCTTCGCGGTGCCTCTATCGGGGGTGCGTTGAGTTCGCGCCCCTTCTGTTCCGTAGTTCGGTCTGCGCGAACCACAAGGAATTATGAGCACAGATAAAAATCAGGCAGTAATAGTTGAAATCACTATCCCGGACGGCAATGCGAGCAGCGTTTGGGTTGCCACCTACGGAGGACTGGATTGGAAGGGAAGCGTTATTAAGTGCCCTCGGGCATGTTTTGAGACAGCTCGCTTGATGAAGCAGTTTAATCAGCCCGGCGTCTACATCTTACGTCAGGCGGATGCCCAACATGTTTTGCCCAAAATCTACATTGGGCAGGCAAATCCGATGAAGGAGCGGCTCAACAATCACTATGCGAATAAAGACTTTTGGGAAGACGTTTTCATCTGTGTCGGTGACATCGAGGGCAAGTTGAACAAAGCACACATCGGACATCTCGAATCGCGCATGATACAAATGGCAAAGCTTGCGAAATCATGTGACCTTGAAAACAATCAAGAGCCAATGCCGCCAGCCCTTGCAATAGCGGATGAGGCGTTGGTCGCGAATTTCCTCACCAAGCTGCTTTTTGTCCTCCGTGTGTTGGGGCTGAATATTTTCGAGACGCCGTCCATTTCGAGTATTGGAGGGTCCGGGGAGAAGGACGCCAAGAAAATGTTTTCCCTGAAAACAAAAAAAGTAACCGCAAAAGCACGTCGAGATTCCGGTAGATTTATCGTTCTCGCGAATTCGGAAGCGGTGCTGCGGGAGGTTGACAGCGCTTCGTATGGTATAATCGCGCTTAGGAAGACCCTACAGGCCAAGGGCGTTTTGAAAGTAGCAAATGACCGTTGCCTCTTTACGCAGGATTGGGCCTTTAGTTCGCCATCCGCTGCCGCCCAGGCTGTGGTGGGGGGGCCTGCCGATGGGCGAATCCTATGGAAAAACGAGCTAGGCAAATCGATCAAGGTTTTAGAAGCCGAAGCCGCGGGTTCGACTGAAAACATTACCGGGTAATTGTTAAACGCTATGCCTAACGGAGCAGACAAGAACTTTGTTCGACTTTGTTGTGCAATCGACGGATTTCGTATCCGTTACAAAGCGTGGCCGACCGCAGTCCGATTGCGGGCGGGCATAATCGCAGATTTGCGCGACCATGTATTGGGGGTAGAGGCATTCGCAAAAGTCGAGGCCAAGGTGCGTCTTATTCCAGACGAGGCTTTAATGATTGCGGAAGATGTAACTGGACGCGCTTACGACTATGAGAAAAACGGGCCGCCAAGTCAGGAGCCTGACATTCGCGCACAGGACTGGCTTGGGGTCGAGGCTTTGGAATCGGTCCGCTATGACCACGCTACGGAGGCCGCCGTTCACCTGATGACTCAGCCCAATTACTTGGGCGATCCCAACGTGATTGCAAGGGTGCTAGGTGAGTTATGGAACTCGGTATTCAAGCGTTGGAACGCAGGTGTTACGAATCCGGCTACTGCGGGGAAGGAGGACACCGAGGAGTGCGAACGTGCCGCCCGGATTTTTCTGGGTATGGACGCCAATTTCACCGCGATACCAGCTTGGAATAGACCGGGAATCATCGACTGCCACGTTGCCAAGGTGATGCACATCCGCAAAAAAGACCCGGTGGACCGGATTACTCGTATGCTCCTTTCGTTCCTCACCGAACTTTGGGATGTGGTCGCGACATTGCAGAAGAAAGGCGTCAGTGGTGATCAGTTTCAACAACAGGGGGCGGATGTGGTTTTTCAGAAGTACCGCCTTATGCTTATCGGCTACGTTGAGCCGACCCCAACAAACGCGACTTAACTTCGACCCACCAATAATCCGCCTGCCCCCGCGGAATGATAACCGCCTAACGCCTCCTCACGTTTCGACTGGCAATCATGGAGACGCCCAGAATCAATTACTTGGAAACTCCCGCCCTAACGCCGCGACCGCCACGCCCATTACCTCCAGCATCGCTTTCGCCAGCGCCCGTTGCTCAGCGTTCGGGACTTTGGGCGGCAGCAACCCGGTAAACCTCCCCTGAAAACCGGTAAACGACCCCGAGTCGAATTCGCCGAACCCGAAGAATCCGCCTGCGTCGGTTCGGATGATCGGCAGCAATTTTTGCCTCTTCTGACCAGCCGGCTCGCCCATCAGCACCACGAATTCGCGCCGGTCGAACGCCTCGGAGGGCGGCGTGTCGTCGAGCGGCTCTCCCGGCTTGGCCATCGTGACCCACGATTCTAACGCCATCACGACCGCCGTCACGGAATACGCCGCGCAAATGAGGCGCGATGTGTTCGCAAAATCGGTCTTCGCCCGGACGTCGGACAGGTTGTTCGGCACGTAACACAGGACACCTTTGGGCGTAGCGGCGAGCAGCGTGGGCGGCACCTGCCCGTTCTTTCGCATCAAGAAGTTCGCGTATGCCTCGGCGCGGGCAAGTAGATCGTCGAGTGGCAGAGGTGCGCGTTTCGGCGGCATCACGGACACTGTTACCGTGCGGGACGGGTGAAGCCAAGTGGACAAGTGCGGCTGATTTTGAGCGGTTCCTGCTCGCCGAGGCCCCCTAGCTACAGCCCAGTAGCAGGCAAACCTGAGAACCAGAAATACCGGACAGAAACCGGACAGTTAACTTTTTTGGCCAAGAATACCCATTTGAGTAAAAATCTATAAGTGTTTGACCATCAAATAGATAAAAGTTGGCGCGTCCGGCAGGACTTGAACCTGCAACCTTCTGATCCGAAGTATGCCCAAGGGCGTTTCTGGATGTGTGCGCATGTTTCACGGCGTCAACACAACCTATTTATTTCCAATGTGATATGCAAGATCTGCAACACAATGTGCCACCGTGAAACAGAGTGAAAAACGACGCACTATGTGACTACTATTGTGACTACTCAGAGCAGTCTGTCAGTTGGACTGAATTAACGCAAACGTGCTCCGTTTCGCGCAAGTGCCAGGGCCAAGGTTCCTGGCTGTCTTCGGCTGCGCGGATTTGGTAAAAACCCAATACAGAAGTTATGACACTCCAAAAGCGCATGTTGGGCTCCACCGGTTTCCACGCCTCCATCCTCGGGATCGGGGATCTCGCGGATCGGGCCGTGGCGCTGGAGACGTGCGTGGCCACCATCCACCGCGCGATGGACGCTGGGCTCAATCTGATTGATACGGCTCCCGGTTACGAAAACGGGTACAGCGAGGCTATCGTCGGGACCGCCCTGAGGGGTCGGCGAGAGGGCATGTTCGTGATCGACAAGATTGATGACCTGGACAAGCCGGTCGGTCCGCAGTTGGATGGCGGCCTGAAAGCCCTTGGTTTGGACATGGTTGACCTGTTCGTCTTCCATTCGGTTTCGGAAGTGGCGCGGTGGAAGGGTTGGTGGCACCGGGTGGCAGCATGGAACAGCTCGGGCGGGAGGTAACAGTGGAAAAGGTCCGCTTCCGGGGCATTCCCAGCCATCACCCCGGGGTGCTGAGAGAAGCCCTCGAATGCGGCCTGTGCGACGTGGTGATGTTTCCCGTGGGGCCGTTTTGCGATCACCGCTACGCTGAGGAAATCCTGCCGTTGGCACGCCGGATGGGTGTGGGCACGGTCTGCTTCAAGACCTTTGGTGCCGACAAATTGCTGGGCGACACCACAGGGTACAACCGACCCCTAGAGCTCCGGCCGCGAGGCAAGTTGAGCTCGGGAGGAAAAGAGAGCGATGCCGCTCCGGCATTGCCACGGCTGACAGTCGCGGAGTGCCTGCATTATACGCTGACGATCGGCCCCGACGTGGCGCTGCTCGGACTGAGCTTTCCCAACGAGCAGGATGCAGCCTTCGAAGCGCTGGGCAGTTTTCGCCCGCTGACTCAAGAACAGATGGAGGAAACCCGCCGACGCGCCGCGCAAGCGATCGAGGGCAAAGGTCCTTGCTGGTGGAATCCGGCTACCTGACAGATACAGAAGCTCCGCAGGCATATGGTCCTTGCCCTGGATCTCCAGGCCGGTGGCCACGTTGGTGGCCATCATGCAAAACGCCTCCTGCGGCGTGCGCACGTTGATGGCTTGCCAATTGCGGTTTAGCACCAGCACGATTGCTCTCGTCAATATGTTCATAAACTCGGTTTTGGGGGGTGTTTGTTCCTTGTTGGTATTGGCGCGGATATTGAATTGGCTGCCTCGCCTAGAATCGCACCAGGGCCTCCAGTTTCCGAGACCGGCACGCTGCTGACCGGCTCTAGAGTTTTTGCCCATTGCTCATACAACTCGCACAGGCTAGAAATCACACCGAGGCCAGGCAACAGCTCTCACACCGGGTCCATGCTCAGCCAGTGCGCGCCCCTGCGCCCCTGTTTTTTATCGATTATTGACCGTAGCACCCTTGTCGTATTAACATGGGCCTAATAGTAGCAGAAGAAACCGGGCAACAATCCGCGCGGAGTTTTGGTTATGAGATATGTTGGCTTGTCGGCGTCCGGCAGAGCCGTGACATTTGGACTTACCCTGGCTGGGGCGATTGCGACCACGAGTTGCGTCACATCCACCAATACGGTGTTCGTCGCTTCCCCCTTTGACCGTTACGATCACAATAGGACGAGGCAGGTGATCACCCCTTTGTCCGCCGCTACCACGAACATCGTCACAACTCGCGTTTACAGCCCAAGCGGGTCGCTTCTCTTCCCGAAGGCTCAGCTTGGAGGAACCGCAGCTCCCGATCCCCTCCCTGCTGCCAATGTCGTCCCCGTATTTACGGGAGTGCCGCTCCCGCTGTCGGCCGTCAAGGAGCGATCTGACAGGAGCGACCAAGGCGATCTCCTTGACTTTCTCGCCCGCCCACTGCACGCAGGAATTGAGGATCCCGGAGGCTCTGCCGACCTGCATGACGTGGCCCAGAAATTCAAACCGGTCTTGGACTTCCTCGCAGATGCACAAAGCCTGTGTGCGACCAACCGGCAGCAGATGGTGGACCGATTGCTCTCCCAGCGCATCGTGGAATCTCGCCGGGACATCGCGGACAAAGTCGTTGATGCCCGTTACAGCGTGGCCAACTCCTTTGGAGACGTGATCGCGTTCCGCGTCAAGTCTTTCTGGTTCGTCATATACAGGTGGAGGTCCTGCCCCGGCTTTTCGCGACTTGTCGTCGTCTCAGAAGAAGTCAACGGGAGCTTTCTCAAATCTGGCCCGCTGCTGTAAATGGAGGTCCTAATGCCAACACCACATGAGGAAATCGCCGAGGCGCTGCTGACGGTGCTTCAGCCGCTCAACGGCGAGCTGAGATTGCTCGCTCGCCTGAGCGATCCATTGATCACCAACCCATCGGAAAAGGAGACGCATCTCTTCATCCCTGACTTGCACTTGCTCACCCCCGATAGGCGCGCTGAATACGATTACGGGTTCAACTATTCCGAAACTGACCCGGGTTTTCACAAGAGCGAATTGCTTGCCGCTCTGCTGGCTTCTCTTTACGAATTGAAAGCCGCCTGGGACCGTCAAGGCGACAGGGAGTTGATCACCGTGCAACTCGGGGACTTTTTCGACCTGTGGCGCCAGTTTCCCGGAGACGTCGACCAGTCCCAAATTCAGAACTCCCATGGCCAGGTCCTCGACCTTCTCTACAGAGCGCCATTCGTGGGGGCCGACGAGTGTCTTGAAGCGGTCATGCTGCTAGGGAACCACGATACGCGCAAAGGGCAGTTCCTGGATGGCATCCAATTCACCAGGAATTACCTCAACGAGGCTGCGGACGGCAGGCCGTTCCTTTTTGCTAATCACGGAGACGCGTTCGATCTCATTGAGCACCTTCCGGACGCGCTCAAGGAATTCACGGTGAATTACTTTAGCGGCGTTCATCCGGTGAGCACGTACGATGTTGGTGCTCTCAGCGAAGCAGCTGCGAATTACAATAACGCTCGGGATTTCACGTCCGCCATAACCCAGCCTGAGCACAACCTGGCTGGCAATGCCGCCGTAGCAATACGCGAGCCCGGCGCTGCCCTGCCGGAGCGCTTTTGCGAGGAAATTGCCTCCCCCGACGAGGCCGCCGACCACCACTTCGGGAAATACTACGAGGCCATAGACGATGCGGCGGAAAGAGACCTGATGGGCCAGCACGTCCGTGTTGTCGTCATGGGCCACACGCACATGGCCAAGATGGTCCTCTACAGGCCGGATCAGGGGCGGCCCATGCTCCTTATGGATGTCGGAGCATGGATCGAAAGGTGCATATACCCATTCGCCGACAACGGCCCGGCCAGTAATGTGCCCTCGGAATCGAGTGCCCAACTCGGCGTCATAAATGGCAACGACGCTCGCATTTACCAGATTCACCTGCCGCAGCCGGCGCAACCCTCATAAGCCGCAAATCAACCCCAAACCACCCGCCATTATGGAGACTTTCGAGCTCTGGTCGTACGACGTTCAAGGAGATCTCGGCGAATACGCCGAGCACACTTACCTTCGGTGCCCCGACAGGGACGCATATTTCAATTGCTGGGGCAATCACGCCTCGCCCAAGCAGGGACCTGGCGTCCGTCATTTCGCGTGCCAGGGCCTGTATGATGTCGCCGACGAATACCGCCGCCCATTCCTGTCGGCTCAGGACACCGCCGGTATCGGAGTTTACGGCGTCAATGGAGTCTGTCATCAAACTGCCAATCTCTTCCTTTATTCCTCCGGCAGAGTGATTGCGATCCAGGATGGCGTGAAGGGGTACGCCATTACCAGCCTGGCTTACGGCCCGTATGGGGACTATGGCCCTCTCGATGACGCGTCCCAGGCCCTCTTTTTCGCTATGTGGAAATCCACGGTCTATGACCCGTGTTACAATGCTTACATCGATGCGCAAGGGGCGTCGTCCGCGCAAGATCTCGGCGCCACGCTCTTTGGCTGGATCAAGCGGCTTCACGACGACATCGTCAGGCAAGGCATGAAGATCAACCCGCTTGAATTGCTCCATCAGCAGGCAGCTCTGTTGGTGCAGCAGGCTGTTCCGGGCCTCGAAGCGGCGTTGTTCAAGGACTTGCACTTGGACTTCCTGAAAGAGAAGAACACCGTCCTGGCCACCGGGATGAAGGGGCAGCAATTGGCCGATACGCTTAACGGCCTGGCGACGCAATTTCAGCTGGCGCTTTGCCAGAGAATCGGGAACGACGCGTACGAGAAACTGACCGGCATGAACGCCGGGAAGACGATCAATATCATCGACCCGGCCATTGCGGCAGTTGTTTGACTCGGAGATCTTAGGTCGCTGGGGTCTGCTCATTCCCTCTGAGGCCAGGCGCCGCGAAATTGGTGGGCATGAACGGACTTGCACCCACAAGGCTGCCAGATTCTCAATCTGGACCCTCTGCTGTTCGGGTTGAACCACATGCCCATTGGGAAATGGCACTCCCGGCAGGACTCTCACCTGCAACCTGGCGGTTCGAAGCCGCCCGCTCTGATAGTCTGAGCTACGGGAGCAAGCCGGAATGGGACACTGGATTGTTGGAGTGGTGGATTGATGGGAAAACAGCTGCCCAAATCGAGAATCCAATGATCCTCCGATCCATTACTCCATCACCACATTCCGAAACTGGTGGGCTGCCGCGGACTTGCACCGGGTTCCTTCCGGGTAAGAGCCGGAGCTTCACTATCAAAGTTTGCAGCCCAATCGCGACACGAAGGCGGAGTTGAACCGTCGCAGCCACCCGAGCTGCGCTTGACGAGTCACTGGTGGCAGTGGTGGAGCGCAGGCCGGCGACCCCCGGGATCAGCGGAACGGTCCCGGCGCTGCCGATGCGCTTTGCCACTCAATCGCAACGCTCGGAGCGTAACGGCAAAGGGAGTTGGCGATCGTAACGTTTATAATGTAGCTATTCGCGCCTGGGAAGCCGACGGGCTCGGTGCGCTCGAAATCCCACAGCTTGTCAAGGACTGGCGGGAACCGAAGCACGAGTTTGCACACGCACCAAGAAGCCGCCTGGCGGCTCCTCAATGCCGCCACCGTGAGCGTGGCCCGCAAGCGGAGTTGATGCCGAGAGGCCGTTGGCTGCTCCCCATCCGACCGGCTTAGGCGGCAAACCGCGCGAGGCCCTCGCGCAGCCTGAACGCCTCCGCAAAGCCTGCATCGGCTAATACATCAAGCAGGTAAAGCACAGCCAACCACGTGGTCCGATCCTCGTCGGGCACCCTCCGTGAGGATGCTTCCTGTGCAATAAGGCGCAGGAGGTGCACGTGAGAGGTTCTTGTAAGGAACGATTTGCCGCAGCGTTGGATGAGATCGCGCACGCAGTCGGAGAGGCCCCGCCAGGCCCCGGGCATTAACGATCCGCCGATAGTGCCAAGAAACGAGATGTAGTCGTTCAGGGCGAAGGCGTGAAAAGCACGAAAGGCCGCGGTGAAGCGCTCCGCCTGGCCGTCAAGGTGCGGCCACTGCTGACCCACCCGGAAATACATGTGGTTGAGGAATACCGCAGAGAGGAGCGCCCCTAATGCTTCTGCCGGAGCCTCGGGAGGAATCTTCAACGCCCGCCAGTGCTCCTCGTTCTGTACCTGGCTTCCAACCTCCACGGCGGCGCGTACGTATTCCTCCCAAACGGCCCAAAAGGCCTTGGGATCGCCCTCCGCATCAAGCATGAGGCACAAATTCTTGAGGAACTCTCCGGCCTTGCTGCGCAGATGGCAGATGCGGTTCGAACGGAGGATGGGGCCATAAAAGCGCCGAACGTCCGTGGGGGCCATGGCGAGGGCGCGGCGTGCGATAAGACGGCCCACTTCTCCGGTGTTCACCGGATCGCCCCTCGAGAGGTTTCCATGATCGTCCCGCCAGGCGTCCGCGGCGAACTTGCGGCGCCCATGCCAGTGATGAGCTTCATCGATGAGCTGGACCGAGAGCCAGTTCCGGACGCGAACGAAGACCGCGGCGGCGGTCGTTGAGCGGTGATGCAATAACGCCGCTAGGAGCACAGGTAGGTTGTGCTCCTCCTCATGGCCGCGCGGATAGAACAGGGCCAACCGGCGGAGGTCCGGTGCTTCTCCTCTGACAAACCGCTCACGAAGCCTCTGGGTTTCATCCAGCGTCTCCGAGTGCATGGCGGTCCAGCGATCCTGCCAGGTTTGGATATGCTGATAGGGCAGGCGCTGTGGCCCGCGGTGACGAAGATCGACGCTCCGGCAGCAGCGGGAGTGCAAGATCAGCAATTCGCAGGCGACAAGTTGGATGCCCGAGTCCGACAGTGCGCGGTCGAGGCCTTCAGCCGCGGCGATGCGAACGCCCTTTTCCGGGTGGCTGAGCGCTATCGCCGTCGCCTCGTCAATGGCGGCCAATTGCGCGGGTTTCGCCTGTCGGCCAGCGGCTAGAACCCCGCATGCCCGAGCGGCGGCGGCCTCGGCTTGCCAGGCGGTCAACATGGAGCCTGGCTGCCACTCGGTCAGGTCAGCCTGTTGCAGCAGTATCCCAGTCACCTGGGCGATGCACCACTCAAGCTCGTCTTCGGTCAGCTTCGCATGAAAATCACGGAGGCATACCGCCGCGACTAGCGTTGGAGCACCTCCGAAGACCAGCATCCGTTCAGGCTCCACCCCCATGGTGTGAAGCTTGCGCGCTTTCTCCAGCATCTCGCGCCAGCGCTGAGGTTGGGGTTGTGTCGAACCCATGGGATTCAAGATCTGGGAAGCCCACATTTGCATCTCCATGGGCAGCCAACTCGTCTCCATCTCCTTTCCGCATTCATCCAAATGCTTCTGCAGATCCGCCGGAGGCGGCCCGGGTTGGATCAGGATTTGACCCGGCGCGCTTTCATGTCGCCTGATTTTCAGGTTCCGGGAGTCGATTCGATGGAGGATCAGCCGTGCCGTTTGTACTTCGTCGGTGATCTCCTCGGGAGGCACTCCTCCAACCTCCGCCTTGAGCCTGTCGATGACGGGCCAAACCTCGGACCGCCCCGGTCCGAGTTGGGCTTTAAGAATGAAATGCTCCAGGTGTTCCTGGCGATGTGGCAGCGCGTTGGATTCCCGGCGTTCCTGCAAATAGGAAGTGTTTCTCTCATGCCAGCCTCCACCCCACCCGCTTTGCGTCTGGTCATTCATCCAACGATGTCGATCCAGCTCGATGAGCGGCCTGCACGCGAGCAATACCGAGGCCAGCTTGCCACAGTGCCACCAGTGAACTGCGCCGACAGAGGCGGCGACCGCCGTGATGGCCACGTTGTTGCTTCGGCTCACCAGGCGCAACAAGGTTTCCTGAAGATTCTCAAGTTCCCGGACCGCCACGTCCTCCAGCAGCCATTTTTCCAGCGCCATGAGGGCGCATTCCATTACAGCGTGATACGGTGACCATCCCCGGTAGCATCGCCACCACCCTTGGTCTGCTACCTGGCTAAAGGGTTCGCCGTCGATGCGGAGGGTGACCTCGAACGATTGCTCCCATGGTTCGATCGCCTCCACTCCCTGAGCCCAGTTGTACGCCGCCTCGTTGACCAGACGGAGGATCAATGCTTCCCCTAACCCCCGGTGCTCCCGCAGCAGTTCCAGGAAAGGTCCGCGCAACGCGGAGGGCGGAGTGAAGTCGTGAGGATCTGCCGTGAGTCCACAGCTGCGACACATTCCAAATCCTCCACCTCTTGTGCGATCGCGTCGCTTGCCGAGGCCGTAGGCCTGTAAGCAAAGCCGCGCCATTGCCCGCGGATGGGCGCGCGCGAGCGTCGAGCCGGCGCGATCGGTAACTAAAAACTCTGCCAGGTCGCCGCACTGGCGATGCTTCTCCCGCGCACCGGCGGGGACATCGCGGTCTCGGTTTCCGAACACCTCCCGCCCGACCTCGCGGAAGAACTGAGGATCGAGCGCCCCGGCCACCGCCGCCACTAGCCAGCAAAGACGGTTTTCACTGGCCGGCGCGTGGTGCCACTCGTCATCTGTCCAATACTGCTCGAACCTCTCTCCTCCTTCGGTGCCGATTTGCCACAGCCCTCGCACGAGGGCAGCGGCGGAGGCCAAGCCCTGCGGGGCGGAACACTCCGGGGTAACCGCGTGGCGCCAATCGAGCAGCAGGGCCGTGATGCTGCGCGTGTGCTGGCGCAAAAAGCCCTCTCCTTGGGCATGGATGAACGTCATCACCGCGTTCCAGCCCGGCCCGAACGGACGCTCCGGTTCGCCGTCCCTGGGCGGCTTTCCCAGGTAGGCGATCCGCAGCAGATGGCAGAGCATGCGCAACCCCTCGCCCGAGGCATCCGCCCAGAGATCTTGAGTTTGGCCCAGCGCGTCAACAGCGCACGCCGAACCCAGCATGGCAACTGCAACCTCCTCGCGCCACTGCCTGCCGCAGCGGGCCTCGGTGAGCACCTGGCGGATGAAGGTCACCCCTTCATTCCGTTTGTCACCCTCGATCAGCTCCCCGAAGAACTGACGGAAGGCGCGGCGCACCATGAGGTGATCGCCCAGCCGGGCAAACAGTTCCGCCGGCTGGCGAGAGTGGTCCGCGAACTCTCGGCGGACGTAGACGAGCAGAGCCCAGTCCTCGAGCAGGTCATGCTCGGGGCGGTATCGGTCCGGGAAGAGATCGTTCTGGCGCAGAATGCCCTGCGCTCGGAGCTGGTCAGCGACCGCCAAGGAGGGGCTGTCCACCGTGATCCAGGGCAAGCCGGATGTCGCCCTTTGGATGGCGATCCGGACGAGGAACTCCTGCCCGCTCGAATCCATCTCCGGCTTCAACAGCTGGCGCCAGACGAAGCCTCTCCAGTCTGCCAGCGTCGCCCAGGCGCTGCTGGGGATGGGGCCCTTGATTCGCCGCGCGGCCCGCATGGTCAGGTCCAGCCACTTCAGGTTGCGCAGTGCATCTCGCACCGCGGGTTGCTCCAGCCACAAGTCGGGAATACCCGAACCGGAAACCGCTCCTGCAAGCTCCGCCGGCTCCAGCAGGGGAACGTGGACCACGGTCCAGCCGCCCGGCGCGCTCCAGGTGTCGCGGACGTGGTCCGCCAGGTAATCGCGGCAGGTCACTATGACCCGCCATCTTCTGTCCGCCGACACGACCCGAAGCAACTGTGCCAGGGCTTCGTGGCTGCCAGTTGATTGGAGGAGCCGTTCGAGCGCTTCGATCAGGAGGACGCGCGGTTCGAATGGCAATGCATCCGTCCATTCCTCGGGATTCAAGTCGCGAAGCCCCGCGGCTTGGAGGGCGGCATCGAGGTGCGGGTGAGCCAGCTCCTCCGATTGAAAACAGAAGACGTTCTCCGATTTGGCAAACGTCTCAGCGGCCTCGGCCGCGAGCGCCGACTTGCCGCTGCCCGCGGGCCCGGTGACCAGGGTAAACTGGCCGGCGGACAAGGCTTCGCGAAGGTCCTCCAGCGGCCGCTCGCGAACGAGGTGGCGCTGGTTCGCACATAACGACGAGGTTATGCCGGATCGCGTGATCCGACAGTGCGTCCGCAGATTCGCGAGCCATGTCCGCGTTCGGGCGGGCGCGTCCACCTGGAGGCCATGCTGACGCGCGATGTCTTCAAGCTCCGACGTGGTGAAAGCCTTGCCCTTTCCTGTAACCAACGAGATGCGTTCAAAAACCGCGTTCCAGCACGCATCCGCCGCTGCCCCGTCGCGGGATGGCGAGGCCAGCCGCAAGACCCCGAGGACGCGGGCCTTATCCTGGCTGGCCTCCTGGTCGAAATCGAAAGTGGAAACGAACAGGCGGCTCAGGAACCGCCGCAGCTCCTCGCCCTCGGGTGCCGCCTGCGTCTCCTTCTGGATGACTGCGGTGATCTCCGGCCCCAGCTCCCGGACCGAGGAGTGGTGGTAGCCTGCGCGCGACAATCGAAGCTCGAAATCGGCTCCGTCAGCCGATGCCCTCGCGATGTCGGTTAGCTTGGCGAGCAGGTGAATTCGTGGCGACCGGAGCGTGGCTGCAGCCAGGAGAAAGAAATCCTGGTTGCGGTCAAAACCGGTCCCCGCCTGCCAATCGCTCCACGCCTTGGAGATCACGTCCGCAAACTCCGCATCGGACGCCCTCGGGTTGATAGTGCTCTTTACGGAAACGAAGGCGCGCTGCTGCTTCCCGGGGCCGGCGACGGCCTCCAACACGATGTCATCGAAGCCCCAATCCTGATGAGCCGCCTGGAGCCGGATGGTAGTGACCGGACAGGCCAAGGGAGGTATCGGTATTCCCGACAGTGCAGAGCAGGCAAGGCTCGCAGCCACCCGGCGTTCGAAATCCGGGCCGCCCGCCCCGCTGGCATAGGGGTTCGTCGCCTGCACCCGAGTACATGTATCAAGCCCGGCCTCGCTCTCCAAGCGCAACAGCACCAGTGAGCCAATGTCTATTTGCGGCAACTATCTCAGCGACGCCTATCTGCCCAGCGCGGAGCTACACGACCCATCCGGCGGGACATGGACCACGACCGGCTTGCTCAATGGTGGACGCTGCCTTCACACGGCGACGTTGCTGCCCAACGGCAAGGTGCTGGTCGCGGCGGGTTATGGTAGGGGGGCTGATCCGAAGGATAAGCGATCGTTCGGCGCCGGCCGCCTGGCTGACTTGCGCCAGGCCGTCCATGACGTGTGCTGGCTTTTGGACCGCGGCTGCGGCATCGCCTCAGCCGCCGAATTGGCCGGAGACCGCTATCACCTGATTCGGCGACAGCCGATCGCCGTAGCCCGGTGCTCCTGCTCCGTGCAAGCCCGGGAGCGGCGCCAGAGTCATTGCGTTGCTCCGGCTCAACTACACGAGCAGGATCTCTGGCTGGACGGGTTCAACGTCTTGACGGTGGTGGAAACGGCCCTGGGCGGTGGAGTAATCCTGGTTGGCCGGGACGTGGCGGGGGTCCAACGTGGAGGAGACGGTGCCCACTTTGACCCGGGAGACTATTGCGGGCGCCGATTACTCGTGGTGGATTTACAAGGCGCGGTTCGGCGGAAAGGTCTGGATCAGGCGTTGCAGGCGATCCTGGAGAACCCTCCCTCGGACCACGACATAAGCCCGAAACGGCGCAACCGTCCTTGACAGGTTCCCCACTGCGGGACAATCTCGGATCATGGCGCAGGATGATAATCTATTCTCTCGTAACCGGGTTGAACTGAGTGAAATGGTCGGGTTCGGCGCTGGGGTCGCCGAGGACGACGAGGAAGCTCTGGAAGGCGGATACGGGGCTGGCGAGAAGGGCAAGGAGGTCGGCAAGCTCTACCAAGATCAGTTATACGGCACCAAAGTTCTCTCGGAACTGGCCGTTGCCATAATTGACACACCGGAATTCCAGCGGCTGACAGGGCTGCGGCAGTTGGGCTTTTCCGACTTGGTGTATCGGGGTGCCGTGCATACTCGGTTTGCGCACTCCATCGGCACGTATCTGCTCAGCAGAACGGTGATGCGGCGCATCGTACAAAA
>Ga0181532_10002719_pt1 | contig 16429 bp, 22 predicted proteins | sample PEATcosm2014_Bin_33_FD_119768 | JGI IMG/M metagenome (GOLD analysis project Ga0181532, IMG submission 119768) | Peatland microbial communities from MTU Mesocosm Facility, Houghton, MI, USA - PEATcosm2014_Bin11_30_metaG | ecosystem: Environmental > Terrestrial > Soil > Wetlands > Peat | place...
GACTCCGGCGATGACGTTTGCGATCGCGGCAATGGTCAGGGACCTAACGGGAGTTTGGGCGAAACCGGACTTTCGGTGAACGGCCTGGCATCCACGCCCTACAATGTCGCAGCCGGAGGCACCGATTTCAGCGATAGCTACCAGACCGATTTCAACCCAAGCAGCTATTGGAACAACAATGACACCTCGCCTTACGGTTCGGCCCTGTCCTACATCCCGGAGATGGCCTGGAACGACACCTGCGCCAGCACGATACTGGTGGATTACATAAGGTATGCCTACCGCATTACTTACCCCAATGGTCCGGAAGGACTTTGCAACGACTCGACCGATTTTCAGTCGCCGTTCCCATACACCTATCTCGATGGCGGTTCCGGTGGTATCAGCAGCATATACAGCCTGCCGAGTTGGCAAAGCGTGTATGGAGTTGGGCTAAGCAGCAACTTTACCTCGACCAGCAATCGCAACTTGCCTGACGTTTCGCTCTTCGCGGCCGACGGGTTTTGGAGTCACTTTCTCGTATTCTGCGAATCCGACCTGGCTCCGTGCAACTACTCGAATGAATCGGATGTTTTGACGATGGCGGCGGGGGGCACGTCCTTCGTGGCGCCTCAGTTGGGCGGGATCATGGGACTCATCAACCAGGCGTCATCCACTAGCCAAGGCCAGGCGAACTACAATTTTTACGCTCTTGCCACGCTGGAGTACGGAGCGCCCGGCACCCCGAATACTTCGGTCACAGCGCCCAGCCTGTACACCTGTGAAGCGTCCAACATCAATGCCATAAGCACCTATAGCGGCATCTTTCCGTACTGCATCTTCTATAGCATCAACCGAACATCGCAGGTGGGATCCAACTCCTGCCTGGGCAGCAACAACAAGGGTTGCCTGATTGACAACAATGACCAGCCTTGCGCCACGGGCACACCAGACTGCTACACCAACACCAGCGGAGACGCCTATGGCTTGCTGTCCAATTCGACTAGCACGTTCGAGGTGGCGTTCCCTCAAAGCGCGGGATATAGCGCGGCGACCGGTCTAGGCAGTATCAATTTGGCAAACCTGGTGGCGAACTGGACCAGCGGTCAGGGCCCCTACACGCTGGCGCCAAGTCTAGTGGGACAAGGGACGGTGACCAGCACGGACGGCAGGATCGACTGCACCAGAAACGGCAGCGGCTTCAGCGGCACCTGCAGCGCCAACTATACGAGCGGTACACAGGTTACCTTGAACGCCACGGCGGCCTCCGGCTGGACGTTCCAGAACTGGAGCGGCTTTTGCAGTGGCGGCAATCCTTGTGTGGTGGTGATGAGGCAGAATCTGAGTCCGACGGCCACCTTCGTCGCCACGACTTATACCCTGAGTGTCTCGACCAACGGAAATGGAACAGTCACCAGTACGGACGGTTACATCAACTGTCCGGGCACCTGCACCCACTCCTATCTCAGCAATACGCAGGTGACCCTGAACGCCACCCCGGCTACGGGCTGGACCTTTTTAGGCTGGAGCGGCGCTTGTAGCGGTACCGGTTCCTGCACGGTCACGATGACGCAATCTTTATCAGTGAACGCCATCTTTTCTGGAAGTGGGGCCTTGCAATTCATTGCTACCACTCCGTGCCGCGTGGTGGACACCCGCGGCGCCGACGGCGAGTTCGGCGGCCCGCCGATTCAGGGCGGAGCCTACCGTAGCTTCCCCATTCCGCAAAATCAAGCCTGCAATATTCCCGCCAGCGCCGCGGCCTATTCGTTGAATGTCACGGTCGTGCCTGAGGGAACGCTGGAATATTTGACTATTTGGCCTACGGGAGAGAACCAGCCAGTTGTATCCACCCTGAACTCGCCGGATGGCCGGATCAAGGCCAACGCAGCCATTGTTCCGGCTGGGACGAACGGCGCAGTCAGCGTGTATGTAACGAATACTACCAACGTCATCCTCGATATCGACGGCTACTTCGCACCCGCTACTCTGCAAAACTATCAGTTCTATCCGCTGACGCCCTGTCGTCTGGTTGACACTCGCGGCGCCGACGGCAACCTCGGGGGCCCGCGCCTGCCGGCGCAAACGCCGCGTAGCTTTCCGCTGTTGCAGAGCACCTGCATTCCAGCCGGTCTCAATCCGCTGGCCTATTCGCTCAACTTCACCGTGGTACCTAACCCCTCGGGACAGCCATTGGGATATCTGACGGTCTGGCCCACGGGCGAGTCGCAACCGATCGTCTCGACTCTCAACAACCCAACGGCCACGGTCGTCGCCAACGGCGCAATTGTGCCTGCGGGAACCGACGGCGCGATTGACGTCTACGCCTACAACACCACCGATCTGCTGATCGACATTGATGGCTACTTCGCCGCGCCCGGAAGCGGCGGGTTGTCGATGTATCCCGTCGCGCCTTGCCGAGTGCTGGACACGCGCCAGAACAACGGCCAGCCCTTCAAGGGCGAGAAAACGGTGAATGTGGTGGGCAGCGCCTGCGCGCCTCCCAGCAACGCCGCGGCTTACATCTTCAATGCTACGGTCGTTCCGCCGGGCTCTATGCCTTACCTCACCTTGTGGCCGGATGGCGAGCAACAGCCGGTGGTCTCGACGCTCAACGCCTATGATGGCTTCATCACGTCCAACATGGCGATTGTGCCAACGAACAACGGTTCCATCGACGCCTACGCCTATGCACTGACGCAGTTGATCCTCGACATCTCCGGTTACTTCGCGCCGTAGATAGGCACCGATTTTGAATTCTGAAATGGATTGGTTCCTATGTCGCCACACCAGCAGCGTTCTTCCGCATGGAGCCGGGCATCCTCAGGAAGTGATCTTGAAGACCGTGCTCCCTCCATTCCTGTGTGCTCATCTTGGCTCGATCGCCTTGAGCCCGCTGATTTGGGCAAAGTGAGTTTGTTGAATGTGGCTACGTCACTGCCGCGTTCTAAAGCTGTCGCTCCGACGATAAGGTCGTAGAAGCCAATGATCTTGGGGCTGAAAAAGCGCTCCCTGCAGTGGTGCTCTGGCTAAGGAAGCGTTGCGGGAACGCTACGAGTGCCTCCAAAAGCACCGTACCAAGGCCTCCGTTGAGCGATTTCTAGCTATCGTCAAGCGCGCCTCCGCCCAAGCCAAACGTCTTCATCTCGATCACGGCGAGCTTCTTTATGTCGAACGCCGTCTCCCCAAGTGATTCTGAACACCTCCGCGCTCGCCGCGAGCTTTCTTGGAGAACCCGACACCGCCTTTTATACTCAGCTCATCGCCGACGCCGAGCGTTGTCTATGAGCGCTGCAAACCTCCTTGAACTCTCCAGGTGGCGACAACAGAAGTCCAGAATAAAACGATCCTCCCACCCATACCGCAAGCGCCTTTCAGGTTGTCCAGTTTCTTGTAAACGCGTTGGTGAAGATCAACCGAAGAACAGCACTATAGTCCCAGTGTCCCAAATCAGGCCGGTGTTCCAGACTTTGGCGCTAATCTAATTGACAACCCAGCCGGCCGTGGCTAGGCTCAGCGCAGTGGCTGGGCATATGTTGTCCATACCCTGATTGGAGACATCCATGTATGGGTCCGTTTTGGTGCTTTGTACTTGTCTGATGGTGATCGCGTTGCTGGCGATCTATGTCCCGACGATTTATATTCGCAAGACGAACAAAATGATTGCCCTCTTGGAACAGATCGCGGCCAATACACGCAAGTAAATCAGCCGTGACAAGTTATTCAGATGAGAACGTAGATTCGCAGGCTGCGGTTTTATAGGTGGCAGCGAGAGCAGCTACTGCCACAACAATCCTTCTTTAGCGAATACACCCCTCTTACCCCCTCCGAGGAAGAGCCTGCGCTGAAGAGGCTGCGAGCGTCGCAATCTTACTGAGCACGAAGTGCAGTGTCCAGACGCCTGACGACCAATCCCGATGTTGCTCTTGATCTCCCCTCTTGGCCCGACGGCATTCCGCCGTTTGGCGACCCATTGTCAGCATGCAGCGCCTACTGTCTGAAACTGTACGAGGACTCAGGCACTCACAATCACACCTGTCTCAACGTGCGTGGCCTCTGAACCATGCGATTTTTGTATTATGCCCTTGAGTCCCTCTAAATAATCGGCCATAATTTCTCCGGCCAACGCTCCCACTACAAGGAGGCACACCATGCCTTACGTGGCAGCCTTTTATTCCATCAAAGAAGTCGACAAACCAGCCGCAGATCGCGTTTACCACAATAACAGTGCTTGCCCGCCTGGACGTGATATACCGATGCACGAAAGACGCCAAGGAGCGGGGCCGGGCTTCCCGGGCTATCGGCTCTGCGATGACTGCATAGAGTTGAATCGGCAAGGCAAGTAATTTTCACTCAGTCAACCCTCTTCCAGAGCGTTATTCGCCACCGTGGGCTAACCGGGACTCCCGGCGGTGCGGGATTAGACAAGCCAACTCTGCTCTATGGAGCGGACGGGCAGTCCGTCCCTAAGCGCAGCCCTCATTGCGATAAGAGCATTTCAAAGTCGCCCGTTCAGCTCTTCATTCCGTATGGTTCCCGACCCGCCAGCGGGATCTTTGACGTTCGCTGTTGGACCTACTGGAACGGACTGTAGAATCGGCGCCCCGTTCCTCCCCTTCCCGCAGCGCGCTATTCCGGAGCGGCAGCCCGCCGAGATAGGGCAGGAAAATCGCTGACGACTGTTGGCGATGACTTCATGGAACAGCTCAAGAAGAATATTCTGAGCGTATCGACGAAAGGACGGAGGCGCGACATTCGCATCCTCTTACGGTGAAGTATCCTTCGGGAAAAATTCGGCCACCGATGAGTTAACAGCGTGGGGTGCAGGTAGAGTGTGAGCGAGCGGCCTCGATTCTTGGGTGCTCATCGTGGCTCGATCACCTTGAGCCCTCTTATTTGGGCAAAGTGACGTTTGTTGAATGTGGCTAGGTCACTGCCGCGTTCTAAAGCTGTCGCTCCCACGATAAGGTCATAGAAGCCAATCATCTTGCCGGAGGACTCCAATGCAGCCCAAATGCGGGCATGTTCATACGCGGTCTGCTCGGTATAGGCAATGATCGGCAACGCCGCCAAAACGGTGCGCAGATAATGCTCGCGCTTGGTCTTGTGTGATCCTGTGGCCCGTTCCACTCCGTGCCAAAGTTCTGCAACCGTGATGGCCGCGATTTCAAATTGATCGTTGGGGCGCGACGCTACCCAGTTCGCGAAGTCGAAGGTACCTTTTTCGCCGCGAATAACAACGTCAGCGTCAAGAATTATCGCCATTTGTCACCCGGAGCTTTGAGGGTTCTGCGGGCGGCCTGCAAATCACGACGCCATGCCCTGGCTTCGTTCTCCGCCAACTGGGTTTGGCGCAACACCAGGGCCAAGTCCCGGCCGGAACAGGTCTTCCCACCATCCGGCACTAGTCGGGCAACCGGAGAGCCATTCCTGAGCAGGACAAACGTGACGTTTTGATAGTAGGCGCGGTTGACGCAATCGGCAAAATTTCGCGCTGCCTCCGTCACGCTAATGGCAGTTGTTTTCATACAATAAGATTATCAGATTTTACTCAGATTGACAGTTTCAACGACGACTTTTTCTAGCGCGATGGTCTCAAACTTGTGCCCCGTACCAACACCGGTCCCGCGATTGTGCGGGCCTGCCGGAATCGCGATACGTTCCCAACTTCAGAGGCCGTGCGAGAAAGCGCGATCAGGGTATTTATGTGCCGGGAAGTTATCCTTGACCCTAAGCACGTATTATCAGAGGGAGCTTTAGGGGCTGGATTCGTTCTGCAGAGTGCGGATGGCATAGCGGAATCCGGCGGAATCTACCCTCACCGGCCCCTGGTATGGCTTGTCGATATCGGCAATGGCAACCAAAACCAGCGAGATGAGGAAGCTCAACGCTAACACTTCCACTAATTGAAAACGGAAACTGCTAACGCCGAACAAGCAGGAAGCAACCACCGTAATAGCGCCCCCGGCGATAAGTACTGCCCATAAAATTGCTGGCAGCCCCTCGCGACTCTGCAGGGCGCGCAAGCGCCGGTGCTCGGTCAGGCTTCGCAATTCCTGCATCATCTGACCGAGAGCAATGGAGTCGGTTTCCGAACGCACTTTGCTCTGCTCCAGCAGCTTCCAGAGCTGGTTTATCATTTGCCCGCCCTCCTTGCTGAGTGGTCCTCGCTGTTCTAACGCAGGGAATTCACGGTCGACCACATTTTGCGCGTATCTGAGACAGACTTCCTGTATCTGCCCAGCATCATCAGTTTTGATTTGTGCGGCGATGCGATAGATGTTGATTACTGAGGTGGCTTCCTGTTCTGCATTGGCCTGTGCCTCACGTAGCATGTTCCACACGCCACCTAGCATAAAGGCGAGCAAAACGGCGTAGGTTGTGCCAATGACCGCCACAACGGCACCGGTAAAAGCGTTGGACCTCTCGCGCGACGGCTCCGCCGAGGTGAATTTCACCACGTACAGAAAGACTACTGCTGCACTGACGGAAACGACGACGATAATGACGTTGCTCAACACAACGGCCTACTGTACGAGGAAGCACGACGGAAATAGGATCTACTGATAAGTCTCTAGGTTAGACACGGTGAGGGCAGTGACGCGCATCGCATGGCAGTGTGACATCTGGTAGAAAGTGCTTAGGCAGCCTGGATCCAGCGACTCAATTTCCGCGGGTATCTGGTCGTAGTTTGTGTTGGAGCACGATCCCCGCCCGCACAGCCTGTGACGGCGGTCACTGTCTGCGCGCTTGCGGAATGTTCCAATGTGCTTGTCATGATCCAGTGGATCGAGGTTCTCAGGAAAACCCAGAATCGCGGTGAGCGCGATCCACGCAGGAGGCCGCAATGGACATCAAAGGCAACAAGACACCAATAACAGCAATGGACGGGCCAAGCGAAACTGGTTTCTGGGGCGCGGCCATGACGCCGTTGCAAGACTGGGATCCGAGTTGGGCCGAGACCTATTTCAAGATGGTCTCCGACCCGTGGAACAGCGAGGTTTTGCCACGAAAGCTTGTGGAACTGATTGGCGTCGCGTTGAATGCTGGGAGCATCAGCCTGAACCCGGACGGCATGCGCCGCCACATGCGTGCGGCGCTGCAGGCGGGGGCGACTCGCGAACAAATTTTGCTGGTACTGAAGATGGCATCGGTGATGTCGTTTGATTCCTGCATGCTGGCAGCTCCTATTGTTCTGGAGGAAGCGAGTGAGGGAGAATTGGATGCCGCCGGACTGATGCGTGCAAAACGTCATAAGAACCAGGAACAAGCGACGCCGGCTGTCGAACAAGTGAAGGCGCTCGGCAGATGGAACGTAGATTGGGATCCCGTTTATGACCTTGCGCCAGTATGGACCGAGCAATTCATGGCTACAGCTATGGGCATTCACGCTGGCGATGTACTTCCGGTAAAGGAAATTGAACTGCTCGCCATAGCCTTCGAGGCGCCTTATACGGACATCTACACGCCGAGTACACGCCGTCACATTAAGAACGCGCTAAGAGCGGGCGCAAGCGTGGAGGAGATCGTGGAGGTTCTCAAGCTCTGCGTGATCCAAAGTGTTGAGGCCTGTAATCTCGGAGTGCCGATTCTGGAAGAAGAGTTGTCGGCACCAGGAAACTACCGTTAACACGTCCCAGAAGCAGACCTCGAATTGCGCAGCGGAGCTGGTCGAGTCAGCCTGAGTGAAGCGGTAGCTGTGGCTTCCCGACCCGTGACTATCCGAATGGCTCAGCGTTGCCCTTCTGTTTTGCCCAGCGAGCTTTCTTGGCAGCAGCTATTCTGGCCCGTGCCGCGGCACTTATGCGGCACCACGGAGCTCAACACCGCGCCCTCAGTTCTTCATGGTCCGTATGGTCCCCAGGCCGAGCAGGACGTCGTCGCTGGTAACCAATGTCAGATCCATGACCAGAGCCGTGGCGGCAAGAAACCGGTCAGCCGGATCGCGGTGCGGTAGTGGCAATTGTTCAGCGGTCAGCACGATATCGTGGGTGAAGGGCGCCTCGCGCAGAGGTGCCGTGGCTTGCACCAGCCACAGTGCCAGATTGACGGGGAGTCGAATCCTGCCCCTGGCATTGAGCAGCAACGCCTCCCAGGTCGAGACCGGAGAAAGCCAGAGCTCGTTGGCGGAGTTTCTCAGCTCTGCTCGGACGCGGGGATTGAGCCGGGAGGATGCCTGCAAGGCCCAAAGCCAGACGTGGGTGTCGAGAAGAAGTTTCACTCGCGTAGCGCCTCAATATCTCTTTCCTCGATTACCGGAGCCACAATATCGTCGAGGATCTGCATGGTGTTCTTCATGGACCCGATCCACTCGCTTGATCCAACATCGGGCGAAGGCGGCACGACCTCGGCGACCGGTTTGCCGAAGCGCGTGATCCGGAGGGGCTTCTTGGTTTGCCGCACACGTTCTAGCAGAGCAAGACACTTAGCCTTGAACTCAGAGATGGCAACTTCTTCCATGGGCCCTCACTTGACTACCTAATTATACCATGGTCTAAGAATATGGTCATCTTGGAAAAAGCTGGGCCCCGCGGCAGCCGTCGCTTATTATCACGGGTGGGGCATTTTACGAAACGAAGCCAATAAGTCGCTTGTTATCAATACAACATTCCCTCGAGAAGGTAGCGTCCAGACAGACTAGTTGGACTTGTGAGCTGCCGGACGTGCGCCGTACGAGCAGATCCAGATGGCTTCTTTGACGGCTTGCGGAGCCGGTTAAACGTGCTCGAAACCTTGCCTTTGGTGCGGACCTTGACCGCCCTCTCTGCCACGAAACCACGATTCGGTGCCGGGTGGTTATCGGGAATAGTCTGGGGAGTCTGGAGCATTGGTCAGCTCCATGAGAACGACAATCGGTTTGTTGAGTTCTCCTGATGGAATAGAGACCATGTGGGCAACACGGTAGCCCTGACTGCATAACGCATTAATTTCTTTGAGATGGGAATCATCCCCGCGACCTGCCGCGAATCTGTAGGTTTGGGCTGAATTGCTTGACATAGTTATCTCCTTTTGGGTGGTGAGGGGTTCGAATATCCACGATCGCAGAAGTCGACGGCATAGGCTTTGACCAGCTCGGGATCGAGCTTGTGCTGCCGGATGATCTGGCAGAGCCGGTCACGAACCTTATGGCCGGCACCATTGCCGCTCCCGTTTCCGTTTGCATTTTTGGGCGGAAACTTCTGCGCATCAGGAGCCGGCGGCATCGCACCGGGATTGGCAGCCTACCAAGAGCGGTTGATTGGCTTGCTTGACGTGCTTGAGAGTCTGGAGAGGAAGCAAAGGAAGCGTCTCGAGGAAATCCCCTGGTAGCACGTAATCGTACCAGCGAGTGTTCACATCGCAAGCGAGCTGGCGCGCAAGTCTCGAAGCTGGTGTGCCGGTAACAGCTCCGGGGGCGCGCACGCGGACCGTCTGCTCAGCCGGGCAAATTGGAGAACTAGTCACATGACTCAAAGACAAGCAACTGATGAAAGCAAACGAAATCATTGAGCTTCTGGAAAGTATTCAAAGTGGGCTTAACGACCTCCATCCAACGTCAGCTCTGGCGTGGCAATTGCCGGAGCGACACCAGATGCCAAAGCTCATCAGGCGTCGACGTTTCCCGGCGCAGGATATACAGATCGCCGTTATCCGTGCGAACTTTGTAAAAGGCACTTTGTCGGCCATACCAGATGATCAGGCACGTCCTCGACCAAAATCGCGGCCCTTCAGCCTGATATCCTGATAATGTTAAGGACCGATTCGAAGAGGAGAAATGAGCATTCCTCACAATTCGGGATGGAAGACACGACTGGTGGAGCGTGAGTTCCCGGACCGCTCGTTCGACATCGATTTTTGGCAGGAGCAGGGAGACGAAGCCATCTTTGCGGCTGCATGGGAACTGGTGGAATTAGCTGAGGAAATCGGCCATGGCAGAAAACCCACACTACAGAGAACTGTTACAAATGTTCAACGAGTTCGAGGTTGAATATTTGATTGTCGGCGGCTTCGCGGTCATGAAGTACGGCGAGCCACGTTACACCAAAGATCTTGACGTCTGGGTGCACAACTCGCCGCAGAATTCCCTTCGTGTGGTCGGGGCGCTTAAGAAGTTTGGTGCTCCCCTCGAGCACGACGGAATTACTGCGGAGACATTCACCGACAACCAGGTGGTGTATCAGATTGGAATTGCACCGGTCAGGATTGACATTCTGACCGAAATCACCGGCGTCGAGTTCCCCGATGCGTGGAGAAGAAGGGTTGCAAGCACGTTCTTCGGAGTTCCCGTGCATTTCATTTCCATAGACGACCTCGTGAAGAACAAACAGGCTCTAGGCCGTAGCAGCGACCTGAAGGACCTGAAGCGGAATCCAAAGAGCAAGCACTTGGACAAATGAGTTGCCGAAACTGCGAGTTTTGTTTCTGCAACCCTTACCGTCAGGGCGACTGCCCTCCGGCATTCGACAAACCGACGTCCCGTTTTTGGGCTCTGACTTGCCTGCAGAAAACCGGCGCTCCCCCAACGTGACTTTTTGCTGTGCCTTGCAATAGATTCAGCACTATTATATATTCCGATATGTCGGAATAATTATGGGGACATCATGTGCGCCGTAAAAATACAGACGTTGACACCCACCGAAGCCGCTGTTGTGGCGTGTGTACCCGTGCGGGATGTGAACAGGATCATTGACGAAAGGATTCTCCCGGAAGCCTTTTACGTGGCAGACCGTGACCGGACGCGCCGGTTTTGTGCCGATGCCTGCGCTTTCATCTCGTTCTATTTCAGAGCAGCCAATCGACTAACATCTGAGGAGCGCAGACGCACCATTGCCGTGGCAAGCGCCCGTTTACGCGAGGAATCCGGGAGCGCGTTGGAGAAGGAATGGATCATCCGCGAGGAATTTCTGACGATTGATCTGGCTCCATTCCTGAGAAGTGTCCACGAGCGGCTGGCCAGATTGGCGGTAGCACAAGCGCTTGTCATTGAAGATGCCGATATCATGGGCGGAACTCCCGTGATTCGGGACACACGCATTCCGGTCTATGATGTCGCGGCCTCGGCCGCGGCAGGACTGCCCCCGGCTCGCATTTTGGCCGCCTATCCCGGACTCACCGCTGAAGCGGTTGAACTTGCCGTGTTCTATGCCGAAGCCAACCCACAGCGCGGCAGACCACGCCGGCCTGCGTCGCCGCCCGCCGGAGCGGTCATCGTCTCCACTAGCCGCAAGCCGCGGCGAGAGCTGGCGTCATGAAACTCCACTGGTTGACGAATGCCTGAGCGACGAATTGACCAAGCTCGCGCAGCGGCGGGTCATGCAGAAGCTTCGCATATCGCTTGGATTGTCGAACATCGACTATGGGAGGGGCGATGAATAACGCAATTCGCACAGCAGCCCTTCTGGGAATTCTCATTCTGCTTTTGCTGGCCAGCGTCGGATGCGCCAGTCAAAAAAGTGTGGGAGGTTTTTTGGGAGCACATGAAGAAGGCAACGGAAGCCGGGGAGTCGGGCAAACTGTGTCCCGATATGCGGTGGTGGTCTCAAGCGAGAAATGAGGAACTAAACTAGAGAATCGCCTCGCTCATGGGCTCAGAGCCACGATAATGAACTGGACAGCATGTGCCAGCACCGGTGAGCGTTCAAGTCTCAAGTGACAAGTGCGGTCATTGCTTGTCAACAACCTCAGCTCTACTACGAAGTGCTTCACATCGAGGGCCTCCACTCCGGGGGCGAGGGCCGCGTGGCAACGTCCATCAAAGATTTCGGTGAACTATGCACGACCGCGCTAACCGTTAGGGCTGTGATCCCGGTAGGCAGTGCAAGAGGAGACGCCATGGCGGGCTTTGGCTTTCACCAACTACAGGCCGGCGTGGTGCGTTTGGCGACAGAAGATCGCACAACGGAAGACTGTTTCTAGCTCAAACTGGCCCCCAGTGATAAACTTGCAACAAACGACCCCACCACTTACAGATGCAAACGCAGAACAGTAACGGCCCGTTATTGCAGCCACGGCCGTATCCCAACCTCCTCACTCTCGTTCTTCCCATGTACAACGAGGGATCGGTGGTGCCTCATCTTCGCCAGAGTTCTCGAAGAGTTCATGACCGAGGTGAAGGGCGAGACAGAGGTTGTGCTGGTCAATGACGGCAGCAAGGATTCGACCTTGGAGCAGATCGCGGCGTGGGCTTACGAGGATCCTCGCATCAAGGTGGTTAATTTGTCGCGCAACTTCGGTCATCAAAGCGCGTCGACGGCAGGCCTGGACTACGCTTCCGGAGACGCGGTTGTGCTGCTGGATGCCGACTTGCAAGATCCGGTTTCGGTGATTCACCAGATGATCGCCCGCTACTGCGAGGGCTACGACGTTGTTTAAGGTCGTAGAAGCCAATCATCTTGCCGGACGACTCCAATGCAGCCCAAATGCGGGCATGTTCATATGCGGTCTGCTCGGTATAGCCAATGATTGGCAACGCCGCCAAAACGGTGCGCAGATAATGCTCGCGCTTGGTCTTGTGTGATCCTGTAGCCCGTTCCACTCCGTGCCAAAGCTCTGCAACCGTGATGGCCGCGATTTCAAATTGATCGTTGGGGCGCGATGCCACCCAGCTCGTGAAGTCGAAGGTACCTTTTTCGCCGCAAATAACAACGTCGGCGTCAAGAATTATCGCCATTTGTCACCCGGAGCTTTGAGGGTTTTGCGGGCGGCCTGCAAATCACGACGCCATGCCACGGCTTCGTGCTTCGCCAACTGGGTTTGGCCCAAAACCAGAGCCAGGCCCCGGCCAGAACAGGTCTTTCCACCATCAGGCACTAGTCGGGCAACCGGAGAGCCATTCCTGAGCAGTACAAATGTGACGTTTTGATAGTAGGCGCGGTTGACGCAATCAGCAAAATTTCGCGCAGCCTCTGTCACGCTAATGGCAGTTGTTTTCATACAATAAGATTATCAGATTTTACGCACATTGACAGTTTTAGGCCCGATCGGAGCCGCCGCTTGCTTCGCGGGTGAAGGAGCGGGAACTCCAAGCCGTGTCTTCGCCCCGGTTTTCGTGGCCGCCCGTACTTATGGCAGGCGTGCAATGCCGGGAAATGAGTCGAAGCCCGAGTCGAAACTCAAGATCTGCTCGATGCCGTTTTTTTCCATGACAGAGAGATGTACAGCGTCGCGAGCCGACAGGCGTCGATACTCCAGAACGATTTGTTTGGCGCGCTCGATGACTGCGCGATCTACGACCAGAACGCGATCCACTATGCCAAGCAGGGCGTCGAAGGCAGGTTGGATTGCATCCCGGCGATTGATTGCCACATAGCGATGCAGGATTTCCTGCAAAACCTCGGCATCGGTGACAAGTGGTTGGCGATCTCTGATCAATTTTTCCAGTAAACGCTGTGCGTCCGTTTTGTGCGGATGATGTCCGCCGACGAGATACATCGGAATATTGGAATCGACCAGAATCACGGCCGCGCACCGCTTCCATATCCGGACTCGATTTCCGCAAGCATGCTGTCAATATCTCCGGCAGGGAAGTCATATTCGGCGGCCAGACGGATGACTTCCAGCTTCTTGCTCAGGCTGCCCGTGGGCTCCTGACGGCGGGCCAAATCCAGAGCTTGCCGGACCCACTCCGCCAGGGACATGTGACGTGAGCGCGCAACCCGCTGAATTTCTCGATATTCCGGATCTTTCAAGATCACCTGCAGTCTCTTAGGCATACCATTAGTTTAGATGACTCATACCCATGAGTCAAAATGACCGCTCAATCGAGGCCAACTCTTGACAGCAAAGAATCGGCGGCTCAGGGCGTGCGGAACAAACGTGCCCGAACCTTGGCTTTTGGTCCTGATCTCGGCCGCACGCTCTGGTACGAAACCACAATGCGTGCCGGTTGGTTATCGGGAATAGTCTGGGGAGTCCGGAGCATTGGTCAGCTCCATGAGAACGACAATCGGTTTGTTGAGTTCTCCGGATGGAATAGAGACCATGTGGGCAACCCGGTAGCCCTGACTGCATAACGCATTAATTTCTTTGAGATGGGAATCATCCCCGCGACCTGCCGCGAATCTGTAGGTTTGGGCTGAATCGCTTGACATAGTTATCTCCTTTTAGGTGGTGAGGGGTTCGAATATCCACGATCGCAATGCTTCGCCATAAGACTAGCGGCGTTGGTATGCTACCACCTCAGAACAATTACCGGTCCGTCGTGTAAGCTGAGGCTGGTTGCTCACGACTGCAACTCGCTCCATCGGCAGCGTTGGTGCAACTCCGGCAAAATCCGGAACCAGGAGGAAGAATTGAGACATTCCGTACGCGCAGTACTATTGGGCCTGGCACTCACCATAACCTCAAGCGCATGGGCGCAGTGGTCATCGGATCCTACTCAGAACCTTGTTCTCTCCAACATGCTTAACGCGGACCAAGTGCAACCCAAGACCGCAGCCCTTCCCAACAACGCCTGGTATGTGAGCTGGTTCAACAATAATGGCGTGATTCCCAACTCGGGGTACAACGTCTACTATCAGCTGCTCAGTGCGAACGGAGTGCAGCAGTTCCCGCAGAACGGCATTCAAGTGGCCAACGAGACTGGGTTGAGCTCCACACAGGACTACGGACTTGCTATCGACGGCGACGGCAATGCCTTGTTGGCGTTTCAAGACCTCCGCCGCGATCCCAACAACCCGCAGATCACCGTCGCCAAGATGAGCCCCACGGGCGAGGCGCTGTGGGGACCTTTGGGCATAGCGCTGACCTTTGGCAACCTGAACAGCAACAATGCTCCGAAAGTGACGGTCACCACGGATGGCTACATCGTGGTTGGCTGGACTTCGAATAATCAAACCGTGCTTCAGAAACTCACTCCCAGTGGCAGTCCTGTGTGGGTGGGAGCGACGGCATTTAATTACGGCGTGGTGCTGCAGCAGTCTGGATACTACTATTCGTTGGCCGACCTCCACGCCGGCGACAACGGCTCGGTGGTGGTTTCCTTTGTCGCGAATCAAGGCTTCGGCAGTAATAGTTATCTTTACGCCAACAAAATCTCGCCCAGCGGCCAACTCCTGTGGGGATCAGGCAACGTTCACGTTTTCGACGGCGGTTCGCTGCAGTTCGGCGAGTTTCCCTACTTCGTTCCTGACGGCAACGGCGGCGGCGTATTTTCGTGGTACACCAACAGCCCCACGCTGCAGGTTTACGCGCAGCACATTCTTACCGATGGCACCGAGGCATTTGGACATAACGGCTCACAGGGCGCTATTGGCGGCTCGGATGTAAGAGTCTCGCCTAGCGTCTCCTATAATCCGTCGACCCAGGAGACCTTTTTGTTCTGGACCGAAGAGGATTCACTGCAGAGCGTTCAAGGAATCTCGGCGCAGAAATTCAATTCGGCGGGCGCGCTGGAGTGGGGTAACAGCGGATTGGTGATCGTGCCCTTGGGCAATGATGCCCAGATTAACGCGGAGAACGTGCAGATTGGCACGGGTGCGCTGGCTTATTGGATTGACGAGCAGGTAACCGGCAACGGCACCATTGAAGCAGTCAAGCTCGATGGCAACGCCAATTTCGTATGCCCTGAATTTCCGGTCTCGTCCGCGCTGTCGCAGAAGGCACGGCTGTGGGCTGGTCTCGCGTCTTCTGGCCTCAGTACGGTCGCTTTCCAGGACTACCGCTCCGGCAATTCGGACATCTACATTCAGAACGTCAATCCCGACTGCACGCTCGGCATAGAAGGGCGATGAATCGGCTTTGTTCTCAAGGCAATTGCTGCTACCCCGCAGGGGCAGTGCCTGCGGGGCGCGCTGGCGATCTTTCCAGCATCGGATTGACGGCGCGCATGCGCCCCGAACTTTCGCGAAGGTCTAGTCCGTAGTGGTCAGCAGGCCCGCTTCGTCGTATGCGGTCCCAGAGCATCTATTCGGAAATCATCCCGATCGTCCCCAGCCATGTCTCCACCAAGTGAGGCCATCCCGTTATCGGGAACTTCGTACGCCGCAGTCCAAATGCATGGCCGCCCTGAGCATACAGATGCATCTCCACCGGAACCCCAGCGTTCTTCAGCGCAATGTAGTAAGCCAGCGAATCGTTGACATTGTCCACGTGGTCATCCTCTGCCTGCAGCAAGAAAGTAGGCGGAGTCTGATGGGTGACAGGAATATCAGGATTCAACCCCAAATCTTTATCGGCAGTCGCCGGATAATGAATCACAAACTTCTTGGTGCCTTGCTTTGCATCCCACTCCGCCGCGGACAGCGACAGATGGCCCGGATAAATAGCCACTGCAAAATCGGGGCGGCAGCTCTCTTTGTCGGCGGCGTCGACAGCCGGATACAAACGCTTCGCAAAATGCGTGCTCATCGCTGCCACCAGATGACCGCCTGACGAAAACCCAAGCACACCAATCTTGTGCGGATCAATATGCCACTCCGCCGCGTGAAAGCGCACCAGCCCCACCGTCCTCTGCGCATCTTCCAACGCCATC
>Ga0181532_10002722_pt1 | contig 16400 bp, 13 predicted proteins | sample PEATcosm2014_Bin_33_FD_119768 | JGI IMG/M metagenome (GOLD analysis project Ga0181532, IMG submission 119768) | Peatland microbial communities from MTU Mesocosm Facility, Houghton, MI, USA - PEATcosm2014_Bin11_30_metaG | ecosystem: Environmental > Terrestrial > Soil > Wetlands > Peat | place...
CACTCCAGCCAGCGCAAACCGAGTCTGCGGACCATGTTTGTCCGCCCACGAAGGAGTAACTTTGCTCAAACTTAAGAAGCTGCAAATCCTGGGATTCAAGTCCTTCTGTGATCGCACCGAGCTCAAGTTTCACGGCGAAGGCATCGCCGCGATCATTGGGCCGAACGGCTGCGGCAAGTCGAACATCGCCGACGCGATCTCCTGGGTGCTGGGCGAGCAGTCGGCAAAGTCGCTGCGCGGCTCGCGCATGGAAGACGTGATCTTCGCCGGCACGCGCGACCGCAATCCCACAGGGATGGCGGAAGTGTGCCTGACTCTGATTGACCCGGAAATTTACGGTGGGCCGGATATGAATGCGCCCACGGAAATCGAGATTCAAGACGACCTGCTGGTTGAAGAAAACTGGGATGAAGCCGAAGTCCGCGCCCAGGCCGCCAGCGAAACGGAACGCGCCGTCGAAGAAGCCCAACCCGGACAGACACAGACAAAGACCGGGGAGGTTGAAGGCGAAGCTGCGGCCGAATCAACTCATGACGCGCCAACTCACAACGCACCAACTCATGAAGCACGATCTGGCGACGGCGCGTTCGCCGTGGCGGGCCCGCAGATAGTTCTGAAAATCCGGCGGCGCAAATTCAACCAGCAACAAAACCACGCCGGAGAAATTTCGGTGACGCGCCGCTTGTTCCGCAGCGGTGATAGCGAATACCTGCTGAATGGAAAACTGTGCCGTTTGCGCGACATCCAGGAACTGTTCATGGGGACGGGCCTTGGCCCCGAGTCGTATGCGCTGATCGAGCAGGGGCGCATCGGTCAGATTCTGAGCAGCCGTCCGACGGACCGCCGCGCCATCATCGAAGAGGCGGCTGGCATCACGAAATTCAAGACGAGGAAGCGTCTCGCCGAGGCGCGCCTGGAAGACGCAAAAACGAATCTGAACCGCGTGAACGACATTTTCGAAGAGGTTACACGGCAGATGAACTCGCTCAAACGCCAGGCCAGCAAGGCCGAGCGCTATGCCAGGCTGCGCGACGAGATGCGCGCCAAGCTGCGAGTTGTGCTCGCCAGCAAGTTCACCCAGATGGACCAGGAAGGCGTGAGCCTCGATACGCAGATCCGGCAACTGGGCGAAGAAATTCGCCAGCAATCCGAGAGCGTGCAGCAGTCAGAGGCCGAGCACTCGGAGCGCACGCAGCGTGGATATGCAATCGAAACCGAGACGCGGCAAAATCGCGACCGTCTCAACCAGATCGCAATCGACGGCGATCGCGGCACGGCGCGCATGCGCACCAACGAAGAGCGCTGCGCGGAACTGATGGTTCGCACCGCGTCCGCGGAAGTGGAACTGGCGCAGGCTCAAAATCGGCTCACGGCGCTTGAGGAAGAACGCGATGGTCACCAGCAGGTCCTTGACTCCGCGGCTGCGGATCTCGCGGCGGCGCAGCAGGAGTACAACCTCAGCCAGCAGGAAACAGCACACGCCGCCATCAATCTTGCGCTGCTGGAAGACGAGCAGGAGTCGCATCGCACGGCCATTCTGGAGGCCGTCGGCGCAACCTCCAACCTGCGCAATCAGCTCACGCAGTCCGAGGAACGGCTGGCGGGCATCGGTCGCGAGGAACAGCGTCTGCGGGCTGAGATCGCAACCGCTTTTTCGCAGGCGGAAACCTTTGGTGGAGAACGCGGCCAGATTGCTCTGGAATTCGAAAGCGTTTCGCAGCAAGCCAGCACCCTGACCACCGAGATCGCGAACCTGCGTGAAAATCTCGACACCAAACGTTCAGCCGAAAACGAAACCAAGAAGCACCTCGACTCCATCCGTGCCGAATACGCCACGGCGCTGGGAAAGAAGGGATCGTTAGAGGCTGTGATCGCCGAGCACGGTTATTCCACGGAATCGGTGCGACGGCTCTTTCAATCGGGCGCGATGCAGGGAGGAAACACTCCGGCTGGCGTGCTCGCGGATTTTCTGGAAGTCGAACCCCGCTATGAGCGCGTGGTCGAAGACTTTCTGCGCGATGAACTGAACTTCGTCGTGGTCAAATCGTGGGACGCCGCCGACGAAGGCCTGCGCCTGCTACGCTCCGACGTCAACGGCCGCGCGACTTTTCTTGTCCATCCGGAGGACTCGCAGGCGAAATTCTCGTTTGTGGCGGACGAAAGTCATCACTATTCTCCGCTCAACGATACGGTTCTCCCACTGAAGAACTCGATTCGCGTGTTGAACGGATTCGGCAAATCACTCGAAGTAATTCTGCCCAAGCTGGGCAACGGCTACATCGTGCCTGATCCCGCGGTCGCGCGCGAGCTCGCGCTCTCCAGCCCCGATGCGTTCTTTCTCTCCCAGACCGGAGAGTGCTTCCACAACGTGACCGTCACCGGCGGGAAGCAACGCAGCGAGGGACCGCTTTCCATGAAGCGCGAGTTGCGCGACGTGCTGCGTTTGCTGGAAGAACTGGAGCGAGCCCTGCGCGAGAAAGAAATCCTTGCGCTCACCCTGGGACGCGAAATCAAGGAGCACACTTCCCTGCTCGATCGCCTGGAAGACGAAAAGCGCGAAGCCGAGAAGCGGGCGATGACCTCCGGACATTTGCTGCGGCAGTTGGACGGAGAGATGGCGCGGGTTCGCGATCGGATCTCTGTCTGCGAACACGAACTGCAACGTCTCGCGGCGGAACGGCAGGAACAGGAAAGCTTGATCGCGTCGCGGCAAACAGAGCTGACCACGATCGAGGAAGCGCGCGCGCAACTCGAAATGCGGCTTGCAGCCGGGCAAGACCGCCTCGCCGCTCTGCGCAGCCACCGGGACACCGCCGCTGAAACCACATCGCAGCGGGCCGCGCGCGTGGCCACGCTCGAAGAGCGTCACCGTTCGGCCACAATCCTGCTGCAACGCATAGAGACACTCGTGGCCGAGATGCGGGAGCGGGCTGGAGCGCTGCAAATCCAGATGGAATCGGCGAGCGCCGAAATCGCACAGCGGCAAAACGAGAACGTGCAACTGGCCGAACAGTTGGTGCAGTTTGAGGCCGAGCGCAATGCTGGAGAAGCGCGCGAGGGATTGCTGCAACTTGAGTCCGAGCAAGTGCGAGCGCGATTGGCTGAAATTGACGAACTACTCCACAGCACGCGTCAACAGCTCGATCTCGCTCGCGACCGCCGGGGTGAACTGTCGGCCTCGGCCGCCAAACTGCAATCCGACCTGCAACACCTGGCCGACACCTGCCTGAACGAACTCGGCATCGAACGCCCGGTTCTAATGGCCGAAGCGATGGCCGGCACTGCGTCCGGAGCTTCGGCCGGCACGGCGATTCCGCTGGTTACCGGGGACGCGCTTGCGGCCGAAGATCAGGCGCAGCGGGAAATGCGTGCCCGCCTCGACGCCATGGGCCCGGTCAACATGATGGCCCTTGAAGAGTACAAGGAGACGGCGGAGCGCCATCAGTTCCTCGAGACGCAGAGAAAAGACCTGCTCGATGCGATCGAAAACACCGCCGCCACCATTCGCGAAATTGATCAAGTCTCGCGTCAGAAATTTGAAGAAGCGTTCCACAAGATTAACGAGAACTTCCAGGCGACGTTCCGCAAGCTGTTCGGCGGCGGACACGGCTTCATGCGGCTGACCGACCTGGAAAACAGCGCGGAGAGCGGCATTGACGTAGTGGCATCGCCTCCCGGGAAAAAACTGCAGAATGTGCTGCTGCTCTCAGGCGGCGAAAAGGCGCTGACCGCGCTGGCGCTGCTGGTCGGAATCTTCCAGTACACACCCAGTCCGTTCTGCATTCTCGACGAAGTCGACGCTCCTCTGGATGAAGCCAACATCGCGCGCTTCACCGAACTGGTGCGCGAGATGAGCGTGCAAACGCAGTTCATCCTGATCACGCACAGCAAGCGGACCATGAGCATCGCACCGGTGCTTTATGGCGTGACCATGCAGGAGCCGGGCGTATCGAAGCTGGTATCGGTCAGGTTCGGGGCGGCGTGACCCATGCCTCAGACAGGAAAAGAAACTCGCGAATTAAGTGAACGCCTGATGGAATCGTCGTGAGAGCGCTGTGGATTCTCAGACCACAAGAACGAGCAAGACGAATGCTTATCTCATCGGAAGCGAAGCATCCGTGTTTGCCATCTCCGGGCTCCAGCTTCGTCTTGGGCCAATTCTGGCGACCATTGGATTAGGCCTGCTCGTCGTCCTGCCCAGCGGCTATGTTTTCTTCTTGCTTACGCAGCACACGAGCAAAACGGAGACGATCTTACCGTTGATCGCCAACCATGCCGTAATGTTGCTGATTGCACTAGCACTCATCGCGTGGTTCAGCCGAGGCAACTTCTCCGAGTACGGCCTAGAATGGCCCAGGCACAGAAATTACGTGCGATCCGCGCTGTGGTGGGGAGCGGCTTTCGGTCTCCTAATGACCCTTGTCGATTATTTTCCCCAGATACTACGGCGTATGCCACCGACGGACAATCTTGCCCTGACGCCTCGAAGTATAGGTGCCTGGCTTTTTTTCGAATGGATTTTTGTTGGGCCGACCGAAGAGATTCCGTTCCGCGGGCTGCTACAAACGTTCCTCATGCAGCGCACTTCGGGCCGCGTACGTCTCTGGAAGTACGAGATGCATGTCGCCGGAGTCGTCCTGGCGCTGTTGTTCGCACTGGCTCACCTCACCAGTTTCTGGACAGAAAGCTTCTGGATAGCGTTAGGCCAGCAGACCTATGCGTTCGCACTCGGCATCCTCTATGCCTACTGGCGCGAAAAATCCGGGAGTTTGTTAGCTCCCATCATTGGACATAACGTGAGCGACGGAGCGGAGTACGTTTTGAAGTTTCTGATGACATGGGTCTGGCACTGACCGGCGAAGGGGCGGGCCATCCTGACTCTGGCGAAGTGACGCGCTAACCGGAAACTGTCGCGTTTCCGGACAAGAACTTGCGTTGACAGATCGGCAGCTTTCTGCTTTGACAGCTGAAAGTGTCGTGCCCTTTTTTCCAGAGCCTTCCTCAGTTTTTCCACATCTCAATTCTTCGGAAACCAGCTACGGATAAGGGTTCTGGCTTACACTTGAACTGTCAACATTTTTCGGCACTGTGCCGGACGGAGCAACCCGGCGCGTGTGACGGAAAGCGTTGACAAATTTCCCACGACAACTAGAATACGCAGAGTTTTCTACCGGTGAATTAATACATGAGCCCCGAAATTTTGGATGCCGTTCTGCTGCGAACGGATTACTCCGAATTGGAGTTGCACGCCAGCGGCAAAGTCCGCGACGTCTACTGCCTTGACAGTGACCACTTGCTGTTCGTGGCCACCGACCGCATCTCAGCCTTTGACTACGTTCTGGCCACCGGCATTCCGCACAAAGGCCGGGTCCTGACCCAGCTCTCGCTGTTCTGGTTCGACTTTCTCAAAGACATCGTCCCCAACCACTTGGTCACCGCCGACGTGAACAAGTATCCGGCGGCGATTCACCAGCACGCCCATTCCGAAGAACTCCGCGGCCGCTCCATGGTGGTCACGCGCGCTGAAATGTTTCCCGTCGAGTGCGTCGCACGCGGATACCTTTCCGGCTCGGGATGGAAGGAGTACAAAGCAACTGGCTCGGTATGCGGCGTCAAGCTTCCGCCCGGATTGAAAGAATCAGACCAACTGCCGGAGCCCCTGTTCACGCCGGCAACCAAGGCCACTACCGGACACGACATCAACATTTCGTTCGAAGAAATGTGCAAGCTGATGGATCCCGAATTGAGCCGCCAACTCCGCGATATCACGTTGCGCATCTACAAGAAGGCGGCGGATTATGCACGGCAGCGCGGCATCATCATCGCCGACACCAAGTTTGAATTTGGACAAACCGCCCAGGGAATTACCCTGGCGGACGAAGTGCTCACACCGGATTCCTCGCGCTTCTGGCCGGTCGACACCTACCAACCGGGCAAGGCGCAGGATTCCTACGACAAACAATATGTGCGGGATTACCTCGAGGAAATTCACTGGAACAAACAACCGCCCGCGCCAGCTCTCCCCCAAGAGGTTGCGCTGGGCACGAGCAAAAAGTACCTCGAGGCGTATCGGCAGTTAGCGGGACGCGAGTTGGAGATTTAGCCGACATGCGATGGTTGAAGAACGATCTGTGAACCATGAGCATTGCGGACTGGATCATCCTCGGTTTTCTGGTGTTTTCCGTGATCGGGGCAGCCAGTGAAGGCTTTTTCCATGAAGCCTTCGGCTTGGCTGGCTTGGCCGTTGGATACCTGCTGGCCGCCTGGCAGTATCAGCGCCTGGCGGGCTGGTTCGCGCCTCATTTGAAATCGCCATGGGTAGGCGAGATCGCCGGTTTCCTCATTATCTTTTTCGCGGTCCTGATCGTTGCCGGCTTTGCCGGACGGACTGCGCGCTGGGCAATGAAGAAAGCCGGCCTGAGTGCGATTGACCGGGCTCTGGGAGCGGTATTGGGCTTGTTGCGGGGTGTCCTGGTGGTGGCTGTCGTGCTCACCGCAGTGGCCGCGTTTGCTCCCGGGGCGAAGTGGCTTGAGGGATCGGAGTTAGCCCCGTACTTCCTGGTGGGCGGAAGGGCTGCGATCTGGCTCGCACCGTCGGAGTTGCGCCACCGGTTCTACCAGGGCTTGGATTACATGCGGCAGGTGCATTCGGCCCCTGACAGAGGTCAGGCGCAACCAGCGGGGCCGCCGAAGTAGTTGGTCGTTGGTCGTTGCGTCATTGGTCGTTAGTCGCTGGTCATTGGTCATTGGTCGCTGGTCATTGGTCATTGGTCGTTGATAGTTGGTCATTGCAAGTTATCGAGGTTGTGCGAGAACGGAAACGAGGCAGCAAGTGAAAGATCAACTGGAAGCACTTATTCTTCAGATGTACAAAAGCAATATCCTCTACTCGGAAGCCGTCCGCGAGTTCAAGAAGCGCTTCATAATAACGGTACTCGAAGAAAACCGAGGCAACCAGTGCAAGGCCGCGCGGCAATTAGGCATGCACCGGAACACGCTGAGCCGGACCATGCAGGAACTGAAGATTGATGTTCGTCCGCTGCGCGCCGGCGCGAAACGTCCGCCCCGCAGCGCGCGTCCCCTCACGGTGGAGAGAAAGCAGGCTCGCTAAACGCGCCCGTGGCAAATAAAAAGGGGCGGTCCCGACGGGACCGCCCCTTTTATTTCTCTTACAGACTTTTTGGAGTCAGGGCATTTCCTGAAACCTGACACCTTAACTTCAGTTCGCGGCTGGCTTCCTGTGGACGGGTGGCTTCGGCGCCGATTTCACCAGCAAGGCCCCGTCGTTCATCGTCATCACAAACGGCTTCGCCACATAGGAAACCGGCGTTCCTTCGAACTGGAAGTCCGTATCCTCTTTCGGCATCTGCCGGGCCGGAATCACTGCCGACATGGTCAGATCGATGTCGGCGCGCTTGGCGTCGATATCGTCCGAACTGCCAGCCAGCGTCAGTTTGGTCGCGCTTTTGCTTGACGTGTCGATACCGATGATGTGGGCCACCATCTGCAACGGCTTGCCTTTCAGGGTGCTCCACACCGTGTCGGCGTCCGCCGGTGTGCCTTCGGAGAGACATAACTGCCACTCCGCAAAGCTCATTTCCTGTACCTTCTTCGTCTTCATCAAGTCGGTGCACTGCTCGGCGGGAGTTGGCGGCACGTACTTTGTAATCGTGAGACCGGCCGTAGGCAGGGTTGTAGTGGCAGTCTGCGCCAGCAGAGCGGCCCATCCATCGTCGCTGCCGTGGTACTTGGTGTACCTGCTCTTGCCGAACTTGGCGATCTGATCCTTGCCCGCGCCCTGCGCCAGATTGGAAGCGCGCGCGATGAAGAAGAGCCCATTCACGTCATCTTCCGTCGGTCCTGCCGCCAGGTAAGCAAGCGCTAGGTCGTAGACGTCCAGGAGGTTGGCTGGATCCACCTCCACCGCCGCCCGCAGATACTTCTCCGCCTTCGCATAGTCCTTGGCCTGGAATGCACTCAGCCCTGCCGCGCCGTTAAAAATCGCGGTTGTCTGCGTTTTTAACTTGTCCCAATCTGCAGCCGCAGTGCCATCCGGCTTGGTCGCTGTCTGCACGCACTGCAAGCCTTTCTCGCCGAACTGGCCGGCGTCGGCAAAATTCTGCGCTGAACTCTGCCCGGCTACCGCCATTGCCTGCTTGGTATAGGCCAGCAGCGCCAGAGCTCGGATATTGCATGCGTTGGCTGACAGAACCTTTTGCGCGGTTTCCAGCGTTTTAGCCTGATTGCCCGTCTGCTGGTAAGCGCCCATCAAAAGTTCCAGAGCGTCTTCCTTCATCACGCTGTTGGGATACTGGGTCAGGAAGGCTTCCAATCCGCTAACCTTGGCTGCGGCGTCCTTCTGTTCCACCGCGCCTACGTATGCGTTGTACTCGGCCGGGTCCTTGATCTCTTTTTTCTGGGGCGCGGGCGCGGTTTGAGCTGCCGCGGCGGGTTGGGCCGGCGCGGGCGCGGTTTGGGCGACGGCGGTAACTGCGGCTACCAGCAACATCGCAAGAAAAATCTTCTTCATTTCCTGTGGCTCCTTAAACGCTTCGGGGAAGTTGGAGTTTGACATCCTGCCCGATTGCACACAAATGGTGTCAGGCTTTCACCATAAATCAATCTTTCACTGATATTTCCGATGCTGAAACTGGTATTACTGACAGTTCCTGACAATGACTGGTTCCGAAAATCACGGCCGCATATCGATCTGCAGCGGCTTAAGATTATTCCGGTGAGCAGATTATAAGGATGTAGTCCCGCTAAGGCAAGCACCAGTCTTGTTCCCCGGAAGAGAGCCTGGAAGCGGTGGCAAGCAGCGGATCGACCACCGGGCGCGTCTCCGGGCATTGTTCATCTTCTTCTGTCGTTCGTTCTGTTGTTCGTCTGGTTGTTCGTAGTTTTGCTCGTCTTGTTGGTCAATTTCTCAGCGACCGCGGTAGCGTCATCGAGCATTTTGTCGATGCGGCGCGCTTGGGCATCCGGAGTTCTGTAGTAGAAGATGCCAAACAGATGCCCGCGCCGGCGCGATGCCGACATGCCCTCCCAACCTTCACGGGCGCGGGAATTGCGCGCAAAGGCTACCTGCAGAATGGGTGGCAGTTCGCGCTCCGCCTCCATGACGTTGAGCAGGCGTTCCGCAATTTGTTGCGCACGCCGGACTCGGGCTTCGGCGCTCTTCGGTTCCATGATCCACTTGGCAATGTCGTTGCGTGTGGAGTGATTGAGTTCGTCATACCAGCGACGCAGGGCCCGAGTTTCGCTGGGAAGACCTTCGTTGAAAATTCGCTTGAGCTCGTCGGGAATGGTTACGATCCGTTCTTCGCGGTCGAGTTCCATCTGGAAACGGGCGACGATGCCTTCGAAGGCTCGCGCTCCCTTTTGCATGCGCTTGTTGATCAGCAAAAAGTGCCAGCCCTCTCGCGTGGGCATCAGTGAAGTGCGGAATGCGAACCCGTTGATTTCGCCCCGCACCTTGATCTGGCCACGCGTCCCCCAGAGCTTGGCGGCATCGAACGGAACGCGGATAATGATCCAGTTGAGACCGGAGCGCAGACGCTCGAGCCTGGCCTCGAAACGCTTCGGGGCGCGCGAGGGCTTGGCTTTAGAGGCTTTCGGCATCGTGGAAACCGGCGTGTGCATTCTAATATGAACGGACCAGCGCAATGACATTGCCGCTTGGAGTTAAACTGTAGAAAGCAACATCCGGAGAGCCATCGTGATTTGCCCGAAATGTGGCGAGGACAACTCGGACAATTTTCGTTATTGCGGAATGTGCGGCACATTGCTCGAAACTCGGCTCGAAGCTCGACCCGAAGCTCGGCGCCCGGCGGGCGCACCCGTATCGGGTCTCCCAAGGATGCCGAACGCGGCGGAGCCGGTACGGCCACAGGGGCCGTCGATCAACGAGGCCTCGATACTCGGATGGAATCAACCCGGCGCAAATCAGCCCAGCCCGTTTCGGCCCAGCCCGCATCCGCCCGGCCCGGATCACCCGAATACGGACTTGCTCCGGGAAAAAGCATTCTCCGGCTTGGATTCTTTTTTTGAGCCCGAGCAACCGAAGACCGGAGGATTCCGGGTCCTGCTGCTGGTGGTTCTGCTGGTGGCACTGGGCGGAGCAGGCTGGTGGACCTACACGAATTTTATCGGTGCCACGGAGAGTCGAAAGCCGGAAGCCGTGACTTCGAGCGCGGGCGAAGCTCCGGCCGAGAAGCCATCAACCAAACCGGCAGCTAACGATGCGCCGCCAGCATCCGACGCGGGCTCGTCGCAGGCAGCGGTTCCGTCAGCAACAGCTCCGGCGAGCCCGCCCCAGAGCGCAAGCGCTGAAGACTCACCCCGGAAGACTGTAGACGCGGCGGCCCAGCCTGCTACCCCAGCGCCAACGCCTACGACTGCTGCACCAGCAGTTCCAAAGGCGGCGGCGCCGGCTGACACCGGAGACGCGGCCTTCCGCAAAGGCGAGGCCTATCTCTACGGGCGCGGCGAGCGGGAAAATTGTGACGAGGCAGTGAAATATCTGAAGGCCGCTTCGGCTAAATCGAATGCCAAGGCCCGAAGCGCGTTTGGGACCATGTATGCCACCGGTCACTGTGTGCCGCGCGATCTGCCGACATCGTATTTATGGTTTGCGCTGGCGTTGCGGGCGGATCCGAATAATCAGATTTTGGAAAAAGATTTGAGCGCGGTCTGGAACCAGATGACGCCGCCAGAACGGCAGATGGCGACGCGGATGAAACAGTAAGAAATCAGATTGTCATCCCGAGCGAAGCGAAGGATCTGCACCTCTCCGAGAACTACTCGCCCGCCGGCACCAGGTTCAACGCCTTCTTCACCGTGCCGCGTTCGATCATGATTTTTTCCTGCAGCAGCGTAATCGCATAGATCAGCTGCTCGGGACGCGGAGGACAACCGGGGACATAGATATCCACGGGAATGACCTGGTTGACGCTCTGCACGAGCGCGTAATTATTGAAGACGCCACCGGAAGTCGCGCACGCGCCCATCGAGATGACCCACTTCGGTTCCGGCATCTGCTCCCAGAGCTGGCGAATCACGGGAGCCATTTTGTTGGAGACGCGGCCGGCGATGATCATCAGGTCCGACTGCCGCGGGGATGGCCGGAACACTTCGGCGCCGAAGCGCGCGATATCGAAGCGCGAGGCGCCCATTGACATCATTTCAATGGCGCAGCAAGCGAGGCCAAACGTCATCGGCCAGATGGAATTCTTGCGCATCCAGTTGACGGTCGAATCGAGCGTGGTCATGACGATGCCTTCGGGCACACCGTCTCCGTAGACAAGTTCCTTGACTACTTTCTTGCCTTTTTCGATGTCAACGTAGGGGCCGAAGCTGAGTTCTCGCGCCATGGGACTATTTTAACCGCAGAGGACGCTGAGTGCGCAGAGGAAACAAATTCTGGCTTTGCACGCGGAAGTGGCAATCGCATATCGCGTCATTTCTACCAGTCCGGCCGTTGCACTTCTCCGCGCGCTCTGCGTCTCGGCAGTGAAATCTCCTACGGGTTCAGCACGATCTTGCCGAACATCTGGCTTTTCTCCATGTATTCGTGGGCCGTACGGATTTCCTTCAACGGGAACGTGTGATCGATAACCGGCTTCAGCCGTCCGGCGAACACGTGCCCGAGCACTTCGTGGAGTTCGCTCATCGTGCCCATGTACGAGCCGAGCAACGCCAGTTGGCGGGAGAATAGAAACCGCAGATCGAGTTCGACTTTCGGCCCCGTCGTCGCACCGCAGGTGACGAGGGTGCCGCCGGGCTTGAGCGATTTCACACTCTCCTGCCAGGTGGCGGGCCCAACGTGTTCGATGACGATGTCGACACCTTCGAAGTTGGTGATCTTGCGGACTTCCTGAGCGATCTTCTGCTGGTAATGGTTGATGACGAAATCGGCGCCGAGCTCGCGGGCTCGCTCCATTTTGCGCTCATCACCCGCGGTGGTGATGACGCGCGCGTGAAACAGTTTCGCGATCTGGATGGCGGCAATGCCGACGCCTGAGTTCGCTCCCAACACCAGCACGGTTTGGCCGGGACGGATAGAGGCCCGTCCCGTGAGCATATGCCAGGCGGTGAGGAAGACGAGCGGAACGCTGGCGGCTTCGTTGAAATCGAGCGAATCGGGAATCGGAATGACGTTGACGGCAGGCATCGCAATCAGTTCACAGTTGCCGCCGTCCACGCCGTTGCCGACCACGTTGAAATGGCTGCACTGGTTCTGCAGACCGGCAACACACTTCGCGCAATGATTGCAGAAAACCATGGGCGCGAGCAGCACGCGCTGTCCGGCCTTGAGGTCGGTGATGTACTCGCCGACTTCGACGATTTCGCCGGCGACGTCGCTGCCTAGGATGTGCGGCAGGTTAACCCCAGGCAGACCGTTGCGCACCCAGAGATCAAGGTGATTAAGTGCGCAGGCGCGCACCCGGATGAGGACTTGATCTTTGCGCGGCTTGGGGTCGGGGACGTCTTCGTAGGTCAGAACTTCCGGCCCACCGAATTGATGAATGCGAACGGCTTTCATGGGCGCTCCTGGTGCGCGAACGGCGACCGTGTGCAACAGAAATTTGAACCCTACAAGCTAGCACAAACTGCTTTGTCTCGGCGTAGGGACCGCTGCGCTCGCGTAGGGGCAGCCGCCCTCGGCTGTCCAGCCAAGCGCAGCTTGAGCTTTGCCGCCTGCACCAATTGACCTTCCGGGCTCCACGACCCATAATCGACCCTATGGACCTCTACGAGGAAATCGTCCGCCTGCGAAAAGACGGACGCCGCGGAGCCGTGGCCACCATCGTCAACGTGCGCGGATCGATTCCTTCATTCAAGACCGCGAAGATGCTGGTGCGCGACGATGGCTCGATCGTCGGAACCATCGGCGGCGGATGCGTGGAGGCCGAGGTGTGGCAGGCGGCGCGCGAAGTGATGGAATCGGAGCGGCCGCGCACCCTGACGTTTGATCTGAATCAGGATCCGAAAAACGACGCTGGCCTCGTCTGCGGCGGAACCCTCGAGATTTTCGTAGAGCCGGTTCTGCCTCCAGCAGATCTTTATATTTTCGGCGCAGGCCATGTGGCGTCCAGCCTTTACAAAGTTGCCCGCCTGGCCGGATTCGACGTTACCGTGATCGACGATCGCGAAGCTTACGCGAGCCGCGAACGTTTCCCCGAGGCGCAGCAGGTGATCGCCGAAGATTTCGAGAAGGCCGCCGCGCAGCTTACGCCGAGCGAGTCTTCGTACATCGTGATTGTGACGCGCGGACACCGCGACGATATGCGCATGCTGCGCTGGGCGGTGCAGACTCCGGCGCGCTACGTCGGCATGATCGGGTCGAAACGAAAGACCATCACCATCTTCAAAGAGCTGCAAGCGGAAGGTCTGCCCGCGCATCTCTTCGACCGCGTGCACGCTCCGATCGGGCTGGATATTGGGGCCATTACGCCGGAAGAAATTGCCGTGTCAATCACGGCGGAACTCATCGCAAAACGAAGAAAAGTAGAGCGCGACCTGCCGCACATGAGCTGGTTCCATCGCCGGGAGCGGGAGTCTGAGGTCGAGCCGAAGCCTTAAGGCTTTTCACCGCCGAGACGCAGAATACGCCGAGAAATGCTTTGGCAGATTCGTGAGGGGCTGGTTCGTGTGGGGACGGGCGCCCCCGCCCGTCCAGGCCGAGCGCAAGCTCGGCAGTTGCCTGCGGCCGCAACGGTTCCGCATACTTCTTTTCTCCGCGTCCTCGGCGTCCTGGCGGTTATGATTTTGGCATGCCGAACGAAATCGAAATTAAATTTCGAATTGAGAATCCTCCCGCTCTAGCCCGGGCACTGAAGCGCGCGGGCTTCAAACAGCTCACCCGCTCCACCCACGAAATGAATTCACTCTACGACTTGCCCGGACAGAAGCTGCGCAAACGCGGCGAAATGCTGCGGCTACGCAAGTACGGCGAGACCTGGGTGCTGACGCATAAGACGAAGGGCACGGCGGGCCTCCATAAGGTCCGTGTTGAACTGGAAACACGTGTGGAAAACGGCCAGCAAATGGACGCCATTTTGCGCACCCTGGGGTTCAAGCCAACTTTCCGTTATGAGAAATATCGCGCCGAGTGGAGCGATGGCAAGGGCCATGTGGTGCTGGATGAGACTCCGATTGGAAACTTCGGCGAGATCGAAGGACCGCCGCGCTGGATCGACCGCACGGCGCGGGCACTGGGAATCAGCCGAAGCAATTACATCACTCAGACCTATGCTCCGATGTTTTTTGAATGGAAGCGGCGCACGAAAAGCGCAGCGACGGAGATGACATTTAGGGCGCTCGGCAAGAAATCAAATGCCGATCTCTAACGGCTCGAGAGGCTCGAATTATAGCTTTTCAAACGTGGACAGCGAGAACGGGGCAAGGCCCCAACTGCATCACCCGATAGGTTGTCGAACCAAACACGGCCAGATCGATGGCGCCACGGCCATGCACTCCCATCGTCACCGTGTCGATTTGCGCTTCGAGGGCGAGTTGAATGATCTGCTGGTACGGCTTTCCGATGCGCACCGCCGTCTTAATATTCAGGGTCGTTCGTCCCTTCGGCGGAATCAGTTTATCGAGTTGCGCCGTCGCTGCCGCGATGGCCTTTTCCCTCTTAGCCGGACTTGGGGCCTCCTCCAATACGTGCAGCAGTGTGAGTTCGGCCTCATATTCCTCTGCCGCAGAGATCGCGTAGCTCAATGCGCGCTCCGAATTCTCGGAGAAATCCGTACAGAAAAGGATTCGCCTCAGGCGGTGGGCCTGGCGCCGCTGTTTACCGGCGGCCGTATTGTCAGGCGGCGGATTGGATACAACCAGCACCGGGCAGGTAGCCCTGCGCATCACTCGGTCGGTCACCGACCCCAGCATCAGGCGGTCATACCCTCGCTGACCGTGCGTTCCCATGACGATTACGTCCACTTTCCGCGCTTGGGCAACCGCCAGAATTGAGTCCGGAGCCATTCCCTGGTGCACCACGTACTCCGGCTGAATTTCATTGTCGGTGTGATTCTTCGCGAATTCTTGCAGCTTCTCCTTGGCGCTCTCGCCGCAAGCCTGGCAGAATTCGTCGTAGAGCGCCGCGGATGCGGCAAAGCCGACCGAAGGATATCGCCAGAGCTCCACGACATGCAGCGCCACCACTTTGGCTTGGTAGTGTTCCGCCAGCGATAGCGCATAGCGATACGCCCTGACCGAGAACTCCGAGAAATCGATGGGACAAAGAATGAGTTTAACTTCCAGCATGGTTCCTCTCAGGACCACTGCTTTTGATCCAGGCGGAACGCGCTCGGCGTCTCGGCGATGATACTTACTAATTTGCCCCGCAACACTTCTTGTATTTCTTGCCGCTGCCGCAGGGACAAGGATCGTTGCGCCCTACCTTCTCCCCGGAGCGCACCACCTGTTGCACTTGCATGTCGCCAGCGCCGGCCATGCGCGCTTGCTCCAGTTCCTTCTTCTTCTTGCGCTGGAAGGCTTCTTCGATTTCGTCAACGGAGGTAGCAATCGGGCGTGGCTGGCGTCCGTTGCCGCCCCGACCGCCGGTGATGACGGAAGGCACGCCAGCTTCCGGCCCCTGGCCAGACACGTCGTTGGAGTTGGCATTGGCGCTGCCACTCGCCGTCGCTCCCTGGGCCTGTGGACGTTCCATGATCTGCATCAGGTACAGGTAGCGAACCGTTTCTTCCTGAAAGCGCTGCATCATTTCTTCGAACATGTCGTAGGACTCGCGCTTATATTCGACCAGCGGATCATGTTGTCCGTAGCCACGCAGGTTAATGCCCTCTTTCAGGTGATCCATGGAGAGCAGATGGTCTTTCCACTGCCCGTCAATCACACTCAGCATGATCATGCGCTCGTGATAGCGCATCGCCTCGGCGCCGATCAGCGCCTCTTTCGCGTCATAGCGCTCTTTGAGTTTGTCGAAGATGGCGTCGCCCAATTCCTGGCGATTCATCTGTTCAGGCTTGAGGCCTTCGATGTAGATGTCGACGCCAAAATGGGCGAGGACTGCGTCTCGCAGAGCCTTCAGGTCCCAGTTGTCGACGTGTTCTTTCGGCGGACAGTGCCGTTCCAGGATATCGCCGAGAATTCCGGAAACGTAGTCTTCGACGATGAGATCTTTCTGGTCGAGCCCTTCCAGCAGACGGCGGCGCAGGCCGTAGACCGCTGTGCGCTGCTTGTTCATGACGTCGTCATATTCAAGCAGGTGCTTGCGGGCCTCGAAGTTCTGACCTTCGACCGCTTTCTGTGCGGCTTCGATTCGGCGCGTGATCATGCGCGATTCGATGGGAACACCTTCTTCCATGCCAAGGCGTTGCAGCAGGTTCGAAATCCACTCCTTGGCGAAGATCCGCATCAGGTCGTCTTCCAGC